>Ga0164243_10000271_pt1 | contig 108265 bp, 84 predicted proteins | sample OricompcompostOP_FD_108781 | JGI IMG/M metagenome (GOLD analysis project Ga0164243, IMG submission 108781) | Organic Plus compost microbial communities from Emeryville, California, USA - Original compost - Organic plus compost (OP) | ecosystem: Engineered > Solid waste > Mixed feedstock >...
CTCTTAGCTTTGTAATGTCAGGCCGTTAGGCCGTCAGGTTACGCAGCGAGAGCGAGTGCTTCATTGTCATTGGCACTTGTGTGTTTTGAGCCTTTAACGGGTTACTCAGCCCGGGCGAAAACAGTGTTTTTCAACACACGTCGATCCTGGTTCGGCCCCGTCATGACCCCCGAAGATCGAGGGTTGTGGTGGAGCCGCCGGGTACTGCCCCCGGGTCCGCTGTGCCTATTGCACACCGCAGTTTATCGCCATAGCCGGCCGAGGCCGGCAAAGCCCATATAGGATGAGTGGATCGAAAATAGAAGGGGCGGCACAAGGCCGCCCCTTCCCCTTCCACTCGCCGTGGTGGTCACAAATTTACATTCCGGTTGCGCCCTCTTCGGCGTCTGCGGCATCCTCAAGCCTGTCGGCCGCAGCTTCGGCTTGATCCTGCTGCACCTCAAGCTGTTCTTCCTGCGCCTCGGAGGTGGCGTTCTCGGCCGCCTCCTCGATCTGGTCGGCCTGCATCTCCATCTGGTCAGCTTCCGCCTCGGTCTGCGTCTCCGCGCCCGAACCGCAACCTGCCAGGGCAATGGCTGTTGCCGAAAGGACAAGTACTGAAATCTTCCGCATAATTATCCCCGTAATTGGTTTGCGTATGCCGCCGTTGCCGACGCCACAGTGTCAATCGACGGGCTCGTGAACTGTTCCCGAACGCGCCGACTTCATCCAATCACCGGTTTTTTAATGCGTCCCTTATTTCGGTCAGCAGGTCGATCTCCGTCGGCCCCGCTTCCTCTTCCTTCTTTTTCATCACGCGGTTGGCCGCCCGCACGAACAGGAAGATAATGAATGCCAGGATCAGGAAGTTGACCACTGCGCTGATGAACGCGCCATATCCGATCATGGCGGCACCTGCCTCGCTCAGCGCGGCATAATCGTCCATCGGGCCGTTATAACCCTCTGGAACGCTCAACAGTATGAAATAATTGGAAAAATCCAGCCCACCAAAGATCGCGCCGACGATCGGCATGATGATCTGATCGGTGAGCGAGGATACGATCGTGGCGAAGGCGGCGCCGATGATCACCGCCACGGCCAAATCCACCACATTGCCCTTCGCAATGAAGGCCTTGAACTCCTTGAGCATGGGCATTCCTCCTCTGTGGCCCCGCTTGCCAGCCTGCCATGGCCATTGGGATGGAACAAGCTTTCACAGGCGTCCTTGAATGCGTTTCATGCCGTGCTATCAAGGCAATACACCAATCGCACGCACCCACGCGGACGACGATGGAGATGACAGCATGAACAATCCGCTCACCCGGAATATCGCCCGCTTCGCCTTGGCCGCCGCCGCGGCGCTGGGGCTGGCATCCTGCGGAATCAACAGCGTGCCGGCCGCCCAGGAAGAGGCCAAGGCCCGTTGGGCAGATGTTCAAAGTGCGTATCAGCGCCGCGCCGACCTCGTTCCCAACCTGGTTTCCACGGTGCAGGCCGCCGCACAGTCCGAAACGCAGATCCTTACCAATGTGACCGAAGCCCGCGCCCGCGCGACCTCGATCAACATCACGACCGAAGATCTTTCCAATCCCGAGGAATTCCAGCGCTTCCAGGATGCGCAGAACCAGCTGACGCAAGCGCTCGGCCAGCTGCGCACGATCGTGGAGAACTATCCGCAACTGCAAAGCCAGGGACGTTTCGCCGACTTGATGACGCAGCTCGAAGGATCGGAAAATCGCATCGACGTGGCGCGTACGCGTTACAACGAGGCGGTGCAGGCTTATAACACGACCATCCGGACCTTCCCCGACATCATCGGCGCGAAGATCATTCACGGCGCAAAGCCGATGGAGCCCTTCTCCGCCGATCCGGCGGCGCAAACGGCTCCCACGGTCGATTTCGACGGTCTCGGCACGCAGGCGCCCCGGGCAGCCCCACAGGCTAGTCCGGCGCCCGCCAATGACGACGACGCGGGGGCGGCGCCGGCTACCGCCGCAGCCAATTGAGGTCCGCCGCCCCCGCAGCCGTGACGCGTTTGACTGCCTTCATCCTGGCCCTGCTGGCGCTTGCGCTGGCGGGGCCGCTCAGCGCGCAGGAACTGCCGCCCCGACCGGAGGGGCCGGTTTATGACGGCGCGAACATCATCGATCCTGCGCAGGAACAGGCGCTCGACCAGCGGCTGCGGCAATATAACGCCGATACCGGGCGCGCGATCGTTGTGGCGACGGTTCCGTCCCTCAATGGCCTGCCGGTCGACATGTACGCCCAGCAGCTCGCCGAAGCGTGGGACGTCTCGGGCGCCGAGACCGAGGAAGGCGTGGTCATGGTCGTCGCTCCGAATGAGCGGGACGCCTGGATCACCACCGCCCGGGGCGTGCAAACCACGCTGACCGACGCCATGGCCGGCCGGATCTTCCGCAACGCCATGGTACCGCATTTCCGCCAGGGCGATTATACCTCTGGAATCGCCGCCGGCGTCGAAGGGATCATCGAGACGCTCGACATGGATCCCGCCACAGCCAAGGCGATCGCGGAAGCAGAAGCGGCGGCCGCCCGGAACGGGGGCGGCAAGCGCGAGGCGAGCATTGGCGGCGTGCTGTTCTGGATCGCGATGATCGTCGGCTTCATGCTGATCTTCGGGCGCGGTGGAAGAGGCCGGCACCGCCGCCGCTATGGCGCGGGCAGCGCAGTCGGCAACGTAATCCTGTGGAGCGCGCTCGGCTCTATGGCCGGCCGCTCGCACGGAGGGGGCGGTTTTGGCGGAGGAGGCTTCGGAGGCGGGGGCGGTTTCGGCGGCTTCGGCGGCGGAGGCGGCGGCTTCAATGGCGGCGGCGCGGGCGGGAGCTGGTGATGGCCGCGATGTCCCCGGAAGACCATAAGATCGTGTCGGACGCCGTCGCGGCGGCGGAGCAGGCCACCTCGGGCGAGATCGTGCCCGTCATCGCCGATCGATCGGACGGCTACACCGACATCGCCTTCGCCTGGGCGGCCGGGCTCGCCTTCACCGTGCAGACGCTGCTGGTGCTGTTTCCCGACCCTCCCCTGCGATTCTATGAAAGCCTGCACGGTACCTGGAATGCCGAATGGCTGCCCCATGACGTGTTCGGCATGTCGGCCGCAATCGGCATTCTGGTGTTCTTCCTCGCCTTCCTCCTGCAACTCTGGTCGCCGCTCCGCTTCGCGCTCATCCCGGGCATCGTGAAGACCAACCGCGTGGAAGAGAAGGCGATCGAGCTGTTCAAGGTTGGGGCGGAGAAGCGCACGCGCGGCCATACCGGAGTTCTGATCTACCTCTCCATGCAGGAGCACCGCGCGGAGATCGTGGCCGACCGGCCGATCCTGGAAAAGGTGGAACCGGAAGTGTGGGGAGACGCCATGGCTGGAATGCTGGCTGAAATTCGCCAGGGAAAGGTTGCGGACGGGCTTGCGGCCGGCATCCGCGACGTTGGCGCTATCCTGTCACAGCATTTCCCGCGCGGAGAAGAGGACCGCAACGAGTTGCCCGACAGGCTGATCGAAGTATGACCGCCGGACCCACGCAGGGCGAGCCCTGCCCCGACGCCGATGCGCCCGAGGAAGTGCGCTGGCAGGGGCGCTTCATCGCCGCCAAGACACGCGGACGCTGGGAATATGTCAGCCGGACGCGCAACATACGTGCCGCGGTGATCCTGGCGGTGGAGGACGGCGATGTCCTGCTGGTCGAGCAATATCGCGTGCCGCTGGGCTGCAATTGCCTCGAACTGCCCGCGGGGCTGATCGGCGACGACGATATGGATGGCGAGGCCACGCTCGACGCGGCAGAACGGGAACTCGAGGAAGAGACCGGCTATCGCGCCGAACGCTGGGAGGAACTGGGCGACTTCCATTCCTCGCCCGGCATGGTCAGCGAATCCTTTACTCTCCTCAAGGCGACCGGCCTCACCCGGGTCGGCGCCGGCGGCGGGATCCATGGCGAGAACATCACCGTGCACCGCGTGCCGCTCTCGCGGATCGAAGAAGTGGTCGCTGAGCATCGCGCGCGCGGCCATGGGATAGACGTCAAGCTGCTCCTGCTGCTCGGCGGTGGGATGCTCAAAGAGGCCTGACGGGAAGGGGTGACCGGGAACGGGCGCTCTGGAAAAAGCGCTTTCCTACATGGTCGAAATCTGCGTTTAGATGGCGAGCGGCGGCTGAATCCCGCCTCGCTGCTCCGGTTTTGGCCTTGCGTGACACATGCTCGCGAAAGGTCACAGACCTAGAGCGAGATTTTGGAATATCTCTCTGATAAATAACGGAAAATCCCGAAATCCAATAATCTGTTAGGGGCAGCAATGTGTCACCCCAAAGATGACACTTCGCGTGCGCCAGGACGACCGGGATCAATCCTCGGCAGGCACCCCGGAGGCCGTACCGCCAGCCTCCGCTCCCGGCTTGGCGGTCATGCGTCGCTCCAGCTCCGCCTCCATCGCCCGGGCCTCGCTCTCGAGCTGCTGCTGCTGCCGGGCATAGCGCTCGTCGAAGGTTGGCTCGGAGCCGCACCCGGCGAGCCAGGACAGGAGAAGGAGGGCGCAGCAAGCGCGATGCGCGCGCATCGTCAATAGTCCTTGCTGTATTGCAGACTGACGTTGGAGGTGCCGAAGCTGCCGACCTGGCTCAGGATGGAAAGCGCCGGGGTGAGGCTGATCTCGAGCTGCGTGGCGGTGTAGCCCCGTGCGTCGGTCACGATCTCCACATAGATGTCGTTGGAGATGTACTCGCCGATCGCGACGGAGGTGCCGCGCCCCTCCTCCTCGTCGGCGCCCAGCACCCTGAACCGGTCGATCCCCGTCGCGGACTGAAGGACGCCCAGCGGGTTGAGCCCGCCTCCTCCGCCGCGCAGCGAGTTGAGCGAGGATGCGAGCTGTACCGCCTGAAGCGTCGACAGCTGGCCGATCGAGGAGCCGAACAGGATGCGGGCCATGAGCTCATCCTGCGGCAGGGCCGGCGTCGAGCTGAAAGTGACCCGGGGGTTGCCGGCCGATCCGCTCAGGTTGATCGAGATGGTCACGTCGTCCACGTCTCCCACCGCGGAAACGGAGAGCGTCGGGTTGGTGGGGTCGCCGCCATTGAAACGAAGATACCCGCCGTCCTCCAGCTCGAAGCTTCGCCCGGCAAAACCCAGCGTGCCTCTTATCAGCGTGATCCCCCCAAGGATGCGCGGATTGCCAGTGGTGCCCCGCAGCCGAATGTCGGCAGACCATTCGGACTCCATCCCCATCCCGCTGACATAGACCTGATCGTCGGCAAGCACGTCCACCTCGAGCCGCCAGTCGGACGGCAAGCCGGAGACGGCGCCGGGCTCCGCCTTCGCCGCTTCGCGCTGCATGCGGGCGAGCTGCACAGCATCGGACTTACGGCGGATACCGGTCAGCGTCTTCACCTGCGCCGATCCCTGCCGCACGATGCGGTAGCGCGTCTCCGGCAGCCGTATGGTCCCTCTGATAGTGGCAGGCTGATCGGTGCTGTTGACGATCGAGAGCGTGCCGCTCGCGCGTGCGGCCATCCCATCGCTGTCCGCCAGCTGCGCGTTGTCCAGCTCCAGGTTGAGCTGGATCGGATAGCCAAGCGTGCTGGAAAGGCTGACGAAGCCCGCGCCGGACACCGTTCCGTCCCCGGCTCGGGCGGTCAGCTCCGTCACCTCGAGCCGGTCATTGGTGAACGTGCCGCGTACCCGCATGTTCGTCAACTCGGTGCCGTAGCTGTCATTCACATAAGTGAGGTCGTCCGCGCGGACCACCCCGGTAAGTACCGGATGTTGCACCCGTCCGGAGAAATCGGCGGCCACGGCGATCGCGCCGGTCAGATGCTGGTCTGGCAATGCCGCAAGCGAAAACAGCGTGCTCGCTGGCCCGTTATAGCGGATGCCTCCGCTCAGCGGCGCTGCAAGTAGCCGCGTCTGCCAGGTGCCGCTTTCCGGCCCCAGAGGCGCCAGGTCGATTTGTGCACGGCCGATCATGGTGCCCCGCCGCTCGAAGATGGCGCGCATATTGCCACCGTTCGGCAGCAGCCGACCGACGAGCTTGATGTCGACTGGCTGGCTGACGGAGGCGAGGCCGGTCCGGGTGAAGTTCTTCAGGGTGAGGCGCGCGTCGGCCTGCGGAAATGCGTCCCCCTGCTGTTCGAAGTCGAGGCTGCCCGAGACGGTGCCGCCCAAACCGGTATTGGGCAGGAGTGGACGCAATACCGCGAGGTTCACCTCTGCGATCCTGCTCTGGATGACCAAAGTGTCGCCATACCGGCCCGCGAGCTGAATGCTTCCGTCGCGGAGCGCCAGCCTGGTGGGAAGGAGCTTGTATTCACCGCCCGAGAGGTCGATCCGCGCCGGGTTCACCGTACGGAAACCGATCCCGCCGGCATTGCCCCTCAATGCCGCCCTCCACAGCCCCGGCTTCATCTCTGCATTCATGGCGATCCTGAAATCGGACACGCGGCTACCCAGCGCGAACAGCTTTGCCGTGCCAGTCCCCCCGCGGTACTCCACTTGCGCCCGGGCGCGCTCGATATCGAGCTCGCCCATGTAGAATGCCGCAAGCTGCACGTCCGCCTGCACTTCCGGATGTTCGTACAAGGTTACGTCGGCATCCACGATAGCACGGCCGATGGAAACGCCGGCGGAGCCCGGGAGAACCGCATTTTGCGCGCGGGCGGTAATGACGAGACGCTGGAACTCACCGGCCGCCAGCAACCGCGCCTGCCCGTTTATGCCCGACCCTGCAGCCGTCAGGGTGCCGGTAAATGGGCCTGCCGCGCTTTGCGTGATACGGCCCGAAAAGTCGACGCCGGCAAACTGCGCGCGCTCGACGTCGATCGCCAATGGGCCGTCGCCCGACAAAATGGTAAGGTCTGCGTCCAAAGGTCCATAATCGCTGTCCCCGGTGGCGACCAGCGAATAGCCCAGATCGGTGGCGCGCAATTCGGCTCGAACTCCGGCAAGCCCGATCCCGAAACCGGGGCGTTCTGCATGTACGATCGCAACCGGTCGGGCGAGCGTGCCATCGACATCCACCCTCAAGGGACCGTATCGATCGGAGATTCCCTCCCCTTCGAAGCTGATGCCGCCATCGGGGCTGTAGCTTCCGCTTCCCCGTGTCAGGCGGAATTCAGGCGCAGCCACTCGCATTTGGGAGATACGGGCCACCCCATCCGTACCGTAGCTTACGTTGGCGGAGATCAGCCCGTTGCCGCCCATGAAATCGCGAACTGTGCCGTTAAATATCTCTCGGCTGCGCGCGCTTATCGTGCCCGCGATGCGAAAAACTCCGCGGTCGCTCTCCAGATCCAGGCGGCTGGTGACATCGAACCGGCCAATGCCCGCGACCTCGTAATTGCCGATCCGGCCATTGAGCCCGCCGGTGTAGAGACCGCTCGAAAGGTCGGCCACGAGAACGGCTGTCGCGTCGATCCCGTCAGAACGGATCGCCAGATTGTCGGAGAGGATTCGCGGCCCTTGAATGGCGAGGTCACCATCGATCCTCACATTGGCCAGGAGGCGATCCGCCGCCGCGTCGAGGCCGACTATCCTCTCCGCGCGGGCATGGACTGGCACCAGCATCTGGTCCGCATCCACTCTCGCCTCTCCCTGTGCCCGCAAGCCCACGATGGCAGTGTCGCCAAAGCCAAGTCGGGCGGCTGTAAGGTTGTAGGTGAACTGCGGCGTCGCAAACGCGCCGTCGAGCGTAAGCGTCGCCGCCACGCCTTGCCCAGTCATGTTCTCGGCAATCGCGGAAGGCTGCGAAAGGCGAAAGTCCAGCACAAGGTGCTCGAAGCGATTCTCTCCCAAATCGACCAATCCAGCGGTCGAAAGCAGGAAGTTGTCATTGCCAGCCGTCCCCTCGAGATCGGCGCGCCGGTCATCGAGCGTCGCGACCAGGTCGATACTGGTCGGCTGGTCGAGCATGCTCGCGCTCGTGCCGGTCAGCAGCAAGCCCGGCTGCACGTGGCCGCGGAGCGCGATCGTCCCGTCCCGTGCGGTGAGCAACATGCCAGCCAGTTCGTCACTGCCATAGGAAGCATTCAGCTGACCGTCCCATCTCGCCCAATCGCCCTCGCCGCGGATCCGGAGCCTGATTGGCGCGGCCTTGCCCGTGAAGCCGGCTACCAACCCGTCGGCAGGCGCCGTAAGTGCAAGATCGATGTCGAGCCGGTTCGCCTCAGGGATGGCGTCGAGAGACAATACGAGGTGGTCCCCGCCCGCGACATTTGGCCCTGCCAGGGCGTTCGCGCGCGCCTCGATCTGCGCGCGCCGGTCCGCAATATGAGCTTTACCCTCCAGACTGAGTAGATGGCGCTCCCCGGTCACGGCCGGGGCGATTTCCACACGCCCGAATGTGAGCATTCCGATATCAATATCGATGTCGGGGAGGAGAGGGCCCTCGGAGGGAACTTCCTTGAAGGCGGGCAGCCGGGCGAGTTGGGCGAATGGCACGTCGAGCGAGCGAATGTCGATATGATTTCCTAGATAGGCGAAGGGCCGCCAGTCGAGGGTCGCTTCGGGAATAGTGAGGAACTCGCCTCCTGGATCGCCGATGGCAACGTCATGAAGCGTCATCTCGCCGTAGATCGACCCGTCGATCCGCTCGACGGCGATGGTCATGCCGTTCTCAAAGGTGAGCCCCTGCACCTGGCGAACAATGAAACGGTGGCCAGCCTGGCTGTCGAGCCAGAGCAGCGCGCCGCCGACCAGCAGTATGACCGCCAGCAGAGCTCCCGCGGCAACCCGCCACCCCCGCCCCTTTGGCTTTCCACCGGTCAGCGGCGGCTCGTCGGGCTCGGGCTGGCTCTCCTGCATCATCAGAATGCCTGACCGATGGAAACATAGACGGCGAAGCTGGATTCGCCCTCCCGGCGATCGATGGGCATGGCAACGTCGAGCCGTAGAGGCCCGAAATTGGTGTAGAAGCGGGCACCCACTCCGACGCCAAAGCGGATGTCGTCAAAGCCCGGCGTGCTGGACGTATAGACTTGGCCTGCGTCTACGAATGCCACCACGCCATAATTGCCAAAGCGGTAGCGCGCCTCCACCGCACCTTCCACGAGACTGCGCCCGCCGATCGGGTCGCCTTCGGGATCTTTCGGCCCAAGCTCCTGATACCCAAAACCACGCACCGATCCACCGCCGCCCGCATAGAGCCTTCGGGAGGGGGCTATGTCCGCCCGGGCAGCGCCGGCGATCGTGGCGATCCGCGCTCGCCCGGCAAGGACGAAATCTCCGAACGGATGATAGGCCGTCCCTTCCAGCATCGCGCGCGCGTAAAAGAGTGTCTCTTCGCCAAGCGAAGCTTCGGGGGAAAGCTTCAGGTCGAGCCGAAATCCGCGAACCGGATCGAGCAGGTCGTTCGTGGTATCGAAGCCAACCTGCCCAGGCAGTGCGGCAATGTAGTACATCTTCCGATCGTTGGCCGCCTTGAGAAAGTCGTAGCTTTTCTCGCTCGTGGCGATCAATTCGAAGCCATAACTGTAGGTCAGCCGCTTCTGCCAGATCGGCGTGCTTTCAAAGCTGATGCGCCCGGAAAGCCGGCCCGTATAGGCATCGAAAGCATCATAGTCGGAATGAAGCGCCGCCAGGGCCAATTCCACGGTGCGGTCACGCCTTCCGGCATTGGACCGGCGGAAGGTTGCGCTTGCGCCTTGCTCCTGCGTGCCGGCCACACCGCTAATAATCAGAGCACCTTCCGGCGGGAACAGGTTGCGATGGCTCCACCCGCCTTCAACTCGCAGTCCCTGCCCGGTTCCATACCCGGCGCTGGCGGTGATCGAGCGCTGCGGTCCTGCCTCCTGATGAACGACAAGATCGGCATAGGTAGTGCCATCGGGTCCCGGATTGCCGCTGTCCCTGGGCTCGACGGAGATCGCTGAAAAGAGCCCGGTGGCCACCAGTGCTTCTCGCAGATCATCGACCATGCGACTGTCGTAGAGCTCACCCTTCTCGAAGCGGGCAATCTCGTGGATATGCTCAGCATCGAAAACGGGATCGCCGTTGACGATGCTGTCGCCGAAGCTGGCGCGCGCGCCGGGGGCGACCGATAAAGTGTAATCGCCAGTTCTCGTCTCGCCGTCCAGCAGGATATCGCGAGCGCCCACCTGCACGAAGGGATAACCGTTCTCGGGCAGAGCTATCGATATGTTGGCTTCGGCGGCAAGCACGTCGTCAGCAATGATCGGATCGCCGCTCTCCAGGGCGAAATTGCGCGCAATAAGGTCCGCTGGCTCAACGGGTGGCGCATCGAACGCTATCGTGCCAAGGGCGTATTGCGGACCGGGCGTCGCGCGAAGAATTGCCACCATCGGTTCATCCTCACCCTCGGCAGGTAGCTCTACGGAAGGTTCGACCACGGCATCGAAATGCCCCGCAGCAAAAAGAACGTCCGTCAGCAGTTGCCGATCCGCTGTAAGCCGCGCGCTGACCTGCGCACCATTCGCTGCCTCGCCATCCGCCTCCTCCAGTGCCGAAACACTGCTGAAGCGCTCGCGAATATCATCGGCAGAGACAGTGCCTTCCAAGTTTTCGAGCCCGTCGATGCGCCAGCGATAGGTCAGTTCCGGATTCTCCGCCGGATCTTCGCCGAGGATACTTTCGTCGACGGGTTCGAGGTCAAACTCGCTCAACGGACCGAGTGGTTCCTCAAGAGCGGGGTCCAGGGGGGATGGATCGGCGAGCTCTTCGACAGGGTCTCCATCCATAAAGGCGGGAAGAGGAGGATCCTCGGCCTCCTTTCCGCCTTGCGCCGTGCCATCGACCTGACGAACGGGTACGCCGCCAGCTTCAAGGACCGCTGCGTCCTCAAGCTGCTGCTGCTCCGCCTCCCACTCCTCCGTGGATCCAATTTCGTCCGCTCCGTCGCCCTCGAGCGGAGGAATGGCCTGTTCGAACTCCTCGTCGGAGACGATCGGGTCTTCGGCGGCAGGCGCCTCCTGCGCCTCCTGCTGCGCCAGTGCCGGCAGTCCTGTGGTAACCAGCAGCACAGCCGCGGATCTCCTCATCAGGACTGGCAAGAATCTGTTCCGCTGCCTCAAGAGCATCTGGATCAGCCACGTCCCGCGGCGCGTGTGCGGCCCCGCGACGTTCTTCCTGCGCGGGCGGGTCTGCCCATCGGACGTGGCTCCACGAAATGTTCTCTGCGTTGAAATGCTTGGGCAGGTCTAATGGTTTCCGCTCCGCTTTGATCACCCGATGCTCCATCCTTGCCAGGCTGGAAGCGCATCGGCCGCTTCAGATGCAAACGCATGCATCAAATTCCGCACCCGTGCGGGATCGCTTACCGTTTTTGAAGCAATAATGCGGTCCAACGAGCAAGCCCTATGTACCAGCCGTTGCGGCGACACGGGGATCGCGCTTAGATACCGTGAATGCCAAATCCACCGCTTCTCAAGATCAAGCTTCAGATCATGTGCGGCGATGAGATCGCTATGGGGCCTGGAAAGGCCGATCTGCTCGATGCAGTGGCGCGTGAGGGATCGATCTCGGCTGCGGGCCGTGCGCTTGGGATGAGCTACCGCCGGGCGTGGATGCTGGTGGACGTAATGAACCGCTGCTGGCGAGAGCCTGTCGTGGCCACGACACCCGGCGGATCGGCCGGGAGCGGAGCGCGAGTTACCCCCTTCGGACAGGACATTCTGGCCCAATACCGGCTGCTTCAGAAGCAGGCCAACGAGGCCCGCAGCGGGCAGCACTGGCGCGCCTTGGAAAAGAACATCCTTCGCCGGCCCAGAGGCGAAGACAAAGGCTGATCAATACTCCACATCGATCACTGTGGAGGCCAGCCGTTGAACCTCGGACCGATCATGGCTGACATAGAGAATCGGCACCGAAAGCTCATCGCGAACCCGCTCGATCACCCGCATGATCTCGTCGCGCCGTGTTCCGTCCAGCGAAGATAGGGGTTCATCCATCAGCAGGAAGCGAGGCCCTGAGAGGAGCGCGCGCCCGATAGCTACACGCTGCGCCTCTCCGCCAGACAGTGTGTATGGCATCCTCTCCAGCAAATGACCGATGCCCAGAAAGCTCACGGCGGCGTCGAATTCCAGCCAGCGCCTCTCCGGCGGCGCGAGCTTCCATCCGAAAAGGAGGTTCTCGCGAACCCGTCGATGCGGGAAGAGACGTCCATCCTGAAAGACATAACCGCAGTTTCGTTTCTCCGGCCGCAAATTGATGCCCCTCGCACTATCGAAGAGCAATTCCTCTCCCACCGCAATCCTTCCCCTGTCAGGGGCGAGCAGGCCGGCAATCATGTCGAGGATGGAAGTCTTGCCGGCCCCTGAAGGCCCGAACAGCGCTGTCAGCCCGGCCGAAGCGGCAAAACGTGCGCGGAGCTGTCGGTCGCCCCGACGGACCTCCACATCGACCTCAAAGGACATGATTGCCTCCGCGACGCCCCGCGCGGCGGACGAGCCATTCCGACACGGCTAGTGCCACGAGCGAAAGCGCGACAGAGATCAGCGCGAGCCGGGTCACGGCGCCCTCGCCCCCTGGGACTTGCAGTGAGGTATAGATCGCCAACGGCAGAGTTCGCGTTTCGCCCGGTATGTTCGACACGAATGTGATTGTGGCGCCGAACTCGCCGATCGAGCGCGCGAAACCGAGGACAATGGCCGCGAGAACTCCCGGCATTGCCAAGGGGAGGGTCACGCTGAAGAAGGTACGCCAAGGTCCGGCTCCCAGCGTCCGCGCCACCCCTTCGAGCCGCGTGTCGACATTTTCGAGCGAGAGCCGGATTGCCCTCACCATCAATGGCAGAGCCATCACAGAAGCTGCGACCGCCGCTCCCGTCCAGCGGAATATCAGCGTCGCGCCGAAAAGCTCGGATATCAATCGTCCGGCCGGTCCGCTCTTGCCGAAGGCCAAGAGCAGCAACCACCCTGTGACCACCGGCGGCAGGACCAGCGGCAGGTGGATCAGCGCATCGAGCAGAAGCTTCCCCGCAAAGCGGGTGCGGGCGAGAATCCAGGCGAGACCGAAAGCCACCGGCAGTACCACCCCGATCGCGACACTGCTGACCTTGAGCGACAAGGCAACGATCGCGATTTCTTCTGGTGTCAGCAAAGCAGCCAGCTTCAATCTGTCTCGAAGCCGAAGCGCCGGAATATTGCCTGACCTTCTTCCGATAGAAGATAACGGCGAAAAGCCTCCGCCTCGGAATGCTCGGACGATGTCAGCCTGGCGATCGGATAAGTCATCGGCGCGTGCGAATCTGCCGGAAAGCGGCCGACCACCCGCACTTTCGGATCGGCAACTGCATCAGTTGCGTAGACGATGCCGAGCGGTGCCTCCGCGCTGCTCACCAGCGCCAGAGCAGCGCGAACATTCTCGCCACTGGCGATCCTGTCTGAAACCGCGTCCCACATCCCGAGCGCCTGGAGAGCCTGCTTGCCATAGCGCCCTGCGGGCACGGCATCCGGATCGGCCATGGCAAGCCATCCGTTTCCCAGATACGCGCGAAGGTCGAGCCCGGGGGCGACCTCGATGTCACCGGATTGCCCCGCGGGAGCCACTAGCACGAGCTCGTTGCCGAGCAGCCGCTCACGCGTCTGTGGCTCTATCAGGCCGCGCTCCTCCATATCGTCCATCCACCTCTCATCGGCGGAAATGAAGATGTCGCCCTGCGCACCCGCCGCAATCTGGCGAGCGAGCGAAGAGGTTCCCGCAAAGGACAGGACCGGCCGGCTATGTCCTTGCGACGTCCAGTCGTCCGCGGCCGCCCCCAGCCCTTCCTGCAAACTGGATGCGGCTAGCACGAGCGGGCCGCGATCCTCCTCTCTCGACGAAGAGCATCCTGTCGACGAAACGAGCAAAACCGCACAAAGGAAGGTGAGAACACAGCGCATGCGACACTGGCCTAGCAGCTATATTCCTCGATATATAGCTATTTTGGCGCAAGCGCGACTTTGCGCTCCACCGCTTATTCATGCAGTTGGTCGCCTCACCCGCTCAGGAATGAGAAGGCGCCGCGCCCCTACCTCGCCGGTCACTCATGACAGCGCCGACGGAGCCGCGAGTGCTGTGAAGGCGAAGCCTCCGGCGATCGCGACGCCGTACGGGACCAGAACTCGCCCCCTCGCGTCGCGCGGCCCGGCGGAAAATCCGAGCATGCGCAAAGCGGCCATCAGAAGAAGCAGTGCCAGCCCGACGAGCGAAGTCGCCCCAAGCATGAAGAGCCCGCCGCCAAGCGGAACAGCAAATGCCGATGCGGCATAGAATTTCGCATCCCCCCCGCCGATCATGCCGAAGCCGAACAGCATCATTCCCGCGACGAGGGCGACCACCGCGTGAAGGGCGCCGCTGCCCGCGGCCTCGAGCCCTGAGGAAAGCACGAGATAGCCGATCGAGCATACCGCCATCGCTGCACAAAGCAGGTTGGGAATTCGCCTTTTGCGGACGTCCCAGGCCGCAGCGATGAGCGCAAGCATCAGACAAGCTATAAGAGCGGCCTGCTCGATCATTTGCTGAGCTCAATTCGTATGGGATAAACGGCCTCGCGCTTCGGAGCGTCGACGGCTGCGATCTGCGCCGGCTGCCTTGCCGTAACGCTCACGGGCTTGGAAACTCCGCCGCTTCTGGCCACGACAGACATTCGCGGAGCGGCCTGCAGCGTATCCAGCATGCGCAGATGAACTACGCCCTTGGAAACCCGCTCCAGGCGAGAGTCCGTGCCTTTCGATGGCTCCTGCTGTGACTGAACGGAATTCTGCCGCTCCTCCACATTCGCGGATTTCGCCACCCTGGCAGGTACCGCCTCGCCGCTTTTTGCCAGCGCGGTGTTCCACTGAAGCTTGGCCAGATTGGCAGCGAATTTGGGGTTGTCCGGCTCAAGCATGGCCGCGACCGTGAAATAGCGTTTGGCTAGATCCGGCCGGCCAAGCCGCGCATAAGCGATCGCCAATCCGTTCGAAGCTTCCGCCCGCGCGGCCGGATCGAGTTCCGCGATCTTGAACGATCCGATCGCAGCCGCGAGCCGCCCCTGCCGCAAATAGGTCTTGCCTTCCTCCAGCGTAACCAGCGCGGCAGCCTCGCTGCGCTCCACATCCCAGGGATTTGCCTGGGAAGCCATTCTGGAATGCCCGCCGAACAGGGCCTGGCACCCCCCCAGCGCGGTGCTCGCGACGATCAGCAATGCGATGCGGTTTAGCGATTTCATGACTAACCTCCTCCTGCCATGGCAGGAAACATGACGCGGATGACCCTGACCACGCCGGGCAGCATGAGCACGCCGATCATCGTCGGTAACATGCAGACCACAAGCGGGATCGATATCAGCACTGGAATGCGATGCGCCTTCTCCTCGGCGCGCAAGCGGCGCTTTTCGCGCATTTCGCCTGCGTAGACGCGGAGCGTGTCCGACAGGCTGGTGCCAAGCTTGTCCGACTGAATAAGCAAGGTGACGAAGCTCCTGATCTCGTCGACACCGCTGACCTCGCTCATCTTGCGCAAGGCCTCGTCCCGGTTGGCGCCGGCACGCAACTGCAGGGTCACCAGCGATAGAAGCCTGGAAACCAACGGGTGAGAGAGCGCCATCTCGCGTCCAACCCGGTCGAGTGCAGACTCGAGGCCCAAACCCGCCTCGACACATACGAGCAGCAGGTCGAGACAGTCTGGGAAGCCGTTCGTGATTTCGGTCTTGCGCCTGTCTGCCCTGGCAGTGACGAACAGCGTGGGGAGGTACAGCCCCAGCAACGCCAGCCCCGCACCATAAAGGTAGAGCTTGAAGACCGTCAGTTCCACACCGGCCATGGACAGGAGCAGCAGGAAGCCGGCCGGCATCAAGAACACCATTACCAGCCGGACCAGCGTATAGATTCGGGGTGCCGCGGAAGATTCGAACCCGGCAGCGACCAGCTTCTGGCGCAACTTGTCGCCCTGCGTATCGGCGAGGTTGAGGCCCGTCTGTTCGAAACGGTCGGCGAGCCTGCTCCAGGCCGTTTCCTTGTCTACCGAAAGTCCGGACGTGATCAGTGCGTCGGAGCCCGCGATTGCCCTCAGATCCTGCTTGATGGCGGCTCGGCGGGAAGCGACGCCGGCAAGCGAGAGGCACAGCGAAACTACCATCACGAACAGCAGCGCGAGGACGGTGAGGCGCGCGAGATCGTTCGTGGCTAGAAAATCGAGCACGTCAGACCTCCAGATTCACGATTCTGCGGATCAGGAAGACGCCGAGCCCGTAGAGGATCAGCAGCCCGGGGAAGCCGATCAGGAAGATCGGATCCTGCGCGACTTCCAGGTAAAAGCCAGCATTGATCATGAAAAGCGATACGAAAGTGAAGACCGGAAGAATCGTCAGGAGCCAACCTGTCAAACGCCCCTCGGAGCTAAGGGCCCTGACCTTGAGATAGAGGGCCGCGCGCTCTCGAATGACCTTGGAGAGATTGTCGAGGATCTCGGCCAGATTGCCACCGGTCTCGTTCTGCACCGATAGCGAAACGACGAACATCCTGATATCGTCGAGATCCCAGCGCTCCGCCATCGCATGCAGCACGTCGGTAAGCTCCGCCCCATAGGATATCTCGTCTGCTACCACGCCGAACTCGGAGCCGATCGGATCCTCCATCTCCTGCGTCAGCAACTCGATCGCGGCCGCTACAGGATGGCCGGACCGCAACGCCCGCACGAAAACGTCGAGCGCCACCGGAAATTGCTCCTGCATTCGCCGGCGCATGCGTTGAGCCAGAAAGGAAAGGACCAATAGCGGCAAAGCGATGGCGAGCGCCGCGGCAAACGCCACGATGATCAGCAGAACACCGCCATTGATCTGATAATTCCAGACAAAGGCCGCCATGCTGGTAATCAGCACAAGCACCGCGAATATCACGGCCATACCCAGCATGACCTGGGTGGGTCCGAACGGAACGCCCGCCATCATGAGATTGTGCCGGATGTGGCGCAGGGCGATCGCCAGCAGCCCCGTGCCCTGCTCCATCAACGCCGGATCGTTGCGCCGCAAACGGAACCAGACGTCCTCGCGGTCGAACCCCCGCGCAATGAACTTCAGCCGCTTGTTGACCGCCGCGGCGTAAACGCGGCCTTCCACCGTCGTCCGCAGGACCACATGAAGGACAAGGACCACCGAGGCGAAGATGGCCAGCAATACGAAGAACCGTACGAAGTCCGCGGTCATGACTGAGCCTGCCCGAGCCGCACGGATGGCCGGAACAGCTCAGCCGGCAGGTGCACGCCGTGATCCGCTGCATCGGCAAGGAACTTGGGCCTAATCCCGGTGGCTTCGAAATACCCCAGCACATCGCCACGCTCGTTCCGCCCGGTCATCTTGAAGCGGAAGATTTCCTGCATCGTGATCGTCGGCCCTTCCATGCCGACAATTTCCGACAGGCTGAGTATCCTTCTGCGGCCATCGGCCTGTCGTCCGATCTGAATCACGACATTGATCGCAGAGGCGATCTGCGCGCGAGCGGAAGAAGGCGGCATGTCGATGCCGCTCATCCCGATCATCTGCTCGACGCGCGAGAGTGCATCGCGCGACGAGTTGGCGTGCACCGTCGTCATGGAGCCGTCATGGCCGGTGTTCATCGCCTGGAGCATGTCGAACGCCTCGCCAGCGCGGACCTCGCCGACGATGATCCGGTCCGGCCGCATACGCAGCGCGTTCTTCACCAGGTCGCGCTGGGTCACTTCGCCCTTGCCCTCGACGTTGGGCGGGCGGGTCTCGAGCCGCGCCACATGCTCCTGTTGGAGCTGCAACTCCGCCGAGTCCTCGATTGTGACGATACGTTCGCGCCCGTCGATGTAGGAGGACAAGGCGTTCAGCAGCGTGGTCTTGCCTGAGCCGGTACCACCGGAAATGAGCACGTTGCGCCGCGCCCTCACAATGCCGCTGAGCACCTCCGCCACTTCCGCGGGAATGCTGCCCAACTCGATCAGACGAGCCATGCTGATCGGCTTCTTCGCGAATTTCCGGATCGAGACCAGCGAACCGTCAATGGCGAGCGGCGCGATGATGGCATTGACGCGTGAACCATCGGCGAGGCGCGCATCCACGAAGGGCGAGGATTCGTCGATGCGCCGACCAACTGCGCTCACGATCTTCTGGATGATCCGGAGCAGGTGCCGCTCGTTCTGGAACCGGGTCGGCGCCTTCTCCAACAGACCGTTACGTTCGACGAACACCGTCGCATAACCATTCACCAGAATGTCGGTAATGCTCTCATCGGCCAGCAGCGGTTCGAGCGGGCCGAGACCGAGCAATTCGTCGAGCACCTCGTCGACCAGCCGGGCGCGCTCCTTCGCGTTGAGCGCGGCATCCTCCTCAACCAGCAGTTCCAGCACGATGCCGCCGACCTCGGCCTCGACCTGTTCGCGCGAGAGCTTGTCGAGCAAGGCAAGGTTGATCTTGTCGAGCAGCTTGCGATGGATCGTCGTCTTGAGCGCAAGGAATTTCTCGCTGACGTCGGCAGCAAAGCTCGACGTTCCAGCCCCGAAACTCTCAAGGCTGGCGAATTCGGCCTGGCTGTTGCCCGCCCCGCCCTTGCTGATCTGCCATTTCACGATGTACCGTCCCGTCTCGGCAGCCGCTGGTTCAGCAGCTCCGCCAGCTTCTTCACGTCCGAATAATAGGTGCTCTTCGGCTTCAACTCATTGACGAGCAGGCCCTGGTCGCGCGCAGCGTTGATGGTCTGCCATTCTGCGTGAAGGCCGACGAGCACATCGTGCCGGAGCGTATCCGCGATGTCCGATAGGCTGATCGATCCGAAGAGCCGCTTTTCCACCCGATTCACGACGATCGAGATCTTCGAGCGCTGAATGCCGACTGACTTGAGCAACTCGAGCCGCCGCATGGCCTGCTTGAGGCTCGACACCGACTGTTCGACCACCATCAGGATGCTGTCGGCCTGGAGCATCACCGACAGGCTCCAATTGCTCCAATCGGAGGGAAGATCGAGAAATACGCAATCGAATTCCCGGCGGGCCGTTTCGATCACGTTGAGCAACTGCTCCGTCTCGATCGTCTCCAGCGGAACGATCTCGTCCGGCGCCGCGATGATCGACAGGCCGCTCTTATGCGTGGACACCACCGAGCGCAGAAAATGCCCGTCGATCCGTTCGCCCGCTTCGAGCAGATCGGTCAGGTTCCGCCGCGGCGACAGGCCGAGCACGTCGGTGACGCTGCCGAACTGGACGTCAAGGTCCATGATGCAGACACCGCGGCTTCCCTGCGCCTCGGCTTCCACGAACCGGTTGGCCAGGTGGGTAAGCAACGTGGTTGCACCGCTTCCGCCCAGCGAGCGGACGATCGCCACCAGCGGCGCCCTGTCGCCGCTTGCCTCCGGAGCCTTCCGCCCTTCGATCGCGGTGAGCGACGCCTGCAGGATCTCTTCGGGATCGAGCGGCAGAGACACGACATCCGACACGCCCTGGCGCAGCAGCGCGCGCACCACGGCGAGATCGGCATTCGCCAGCGCGACGATCTGCGGCAGGTCGTGGCGGCGCGCACGGACCTGCTCGATCCGCCGCATCGAAGCGGGCTCGCCGCGATCCACCTGGATCACGATCGCCCGGGCGCGGTCAATCGCCTCGTCCGGGATCGGCTTGTCGAGGTCGAGCGCCAACATGGTGACCTCGTCGGCCCAGGCCGCCTCGGTGGCGCTGCGCAGCCGCGCGATGTCGTCGGATGTGGCGACAACCGTCAGCCCGGCGAGCGGCATTGCCCGATCCTTCCCCAAGTCATCAGGTGAGGCATGAAACGTCATGATATCTCGCAATCATTTGCAGCGTCGACTTCTCTCATTTCCTCGAAGCACCAGCCTGCCCCGTCTTCCTGGGTCAGCGTGTAATCCGAGCCGGGCAGGTCCCAGCTGAGCCCGAACAGGCTCGTGAGGATCGGGCGAAACTCCATGTTCTGAAGGCGGACCGAAATCAGCGGGGCGACGTCCGGCCCGCTCGGATCGCCGGCAAAGCCCAATCCTGAATTGTAATAGGTGACCACCACGTTCTCAGGCCCGATTGTCGGCATCATCACCTGCATCCGTTTGACGATCCGTTGGAACGCCGCGTCGAGCGGATTGAGACTGAAGGCCTCGCTCGGCGAGCCGAGCCATTCGCAAGTCACTACGCCGCTCGGTGCCTCGCATTGGACGCCGGGAAACGCCGTGTCGTCGACCACGCTTCCCTGAGAGAGACCGCCGTCGATTACGTAACTGTAATCGACCACGCCCTGAGGGATCATGTCGGTGACGGCCGCAGCCCGCGCACCCGCCTGCGTGGCCTTCCCAGCGCGGTTCACTTCCCACAGATAGCGGCCACCATCGAGGATGCCGAAGAAGAAGGCGATCGCCACCGGCAGGACCAGCGCGAATTCGGCGGCGCTGCTGCCCGAGCGGTTCGAAAGAAGCCGGCGCAGCATCGTCAGAACCCCATCACCGGGCTCTCGGCGGTTGCCTTGAGCTTGTAGCCATCGAAGAAGTCCAAAAAGCCGAACCCGCCGAACAGCGGCGGATAGGGGACCTCGGCGGAAACGATCACTTTCTTGGCAATGCCTTCGGTCACAGGGTTACCGAACTCGTCAACGTCGTTCTGCGTGAAATCCTTGTAGAGTCCTGCGCCGGAGAAGTTTTCCCCTGTGATACAATCGACGGTGATCGCGACCGTCGTATCGCTGGTCCAATCCCGCACGTGTGGGTTGTTGGTCCCCGTGATCTCGGGATTGTCGCCGGTCGGAAACCCGGTCCGCGTCAGTCGCTGGATTCTCGTCTGAACATCCGTGTCCGTCACGGATGCGCAATCGAAGCTGTTGAAATTCTGCCGGCCGGCATAGCGCGCGCCGTCCCGCACGGCCTTGATTACCTGGTGCTCGGTCCACATGAAGTGGCCGAATTCGATCCCGCCGAACAGCAACACCGTGAGCAGCGGCAGCATCAGCGCCATCTCGGCCGCCGAATTGCCGCGTTCATCTTGCCGGAGTAGAGAGAGCAACCGCCTCATCGGATCAGATACGGGATATCCCGCCTCACCACGGTCGCGCTGTCGCCATCGTCGCCTAGATCAACCGCGCGCACGACCTCGACGTAAATCTCGCTATTGGACGTTATCGAATTGCCTTTATTATCTTTGCGGTTGAATGGCGGCTCGACGAGGAACAATTCGAGCCATTGCTGAACAGGGACACCGATTTCGTGTCCGGTTATTCCTTCGGCCTGACAATTGATTACTGCTGCAGTAATTAAACGACGTTGAGCGTTGCCTACCGGCCTGCACTGCCCACCTTTGGCATAGGCAGTCTTGTTGCCCGACTGCAGCGTCTGTGCACCCGCATTGGGGTTAGCGACTTCCCATTTGTAGATGTCGTAACGGACCGGTCGTGATTTTCCTGGTCGTACCAAGGAATTAGCGTTCAAGAAATTGTCCAGGGCTGATCCGAAAAGACCGTAATTGACTCCAAAATAGGCTTTGTAATCCCAAACACCGTCACCAACGATGCCGCTACCGCTGCAATTGGTGCAAATGTGCATGACGTCGCGAGGGAGACCCATCGCAGCGATTTCACCAATTTCCGTATCATTCAAAAGTGTGGTGGGGTTTTGCGGTGCATAGCGCTCGCCTTCGGGAGGCTGCTGCCAAGCGTTATTACCGTTGGTACCGCAGTTGCCGTTGCCATTGCCTTTCATTAAATCCTTGCGCACGATCGGAGCGGCAGAACATTCGCCTCCCGAGGGGCAGGTAGAAGCGCCGTTCTCGGAAATATCAAAACGGGTCTGGAAGGCAGCAAACACTGACTGATTGAGCCCTGGCTCGGTCTCGACGCCTTGCCCCGGCACACATTCGCCCGGCGGCGTGTCATAACCCAGAGATCGTGCAAGATCCTGCGCGCCATTTCCGAATCCCGCGCGCAAGAACCCGAAATTGCCTGGCGCGCCGGGCGAGCCTGTAATCAACTTCAGACCACGGCCTTCATAATCGTCCCCGTTCCAGTTCTCCTCCGCTGTGCCTTCGAACGGATTGCAGATCATCACCGGCGGCGTGTTGCAGATCGCACTGCCCAGCGCTGCAGCGGCCTCCGCGCTGATGTCACCGGAGCTGAAGATGCCTACCACCGGAGTTAGCGTGTACATCGCCTCACGCGGAGCGATCCGGACTCGGACAGCGCCGGCTTCGGTATCGACGTCAGTCTCGCTGCCGAAGGTGTCATTCGCCCGATCATAGCCGTCATAGAAGGTGATCGTCTCGACGGTGAGGGCCGCTCCACTTCCATCGTCCGACATGCGGGTGATATTGTTGACCAGCGCATTCGCGGCGTTCGTCGCCCTCTCGATCGCGTCGGGCTGCCCATCCAGCTGCGTCGCCGCGGCCAGCGCGGCCTGATCTGCCGCGTTCTGCAACTCGCTGTCCATCGCGGTCATGCGGGTCCAGTCCCACGCGACCCCGGCCATGCCGACGAGGACGAACAGCGCGAGCGCGTATAGCGCGGCTACCGCGGCAGTGCTGTCGGCGAGAAATCTCGACAGGCAGGAGGGAGCAGCCGCGGGGCGCACGGCACCCGTGGACCGATCAGGCGATCTGCGCTTTGCTCCAGTTCTTGCCATCGGGTTCCAACACCTCGCTCATCTGGAATGTCAGGAGCCGCCGCTGCCACTCACGCCGCTGGTCGCGCGGATTGTCTCGGGCTCATAGACATTGTCGTTGCGATAGCGTTCCACCGCACCGGCGGCGTGCTCGCCGCTCGATACGGGAACGACATCCTCATATTGCGGATCGGGATTGACCACCTGCGCCATCATCGTGTGGCGGTTCGCGTCTCCGAACCTGGTCTCGCCCGGTTCCTCAAAGATCGGATTGCTGACGCAGCCGGCCAGCATCAGGGCCAGCCCGGCCGCACCCGTGCCCATGCCCAGAAGGCGAAGAAAACTCTCAGTATTCATAGTCTTCCTGTCCCTGTGTCTGGGTGCTGGGCGCTTGCGGCGCGGCCGCGGCGGCGGGCTTCGGATCGTAGCCTTCCCCGAACATGATGGTTCCGATCGCGCTCGGATCCGCCACACGATCGGTCGGCAGATAGACCTGGCTCGGCTTGATCGGCGCCACCAGCCGCGGCGTGACCACGATCAGCAGCTCGGTCTCGCCCTTCTGGAACTCGGTCGAGCGGAACAGCGCGCCGAGGATCGGGATCGAGCCGAGCAGCGGCACCTGGTTCACCGTCGTCTGGAAATCCTGGCTCAACAGCCCCGCGATGGCGAAGCTTTCACCGTCACGCAGCTCCAGCGTGGTGCTCGCCCGGCGGGTCTGCAGCCCGGGGATCGAAATGCCGTTGAGCAGGATCGAGGCCGCGGGATCGATCTGGCTGACTTCCGGCTCCACCTTGAGGTTGATCGTGCCGTCGCCCAGAACCGTGGGAGTGAAGCCCAGGCTGACGCCGAACGGCTTGAATTCCACGGTGATGTTCGAATTGCCGCCACCATTGCCCGTTTGGGCAACCGGGATCGGAAACTCGCCGCCCGCCAGGAACGAGGCCTTCTCGCCAGACAGCGCCACCAGCGTCGGCTCGGCCAGCGTCTTGGCAAATCCCTTTGTCTCCAGCACGTTGAGATAGGCATCGAAATCGAGCCCGATGGCGGAGAAGGTCTTGCCAAACACGCCGAAGCTGCCGGCGATCTCCGCGACGTGCAGACCGTCCGCATCGTTAAGCCCTGCGCCCGGCCCGACCGCACCGTTGAATGTGCCGTCAGTGGAGCCGACGAAGCCCCGCACGCCCACATCCTCGCCGATCTGGCGCCGCACTTCGGCGAACCGCACTTCCAGCATCACCTGCTGGCTGCTGCCGATGCCGACGAGGTTGACCACGTTGTCCCCGGCATAGGTGCTGGCGAGCTGCATCGCACGGTCGATCTCGCCCGGATCCTTGGCCAGGCCGGTGAGGACCATCGAAGAACCGGAGATCGAAGCTTCGATCTCGGCCCCGGGGATCAGGCGCTCCACCTGAGCGCGAAATGCCTCGACATCGGGCCCCACCGCGACATCCATCACGGAGAGCACCCGCCCGCCCCGGTCGTACAGGGTGAGGCTGGTCGTCCCCATCGCCTTGCCCAGCACATAGACCGAGCGGTCGGATATCGGCAGGACGTCGGCGATCTCGGCATTGCCGATCATCGCCTTGTCGATCGCGCGGTCGGTGGTGACGATCTGGCTCTTGTTGAGCGGGACCTCCAGCGTGCCGGCGTGAAGGCTGCTGCCCGCATATTGGGCCGCGGCGGGGACTGGCGAGGCCAGCACCGCGAGCGGAGCGGCTGCAAGCGCGATCCGCTTGATGAGCCTGTTAGTTGCCATAGCGCTTAACCTCATAGGCGGTACCGTCGGTACCCCTGAAAACTGTCATCGACGGGCCGCTCGGCCGGCGCGGCGCCCCAAAGGATGCAGGCAGCGTCGTCCGATCCGCGCTGGCGAATGCCGCCGGCGCGGGGGTGCGATCGGGAATGTAGAGGCCCGATCCCGCGAGATCGCTGGTGGTGACCAGCGTGGTCGCCCCCACGGCCTGATCCTTGACATTGCGAAGCGCCAGGGTGAGCGTGCCGAGCTGCGCCGCCAGCGTCAGTTTCTGCGCGCCATATTGGTCGACCTCGAAGGTCACCGTCCGGACCACTTCGGCCTTGGTGTCCTTGTCGTTCGACCGGCGGTCGACACCCAGCACATGGACATTCTCCAGCAGCACGCTGGTCATCTTGTCATCTCCGCTGGCGCCGTCGCCGGGGATCTGGCGCGTCAGGAAGATGTCGACCACGTCGCCCGGCGTCACGAAGCCGGCCACGCCGGTCACCTGGTTCACCGAAACCGAGATCGCCCGCATATTGTCGGGCAGGTTGGCCGAAAGAACGGCGCGGTCTGAAATGCGTGAGGACAGGATCGGCTCGCCGGCCTCGATCGGCCGGATCGCGACATTGCTGCCCGCGATGAGTTCGTTGGCGCTGCGGAAGGCGCCGGCCGGCACCGAATTGGCGGGCCAGGCGACCATGCGGACATTGTCGCGCGTCAGCGGAGCGCCGAATTCCAGCGGCTGCCGCGCCACCGCGAGGTTCACCAGTTCCTGTTCGTCGGAAATCCGCGCCTGGCGATCCTCCACGCTGGAGAACCAGCTATTGGCGAGCCAGACCGCGAACAGGCCGAGGACGACCGCCACCGCGATGATGATGAGATTGCGCTGCCCCATTTTTGCCCCCGGGCGTAAAGCCCCGTGTACCTTGATCGGAGTAAGTCCAGCCCGCCGGGATCACCCGGCGGGCTGAACCTAGGTCTTAGCTGCAGCCCTGCGGCGATGTGCTGGCAGCAGTGTCGATGCAAGATGCGGTGTTGTTCATCGCACCGGCAATCGAATCCTTCAGCGCCAGACCCGCAGTCACGATGCCGAGACCCACGATCACCAGGATCAGAGCATATTCGGCAGCCGAAGCTCCGGATTCATCCGTAATGAAATTCTTGAGAAACTGTGTCATCTAAATCACCCCAAACATGCTGGACCTGTAAAAGCGGAACAGTGCCAGCGAGATTAGACTTGGCTCCGGCCTCTATTTCCGGTTGGCCATGCCCAAGGGGGGTGATTTAGGAACCGGCGCGACCGCAATTCCAAAACATTTTCCAGCGATTGCGCCGGAAACCTAAACGCGGGTTCCCCCTTGGAACAGCCTATAGAATCCTTTGAGTTAACGTTTTCGTCAATCCGAAACGTTCGCTCGATTTTTTCGCGCGCTTTTTCAAGGCGTTATTGGCGAAAAGGCTTAAGCAGAATAGTTAATTCGACTCGTCCGCCGTGGCGGGCGTGCCACCGCAAACTCCCTTGCGAGATGATTCGCGATCGCGGTCCAAGCGACGCTCGGACGCCGCTCGCCTTCAGCCCCCCTCACCCGCCACCAGAACCGGCTTTCAGGCAAGCCGAAGCGGAACAAGAGGGCGCGGCAGCACCTAGGTTTAGGAAAATCTCCCATTAACCTTTGGCGGATAAGTGCCGCTGAGGTGGGACGGCTGGCCTCGCGTCAGTCGCGCGGATGTGGGGGTGCGCAAGTGCGACGCCGCGAAAGGGAAAATCGATGCGAAAGCTGATCGCGCTGCTGGGGCGGCTTGCGCGGGACACCTCCGGTAATACGCTGATCATTGCAGCGGCCGCGCTGATTCCGCTCACGCTCATGGTCGGTTCGGGCCTGGATCTCAGCGTCGCCTTCATGGCCCGCGGCAAGCTGCAAAATGCCTGCGACGCGGGCGTGCTGGCGGCCCGGCAGGCAATGGAAGGGACAAACTTCACCACAGCGGTGGAGGATGACGCTCAGCGCTTCTTCAACTTCAACTTTCCCGATGGCACCGCGGGCGTGACCGATGCCAATCTCGTCGTCACGCAGGATACGACCGATCCCACGCAGTTGCTGGGCGCGGCAACCGCCACCGTGCCGACTTCGCTGATGAGGATCGCCGGCTTCACCGACATCCCGATTTCGGTTTCGTGCGACGCGAAGCGCGACATGGGCCATAATGACATCATGCTGGTGCTCGACGTGACCGGCTCCATGCTCGACGCACCCAGCAATGGCGGAGGAACCAAGATCGAGCGCCTGCGTGAAGGCGCGATGGGGCTCTACCGGGCGCTCGACAGCGATGACGGGTCTGTCACCCGCTTCGGCATCATGCCCTACTCGCATACGGTGAATGTCGCGCGGTCGCTGAAGAACAAGGATATCCTTCGCGAGCAGCCCTATGTCGATATCGTCTGCAACAAATCCTCCTGCTGGGTGGCGGAAAAGACGGTTCATATAAACCAGTCGAGTTGGAACGTCGGCCAGGGCGGCGGGGCCGAGGGCGGCAACACGCAGCAATTCCGGACCAGCGGCAATGGTTGCATCGAAGAGCGGCCATCGGTCGGCAATTCCATGTCGCCATTCGAGATCGAGGACGAGATCACCCGCGCAGATGTCGACACCCAGGCGGGGAACGCGGGCAACCAGCCGGAGCTGCAATTCGGCCGCTACGATCCGCCGCAGCATACGCACACCTACTCCTATGTGAGTGGCGGGATCACGTTCTACCGGGTCGGCGGCCGCGACGTGCAGACCGGCTGCCCATCGGAAGCGTCCCGCCTGCAGACCTATGCCGACGAGGCAGCGTTCCAGACGGCGATCAACAATGCGACGGCGCGTGTGACCGGCGGCACCTATCACGATGTAGGCATGCTGTGGGGCACGCGTTTCATCTCCCGCACCGGCTTTTTCAGCAGCGACAATCCCACGGAACGCAGCGGAATTCCCGTCAACCAGCATATCGTCTTCATGACCGACGGCATGCTCGACACCGGCGACACGCTCTACTCCGCTCATGGGATCGAGCGATATCAGGGGCGCACCCAGGGGAGCGGCTCCCTCAGCGCCCGGCATATCTCCCGCTTCGAATCGGCCTGTGACGTGGCGCGGGCAATGGGCATCACCGTCTGGGTCATTGCGCTGGACGTGGAAGACACGGATGACGTGGCGGCCTGCGCGACGAGTTCCGCGCATTTCTACACCAGTGACGGCTCTGACCTAGAAGAGGTGTTCGAGAAGATCGGCCAGGGCATCGGTAATCTGAGGCTGACCCGATGATCGGGAACATGCGCCGTCTGCACCGCCTGTCTGCGCGGCTCCGAAAGGACCGCGAAGGGGCGACGATGGTCGAATTCGCCCTGGTGGCGCCGGTCTTCCTGCTGATGCTGATCGGCGGCTTCGACCTGGCGCATCAGAGCTATGTCGGGATGGTCCTGCAGGGCGCGTTGAACGATGCGGCGCGGCGCGCTGCGGTGGAGGATCCCCAATTCATTGCCGCCGGCGACACGCTGGAAGAACGGGTCGAGACGCTGGTGAAGCGCCAGGTCAGCCGGACCGCCCCGAACGCGACAATCACCATCACGCAGGAAAACTATTTCGATTTCAGCGGCATCGGCAATCCCGAAAAGCTGATGAAAGATGTCGACGATGACGGCGTATATGACGAAGCCGATGGCGACTGCTTTGCCGACCTGAACGAGAACGGCCAATATGACACCGACACCGGGCGGGAGGGGATCGGCGGCGCCAACGACGTGGTGCTTTACGAAGCCAGGCTGACCATGCCGCGGCTGCTTCCGCTGGATAGCTTCCTGAACGTCGCACCGGAGGTAAAGCTGGGCGCCGGTGCTGCTATCCGGAACCAGCCCTATGCCGTCCAACGGACCCCTCCGGTGGTTTGCGGGGACGCCTGATGCGGATACGGCACTTCTTCTCCAGACTGCGGCGAGAGGAAGGTGGTATTGCGGCCATCGAGTTCGCATTGATTTCTCCAATCCTGCTGTTCCTGATCCTCGCGGGGCTGGAACTGGTACACTATGCCCTCGCTCATCTGCGGGTGAACCAGATCGCCGTGGCGGTGGCGGATAATAGTGGCCGCGTGGTGATCGGCATCGACGAGGCAAATATTTACGAGGTGTTCCAGGGAGCCAGGGTCATCGGCGGCCCGCTGGATTTCGAAGCACATGGACGGGTCATCCTCTCGTCCCTGCAGCACAACGGCCGCAGCGGATTGGACGAGGGCCAGGTGATCAACTGGCAGAGATGCTGGGGCGAGCTCGACGCGGACCCGGCTTACGGCGTGCAGGGAGACGGCCGCGACGATTCCACGCTCGCTCAGGGCATGGGGCGGGCAGGCAGCCAGATCGTTTCGGCCGAGGATACCGCGGTGATGGTGGCTGAAGTCGTTTATGAATATCAACCGCTGATCGGGACGGGTTTTCTGCCGATCAACACGCGCATCCGCCACGAGAGCGCGTTCAACGTGCGAGGCCGGCAGAACAACAATATCAGCAATGCCCAGTCACTGGAGAAGCTGGAGTGCGGTTCGAACGCCGGTGGCGGCGGTGGCGCCGGCGGCAACGGCGGTGGCAGTGGCGGCAACGGCGGCAACGGCGGTAACGGAAACGGAAACGGAAACGGAAACGGAAACGGTGGCGGCAACGGTCACGGCGGTGGCCGCGGCAATGGGGGTGGCAACCGGCCGTAGCGCCTGAGTTCCGCTGCGGCAGATGCCGAACGTTCCGCCATCGAGGCTGAGCTTGCCGTATCGTTCTCCCGTGCCAGTATCACGAGCTGGCGTCGCGCTTCCTTTGCGAACCCAGACATCCTGTTTCAGAACAGAGACTTGAACCGAGACACTACCCGGCCGATCCGTCCCTGGCTTGCCAGGCTAAGCGTTCGAGCCCCTGCCCTGACTCCCCGGCTCCGATACCCCTCCTCCGTTGCGATTACTCAGGCCAATTTCTCTTCCGTCGCCACCGCGCATCCTTGCCTGGAGCGGAGAAACAGCGGTGCGCACTTGCGCCTGGGCGACGTGTCCTCGCTCGCAGCGAAATCGGCATCAATGGCCCCCGGTGCCCCCGCCCGCCTCACACCGGCTCGCAGACCTGGTGCCGGTGAGGCTCCCTCGCCCGCGCCGACGCTGGGATTTGTGGCAGGCAGGCTCCGCCAGACGCCTGCCGAACATGAGAACGCTCACCCCAGCGATCATCCGCTCTACCAGCTCGTTTCGAACTACCTTTCCGGCCGGATTGCTCGCCATGATATCCGCCCGGCCCCGAACCGCCCTGCTCTCGCGGCTCCCGGCCGTTCCGACACAAGCTGCCGCCCCATACGCGCCGCGCAGTCAAGCCGATGCCTTCGTGGCTCGCGGGTCGCCATAGCCATAGCGCCCTGGTTCGTAGCCGCCTTGCCATGGCTGCCTTGGCCTATGGCCGGTCGCCCCTCACGCCGCTCCAGTCGCTGCATGGCCGCTGGAGGATGCCCGATCGGCTCGGCTCCAGGCCCCAAGCCCGGAGCTGGACCCATCACGCCTCGGAAACCGCCACGCCTCGGAAACCGCCACGCCTCGGAAACCGCCACGCCCCGGAAACCGCCACGCCCCGGAAACCGCCACGCCCCGGAAACCGCCACGCCTGCTCGCCCTCAGGCGTCCGATTTCCGAATCGCACCATCGCGATGTTCTATGCGGTTATCCAAATAGCGTCACGATGTCAAGACAAAAATGCGCTTCTGGTTATTTCCTTCGCAGGAGGTTGTACCAGGGCGCTATTCCGCGTCCGAACGCAAGTGGGGGATCCGCTTGTAGCGGGTCCGGCCGCGCAGCCATTCCCATGCACGCACCTGGCCGAGATTGGCTCTCAGCCGCGCCGCACCCCCACGTTGCGCGAGATATTCGCGGGCAGCCGCCACCAGCACTCCGACGAGCGCGAGCGCCGCCACGGCCAGAGCGGCGAGGCCGATCCATTCATGCACCATTGCGGGTCTCGCTCCTGCGGCATTCGGACATGGCCGCGTGCATAGCGGATCGCCGCGCGCGCTTCGCCCTTGGCCGGGTGGTTGCTCACAGCTTTGTGCGAGGCCCGCCTGCTTCGCCGGCGCAAGCGCTCACGGCCAGCCGCTGGCTCTCGAACAGGAACTCGATTAGCTTCGCTTTTGGCGTCGGATCCGCCGCGCTCCACGAATTGCCGCGCCACGATCAGATTGAGCGCAGCTTCCCGCGACACAGCCCGCGAAGGTCAGCAGGCGGCGGGCATGCTCACGCCGATGCCTTACTCTCTGGCCGCGCGAAAACCCGGCTGAACGGCAACCGCTGAAGATTGAGACCACGTTGTCCGCCGCGGCGGATACGTGCTGGCGTGCAGAAGCTCCCTTGGGCTGCAGTCCTCGTTCTCGGCGAAGGTCAGATTGGTGAAGCCGAAGCCATTGCCGAGCAAGCCCATACAGCTCTCGCTGGCGCGGAGCCGCCCTGCAGGTTCTATGACAGCGATGGACGCACCTTGGGCAGCGAACTCCCGAGACGCCTATTGCTCGCTCGAAGTACTTCTCTCAGATGGGCTCAGCGAACTAGAAACGATGCAAAATGGTCAATCGAACTCCGGCTTAAAATTAGGATCAACCCAGACTGAACGCACCTGTCCAGGTTCAAGCTGGATTGAATCTAAGTCGAACTCACGTAAAGAATCCACAAATTCGCTAAACGAATCAGATAACTGAAGTTCGCCTTCAACCTCATGATCCCAAAAGAAGACTCCAGGAACATCAAATTTTATATAGACAAAGTTTCCCGAAGAACATTCCGCGATTGGCACTGCGCCCATAGGGAAACCATCAATTTTCTTGGCGCGACTCCAAATTTCTGAAACGGGAATAAATCTCTCTACACTTACGTCCAAGTTTTTATCGAATGTGTTGGGCTCCAAGATTGCCGAATCGAACTTCAGCAAAAATGAGCGATAATCAGATGGCAAAGGCGAACCGATTTCGCGTTCAGCCGCTGAAATTTCCAAGTCGGTTATGGGGATGAAGCTCTTGAATTTTATCTCCATCAGTCGAGCCCTCGGTTACGAATTATCGCGGTGCCCCCCGTGTGCCGGGTAGCGTCGTGTAATTCAAATGGAACGAGCTGCATCGTTTTTCCATCTTCCACGTGATGCCAGACATACCCTTTCGGCGCGGTGCCAGCATCACCAAAGCCTGCTGCCTGGTTGGCGAGTTTGTTGTCAACACGCGGAACGCCCGTCAAGCTTTCCAACTTGACCTGCGCTTTTGCGTAAGGACTGAAGTCAGGGAAGCCCTGCGCGTTGAATCTAACACCAGAGGGATGAATTTTCCCAGCATACTTACTATTAATCGGCAGCCGTCCGCCTATCCTCGAAATCGACGCCTCTGCGACCTTGATCCCGCCGCTTGCAGCGGGCAGCTTACCGAGGCCCTTCACCGCCGACGCAGCGGTAAAAGCCTCGATTACACCGCCCACCAGCTCACCGTTTGTGATGTCGCGCTTTGTGTTTGCAAAAGACGCGAAATCCCGATCCACAGCGCCACCGAATTGGATACTTGCGAATGATGCGGGTCCTGCAATCACAGGATTGAACGACGTCATAAGATTTTGATTGTGTAGGTCCGATCCCACCGTTGTGACTAGGCCCGACGGTGCGGCCATCCAGCGCAAGCCGTCATGCGCGGTTGCCGTTATGTCTCGGGCATGCATTTGTTGACTGTCGGCGGTCCGGATATTCGCATCTCCTACCGCTTGGGCAATGCGATTTGCCTGACGAACGGACGCATCAACAGCCCAGGCGCCTAGATCACGAGCCTCAGCCATGACAACGATCATAGAATCTTCAATGGTTTCGCCAACGCGTGCGGCCTGTCCGATCCAATCGTCGAAGACACGCTCTGCGCCATCCCAGGCACCCGCAATCTGGTCCAGCCCCCATTCAAACCAGCCTTGATTGCTCGCAGGCCCAAAATGGACGGAGTAATCGAACAGCCCGTCGTCACGCGCGCCGCCGAACTTCGCCGGAAGGTTTGGCGTGCCAAGCATACCGCCGAGCCTGATCGGCGACTCCCATTCCGGGCCGCCGCTCCGGAACCCGGCCCCTTGGACAACGGGGTTGGCCCCGCTCTGCTGGATGCGCGAGTTTACGCCATATGCCAGGGCACTACCCAACACCTGGCCGATCACATCGGGCAAACCCGCCTCGATGTTATCGCCAAAGCTGGTTCCCTCGATCGCGCTTCGCGTTGCTGCGCTCGCGATCACGGCCGCAGAACTGGCGCCAATGTTCGCCAAGTGGTTCGAAGGCGTGTTGTCGATTGAGAGAGGTTGTGCCCCCAATCCCATGCGAGCCGTGTATCCCACGCCCGAGGCTACGCCAGCCGCGCCAACGCCGGCCCAGTTGAACTTGCTCTGCAGGCCTGCAGCCGCACCCACGCCTTGGGCGATAGCACTGCTGGCGGCTCCACGAAGCGCGGACTGAACGAGGCCGCTCTTCGCTCCGCTGAACGCGCCGTTCTCGAAGAGGCCATTCGGGCCCAACCCGACATTGATCCCCGCACTCAGCCCGGTAAGCGCCAGGCTCTTGAAGCTGAAGCCGTCCTGCACGCCAACGGCGTTGCCCACGGCCTGGCCGGCAACATTGCCCAACAGGCCGTTGCCGATCTGCGCCAGCCATCCGCCACTGATGGGTGCGATCGCCGTCACGGCAATGGAGACGACAGCAACCAGAATCTGCCCGACGATGCCGCAGCCATTGTCCGATGTTCTGGGCGGGCTGGCGTGGGGTGCGCTGAGATCGCCCAGCGCGCGGTCCGGATCGTACGGCCGCAGCGTATCAGCATTGTTGTGGATGCCTGTGACGCCGTTAGGAATGACCAGGCGTTGGCCCGCCTGCAGCGTCTCGCCCGAAATTCCGTTGGCGTCCGCGAGCTTGTACCACAGGCTCGCATCGCCCCACACGACCAGCGCGATAGATCGAAGCGTCTCACCGCCGCGCACCATGTAGCTATTCGGCGTGTCGCTCTGCGCACCGCCCGCGATGGTGACATGGTTGGCGTCGAAATCGGAATAGGGGGTTGCACTGCTCGATCCGTAGCGGAACGAGCCCGCCCCCGTATCGTCCCGATGGCTAATCAACGTCGTGTAATCGACATTGTGCGTGCCGTCATTGCCAACCACGCCGATCTCGCGGCCGCCGAAGCGATAGGTATGGGTGCGGGGAAGTTCAGTCTCGATCCAGGGCGCGGAATCGCCATATTCCTGGCGGTCGATCACCTGTCCGTAGGCGTCGGTGACAAGGCGAACGTTCTGACCGGCACCATATCCACCCAGGTAACGATCCCTGTCGATGATGTTGCCCTCGATGTCATATTCGGATTGTGCAGAGCCGGAACCCCATTGATTGCTGGTGGACGTCACCGTCTCCAAGAAGCCAACGCCGTCCTTGTATTCATAGTCATATTCATCGGCCGTGTCGGTGATTGCGCTGTCAGCGGCGGACCCGTAAGTGAGCGTTCCCGCGCTGCCCGCCAGTGTCCCGTATTTCGTGCGAGAGAACGCGAGAACGTCTCCAGTCGATGTGCCGACAGTGGTCGGACTGCCAATTTGGGCCGGATTCGAAACCTGGCCGGTGTCGTCGTAGAAATTGACGGTATGGCTATAGACCCAGCTGGAACCCTGCTTGACCTTGCCCTTCTCGCTCAACACCTGATTGCGCGCGTTATAAACGATGTCGAAGCGCTCATGTACGAGGTTGTTCGAGCCGTCGTATTCGACGTGCCCATTCAGGCGACCGAGCGTATCGTAGCTACTGGTAACGCGGGGCGTTCCAGTGGAACTGCCGATACGAACATCCGTAACAAGCCCAAGATCATTGTAGGTGTAGTACTCTTTCGGTGAGTTGCCGGTCTGCGATGTCTTGCGCTGACTGGCCGCGTCGTATGTCATTTCGATGCCGTCGGCGCCACGTTGGATCACACCATTTACGAGATCGCCTTTCGCAAGCGTCACTCGGTTGAGCGCGTCGTAACGATACCACTCCACGCTGTTGCTGGTTGTCGTTTCGAACTTCCCGGTGGAGGTCATTCGTCGGTAATCCGTGTCGACCGATCGGACATTGCCGTTGGCGTCGTAAGTCCATCGCTTGTCGAGATCACCGGCATTGATCGCATTGTCCACGAGCCGGGTCATCCTGCCCATGGCATCATAAGTCGCGGTTGAATCCTGAAATATTCCCCCCCGCTCATACTGCACCCAAAAGGCCGTACCCGCGTAGTTCTCCATAAGCCATTCGGTCTGCGAAGTCTGGAGCTTCTCTGTCTTCAAGCGTCCCATTTCATCATAAGAGAACCAGATGTTCTTTCCTCTGGTGTCCGGGCCGTGCTGTGAGCTTTCTATAAGCTTTGCGGAGCTTTTATATTTCAACTTTCCTGTGTTGTAATACTCGTACGAAATCGTTCCGGGTTCCCCCGCGTCCTGTTCATCATGGATCAGGCGGCCTGCGGCATCATAAGTGAAGTCCGAACCTGCCTCTCTGCCGAAAAGATCAGTGGCCACCGTATTGTTGAAACCATCGGTGCTGATGGTGGTGACCCAACCGCCCGAATTGCCAATCGTCGACGTGGCGGACGTGTCGTTCCAGGCATAAGCAGTGGTGCTCACCTCGCCGCCAAATTCGCGGTCCCCAACGACGCGCCCCTGGATGTCGAGGGAGGTTATTTCCGCGTCACCCGCGCCATAGACACTGTTCCAGTGCTTTACCTGCCGCCCGAGCTGATCGTAGCTGTAGTTCTGGATGGCAGCGCCCTGCCGCGCCACCGAGAGCAGGCGCCCCATGGCATTGAAGGTCTGGTTCGTGACGCGGCCGATCTGGTCAGTGACCTTCCTCGCGTCGCCGTGGATGTCGTACCCGGTCATGACGGTGCCGTTCCCCGGCTGGATCACCTGAGTGACCAGTGCCTCACCCCCGTCATAGCCGGTACCGGCAAGCAGCGTCAGCTTCGTGAGATTGTTGTTGGCGTCGCGCTGGGCAACCATTCGCCCAGAAGTATCGTAGTAAAACCGCTCGGTCGGGCGCTGGTGCGATATGGCGCCGCTCTCGCTCCTGACCTCGACCTGCGGGCTCTTCTTCTCGATTAAGCGGCCCATCGTGTTGTAAGTGTAGTCGGTCGTGTAACCGAGAGCATCGGTCTCGCTGGCGACTTCCCGGAAGGCATTGTAGGTTCGGCTATTCTCCAGATCGACCGTGCTGGTGGTGGATATCTCACGATCTTCCTCGATGGTCTGGACCGCAAGGTTACGACTGTCATACGTAACATAGCTTGCGATGACGCCGACCTGCCCCACCATGGAGAGCGCCTGACCAAACGTTTTCCCGGCAAGGTTTGTCCCACCATTGGCGATGGTGATTGTTTGATTGCCGTTTCGATCATAACCGAAGAACTTCCAGAGCCCGTCACCAGCGTTGGTGGCGATCAGGCGGCCGGCAAGGTCATACTGGTTCTGCTGTTGCCAGCCCTTGCTCGCGATGGCTGAACTGCTGCGGTTGAAGGCAACGGCGATAAGGTCACCAAAGGCGTTGTAGGCCATCGTGGTATAGTCATTACCGGCCTTGAACTGCCAGGCTGTGCCGGACCCGGTGTAGTAAGCCTGGCCAAGATTTCGGCCGAGTGCATCGTAGCGATAGCCCACGGCCTCGTGGACCGTTGTGCTCGTGCCATTGGTGTTGGCAACGGTTCGATCATAATGTTCGAGCACCAAGCGACCGGCAATATCGTACAGGAATTCGCGGGAATTGCCGGCGGCGTCGATCACTTCCGACAACCTGCCTCCAGCGCCGTACTCGTAGCGAGTCACCCGGCCCGCGGCGCCACCACCGCCCAACTCCGTCAAGCGGACGAGATTACCCAAGCCGTCATATGAATAGCTGACCTCGGGGGTGACCGTCTGGCCATTGTAGCTGGTGAAGGACTCTCTCGTCTCGGTCGTCAGGCGGCCGTCAGCATCATAAGCATAGTCGACCTGATCGCCGGTAGCTTCTGTTTTGCGGACGACCTGACCCAAGCCGTTGTAAATATAGGAAATCGTGGAGTCGACAGCCGAGTGACCGCCACTTCCATTGTGCACCTTCACATTCAGCCGCGTTTCGGTGAGGCGGTTGCCCACCTCGTCATAGGTGTATTCGGTCACCCGATCGTTTTCCGGATCGGTCGAGGCCGGACCCAATATCTCATTGCCGGATGGAACAAAGCCCTTCGTCGCATATCGGGCCTCAGAGCGCACATTTCCGTCGGCATCATAGGTCCAGTCAGTCCGGTAACCCCCGGCATCGATTTGAGCGACCTTCCGGCCCAACCTGTCATACTTGCTGACGGTCGCGTTGCCATTCGGCTCCGTCAGCCGCACAACGTTGCCCTGGTGGTCGTACTCATAGGCGGTCGTGATCGGGGAACTGGACGAGCCCCAGTTCGACACGTCGTATTCCCCGGTAGTCACGCCCAGAACGTTGCTGCTCGTAAGGCGGTTCAGATCATCATACTCGAACGTGGTTTCGCGCTTGGGTCCCGACGGTACGCCGGGCGCGTTTGCGTCGCTGCCCCCCGCGGCGGGTACGGCTACGGTATTTTGATAGATACGAATGGCCGAGACGTTTCCATTCGCGTCGTAATCATAAGCCGTATAAGTGCCGAGCGCGCTTATCTCGATCGTCTTGCGATCAAGTTCATCGTAGAAGAATACCGTCTTCGCGCCTGCGGCATCCACGGTTGCGATCACATTGCCTTTCGGGTCATAGGCAATCGTTTCCTGCGGCCGCCCGGACACGCTCGACACCGCATTGGTCGCGACATCAATCGCTACGCCGTCGACCGCGTCGTGCTTCGTGACGATCAGCCGATCGAGATCGTCGTACTCAAATTCCGTGACGCGCTCTTCGGGCAGACCAGCTGCTTCAACGTGACGGAGCAGGTTTCCACGTTCATCATACTCATACGAGTGGATGATCTGCCCGAGCGCCAGCCCTGTGCTGTCATAGGCCTGGACCGGCAGCGTCTCCGACACGAGCAGGCCGCGCTTGTCATACGAGTAGAGCGTCGTTCCACCCACGTCGGCGATATTGTCGGTGTGCGACTTGGCGGTCACCGAAGTGCGGCGGCCATAAGCGTCATATTCATAAGCTTCGTAAAAGCCGGCCGCGTCGGTGATGCGCGCCAATTGGCCACGATTGTCGTATGAGAACAGGGTCTCGGTTTCGACGCCAAGATCGGCAAGTTCGAACTCGGGCAATTCCCGAACCCCGCCGGTAAGAAGTCGCTCGAGATCTTGCGCTGCTTCAAGAGCGGTGTCCGCCTCGGTTTGCTTGGTCGCGGCCTGCGTATGAAGGGTGCCGGCGTCAGTCCGCAGGTTACCGATCGCAGTGACCTCCGCATTATAAGCTGCCAGCGTGGTGGAAGCTGCCGACTGGAATGACGGCAATGCGCTCACCGCGTTTGCGTGATTGGTTTGCAGTTGCTCGAATGCGGCGACGTCGCTTTCATCAAGGCCGGCGCCTCCAAGCACCCAATCGCGGCCCTGCTCGCTGAGAGGATTGCCCGCCTGATAGCTGTTGATCTCATTCTGTGCGGCCGTACGAATGCCGGACCAGTACTGCATCTCGTAGATGTAGTACTGATCGCCTGTCTGGACGTAGTTTTCGTAGGCAAGATCCTCCTGGTCCTTCGCGGCCTGGCGAGTCGCCTCAAGATAGGGGAGCGGGTTGTTCAGCGCGGCAGGAACGGGATGGTGGGCGATCTGATTGGCTAGGTTGGCAATCAGATTTTGCTGTCCGGCTAGAGCTGCGGCGGCGTCATTCTTTGCCGTCTCGAGGGGCGGCAGATCGTCTTCTTCGCGCCGGTTTGCCTCGGCTTCTTTCAGGGCAACGGAGGCGTTTAACTGGTTGGCCTCCTCCTGGAGGCTTTGAGCGTCATCATATGCTTGCTGGACTTCCTGCGGCAGCCCGCTGTCGCCAGCTTCGTATACGCTGTCCTGAAAGCGTGATGACGCTGTGCGTTGGCCAAAAGCGTTGTAGGCGTAGGTTTCGACGTATCCCTCTGCGTCGACCCGCTGAACGGCCCGCCCGAGTTTGTCGTAGAACAGGAAGGTCTTCGATGCCGACCCGAGCGTAGAGAGATCGATCAGGACGAAATTATCGCGATTGGTAGTCGCCTCTCCAGATTGTGCGGCGGCCAAGGCGTTGTCCGCGTCAATCTGCGCCTGATCAGCCTGCGCGCGCAAACTGGTGGCGCTCGTCTGACCGTCGGTCAGGGCTAGCTGCGCTGCATCGTCGGCGCCATGAGCCGTGCCTGCATCAACCTGCGCCTGGGCGAGCTGCGCCTGAAGCGCCAGCAGCGCGGGATCCACCCCGCCCCCCTCGTACCCTGTGGCGTCCTGAACATCGAAATACGCGTTGACAGCAATTGTAGCACGGTAATCGGACGTTTGTTGCGTAGTGTGGCTTATATTTCTGGGCACATAAGCAGGGTTGCTTTGAACATTGTTGTACCAACCATCTACTTGATTTGGACTGGTTGGCCACCCTGTCGAGTATGTATTATTCTGAATGTCGTATATTGCAGCAGAGACGGAGCTCCAAAGGCTCTGCAATTTCATGTATGTATTCTCTAGATTACTATCCCAAAAAGTTAGTGACCCGATGTTCTGGAGTCCGTCGATCCAATTTTCGAGGTCCGTCTGACGAGTTTGAAGCCAGTCCAGCGGGTCAGCCAGCGCCGCTGTCCTGTCAGATCCCAGATTGTTCACACGCCAAGTGAGATTGTCGTAATATTGATCGATATAATTCGTTCTTTTGGTGGCAGAAACTAACTGCGACGGTAGGATTTGAGCGACTTGCCGTTCATAATATAGGCGGAATTGATGCGCGCTTAAAAGCGTGTATTCGAGGCCAGTGGTCCCTCCGACCAGCTGACTAGTCGCAATGTACGCGTCGTAGAGCCAATCTTCACGGTCCTGCAACCAGGCATCCACATCAGCCAGTGCCGCTGCGCGTTCGGTCTCGAAATCAATCGGACCACCCCCGCCAAGGGCGGCGATTTGCGCCTCCAGCCCCGTAACCAGAGCATCGGCATCGATCGCCGCCTGGGCGGCATCCGCCGCCGTTTGGGTGAGGCCGGGAAGCGCCGCCTCGGCAGCATCAGCCTGGCCGTCGAGATCATCCGCAATGGCCTGCAACTGCGCCGCATAGACGAAGGGATCGACGCCTTCAGGCGGCATATCGGCCGGATCGAAGAAGGCGACGCCGATTTCGCCGGGCGTACTCATTGGCTTCGCGTATCGCGCCGTGGAAGTTATTTCCCCAAACCGATTGTAGACCTGCTGCGTCACGTAGCCTTCGGCGTCGCGGGTCGCGACGCGTCGGCCGAGCACATCGTAATAGGAGAAGGTCTCGCCCGCTTTGGGATCGGTGACCTTCACGACATTGCCGAAGGTGTCGTAGGCATAGGCCGTGACGCCATTCAGGGCGTTAGTGGCGGTAAGAAGCCGCCCGAGCCGGTCGTACTCATAGGTGGTGAGGTTGCCATTTGGATCGATGGTGGCGATCTGATTGCCAAGGCCGTCATATTCGAATTGGACGGAGATTTCGCTTGCAGTGCCATAAGCGGAGAACTGTTCGACCACCCGGCCCGCCCCGTCATAGACGTAGTGAGTCACTACTTCCGCATCGGTGCCATCGGCGCGACGAACATCCGTCAGCCGGCCGAGCGCATCATAAACGTTACGCGTGACGAAGCCTTCGCCGTCGGTGGTGGTCAGAACGCGGCCCGCGCCGTCATAGGTCGTGCTGGTCGTGATGCTATCGCCGATGGCGGCAAGCATCGTCTCCAAGGCGGCCATCGTGGTCGTATCGTCGACCATCACGCCATTCTGTCCGCCATAGGCGGTCTCAGCGAGGACGCGGCCCTCCGCGTCATAAGTGAAGCCCGTGACGTAGCCGAGCGGATCCACGCTGTAGAGCAACTCGCCTCGCTCCGAGTAGAAGCTCCGGCTTACGCGGTTTTCCTGGTCGGTGGCCTGAGCGGCATCACTTGCCCAACTGTTCAGTTCATCAAGCGAGGGGGCATCGCTCGTATCGTGGAGATTGGCGTAGGCGACACTCTTGATCAGTCGTCCTTCGACATCATAGGCGAAGCCCGTTACGCCGCCTTCGGCATCCACGACGTAGGCCGCTCGCCCGGCATCATCGTAGACCGTCCAGGAGCGCCGATCGGCAGGATTGGCAATGACCGCGCCCTTTACCGCCGGGTAGGTGAAGTCGGCCAGGTCCAGCGGCGCCGCATAGGAGGTGGTGGTTGTGAGCCGCCCGGCAGCGTCGTAATCGAAGCCGGTCACACCGCCGAGCGCGCCAACCGTGAAGCGCAGCAATCCTTGTCCGTCATAGACGGAGTGACTCACTCGATCGAGGAGCGAGCTGCCCGCGACGTAATCTCGCAACGTATCCAGGCTGCCCGCTACGCGGTCGGCCACCACCGTCGCAGTTGCATAGGCAACCGTCTGCACGGCCTGCCCTGCATCATCATAGACCGTCTCGGTGAGGAAACCTTCCCCGTCCAGCGTTGCGATGAGTTGGCCCGCCTCGTTGTAGAACATCCGGGAGATCACATCCGCCGGATCGCTCAAGGGCAGGACGGGAGCCGCAGGCAGCGCCGCTTTGAGCGCGTCAAGCTGAGTGCTCGTAAGCAGCGACGCGTAGGCTGTAGTCCGCACCAACCTATCCGACGCGTCATATTCATACGCGACCGCATCGCCGAGATTGCCGATCGTCTCGACCAGACGCCCGCCATCGTCATAGACATTCCAGTTCCAGACGTCGGCCGGGGTAGCGACGGGAAGAAGGCTCGCCAGATCAGCGGAATTGTCCGGGTCGGCCAAGATCGCCAGTTCTGCCGCGCCAAGGGCTGTCGCATAGCTGACCGTTGCTATGAGCCGGTCGGCTGCGTCATAGCGATATTCGGTGATCTCCCCGAGATGATTGATGTCAGCGACCTTCCGGCCCGCCTCGTCATAGTGGTAATAGCTGGTCCGGCCGCTCCCGTCGGTAGCGCTGCGAAGCCGGCCATTGGCATCGTACTGGTACGTGCTCGTTCCGCCGGTGGTGTTCGCGCCGCCATCGGTCTGGCTGATCAGTTCGCCGGCCTTGTTGAACACCGAGGTAGTCGAATAGCCAAGGGCGGTGGTCACGGTGGTGGTTGTCGCCGCATCGTCGAAGACGAAGGTCGTGGTCCCGCCATGGACATCGTTCGAGGCGATCATCCGCCCCATGCCGTCATAGACGAAGGTCTCAGACGCCTCGCCTTCCTTGTGGCGCTCAAGCAGGCGGCCCGACTGGCCGTACAGGTAGTGGCTGCGGCTGAACGAGGAGCTTAGCTCGGAGCCTTCTCCGACATAGCCAACCGGGCTCGGCGCATATTCAGGGGCGGCGATCTGCTGGGACGTTGCCTGCGCGACCATGGGCTCGGCGATACTGAAAGAGCCGGCTCCCGCGCCCGATGAAAAGGCATAGAACTCGAACCGCATCTTTGCGGCATTCTGCGGTAGCTGCACGAAGCCGGACAGAGTGGTGCCGGCAGGCTGATTACCGGTGATCGCGGCGACCAGCGCAGATCCGATATGATTGAGATCCTTGTCATATAGATGCATCGCCAGGTGGGCGGTCGTAATGACCCCTGAAAGCTCCAATTCGGTCCGCAGCGAAATCCGCTCCCCACCCGAAAGATCGATCGAACCAATTGGGGTGCCGAAGGAAATGACCTGGTCTGCGGCCGTCGCGTTGACGTCGAGGCTCAGCGCTGACTGATCGCCCCACGTTTCGGTGTAGATCGCACCATCGGAGATGGCATGCGGATCATAGGTGAGCATCCATCCGTCGGTGCCGGCGAGTTCCGAGTTTGCGATGCGGTTTATGTCGACGGAGGAATAACTGGAGGTCGATGTGAGGCCGCCGCGCGCGTCGTAGCTGTTTTCCGTGATCTGGATCAGGCCAAGGCCGCCGAGCCCTGCCAGCCACGCTTCCATCCCTGCCTCGTCGATTGGGGCCGGGCCAACGGCATAGACATGGCCGGGATAGCGCACCGTGCGGAGCAACTGGCCCGAAGCGTTATACTCGTATTCGGTGACCTGTCCGGCAGCGTTCACCGCGAAGCGTAGATGCCCTTCCGCGTCATACGCATATTGCGTGTAGTGAGCGGCGCTGGCCCCACTCTCGTCAAGACCATAGGCAAGCTCGGTGATTAGGCGGCTCGCGGAATCATAGGTCCGCTGGACCGCGTTGCCATTGGGGTCGGTGGCCAGCGTCACATTACCATTGGCGTCATGATCGTATTGGGTGATCTTGCCGTTGCCGTCGGTCACCGAGACGACATTGCCGTCGGCATCATAGGCAAAACTCGCCTCCTGCGGAGCGGCGCCGCTGACGGCCGGCGGCGTGGTGAGCTTGGTGAGTTGGCCGACCGCGTCATAGTCCAGGCGGGTCACCGCGCCATCCGGTCCGGTGACCTGCGTGTAATTCGCTCCGTAGGAGAGGGTCGTGACACGGGTGACACCCGACCCCACCGTCTGTGTCAGCGTCTCGACCCGGCCCGAGGTGTCGTAGGCAATCGTCAGCAACGAACCGTCAGATTGGGCAATCGACGCGACGCGGTTGCTTGCCCCGTCATAGGTGTAGGTGACCGCATATGTCTGGCCATCGGCCACCGTGCCGTCAGCGGGCGAGAGATCGGTTGTCACAGAAGCCAGCCGATCGCTCGCGTCATAGGCATAGCGAACCCGGGTGAGCGTCTTTGGCGTGCCGGTCGTGAGATAGGTATAGCCGGTGACAATCTCGGTGATGTTGCTCCCGGTCCAGACATATTGCGTCCAGCCGCCATCCGCTGTCGTCGCCTTGTCGAGCTTGTCGCCCGAATAGGTGAAGGTCAGCGCGTTGCCGTCCGGATCCGTCTGTGTGGTCAGGCGCCAATTGTCCGCGCCGTGGGCCTCGTAGGTTTCGCTAATCCGGCTGTCGCCGTCCGTCCAGGTCCACACGCCCGCCGCTTCGGTGAGCGTGTCGAATGCGCCCGCGCCATCGGTGGAGACATAGGCTGAGCGCGCGTTATCCCACTCATAGACGATCACCGAGCCATCACCCGAGAGGCGGCTGATCGTGCTGCCGGCAGTGCCCAGCGCGCCTGTCAGGCCGAAGACGCGGCGCGTGGTGCTTTGCTGCCACTGGTCGCCATTATCGCCATCGGCGGCGTCCTGCAGGCTGTTGTAAGTTCGCGATATGCCGAGATCCGGGCCGAGGCCGACCAGGAATTCATCCTGATGGCTGATGAGGAGGTTCCCGGTCGCGGCGTTGACCGACACGCCTTCCGAACCTCTTCCGAGCAGCGCCGTGCCGAGTTGGCCGGCCCCTCCCAAAATGTTCGCCGAACCCCGCTGAAAACCAGCACCCGCGCCAGTAAAGATCGCTACCATCGTTTCCCTCGCCGCCAATCAGGCTGTCAGATGGCGGGCGCTGGTCGCCCGCTCTGAAAGCCCAATCCGACGGAGCGGCGAGAAGTTTAGTTCAGGTCAGCATTTTTTGTTGCACCCCGGCCGAGCCGGGACGCGTCCTTTCAGGACGGCCGGTAGACCGGCGTGTCCAGCCCCGCCTGGCGCGCCTTCAATTGCAGCGCCAGGTGGAGCGAATGGAACCGCGACTGCATCAGATTGCCGCCCTGGAACCACAGGCCCTCTTGCGCTGTGGGCTTCCACATGTTGCGCAGTTCGCCTTCCCATGGCCCGGGATCGCCCTCCGTGCCGGAGCCGAGGCCCCAGCAGGCTCCGACCTTCTCTTCGACCTCGGTCGAGATCAAGCGGCCGACAAACTCCTGCATCGGCCGATAGCCGGTGGCGTAGACGATCACGTCGGCGGGCAGGAATTCGCCGCTTTCCATCCTGACACCGTCATCGGTTATTTCGGCGATGTCCCCCTTGGCGAGCTTGATCTCGCCATTCGCGATCAACTCGGAGCCGCCGACATCAATGTAATAGCCGGCGGCCCTGCGATGATAGGCCATGAGGAAGCCGGTTTCGTCCTCGCCATGGCTCAGCATGAAGCCGCTCTTCTCCAATGCGGCGTAGAAGTCGGCGTCGATCTCGCGCAGGGCGTTAGTCATTTCCGTCTCCGGGCCGTAGCGGAGGCGGAAAGGCGTTGTCGCCAGCATCAGATCACCGAATTCCGTCGGGATATCGGGGTTGGCGTAGGGCAGCGCGCCGGAGAAACCGCGCATCGTCTCCGCCCGCACCACGATCGTCGGCGAGCGCTGGATCATGGTGACGTCGGCGCCAGCTTCCCAGAGATCCGTGCAGATGTCATGCGCGGAGTTGTTGGATCCCACGACGACGCATTTCTTGCCCGCCATATCCTCCCCGCCGGGATGATCGGAGGAATGGAATTGCAGCCCCTTGAACCGGTCGGCGCCTGGAATGGCGGGGATGTTCTTTGCGCCGGAAAGGCCAGTTGCCAGCACAAGCTGTTTCGGCCGCAAGGTGATTTCCTTGCCTTGCCTGACCACCGTCACGACCCACTCGTTCGCGGCTTCGTCATAGCGAGCTCCGGTGCAGGTTGTGCTGCCCCAGAAGGCAATCTCCATCACCTTCGCATAGACCTCCAGCCAATCGCCCATCTTGTCCTTGGGTGTATAAAGCGGCCAGTGATCCGGGAAAGGCATGTAAGGGAAGTGGTCCATGAAGATCGCGTCGTGGAGATAGAGCGACTTGTAACGCACGCGCCAGCAATCGCCGGGCTTCTCCAGCGCATCCACCACCAGCGTCGGCACCGACAGGCGTTTCAGCCTCGCCGCCAGTTGCAGGCCGTTCTGCCCGCCGCCCACGATCAGGCAGTAAGGCTGCTTGCTATAGCCAAGAGTGCGCGCTTCCTCCTCGCGCTCGTCGGGCCAGAATTTCCGGCCTTTCTCCGCCTTGTGCTCGATTCCCAAAGGGCGCCGTTCACCGCCCGGCTCCTCGAAGCCGATCAGTTCGTACATCGCGGTGAGCAGCACCTTGGCCTTCGCTCCACTCTCCGTCTCTTCAAGCCGGACATGCCCGCGGCAACGAGCGGTTGCGGTGTCGAACGTGAACCAGCCTTGCAAGTTGTCGGTCATCGGCAGGTCCGGATCATCCGGAGCGAAATCACGCGCGCCGATCGCCTTGGCCTGATGAACGGCCATGTCCTTCACGCCGTTCAGCCCTTCCACGGTGACGATGTTCCAACTGAACGCCACGAAATCACGCCAGTAGCAGTCATCCACAAACAGCGCTGACCAATCCGCGGCCTCGGCGTCGCGCAGAGCGGCATCGAAGCGCTTGAGCCAGTTCGCAATTTCGGATTGCCCCTGAGACATCAACTCTTCTCCCAAACAACGGCGACCGATTGGTTCGGCCTGCATCGTAATCAAAACAATCACGCGCCCGGCGCGCGAGGGCGACCAGACAAGCCCCTGCTACGGTGCTGACGCCGATCGACAAGGGCGAGCCAGGCGCGCGCCTGCTCCGCCTGCCGCGGCCGATCTTTCCCTTGAAACTTTCCTCCGATTCGTCGAGGTCGCTTCTGGCATCCGCAGGACATAATACAACAATGTTTCGATGCTGGAGGAGAGAGCGTTGCCCCGAATTCCCTATCCCGATCTGTCCAGGCTTTCCCCCAAGATGCAGAAGATGCTCGCCGGAACGCCGCTCAATATCGTACGCATGGCAGCGCATGCGTCGCCCGCCATTTTCGAGGCGGAAGGGATGCTCGGCTATGCGATCGCCGATCCGGAGGTTCTTGATCCCCGGGTTCGGGAAACGGCCGTGCTGCGGGTCGCCTACCTTTCCAACAGCGCCTACGAACTTCACCAGCACATCCCCTTGGCGAAGATGGCCGGGCTGACGGATGACGAGATCGAGGCGATAGAGCGGCAGGACTACGCGGCGCTCGATCCGATGTCCGCTGCCATATGCCGCTTCACCGATGAGGTGGTGCTGAACCTGTCGCCGTCGGACGCCACGTTCGAGGGGCTGCGCGAGCACGTTTCGGATCGGGTGCTAGTCAATCTGATTCTCACGATCGGCAATTACATGTCGATCGCCCGGCTGATTGCCGCGACGGGGATCGAGATCGACGAATACACGCTCGACCACCTGCCGAGCGGCATAGACGATCCCGCACGCTGAAGACTTCACTCCGCCGGGCGGGGTGCGGTAAGTTCACCATCATCGCGCGTATCGCGCGTGTGAGTTTGCGGGGGCAGCGAAGGCACCGGCCGGCGCAGGCCCCTTCCGCCGGGGACGACGCACCGCTTGCGCCGAGCCGGGTTTCAACGTAGCTTGCTATTCGTTTAGTTTTATACCAGTTTAGAATCAGGCCAAATGCCGGCGAAATCGCACCCGGTCCGCAAGAGGCCCTTTCCGTAAGCCACGTGAGCACATCCCCAGGCGCAACCACGGCATCGGCAACGCCGCCGCAGACCCGCGACTGGACGGGCGCGAGCGTTACCGCGCTGGTCTTCCTGACGCTGATTTCCTCGCTCAATTACCTCGATCGCTCGATCCTCGGCCTGGTCCTGCCGATGATCAAGGAGGAGATGCAGGTCTCCGACACGGTGCTCGGCCTCGTCTCCGGGCTCGCCTTCGTCCTGTTCTACACCATGCTCGGCCTGCCGATCGCCTGGGCGGCGGACCGCTTCAGCCGGCGCAACATCATCGCCATCGGCCTTGCGTTCTGGAGCGCGATGACCGCGCTGACGGGCTTCGTCAGCTCGATCTGGCAATTGGCGCTGACGCGCTTCCTGATGGGCGCAGGAGAGGCCTCTTGCCTGGCCCCGTCCCAGTCCATGCTGGCCGATCTGTTCCCGCCGCGCAGCCGATCGATGGCGGTGGCGATCTTCGGCACGGCCTTCGCGATCGCTTCGCTGCTCTATTACCCGCTGATCGGCATGGTCAGCGAAGCCTATGGCTGGCGCGCCGCCTTCATCGCAGCCGGCGTGCCCGGCATGGTCCTGGCCGCGCTTTTCGTCATCTTCGTGCCCGAACCGAAGCGAGGCGGATCGGAAAGGGCCGCTCCCGCTCCTGCCGCCTCCGTGCCCTATCGGCAGGCACTGTCCTACATGGCCAGGGTGCGCACCTACCGCTGCATCCTGGGCGGCGTCACCTTCATGGGCGCGAACGCGTTTGCCGCCGGCGCATGGAGCCCCACCTTCCTGGAGCGCGTACACGGCATGTCGATCGGCGAGATCGCCAATGTGATCGGCCCGGTGCGCGGCATATTGGGCATGGCGGGCGTGCTCGCCGGGGGCTGGCTGGCGGACCGGCTCGGGCGGCGCGACCCGCGCTGGCGCATGTGGGTGCCGGGGCTGCTCTGCCTGGTGGTGGCGCCGGCGGAGGCGCTGTTCCTGCTCGCCGATGCCGATGTGCTGTGGATCACCGGCCTTGCGCTCACCAGCCTGTTCACCTTCGCCCATCAGGGACCGATCTATGCCGCGCTGCTGGCAGTGATGCCGCAGCGGATGCGGGCGAGCGCGGTGGCGATCCTGATCCTCTTTTCCAGCCTCGTCTCCCAGGCGCTGGGGCCGCTGACCGTTGGCATGATGAATGACTGGCTGGCGCCGGCCTATGGGGAAATGGCCATCCGCTATTCACTCAGCGTCGTGATCATCTGTGCGGTGATCGCGGGGCTGCTTTTCATGTCCGGCGCGCGCACTTATGCTGAAGATGCCGAGCGCGCCGCCGGAGGCAGCGAGCGAGGAGAGGCAGGCAAGCCATGAACGTGCAAGCGAAACAGCGCATCGAAGCGGAAGCGGGCGGAACCATCGTCGCCGGGCTGCCGCTGCCGGAGTTCCGCCATATCGGGGTGGAGCCGATCACCGGCGCCGCAGGGTGCGAGATATCCGGCGTCGACCTGCGGCAGGAGCTCTCCCCCGAAGTCTGGGAGGAGATCGAGCGCGCCTTCGAGCATTTCCTGGTGATCCTGTTCCGCGACCAGCCGCTCACACCCGAGCAGCACAAGGCATTCAGCCGCAGGTTCGGCAAAATCGTGGAACTGCCCCAAGCGCCGACTTATGGCGAGCATCAGGACATGCAGGAAGTCCGCCGCGAAGCCGATGAACCGGTGAGCGTGGTGCCCTTCACCCGCTTCCACACCGACAGCCCGTTCCTCAGGACCCCGCCTAAATGCATGGTGATGCGTGCGCTCGATTGCCCGCGCTATGGCGGGGATACCGCCTTCGCCAACATGTACCTCGCCTATGAGGAGCTGTCCGAGGGGATGAAGCGGATGGTGGATGGGCTGCGCGTCGTCTATTCGGGCAAGCAGATCTGGGAGCGGAACGAAAAGCTGCCGCCGGAAAAGCGCCTCCGCCTGCGCGAAACGCATGGCTTCAGCATAGACGAGCTGGAGAACGTCCACCCCGCGGTACGCCGCCATCCGCGGACCGGGCGCAAGGCGCTCTACGTCACCCGCGCCTATTTCCAGCGCTTCGAAGGCTGGAGCGAGGAGGACAGCAAGGCCCTGCTCGACCAGCTCGACGCCCTTCCCTATCGCATCCAGTACCAGACGCGGGTGCGCTGGAAGCCGGACACGCTGATCGTGTGGGACAACCGCTTCCTCCAGCATTGCGGGGTGCATGATTACCAGAACGAACGGCGGCACCTGGTCCGCACGACTATCGAGGGCGAGCAGCCGCTTTAGGGCGCCAGCGAGGCATCCCCACCGAGCGAGCGATAAAGTTCCACCCGGTTGAGCAGCGCCGCGAGCTGGACGATCGTCTCGTCCCGCCTTGCGGAATAGAGGCTGCGCTGCGCCACGAGATTGGCAAGAAAGCTCTCCACGCCGCCGCGATAGCGGGCCTCGGTCAATTGTGCGCTGTCCTCCGCGGCATCGGTGTTCCGCCGGGCGGCGGCGAGCTGGCCCGCGATCGTCCCCTGGGTCGCCAACGCATCGGCCACTTCGCGAAACGCCCTCTGGATCGCCAGTTCATAAGCAGCCAGCGCGGCATCGCGCTGAGCCTCGCTCACGGCAACGCCGGCGCGTACTCCTCCACCGCTGAAGATCGCGTAAGACGCATCCGCCGCTGCCGTCCCGGTAAAGGACTCCTCGTCGAACAGCGAACCCAACGCGTCGCTGGCGAAGCCGAGAAGCCCTGTCAGCGAGATGCTCGGGAACAGGCGAGCGCGCGCGACGCCGATATCGGCATTGGCCGCGCGCAGGAGATGCTCCGCCTCGGCGACGTCCGGCCGCCTCAGCAAGACGGCCGAGCTGGTGCCTGCAGCCAGGGCCGCGATAGCATTTGCAAGCTCGGCGGTTCCGCCGGGCAGCAACGCCGCATCGAAGCTGCCGCCCACCAGCAGCCGGATCAGGTTGGCATCCTGCGCCAGTGCGGCCCTTTGGCGTTCGAGATCACCCTCCGCCGTCGCGAGGACCTGCTCTGCCTGCCGCAGATCCGTGCGCGGAGCGATGCCTCCTTCCAGCCGCAGCCGGGTGAGCTCCACGCTACGCGTCGAAATCGCCGCCGTCTCCTGCGCGATCGCAAGCAGATCGCTGTCGGCGGCATAAGTTACCCAGGCGGAGGCCAGATCCGCCACCAACGCGATCCGCACTGTTTCCGCCGCAGCCTGCGTTGCGAGCAGACGTTCCCGCTCCGCCTCGGTGGCGCTGGCATATTTGCCGAACAGATCGAGTTCGAACCCCGCTATGCCTCCGCGCAGGGCGTAGGCCTCGCTATTGCGCGTGCCGTCGCGCCGCGCTTCCGCCGATGCGGATATTTCCACTTCCGGCAACTGGTCCGCGCGCACCACCCTCACCTGCGCCCGCGCCGCTGCGATATTGGCAGCCGCGATCCGCAGATCGCGATTGTTGTCGAGCGCGGCGCGGATGAGTTGCTGCAGGCGCGGATCGGTGAAGACATCGCTGTAGGACACCGACGGAAGCGCGGGGTCCTGCGGCAGGTACGGCGCACCCTGCGGCAGATCCGGCGGGATCGGAGCCTCGGGCCGGGCGTAGTCCGGCGCTAAAGAGCAGGCTCCGAGCAGCAAGAGAGGAAGCGCGCAAAGCGGCAGGCGGAGCTTCAAGCCATCGCCTCCTCATTCCCGCTACGGCGGAGCCGGCTGCGCAGGGCCTTGAGCGCATCCCGCGTCCCGCGCCTGACCAGCACGAACAGCAGCGGGATGTAGAAGATCGCCAGCAGGCTGGCGGAAAGCATGCCGCCGATCACCGAGGTGCCGATGGCGATCTGGCTGTTGGCCCCCGCACCCGATGCGAGGGCAAGCGGCAGCACACCGAAGGTGAAGGCAAAGCTGGTCATCAGGATCGGCCGCAAGCGGATCCGCGCCGCGGCCAAGGCGGCTTCGATCACTCGCCTACCTTTTTTCTCCTCCTGCTCGGCGAATTCGATCATCAGGATCGCGTTCTTCGCCGCCAGCCCCATGGTCGTTATCAGGCCGATCTGGAGATAGATGTCGTTTTGCAGCCCGCGCAGGGTCGCCGCCAATACCGCGCCCAGCAGGCCGAGCGGGATGACGAGGATCACCGCCAGCGGAATCGACCAGCTTTCAAATAGCGCGGCAAGGCAGAGGAAGACGACCAGCAGCGACAGCGTATAGAGGAGCGGCGCCCGCCCGGCCGAAAGACGCTCTTCGTAAGATGCGCCGGACCAGGCGACACTCGTGCCAGGAATTTCGGCCGCCAGCCGCTCCATTTCGGCCATTGCTTCCCCGGTGCTCACCCCCGGAGCCGCCTGCCCCGTGAAGCTGTAGGACGGCACGCCCCGGAAGCGGCTCGTCGTGGCTGGGGTGGTCGACCAGCCGATCTGCGAGAAGGCGGAGAATGGCGCCATTCCGCCGTCGCGCGAACGGACGTACCACTGCGAAAGGTCCTCTGGCCGCGCGCGGTATTGCGCATCGCCCTGCACATAGACCCGCTTGATCCGGCCGTTATCGATGAAGTCATTGACATAGCGGCCGCCCCAGGCGGCCGCGAGCGTGGAATTCACGTCTGCGCTGGAAAGGCCATAGGCACTGAGCCGCTCCGTATCGAGATCGATCTTGAGCGAGGCGGCATCGGGCAGGTCCACCAGACGCACCTGGTTCAGCAAGGGGCTGGCTGTTGCCGCCGCCAACAGCCGTTCCTGTGCGGCAGCGAAATCGTCGCGAGTCATCCCGCTCGAATTCTGGAACTCCATGTTGAAGCCGGCATTGCCGAGCCCGCGAACCGCCCCCGGAACGTTGGCGAAAACCTGCGCATCGCGGAGCCCCCGAAAGGCCGCTGACGCCCGCTGCGCGATGGCGTCGGCAGTATTTGCGGATCCCGGCCGATCCTCCCAGTCCTTGAGCGTGAGAAAGCCCTGTCCCGTGTTCTGGCCTGCCGCCGCGCTCCCCCCGCCGCCGCCCGCCGCAAGGAAGACGGCATCGACATTCTCCGCCTCATGCGTGCCGAGATAATTCACGATGGCGTCGCGCACTTCCAGATTCCGAGTCAGCGTCGCCCCGGCGGGGAGCCGCCATTGGATACTGATCCTCCCCTGATCCTCCCTGGGCAGGAATCCCCCCGGCAGGAAGGAAAAGAGCGTCACGAAGGTCACTGCGATCAGCAGGTAGATGCCCAGGAACCGCCATTTGTGATCGGCGATGAAAGCGACCGCGCGAAGATAGCGCTGGGTCAGGCGGGCAAGCCCCTCATTGAACCTCACCTGCGCGCGGTGGATCGGGGCCCAGATCGAAGGGAATTTGCGGCCGAGCCAGGGGGCGGCGGCCTCGCCGGTTCCGGTGGCCTTCGGCTTGAGCAGATTGGCTGTCAGCGCCGGGCTGAGGATCAGGGCGACCAGCACCGAGAGGACCATCGCCGAAATGATGGTGAGCGAGAACTGGCGGTAGATCACGCCCGTCGAACCGCCGAAAAACGCCATCGGCAGGAATACCGCGGAAAGCACGAGCGCGATTGCGATCAGCGCGGTCTGCAGCTCTCCCATCGAGCGGATCGTCGCCTCCCTGGCCGACATGCCGGGATTTTCGTGCATCAGCCGTTCGACGTTCTCGACCACCACGATCGCGTCATCCACCAGCAGGCCGATCGCCAGCATCATGCCGAACAGGGTGAGCGTGTTGATGGTGAAGCCCACCAGATAAAACACCGCCAGCGTCCCCAGCAGCACGATCGGCACCGCGATTGCCGGGACCAGCGTGGCGCGCCAGCTCTGCAGGAAGACGAACATGACGATTACCACCAGCACGACCGCTTCGAGCAGGGCGGTTTCCACCTCTCTCACCGAAAGGCGGATGAAGGTGCTGCTGTCGTCGACATAGGCGTAATCCAGCCCGTCCGGCAGATTGCGCGCCAGTTCTTCCATCTTCGCCTTCACGAGGTCGGAGGTCTTCAGCGCGTCGGCGCCGGGGGACAGCGATATCTGGACGCCCGCGCCGGGATGGCCGTTCATCCGGAGGACCACCGAGTAGCTTTCGGCGCCAAGTTCGACCCGCGCGACATCCTTGATCCGAACCGCCGAACCGTCGCGGAGCGTTTTGAGGACGATGTTTTCGAACTGCTCCGGGGTCTGGAGCTTGGAGCGTGCCGTGACCGTGGCACTGAGCAACTGCCCTTCCGGCGCGGGCAACCCGCCGACATCGCCCGCCGCGACTTCGGTGTTCTGGCTGTTGATGGCAGACATCACGTCGGAAGGCATCAGCTCGAAAGCGGCAAGCCGCTGAGGATTGAGCCAGATCCGCATCGCATGCGGCGATCCGAAGACGTTGACCTCTCCCACCCCCGGAACGCGTGAGATCTCATCCTGGATGTTCGAGCTGAGATAGTCCGAAACATCCTGGTGAGAGCGCGTGTCGGTCGTGTCGAAGACCGAGATCAGCAGGATCGGATCGGCGTTGGATGTCCTGATCCTGACGCCCTGCTCCTGCACGGCCTGCGGGAGGCGCGAAATCGCCGACTGGACCTGGTTCTGGACCTGGACCTGCGCGATATCGGGATCGGTGCCCTTGGCGAAGGTCACCGACATGCTCGCCCGGCCGCGCGAACTGGAAAGCGAGCTGAAATAGAGCAGCCCGTCCAGGCCGGTCAGCTGCTGCTCGATGATCTGGGTGACGCTGTTCTCGACCGTCTCTGCCGAAGCGCCCGGGTAAGTGGCGCGGATATTGACCTGGGTCGGTGCGATATCCGGATATTGTTCGATCGGCAGCGCGTGGAGAGCGCCGAGGCCGGAGAGCATCACGATGATCGCGAGGACCCAGGCGAAAATCGGCCGATCGATGAATATCGGCGACATGAAGGCGCTATCCGCCTCTTCGCGGCGCATCGCCTGCGGCGCCGGGCGGCCCCACCCGCTGCGGCGCATCGTGCGGGACCGGCCGAACAGCAAGGTCCTGCCGCACATTGGCGAGACCCTGGGTGATAACCCTGTCGCCCGCCTTCAGCCCACCGGTCACGACCCAATTACCGCCGCTGGTGCGGCTGGTGGTGACCACGCGGCGCTGCGCCTTGTCGCCCTCGCCCACGACATAGACGAATGCATCGCCGTTGAAATCGCGCTGCACCGCCGGCTGCGGGATGAGGAACGCGGCAGGCTCCACCGCCTGGTCGAACAGAGCCGTCACGAACATGCCGGGCAGCAGAAGCCCGTTCGGATTGGGGAAGCGCGCCCGCAACGTCACCGTCCCCGTGTTCTCATCGACCGAGATTTCCGAGAACTGCACCGAGCCGGGATAGGCATATTCGCTGCCGTCCTCGAGCATCAGGCGGACGCTGGTGCTGCCGGGCTGGACCTCCCCACTGGCCAGCGACCTGCGCAGCGCGGTCAGCTCCGCGCTCGATTGCTGCATATCGACATAGATCGGATCGATCCGCTGGATCACCGCCAGTGGCTGGGCCTGGTTGGCGGAAACCAGCGCGCCATTGGTGACGAGAGACCGCCCGATCCGGCCGCTGATCGGGGCGGCGACCGAAGTATAGCGCAGGTTGATCCGCGCGGTTTCCAGCGCCGCCGCGCTTTGCGCGACCGCCGCCTGAGTCACCCGCGCCTGCGCCGCGGCATCGGTATAGTCCTGCTGCGCGATGGCTTCCATCTCGGCCAGCGGCTTGTAGCGCTCGGCCCTGGCGGTCGATGCTTCCGCACTGGCGCGGGCACTGGCAAGGTTGGCTTCCGCTTGCCGCACAGCCGCGCGATAAAGGCTGGGATCGATCTGGTAGAGCGGCTCCCCGGCACGCACGTAGCTGCCTTCGGTAAACAGGCGGCGACGGATCAGGCCGCTGACCTGAGGTCGGACCTCGCTGGTCTCGTAAGCAACCGTCCTGCCGCCAAGCGACACGCTTACCGGGACTGCCGTGGGCGCCGCTACGACGAAGCCCACCTGCGGGCCGGACGGCGCATCGCCCCCGCTTCCGCCTGAGCAGGCGGCGAGGAGCAACAGGGGAAGGAGCAGGCCGCCCCGAAAGGTGGCCGACCATGATGTAACCATTTCTGGCCTTCACCTTCACAGAACGCCAGCGGGCTGCAGGCCGAACTTGTTTCGACCAATTTGCCGCTATTGAGCAAGTGTGACTTTCACATGGCTGCGAAAATTTGTGATAATTCCAGCAGGTGGAGCAACGCGCGCGCGAACACGCGCTTGCCCTATGGGGCATTCACTCCGCAAAGCTGCACCCACGGCTCGCGGTGCTTACCGCGTTCCCCCTTTTCTCCCTTCCCCCCTTTCCCCCGCTTCAGGCGCGATAAGCCAGTTCGATCACGCGCACGAGATCCGTCAGCGTCTCGCAAACCGGCGTCGCAACGCCAAGCTGTGCACCCTCACGCGCAATCGCGCCGTTGATTGTGCCGATTTCGGTCTGCCTGCCGTGCTCGCGGTCCTGCAGCATGGAGGCCTTGTGATGAGCATGTTCCCGCAGGGCCGCATCGATCGTCCGCATGATCTGATCGCGATCGAGCGCGATCCCCTTAGCCGCTGCGACAGCCACCGTTTCATCGACGACCTTGGCGGCGAGCCTCCGCCCCGGTTCGTTGTCCATACCGGCGTTCGGCACGCCGCAGATCATCGCCATCGCGTTGAGCGCTGCGTTGAAAGCGACCTTTTCCCACACGGCGTGGTTCGCGTCCTGCGCGATCTTCGCCTCGAATCCGGCCCGCTCGAGGAGCTCGGCAACCGGCGCGGCGAATTCCTGAGCGCCGGGGGTGAAGCCGCCCAACTCCAGGAAGCCGAAACCATGCGTTTCGACCGATGCAGGCCCGGTCAGGTCCGCGGGCACATGTGCCGTGCCCATCAGCACCTTTTCCTTGCCGAAGCTTTCGGCCAGCAGGTCCGCATTGCCGATGCCGTTCTGCAGGGTCAGTGCCACGGGCCCTGCATTCGCAAGGTGAGCGACCGATGCAATGGCAGCGGCACTATGGGTTCCCTTGGTGAACAGCAGGACCAGGTCGACCGGCTCCTCCACCTGCTCGGCCAGCCGGGCACCGACCGGGATCGCCCTGCTCCCGCTATCGTCAGTTAGCGTGATGCCGCCGCTCTCGATAGCGGACAGCCGGTCCCGGTCGACATCGACCAGCGTGACTGCGGCGCCCTGCTCCGCCATGCGCGCGGCAAACAGGCAGCCCATCGCGCCCGCGCCAACGATCACGACGCTTGGCGTCGACGACATCGGGGTCATGTTTCCTACTTCCTATATGCTGTAGACGTCGAGCATCGTCGGTACGACGTCGTTCATCAGCCTGATGATCTTCTCGGAAATCTTCCACTGGCCATCGACCAGCGTCAACTCATGCTCATAGCGGCCGAAATAGCTGTGCTGGCGGTTGACCCGGACATCCTGCACATGGACGACGAAGGAAGAATTGAGCTTCACCGTCCGCTCGTCCGCATGATCGAGCAAGACGCCGCCCACCATATGCGACACGCGCGGCATCACCTCGGATGCGACCGAGAAGCCGGAGCGGATGCGCTTGACCCGGTCCTCCAGGTTGCGGCGGCCGCGGTAATAGATCAGCGACAGTTCCCGGTCGGGATTTTCCGTCTGCGTGCCGTCGTCACGCCATGCGGGCATCCAGTAGAGGCAGTCCGGCGTGAACAGGTCGAGCCAGGCATCGAAATCCTTGCGATCGAGGATCAAGGCTTCGCGGTAGAGGAACTCTGCCGCCTCGGCTTGCGAAAGCGCGGTCATGCCAGCACCTCCTGCATCCGCTGGGCCCAGGCGCGGTAATAGCTCGCGAACAGGCTCTCGTCACAAAGCTGCGCGTCGGCGAGAACGCTGCGCGCCGGCTTGATGTCAATCAGGTCGGCATACTCGTTGCCGCCCTCGACTGTCGCCGTCATCCCGCGAGCGTGGCCCTGCAGCCACGGCCGCTCCTGCTCCGCCATGCCAAGTTGCGCCTCCTCGTAGCAGACCGTGTCGTCCGGGGTCGCCATGCCGGTCGGATTGAAGAAGTCCTCATATTGCCGGATGCGGAAGCGCCTTGCCTCGTCGCTTTCGCCGCGTGGCGCGAGGCACCATGTCTGCATCTCGGTCAGGTTCGGCGCGATCGGACGGATTACCCGCAATTGGCTGGAGGCATTTTCCGCAATCTGCATATTGGGGAAAATGGTGAGGTTGCGCATGTTGAACATCCAGTTGCGCTTCGCCTCGCCGAATTTCTCCGCCAGTTCCTCGGCCCGTTCAAAATCGGCGATAGCATTCGACACGGGCATGATGCCCCAATTGAGCACGTGGCCATGGTCGAAGCTCATCGTCCCGCCGGTCACCCCTTGGGCGCCTTCGGTCCAGAAGTCCGCCGAGCCGATGGAGGATTCCACCACCTCGACCGACTTCTCCTTCGCACGCTCCTCGAGAATGCGGATATAGCTCGGATGGGTCGAGGTGAAGTGATACTGGTCGGAGCAGTTTTCGAGCTGCATTTTCCAGTTCGCCGCATAGGTGAAGGTGACCCGGCCAGGCACCAGCTCAAGGCCATTCGGCGCCTTGTCGGCAACCAGATCAATGAGCTTGGCCGCCTCACCAAGATGTTCTTCCAGGCTTGGCACGTCGCGATTGAGGCTCGCAAACAGCAGCCCGCGATACTCTCCGAAACGCGCCACCTCGGCCAGGTCGTGGTTCTCCTCATCAAAGGCCTCGCTGTAGCAGCCGCCCTTCTTCCACTTGATGTTGCGGTTGGCGCCGGAACTGTCGAACATCCATCCGTGATAGGGGCAGACGTGACGGCGCGCATTGCCGCACACCTTGTGGACCAGCCGCACCCCCTTGTGCGGACAGGAATTGACGAAACATTTCAGTTGGCCTTCGCCGTCGCGGCTGACGATGATCGGCACCCGGCCGATAAAGCTGGTGAAGTAGTCGTGCGGATTTTCCGCCTGCGTGGCGAGGCCGACGAAAACCCATCCTCCTTCGAACACATGCTTCATTTCAAGGTCGAACAGTTCCGGGTCGCGGAACATCGCGCGGTTCACCCGAAACACGCCGTCCTGCGGCCGATCGTCTACCAAATCCCTAAGAGCGAAGTGCTTACTCATTCCTGTCTCATCCTGATGTCACGCCAGCGTCTTTCCGGGCTTCCCTATGGAAAGATTTGCCCCAACTCGCCGCGGCGTAATGAAATAATAGATGCAGTCGCCAGTCCGAATCAGCCGGGCGCTGCAAGCCGGTCAATGTTGGCGCACCGATCATCAATTCGGATCTCGTCACTTCATTGACCGTCATTTGGTATCTTTTCGCTGCCTGGCCCTGCCAAAACTCGATCACATGCTGCTTTCGGTGGGATAATGGATCAACGTCGGCGGAACCTGCGCGAAGTTCGGGACATCGCCCGCAACTGCCTGGCCTTCGGGCGACCCCATGGCCGCACCCATGGCCGCACCGTCTGCAAATTCGGCCTCGAAGACGCAGAAATAGGGCGGCGCACCGCCCACGCCCTCCACGTCGAAGCTGTAGCGCAGCGCCAGCAGCCCCGGAAGCTTCCGCGCGAGCGGAATATGCGTTTCCACATAATAGGCCTTGAACGCCTCTGGATCGGGCTGCGGCGGATAAAGAACCAGGATCTTGTGCATGACTGACTTCCTTGCCTTATGGGCGGACCACCCGCCTGCAGAATTTGACAGCCCGCCTTATATCGGACAAGCGCCAATCCCTGCCATGGCATGAAAAGCCATTAACATGATAACTAATGAGATGCAAGGACGTTCGGTCCGGAAACCACCCTTTTGCAACGTTGCAGAGCGGTGGGAGTTTACTCGACGCCCTTGATCGTAGCTGACAACGCACGCAGCTCAGCGACGAGCCGATCGAGCCTCTCTTCCCCGAAGCGCTCCGCATATTCCCGCATGATGTGTACCACATGGCGGGAAACGGTTCTTACCACTCGATGCCCTTCGGGCGACAAGGCGACGAGAATCCTTCGCCGGTCATTGGCGTCGGCTTCGCGTACCACCAGATTTCTCTGTTCCAGCTCCTTGAGGATACGCGTGACGCTGGGGGCATGGAGCAGGCCGACTTCGGCAAGGCCTGTGGCGTCGGTTGCGCCGCGATCGTTGATCACGCGCATCACGCGCCATTGCGGCTCCGTGATATTGTATTCGCGCAGCTTCGGCCTCATCGGAGCGATGACAGCCTCCTTCGCGCCGAGCATCACCGCCGCAAGGGATTGCTCGAAGGGCGGTATTTTCTTGATCGCGCTCATCCCACTCCCCTGCCCGACTGTCCCTGTGTCCGAACAGTCAGTCCGTCCAGCATAATGTAACAATTGTTAGAACTGTCCAGCCCCAAATAGACAGACACTCGTTCTGCCTCCCTCGGCGCAAGACCATTGCGAAGGTGTAGAGATAGGGAGCTCTGCCCAGAGCGCAAATAAAACCGCACAGAAAAACCCGCGGCACCGGCAGAACTCCGTCTGCGGCACCGCGGGCCTTCTTCCGATTTCAGCAGATCGGTGCCGGTCTTAGAACTCCTTGCGCACGGTCAGCTTCCACTCGCGCGGCGGCGCGACGCGGGTCTGAGCGTTGATAGAGCCGCGCAGCACCTGGTAGTGATACCACTTGTCCGCCAGATTGGTGACCTGGAAGATTGCCGTCCAGTCGCGATCCGGCGAGCGATACGCAAGCTGCGCATTCCAGATCGAATAAGGGTCGATCACGAATACAGGATCCGGGGCCTGGTTTGCAGCTGACGGATCGTAAGTCTGCGTGGACTGCCATTGCCAGTCCAGGCGCGGCGTGAACGTGCCGACCTCGGTCTCGATGTCATACGAGACGTTGGCGTGCATGTTCCATTCCGGCTGCCGATAGTTTCCAGGATAGAGGAAGCCCGGCGGATTACCGCCCGGGGGTGGAGGCACCGTGCCGTCAACGTCGGGTTCGAACTTGTTGTAGCCGCCGGTCCAGTCGAGCCTCAGGCCATCGACCGGGATCGCGGTGATTTCCCATTCAAAGCCCTTGATCGTCGCCGGAATGCCGACATTGTTGGAGTACCTCGCAGTTTCCGGGTTACCCACTGGATACTCACTCGCGCAGCGTGCAGTGGCGGCGGGCAGATCGTACTGCTCGGGATACCACGTTGCCGGACCGGTGCCCGGCTCGTTGAGGCACTGTGTGCCCGCCACGCTTGTCGAGAGCTTCTGGTAGTCCATGTAGAACGCGGTCAGGTTCGTCCGCAACCGGCGATCGAACAAGTCGGCCTTGAGACCTACTTCATAGTTAATCAGCTCTTCGGCGGAGGTCGGGCCCAACTGACGAGCATTGAGGATGATCGTGGTCAGGCCCGGCGGGCGCGAACCCGTGGCGGCCGATGCATAGACCAGGATGTCCTCAGTGATCTTGTAATCGGTCGCGATCAGCCAGTCGATGCGGTTCTGCACCGAGTGGACAGGATCCACCACAGAGACGGCCTGCGGATTGTCGATCGTGATGGCGATATCGGTGTGGGTGTAGCGCCCGCCGCCCGAAATGCGCCATGCATCGGTGATGTTGAAGTCGAGGTGGCCGAAGACCGACTGCGACTTGTTGATGCCGTGGACGCTGTTGGTCTGCTGGATGTTGATGAAGCTGACATAGTTGTTCTGGTAACCGTCGGTCTCCACCGCAAAGCCGCCGAGGACCCATTGCAGCTTGTCATTGAACAGCCGGCCGTCGAACCGCAGCTCACCCGACCACATCTCATCGAGGTTGATGAAGTGGGTGAGAACCGCGCCCAGAGGAGTCTGGTCGCCGTTCTGGGTGAACTCGTTCGAATACTTGGTATAGGCACCGATCGCGGTCATGTTGACGCTGTCGGTGAGCGCTGCCTGCAGCTTGCCCGAGAACAGCGTGTGATCCGCGAACTTGCGCGGCTCGTAGCAGACATTGTCGGAATAATAGGACGGGAAGCCAGAAGGCGGTGCACCTTCGGTCGCAGACGGCACCTCTGCCGTCAGGTCGATCTTCGGACGGCAGTTGGTGGCATAGGTGTCATAGATGCCGCCGTCGCGCTCCGGAACCACGAAGCGATCGTCGATGATCGCGCCATACACATTGTACGCACCCAGCGTGTAGACCTGCGAGCCTTGAGAGGACGTACAGGGCTGCGGGCCGATGCCGTTAGGATACTGCCCGGGGATCGGCTTTACGCAGCCGCCGGTGAAGAACAGCGCCACTTCGGGCGTTTCCTCGAGGTCTTCCTCGCGGTGACGCGCGGTCAGCAGCAGCGAGACGTCGGAAGTCGGTTCCCACAGCAGCTTGACCTGGCCGACAGCCGTGGTGCCGCCGCCGGTGTGGCCGATGACGCAGTCCTTCTTGCCCGAATCCGGCTGGAAGTAGGGGATCGACCCAGCAAGCTCGGGCGTGCCCTGCTTGTCCATCATGCAGGTGAAGTCGAGCCGGTTGCCGAAGCCGCGCTGCTTGTCGAAATGACCGAAGGCACGCAGCGCCAGCGTCGGCGAGAGGCCGATGTCAAAGGCACCGGACGCTTCCATGTGGTCGCGCGTGCCGTAGCCGAGGCTGACGAAGCCCGAGCCGTCACCCTTCGGGTCCTGCGTGAAAAGCTTGATCGAACCGGCGATCGAGGCGTTGCCCGAGAGCGTGCTCTGCGGACCGCGGTTGACTTCGACCCGCACGACGTCGGTGAAGTCCAGTTCCGACCCGGCCGTCGTGGAGTGATAAACGCCGTCGGTATAGATCGCCACCGCAGGCGGTACCGCGAGGCTGGACGAAGCGCCCTGCTGAACGCCGCGAAGACCAATGACCGGCGTCCCTGCCGACTGCGAGTCGCCCGGCATGGTCAGCAAATTCGGCACCACTGCGCCGAGCGTGCCGATATTGGTGACGTTCGCGGCTTCGAGCTGTTCGTTGGTCTGCGCCGTGATCGCGATCGGCGTGTCCTGGATGCTTTCCTCGACATAACGCGCGGTCACGACGATTTCGTCGATCCCGCCTTCATTGTCTTGCGCCGTATTGTCCTGAGCCAAGGCCGGCTGCGCCAGAACGGCCAGACCGGCGAGGCAACTGCCAGCGAGCAGCCGCCCCGAGAGCCCGCCCGAAAAACGAGATCCTCCCATATGTGCCATTTCACTACCCTCTCTCTTCCCGTGGTGATTTTGCGCATCCATTTGTGGATCGCGCGTTCGCGCGCCGCTGAACTTTCCGCCAGCTTGCCGCTTGCCGTGCAGCCGAGCCACACAAACATAACACGATAACTAGTAGCGCTATTTTGACGCTGTCAACGCGGCGGCTCCGCCACCAACCGCTCGTCAGAGGCCCAAAAAAGGAGGTGAGCAAAACCCGACAAACTTGCGCACTTGGCCGCGCTCGGCCTCAGGGAAAGCCGTGCATCAGCCACATCTTGTACGGACCGCCAAATGACCAATCTGGCTTTTATGACCCCATTTCAGGAGGATGGGCGGTGCGTCGCGGCGAACATCTCTGCCGCATCGGGCGCCATCGACTGGGCAGAAACGGCCGATCTCAGCGGCTCTCCCGAACGTCCGCAGCCGCCGTGCTCGAGACGAGCACGGCCGGCTTGGCCGTTGGTGAATAGGTTAACCAAAAAGCCGAAAAGTTTCCACCTGTTGCAATTTGGCCGCACTTTTCGCGACCCCGGCGACTCTATCCGTGAGGCAGGAGGGGGAGCCCAAGCGCCTTCGCGGGGTTGTCCTTGAACAACGCGTTCAATTGATCCTCGGTGAAGCCCTCCTCGCGCAGGACCCGTGCGGCCAGAACAAGCGCGTCGGCGTGATTGTGCGAGCCGACGAGACCACTGTCGGTGGAGACGATGCAATGCGCGGGACCTAGCGTCTTGAGGGCGCTGACCGCGATGTCGCGATTCCTTCCGATGAGTTCGGACGCCGTGATCTCCACATAGGCGCCCATATCGGCCACGTGCTTGAGCTGCTCCATCGTGGGGTCGGTAAACATCGGCCCCATCTCCGGATGGGTCACGATGATACGATCGATGCCGCGCTTGCGGGCTTCCTCCACGATCTGAACCATTTCCGGCGCGTCAACATGGCCGGTCGCGAGGGTGAGCTTGTATTGCGCGATCAGGTCGAGCACTTCGAGCACCGACGGAAGCAGTTCCCCGTCCTTGGAAACGATCACATAGGGCCGCTCCTGCTTGAGGAATTCGACCTCATGCTTCGAGTCGTGCGTAGGCATCCAGACGATCTTCGCGAACCCGCCTTCGACTTCGGCGAAATAGCGCACCGCCTGCGGGTTGATCCCGCCGACCGTCGCGTTCAGCGCCAATCCGCCAAACACTTCGAGGCCGGGCACGTCGTCATATTTCCGCACGAGATAGGCAAGCCCGGCCGACTCGGTCCAATGGTTCTTGAACACGAGCCCGCGCATGCCGCGCTCATGCGCGATCTTGGCGATCTCGAACGCGTCCCACTGCCGATCGAAAACGTCGGGGCCGAAATGCGCGTGAACGTCGATCGCTCCTTTCAGGACGGGGTCATCCAGATGCTGGTCGACCGACGGTTCAGTAAATTTGCCACGATAAGAGAGCCAGGCGTTCAGATCCCTGTTTTCCGAAGGATTGACGACCGAATTCGGTGCCGGCGCCCAAGTAACGGGTTCTTCGGAAGCGGCCGCTTCGTCCTGTGCCGCTGACGGGCTCGCCGCAGCCGCCAGCAACGCCAGCACCGACAACGAGGTCGCGATCTTCCACTTGCAGCCTGGTAGCATCACTTGCCTCTCCTTCGATTCAATCATGCTTCTTCTCTGGCGTGCCTATTCATGAGCGGAACGGAAGAGTCCATTCCCGAAATGCGGATAAGCGGGTCGACGCAATGCTTGAGCGCCGCCCGATAACTGCTTTACAATCACACCGAGAAGAACGTCCGCCAAAGCACGGCGCGCGGGAAAGCGCCGGTGACTGGTCCATGACGGGTCGCCGAAAGTCCAACCAACTCGTTGACTCTCCGGCGCCGGAAACATAGTTATCATGTTATGTTTTGCGGCGAGAGCGCCGGCGCGAAATGCATATCTTTGAGAGGAAATCTGAGCATGTACGACAAGAATGATCCCCGTTCGAAGCTCTCGACGGCGAAGAACGATCCGGGCGGCAGCAGCGCGACTCCCGCGAGCCTCGGCCTCTATTATCAGGACCAGCCGGTCGACGACGATTCCAATGGCAAGGCCTGGTACACCCGCGGCCAGGATCTGCTGGTGAATTACATCGAGGCAGCCCCCGGTGCGACCTTCAGCCGCAAGGGACAGAAGGACGAATATATGATCGTCCTCCCCGATGAAGGCACGCCGTACAAGGTGTCCGCCATGGGCGAGACCAAGGAGGGCCCGGGCCACCAGGTTATCATCGTGCCGCCCGGCGACAGCGAGATCACCCTGCCCAATGGCGGCAAGTTTCTCCGCCTGTTTTCGACACAGTCGGACGACCTCAACGCGAAATGCGCTAATGCGGCCACCTATGCGACGCGCGACCGCAATATTCCGCCGTTCAAGCCCTGGCCGGAGCCGGTGGGCGGATACAAGCTGCGGGTCTACGACCTCTGGAAGGAGCGTCAGCCGGGCAAGATCGGACCGATCTGGCGCTGCACCACGATCATGCTGAACTTCCCGCCGCCAGCCGGGGGCCCGCGCGACATCACCAAGATGTCCCCGCACAGCCACGCCGATTTCGATCAGTGCTCGCTGGTCTGGGCCGGTTCGTTCAAGCACAATATGCGCTGGCCCTGGGGGCTCGACAAGAATGAGTGGTTCCCTGACGAGGCCCCGATTACCGAGGCGCCTTCCTGCACCATCATCCCGGCGCGCGTGATCCATTCTTCGGAGAGCCTGCACCGCTCCGGCAATCGCATGGCCGACATCTTCGCTCCGCCGCGGCTGGACTTCTCGCTGCAGGAGGGATGGGTCCAGAATGCCGACGAATATCCGCTTCCGCAGATGGAAGAAGAGAAAGAGGAAGTCCCCGCCTGAGTCGGCGAACGTTTCGGCGTGGCATGGCGCTTCGGCGCCATGCCACGCTTTCTATCCACAAAGCCGCACATCCATGATGACGGCATATTGCCCGGCCGCCCGGATGGCGGCACGCCTATGAGCCGCAGCAAAGCCGGCCGGAGGGGACAGGAGGTCTGAATGGATTTGGGGTTGGACGGGAAATCCGTCGTCATTACTGGCGGCGCCAGCGGGATCGGCTTCGCGTCAGCGCAAGCCTTCGCGCGCGAGGGCGCCCGCATCGCGATCTTCGACTGGAATCAGGAGAAGCTTGCCAAAGCGGAAGCGGCCATCGCCGAACTGGGGGCGCAAGTCATTGTCCGGAAGGTAGACGTTTCCCAGGCGAACGAGGTCGATGCAGCCCATGCACATGTGATCGAAGCCTTCGGCGGCATCGACATTGGGTTCAATAATGCCGGCGTAGGCTCCAGCTTCCGGCCCATTGAAGAGACGTCCGAGGAAGATTGGGACCGGGTGATCGCAATCAACCTGAAGGGCGTATTTCTCTGCGTACGTGCACAGATCCGTCACATGCGGCCCCGCGGCCGGGGAACGATCGTCAACACCGCGTCAAACGTGGCTTTCGCCGGAGCGCCGGGCGGGACGGCTTATGTGGCCACCAAGCATGGCATTGTGGGTATCACGCGTTCCGTCGCCCTGGAGGTCGCATCGACCGATATCCGCGTCAACTGCATCGCCCCGGGCGCCGTGAATACCTCGATCGGCGAATCCACCGGAAGAAAACCGGGCGAGTTCGTGGATGCGTTCCCCGACGCCATCATTCGCAAGGGTCTTCCGATCGGCCGCTTTGGCGAGCCGCATGAAATTGCGGATGCCGTCGTCTGGCTGGCCAGTCCCCGCGCAGGCCTGGCTCACGGCGAAACGCTGGTAGTGGATGGCGGTTTTCTGGCGCAATGACCCGCTTAGTGCAGTGATGAGGGACCAAGATGAGCTTCATTCTATTCGATGATCCCGCGTTCAACGATCTGGTCGACGCTGGAGCGGAGCTCATCAAGCTGGGGGAAGGATACGAAGCGGCCGAAGGCCCGGTCTGGAACCGGCGCGAACAGGCGCTTTATTTCAGCGACATCGCCGGAGACAAGCGGTGGCGCTGGACCGCTTCCGCCGGGCTTGAAATAGCGGCTCAGCCGACTTTCAAGGCCAATGGAATGGCCTACGACCTCGACGGCGGGCTTCTGGTGTGTGAGCAGATCACGAGTTGCCTCGTGCGTCTGTACGATGATGGAAGGCGCGACCTCGTGGCGTTCCACGATCGCGGGGTTTATCTCAACAGCCCCAACGATGTCGTCGTCCGGGCCGACGGAAGCATCTACTTCACCGATCCCGACTACGGCCGCTGGGGGGACTGGGTTGGCGCGAAGCGGACCCTCGTACGCGACTTCAAGGGCCTGTACCGCGTTCCGCCAGGTGGCGGCGATGTGGAACTTGTCGCGCCGGAGAAGGAATTCGGCGCGCCCAACGGCATTTGCTTCTCACCCGACGAGTCGATTCTCTACGTCAACGATACAGAAGCTAACAGCGTCAAAGCCTTCGATGTTTTGCCCGACGGCCGGCTTGGCCCTTCCCGCCTGCTTATCGGCGATCTCGCCGCGATCGATGACGACGGGATCGAAGGCAAAGTGGATGGCATGGAGTGCGACGCCCTTGGGAATGTCTGGACCACCGGCCCAGGAGGCGTGGTGGTGATCGATCCGACGGGCAAGCGGATTGGCCGGATACGGACGCCGGAACGCTGCCTGAGCCTGGCATTCGGCGGGCCCAACCTGTCCACTCTGTTCCTCACTTGTATCAACTCACTCCACATGTTCGAAACAAAGGTTCAGGGCGCTCCACTTCACGATCCGACCTGATGGGAAAGGAAAATAGCATGCGTACAAAATTGACCCGACTGCCGCCGATGAAGGACGAAGAACTCGACGCTCAGCAGGAGGAAGTCATTGCACCTTTCCGCAAGGTCGGCGCGGACTTCAACGTCTCGCGGGCGTTCATTCGTCATCCGCGGGCGCTGGCCGCGTTCCGGGTCTGGGCCACCTATGTGATGATCGACAAGAACGACCTGCCAGAGCGTGAGCGCGAGATCGTCGCTATGCGCACCGCGTGGCGCATCCGCGCGCCCTATGTCTGGTCGCGCCATATTTCCTATGGGCAGAAGGCCGGCCTGACGGACGAGGAGATGGCGGCGCTGAAGCGTCCGATCGAAGACCACAACTGGAGCGCGGCCGATATCGCGCTGATCAAGACCTCCGATGCGTTGGTCGACAAGTTCTTTGTGCCGGACGACGTATGGGAAGAGCTCAGCTCCCATTTCGACGACCGGCAGTGCATGGACGCAATCTTCTGCTGCGGCCACTTCTGCCTTCTGGGCATGTTCCTCAACACCGCTGGCACGCCGCTGGACGGCGATGTACCGCACGATCCAGATTTCGATCTGGTCGCCTAACACTCTCCAACGGAATCGTCATTGCGGGAAGGATGAAGCGATCCGGAGCTGCAAGCTCCGCCCAAGATCGCTTACCGCCCGCAATGACGAGGGCTTCAGGCAAACCGAAAGGGGCGTCAGGCCCTCCTCAAGGCCGCCTTGGTCGTTCCTGAAGGCGAGTCGTTGATCGGATTGAGCGAAGTGCCGGGGGGCACCAACTCGTCGATGCGATCCAGCATCTCAGTCGTCAGCTTCAATTCAAGCGCCGGAAGCAGGCTTTCGAGGTGGTCCACCTTGCGCGGGCCGATGATTGCCGCGGTCACGACCGGGTGTTGGATCACGAAAGCAACCGCCATTTGGGCCAGCGTCATGCCGTTCTCCTCCGCCAGCACGGTCAGCTCGTCCACCAGCTTGAGCTTGTTGCGGATCGCATCCGTGTAGGGGTCGAACGGCTTGCCCGTGATCCGGCCGAAGAAGGACATGCGGTTCTCGCCTTCCAGATCCTCCGGCTTACGGTAGCGTCCCGAAAGATATCCGCCGTCCAAGGGGCTGAAGGTGATTTCGCCCATGCCGTAGCGCTTGCAGGCGGGGAGGACGAAGCGCTCGATACTGCGATTGAAGATCGAATAGGCCGACTGGTCGCAGCGGAAGCGGGCCAAGCCCATTTTCTCGGAGATCCAGTGCGCTTCGACGATCTGGTCGGCAGGAAAGCTGGAGCATCCAAACTGCCGGATCTTGCCCTGGCGAACGAGTTCGGTGAGCGTGAACAGAACCTCCTCCAGTTCCACCGTCTCGTCGAAACGGTGATACTGATAGAGGTCGATATAGTCAGTGCCGAGCCGGCGCAGGCTGTCCTCCACCGCGCGGACGATCCAGCGGCGCGATCCACCGCGCATGTTGGGATCGTCTCCCATAGCCGCAAAGAACTTGGTGGCGATGATCAGATTGTCACGCCTGCCCTTGATCGCCTTGCCGACGATCTCCTCGGATTCGCCGCGCGAATAGCCGTCCGCCGTATCGATGAAGTTGATGCCACCATCGATCGCGCAGTGAATGATCCGCATGCAATCGTCATGATCGGGATTTCCGATCTTCCCCAACATCATGGCGCCTAGACAAAACGGGCTCACCTTCATTCCGGTGCCGCCCAATGTGCGCAGTTCCATAAATTCCCCTTGGCTCGTTTGTTGTCGCCGCTCAGCTCTCGGCGTCGGCCTTGGCGAGGCCGATCAGCTGGAACTTCGGCTCGATATACGGGATGTCCGCATAGGCAGCTCGGCGGGTGAAGCGCCAGCCCTCCGGCGTCCGCCGTAGCCTGTCGTCGTAATGGCCGTGATGCAGCAGCACCGGCTGATCGTTCTCGCCGCGCACGATGTGCTGCCACTTGCAGGTCGCTCTCGCCGTGTCGCCGTTAAGATCGATGATGAAGTCCACGGAGGTGTGATGGGTGCGGTGGCCTTCGCTTTCCCAGGGCTTGCAATATTTGCTGAGCAATTCCGTGATCGCCGCCGGGCCGACCGCGCGGCCGACGACGCCGGCCCATTCGCCATCCTCGGTAAACTTCTCGCCGTAGCCCTTGAGGTCGCGGTTATCGAGGCAGTTGGAAGTTTCGATGCATAGGCGCATGATCGCCTCGCGGTCTTCCATGTCCTTCAGCCGTTGCTCCAGAGCATCGGTGCGCGTGGGGAATGGAGGATCGAGCGGCGAATGCCCAAACATGCGCTTTATGTCGTGCCTGGCGATCTTCCAGGCGCCGTCCTCACGCACGAGATCGTCATAATAGCGCCCGCCCTGCAGGATCTTCGGCATCCCGTCCGCATCCGAGGTCAGATAATACCAGACCACCTGGGCCGTTGCGGTGTCGCCATTGATCGCGATGTCGTGATTATGCATGACGTGGATCGCCTGCGGCTGCCCTTCCCGCAATTCGGGAGCACGCGCCTTGTCGAGCAGGGCCTCGATCGCGGCAGGCCCCACCGCTTCGCCCAGCGCCGCCACCAGCACCCCCTCGCGGGCATAGAGGCTGGCATATCCCGCGTGATCGCCGGCATCGAGGTAGCGCGCATAGTCGACGAAGATCTGGCGGATGGCTTCGCGGTCAGCGAGTTCCTGCTGCTTCTGAGCCACGCCGTCGAGCCTGGACGGCGCCGGTGCTTCCATCTGCGCACGCCCCATGATCCGGCTGATGCGGTGATGGGCGATCTTCCACTTGCCATCCTCGCGCACGAAGTCGTCGTTGTAGCGGCCCATCTGGAACACCGTCGGCACCTTGTCGGCGTCGATCGTCACATAAGACCACAGGACTTCGGCGGTTGCCGTATCGCCATTCACCTTGATGTCGTGATTGCTCATCAGGTGGATCGCATCGTTGAAGACGCCCTTTGCGCGGGCATCCTCCACCGTGGCGCCATAGCGGGCCATGTGGGCCGCGATCGCTTCAGGCCCGACCGCCTCGCCAAACACACCTTCACGCGCGAACAGGCTGGCATAGCCCTCATAGTCCCCGCCATCGAGATAGCGCGCGTAATCGGTGAAGACTTGGCGGATCGCCTCCTTGTCCTCAAGCTCCTGCAAACGTGCTGCGTCGGTCATCCCGGATCTCTCCCATCTGTTTTCAAGCCTTGGACGGCAGATCTACACGCCGATGCAGGCACGCGCTTGCGCGCTCAGCGCGTGAACTTGAATCCCTTGTAGCCTGCCTTGGTGACTTCCTCACAGCGCTCGCGGAACATGTGCAGCCCGCCAAGCCAGATCAGGAAGCGCCGCGGCTTGCCAGGCACGTTCGATCCGAACTGCCAGCTATCCGCCTCGGTGAAGACCGAATCCGCCGCCTTGGACTGAGTTTCCTCGGTCCATTCGTCCTCGGCTTCCTGCGTCGGCTCGACTGCGGTGAAGCCTTCCTTCTCGCAGTACTGGATCAGATCAGTGATCCACTCCACGTCGTGCTCGATCGAGGCAGGCACATTGGTGGAGAGCGCCGGATTGCAGGGCCCGCTGATTGCCAGCAGATTGGGGAAGCCCGCGAAGCTCATTCCAAGATAGGCGCGCGGGCCGTCCTCGAGCCGCTCCGCCAGCTTGATCCCGCCGCGCCCGCGAATGTCCATCTTGCGGAAGGGCCCGGTCACCGCGTCATAGCCCGTAGCCAGCACCAATATGTCGAGGGGATATTCCTTGTCGCCCACCATGACCCCGGTCTCGGTAAAGTTCGTGATCGGTGTCTTCTTCACATTGACGACATCGACGTGGGGGAGATTGAACGTCTCGTAATAATTGGTGTCGAGCGCAATCCGCTTGGCCCCCATCGGATAGCCCTTCGGCTCGAGAATCTCGGCCTTGACCGGGTCCTTGACGATGCTGCGCACCTTGTCGCGGAAGAATTCTTCCATGAACTCACGTACGGCGGGAACTCGCGTTCCTTCCTTGAACGCCTGAATGACCTTCAGGCCGCCAGCGTCCCAGAACTCCTCCTGAACCTTCCTTGCTTTCGCGAGGTCCATTTCCTCGAAGGAGTAAGGGGGCGCATCATAGGGTTGCCCGCCCCAATGGGTCCGGACCTTTGCCTTGATCTCAGCATAGTTGGCCTTGATCGCGGCATTATATTCCTCAGTCAGCGGATGGTTCTTGGCGGGCATGATATAGGCCGGCGTACGCTGGAACACCGTGAGGTGCTTGGCGGTCTTGGCGATTTCAGGCACGGCCTGAATCCCGGTCGAGCCCGTGCCGATCACGCCGACGCGCTTGCCGCTGAAATCGACGCCTTCCTTGGGCCAGTGCCCGGTATGATACCATTCGCCCTTGAAATCCTCGATTCCGGGGATGTTCGGCAAATTGGTTGCGGTCGAAGTCAGGCCACCGATCGCGGTTACCACGTAGCGGGCCGTCACCTTGTCTCCCGCCGTGGTTTCGACCGTCCAGCGTTTCGTATCCTCGTCATACGCCGCCGCAGTGACGCGGGCGTTGAAGGTCATGTCCTTGCGCAGATCGAGCCGGTCGGTGACGAAATTGAGGTAGCGTTCGATCTCGGGCTGGGCAGGGAAGCGTTCCGACCAGGTCCATTCCTGCAGGATCTCGTCCGAGAAGAAGAAGCAGTAGAAATAGCTTTCGGAATCGCAGCGCGCGCCCGGATAGCGGTTCCAGTACCAGGCACCGCCCACGCCTTCGCCCGCCTCGAACAGCCGGGCGCGCAGCCCGAGCTTGCGCAGCTGGTGCAGCATGTAAATCCCTGAGAATCCTGCGCCAATGACGACAGCATCAAATTCTTCTGCAGGTTTGGTCACTAACATTCCTTCCTAGAATTCCTGTCGGCGCCAGGCTTGCCGCCGCTGCGCCGGTCACCTCGCGGGTGAAGACTATTGGGTGAGCGGCACTTTCGCGCGCAGTTCGTAAAGCGCATCGCAAGCGGTGATGAACATGCTTCTGCCATCCGGTCCGCCAAATGCGACATTGGTTGCACAGATCTGGCGCTTGGGCTCGCCGCCGTAGATCGGCAGGTTGATCGTTCCGAGCAGCTTGCCCGCAGGATCCGTCACACGCACGATGCCCGGCCCCCCTCCGCTGGTGGAATAGAGGTTGCCGGCAAGGTCGGTCTTCATCCCGTCGCCGATGCCCGGCCCGCTGGTGAAGTCGGCGCCCGGCCCTAGCGTGCCGTCCTCCTCGATCGAGTAGCGCTTCACCAAGCCGTGCCCGGCCGTGAGATATAGATAGTCTTCCTCCGGAGAGAGTGCCACCCCATTGGGAATGCCGCCAAGCTCGTCATCGCCCAGCAGCTTGATCGTCTCGCCGTCCCTGATCAGGAAAACGCCATCGGGCATCTGCTTGTCCGGGCTCTCCCCGGCATAACGCACTCCGAAGGAGTTCTCGGTCAGATAGATCGAGCCGTCCCGGGCGATCGCAATGTCATTGGGGCCGCTGAAGCGCTTGCCGTCATAACCCGCCGACAGCACCCGCCGCGTGCCGTCCTCCTCCAGCCGCATCACCATGCGATCGTTGTCTGCGCACCAGACGAGGCGCCCTTGCGGATCGCGGCCTGTGCAAGACGGGCCGATCAGCAATACATGCGAGCGGCCGGAGCGGGTCTGCGCGCCGACATTTTCCGGCTCATCGCCGGTATAGCCTGCATAGTGCATGAATACCGACACGGTCTTGTCGGGAGTGACCTTGTAGATCACATTGTCGAGCAGCCCACTGACCAGGACATAGCCGCCATTCTCGTCCGGGAACCAGCTCGGTCCTTCATTGAGCCCGAAGCCCCGCGCCAGCTCGATCAACTCGGCATCGGGAGAGAAGATCTCCTCGAACGCCGGATCATGAACCGTCATGCTGAACTCGGCCGAAGCCGGCGACAAGCCGTCACCCCGCATCTGCGGATCAGGCAGCGCAGGCGGCTCGATCACCGACATCGGCGGCGCAACCTGTGCGTTGGCCGCCGTGCAGCCCAATACCGCGCTCGCGGCAAGCAGCATCAGCTTGTCTAGTTTCATGACACCCTTTCCTTGGATCGAGCGCCGGCGCGCCATTTTGATTATCGCGCCGGCCACCCAAAGATCAGCGAATTTCCATGTCGTCGAAATCCGGATGGAGCAGGTGCTCCCTGATCTCATATCCCGTGAACGGTGTCTGAGAGACCGTCCGGCCGTGCTTGCTCCACCAGTAGTTATGCGCCCGCGGATCAGCCCAGATCTTCTTGGCGTTTCCTTCGTCGACGATCTTGTTGTAACGCCAATAGGCGTTTTCCTTGACCTCGATCTCGTCCTTCCCTTCGAGGATGATCTTTTCCATGCACTTCATGGCGAAGACCATCGTCATCTCGTGATATTGCGAGACAGGCAGGCCGCCATTGGTGTTCGGCCCATAAAGCGTCCACAGATTGGGGAAGCCGGGCATCATGCAGCCGAGATAGGCACGCGCGCCGTCCTCCGCCCAAAGCTTCTCCAGCGTCATCCCATCCTTGCCCGTAACCGTCATCGGATACAGGAAGTCGTGCGCCTTGAAGCCGGTCGCGAGGACGATGATGTCCACGTCGTGCTGCTTGCCCTCACCGTCCAGGATGCCGGCGGCATTGATCCGCTGGACGCCGCTGGTCACCAGCTCGACATTGTCCTGAAGCAGCGAGTCGAGCACGCTGTCTTCCGGGTCGACCACCACCGGACGGGCCGACCACGGCGGATGCGGCGGGGTCATGATATCGACCAGCTTCGGGTCTTTGAGCTTCTCCTGCAGGAACTCGATGCTGCGTTCACGCGCAGCCTTGTTTCCAGCGCTGCAGGTATAGGGGTCATCGAAGTCCGGATCGATATCGAACGCCTTGGTGAAGTCCGGCCCTGCCCCGTAGAAGACCTTGAAGCGCGCAAAATTCGTGTGGAACGGCAGGTTGCGGTCGAGCCAGAGAATCTGCGGTGCGACCTTCGACTGATAGCCGGGCACGGGGAAGATCCACTGCGGCGTGCGCTGGAAGATCGTGACATGGGTGCCTTTGAGCGAGGCGAGCTCGGGAATGAGCTGATAGCCAGTGCAGCCGGTGCCGATCACCGCGATCCGTTTGCCCTTCAGGTCAGCATTGTCGGGCCAACGGGCAGTATGCCAGCACTCGCCCTTGAACTCGTCCATACCCTCGATGTCGGGGATGTTCGGGCGATTGAGGAAGCCAACGCCGCTGATGACGGCGTTGGAGCGCATGGTACGCTCCCCTTCCGGTCCCTTGACGCGGATTTCCCACATGGATTCCGCTTCGATCCACCTCAGCGACTGCACTTCGGTGTTGAAGGCAATATCGCTGCGCAAACCGAACTCGTCCGCCACCCAGTCGTAATATTTCTGGTTTTCGACGTAGGGGCCGTATGCGTAAGGGTATGGAAAATCGACGCCGAAGAGGTTCGTATAGGCTCTGCTGGGCGTATCGACTCGCGCGCCAGGATAGCGGTTCTCGTGCCAGGTCCCGCCGACGCCGGGATTCTTCTCGATCACCGAATAGTGAATGCCAGCCCGCTTCAACTGGATCGCGGCGTTGAGCCCGCCCATGCCGGCACCGATGATGGTAACGGAAAAATTCTCCAGCCGTTTGGGGTCCGGAGCAGCCTGCCACTTCAGCGACCTCGCCCAGGGATCGAGCGCGGTCTCTTCGACCATCAGGTCACGCGCCTCTTCCTTGATCGGTTCGCCGACGATCAGGTCGAGGCTCTCGGGCAAACGCTCCTTCGGCCCCCAGCTGATCGGGCCTGCGCCGGAATCGCGGTAAGACTTCAGGAATTCAACGGCTTTGCGCCGCACCATCGCAATGGCTTCGTCATTTGCCGGAGCCACAGTCTCGACGCGGCCCATGCGGACCTTCTTCAATTCCATCGACTTCAATTCGGGATCGCCGGTCAGCTGATAGAGCAGCCCGCGAAGCACCATCGGATCGGCATACTCGACTGCATCCTCGATCACCTCATCACTTGCCGCGAGCAATTCCGGCCGTTCCGGCCGTACGTTCGCTTCAATTGTTGCCATTCGTAATTCCCATTTTCCTCGCGGAACTTTCGCGCGTCCACTTAACATGATAAGTACTTTCGCGGCAATAGCGTTTCTCGTACAAACGCCCGCCGGCGACGGCCTGGGGCCTCGTGCGCCTATTTGATGTCGCCGACAGCGCTCGACAATGCGCGCAGTTCGTCGGTCAGCTGCTCGAGGCGCTGAGCCCCGAAGCGGTTGGAATACTCGCTCATGATGTACAACATCCTCTGGGCCGATGCGTTCACCATTTCCTGCCCTTCCTTCGAGAGGACAACCAGCGCACGGCGCCTGTCATTCTCATCGGCCGCGCGTTCGATCAGCCCCCGGTCCTCCAGTTCCCTCAGGATGCGAGTCACGCTTGGCGCACGAAGCTGGCCGATCTCGGCAATGCTGGTGGCGTCGATCGGCGCCCGATCGTTCACCACACGCATCACGCGCCATTGCGGCTCGGTAACGTTGAACTCGCGCAGAATCGGCCTGAGCGGTGCGATCACCGCCTCCTTCGCCGCGATCAGCACTGCACCGATCGTCTGTTCGAAGGGGGGGAGCCTGTCGGCAACGCTCATGGGGATTTCGCTTCGTGATTTAGCATGTCTGTTTTCAACCACCTCTCTGTTTATCCCGCGGCGCTGGCCGGACTTTCTCCGCACCGGCGTGCTCTGCCAAAGCTTTTGGGCACGTCCCCGCCCCTGGCCAGATCGACCGATGTCTGCGCTCCGCTCGTGGTCGCTTCGCCGGCAGGGAAAATGCTGGAGCAAGCATTTCGGTTTGACAAGTATTTTACTTGTGTAGTTTCGTGGGCACCGCGGGCGTCCGCTCCGGACGCCGGGAAGAGGAGCGCCGAAAATGCCCGATAGCACCGACCAATATCCGAACCTGCGCCGCGTCGTTACCGGCCATGACGAGAACGGCCGATCAATCGTCTTGATCGATGCCCCCTGCACCTATCATGGCGCCGGCGGCACGAGTTGGCGGGTTCAGGACATCTGGGAACACGATCAGGTGCCGATCCCCATCGATGCCAGCGAACCGGACCCGACCGAGGGGCCTGTGAATTTCAATCTGCCCGAAACCGGCATTCGGGTGCGCATCACCGACATCCCGCCGACGCCGCCTGGATCCAAACCCTTCATGCACCGCACCGACTCGGTCGACTATCTCCATGTTCTGGAAGGCGAGATCGTGATGCAGATGGACGATGAAGACCACGAAATCGTCCTGCGCAAGGGTGACACCGTGGTGCAACGCGCGACCAATCATGCGTGGGTAAACCGGAGCGACAAACACTGCCGGCTGTTCATCGTCATGGTCGCGGGGCGGATCACCAAATCGCTCGAGGATATCATCGGGCCGATGCCGAAGTGGGACCCGGATCACGAGCGCGCGGGATAGTTTTATCGCGGCTGCCAAGGGGTTCGACGGAAGGATCCTGCGATTTTTCACGGTTGACGTCGGCCCCCTTGCCCTCGAACGCAGCCGCGATTATTAACATGTGTAGTTTATGCTCGGATGTCCCTCTCGTGGATGGGCCGAGTTCCTTGTGGCGCGTGCCGTGCCACGCAGCAGACAGAGATAGGGGAAAGGAAGAACGACAGGACCGTGCCTGGCAGGTTCCGCTCTTCCGAATCGGCGATGAAAGCATACGATTATATTGTTGTGGGATCGGGCTCCGCCGGATCGATCGTGGCCACGCGGCTGAGCGAGGACCCGGATGTGAAGGTGCTGCTGCTCGAGGCCGGGCGGCGCGACAACCATCCCTTCATGGCGATGCCGATCGCCTTCCCCAAGGTCGCGACCAGCCGCCCCTTCATCTGGCCCTATGCGACCGAGCCGGAGCCCGGCCTCAATGGCCGGAGCCTCCCGATCTGGCGGGGAAAGACGCTGGGCGGCTGCGGCTCGATCAACGCCATGATCAATGTCCGCGGCAGCCGCTACGATTACGAGCTGTGGCGCCAGCAGGGGCTAGAAGGCTGGGGCTATGCGGACGTGCTGCCCTATTTCAAGAAGCTGGAGAGCAGCTGGCGTGGCGGCGGGCTTTATCACGGAACGCAAGGCCCGGTCGGCAATCAGCCGGTCGACCGGCCGGAGGCGCATTTCCTGCAGCTTCAGCAAGCGGCCGTGAATGCGGGGCTGCAGGTCTGCCACGACCATAACGGGGCGGATCAGGAAGGCATCAGCCGGATCGAGGTGAACACCAACAAGGGCCGCCGGGCGAGCAGCGCGCGGGCCTACCTCCACCCTGCGATGAAGTCGCGCAGCAACCTGACCGTGCTCACCAAGGCGCAGACGATGCGCGTGCTGATGGAGGGGAAGAGCGCGAGGGGCGTCGAGTACCTGAAGGACGGCAAGCTCCAGCGCGTCCATGCCGATCGCGAGGTCGTCATCTGCGCGGGCACCTATGCGTCGCCCCAATTGCTCATGCTCTCAGGCATAGGTCCTGCTGATCACTTGCGCGATGTTGGTGTAGATGTTGTGCAGGATCTCCCGGGTGTCGGCCAGAACCTGCAGGAACATCCCAACCTCCTCAACATCTACCGTGCCAATGGGAAGCTTGGGCTTTCGCGCTATTTGCGGCTCGACCGGGCGACGTGGTCAGTGATGCGCTGGGCACTGACCGGCGAAGGGCCGTTTGCAATGGCCGGGACAATGGCCAACATCTTCATGCGCAGTCGGCCGGAGCTCGAACGGCCCGATGTGCAGATCATCACCATGCCGGTCCACCAGCACGCCGAGTTGTGGTTCCCCTGGCTGACCAAGAAGCCGGTATATGCCTTTACGGCGCGGGTCGGCGTGCTCCACGCACTCTCGCGCGGATGGGTGAAGCTGCGCTCGTCAGATCCACGCGATCTGCCGCGCATCCGCTTCAATATGTTCCAGGAGAAGGCAGACCTCGACGCGATGGTCGACGCGGTCAAGATGAGCCGCGACCTGTTCACTCAGGAGCCAATGCGCGACCTCGTTTCCGAAGAGCTGCTTCCGGGCAAGAACCTCACCACCGATGCGGAGATCGCCGAGGCGATCCGCAATCAGGCGGAACACCGTCATCACGCATGCGGCACCTGCCGGATGGGAATAGACCCGCATGCCGTCACCGACGCTCAGTTGCGTGTTCACGGCATCGAGAACCTGCGGGTTGCGGACGCTTCCGTTATGCCCGAGGACCCTTCGGGCAACACCAATGTTCCGACTATGATGATCGGGGAAAAGGCCGCCGATCTTCTCAAGGGGAAAACGCTCCAGCCGGAAGATGTCTGAGGGAATTTGCGAACCAGTTTTTCAGGCCGCGAAGCACGGCCTCGTTCGTTGACTCGCCTCAAGGGCGCCCATAGTGATCATGTTACATTATTGCGGGTGAAGAAGGGACGGAGGAACAGCCGCTGAGTGGAAGTCCATGGACGGCAGCCCGGTCCGCGATCGTGCCTGCCAGCCCCCAAAGATGCGATGAACTGTTCCACCGTTTCACGCGTCGCGCAGCCCGCGCAGCTCGCCAATAGTGCCTAGCTCTTTTGAGAGGATTCGAAAGCAATGACCACCACCCAACGCCCCGACCCCCGCGATTTCCGCAAGCGGCTTCTTAATCGAGAGCCGGTGCTCGGTTCGTTCCTGAAATTCACCGTCCCTCAGGTGACGGAGATCTATGCGCAAATCGGCTACGATTTCGTCATGCTCGATGAAGAGCATGCACCGTGGACTCGCGAGCAACTCGGGCACGGCTATCTTGCGGCACGCGCCTTCGGAACGGCCGCTTTCGTGCGTGTCTCTCGTCCCGATGCTGCCAGCATCCTCTCGGCGCTTGACGATGGTGCGATCGGGGTGATGGTCCCCCACGTCTATTCGGCCGAGAAGGCGCGCGACGTTGCGTCATGGGCGCGTTACAAGGGTGGTACCCGCGGTTCCGGGGTCAGCCGGGGGGGCGACTATGGTGGTATGGTCGGCTCCGGCGGGATCGACGGCTATTATCAATGGGCCGATAGTGTCACCACGGTGATCGCGATGATCGAAGACGCCGAGGCGCTCAACAATATCGACGAAATCACGGCCGTCGAAGGGATCGATTGTTTCTTCATGGGCCGGGGAGATTTGGGACTTTCGCTCAGCAATGTCGAAGGACCCAAGCCTACCGTTGCCGAGGCGACGAAGATCATTGCGGAATCGGTGCTGAAGAACGGCAAGATCCTCGCGGCCGTCTGCCCCGATCTCGCGTCAGATGATGCCAAGGCGATGATGGACCTCGGCGTTACCTGCATGCTGGTGGGCAACGACCAAGGCTTTCTCCGCGCGGGCGCCAACGCCCAGCTCAAGAAGTTCGAAACGCTCTACAACAAAGGCGGCTGAAGCCGCCTGCTCTGTTGCTGAAGAGAAAAAGCCCCCTTCGCGAGAAGGGGGCTTTTTCTTTTAGTCGTCGAGGCCGAGAAGCCTGATTGGGTTTCCGGAAATCATCTTGCGGATGTCCTCGTCCGAATAGCCGAGGCCGATGCATTCCTTGATGACGTTGCGGAAGCCGTAGACGGGATGATCGTTGTTCACCTGCCCCATATCGGAAGCCAGGATCGTGCGGTCAACCGTGCCTGCCTTGATCAAGGCGTCCAGTTCCTCCGGCGGATACATCCGCTTCGGACGTCGCGTCAGTTCGATATACATGCACAGCGAGTGCTCGATATACGCGTCGAATTCCGCCACCAGCTGACGGATATGGTCATGCGTCGCCTCCAGGATGAAGGTCGGATGGTTGACCAGAAGCCGCTTCACGCCGCGCTTCTTCGCCTCCTCGAACACCTTGAATATCTCGGAGATGTGCAGATGACCGCCTGATAGGATCACGTCATGTTCGGCGATCATGTCGAGAATTTCCTTCACCTCGTCCTTTACTTCGCCATTGTCGTCGATGGGCGTGAGCGGATCGAAGGGAATCATTTTCTTGGTGGTGTGCGGGAAGCCCGCGCTGACGCCGAAAGGCGACTCGATGTGGTTCTTGGATGAGAAGGTCGGCATCCACACCAGCTTCGCACCCAGAGCGATACCGTGATCGACTGCATGCTTGTTGAAGCCGCCGACCGAGTTGTTCAGCGGCACGCCCGAAAACAGTTCCACATTGAGGTGCTTGTGGGTTTCGTTGAGCATGGCGGTGATCGGAGTCGCGGAATAATAATGATCCTTGATCAGCATCGCCCGAAAGCCCGCTTCGGAAACTTCCTCCATCGCTCCGATATGCGTGAACGCACGCGGCATCACCGATGGGCCGGAGTGGCAATGCAAGTCCACCGCACCAATCAGAAGCCGCGATACGCGCTCTTCCAGCTCCGCATCGGTTTCAATCTCAACTTTCGTAGCCATTTCAATCCTCACATTCCTCGACGATCGTCCCCCGACGATCCTACATTACTCACCCCGTCAAACCAAAGGAGCCACTCAAACATGTCGGCACGAACGCCGTGGTAATTTAATCGCCTGCTTCTATCCGCTCCCGATGCGCCTTTCCATAAGGCCCTATAGCAAGCCAGATCAGCAGGGCGTCCAGCGGTGCCAGCGCCAATCGGAAGCCTGCCAGCACATAGCGCAGGTCATCCTCGTTCCCGGCCACGAAATCCGTCAACATCCCGATGAAGAGCGGCCCCAGCGTGCCCCCCACGGCCGCGATCACAAACAGGTAAAGCGCGTTGATCTGCCCGCGCATTGCATTGGGAGTGGATACCTGGAGCGCAGAATTATAGCCCGCACCGCCCATCGCTGCGATCGAATATCCGACTGCGCCGATCACGAGTGCAAGGACCGGCGTAGGCATCAGCGGCTGAAGCACGATAAAGGGTATGCAAAGGAAGTTTGCCAAGAACAGGGTGCGAATATTGGCATCGTCACGCCGCCTGCCCAACCATTCGGCAAGAAACGCCCCCCCGAACAGGCCCAGGAGTGACGCCGCCATATTGGTCGGCCCGAGCAGAGGCCCGATCACTTCCGGTCCCCAACCGTAAGTCCGCTCATAGAAGGCTGGAAGCCAGGCGATCGCCCCGAAGCTCTGGATGGAATTCAACAACACGCCTGCAAGCATCGGCCCGTGCATGCGGCGATTGTTCCAGATAAAGCCCAGCACTTCGCGCAGCGGGTAGCCTTCCGCCTTGTGGCCCTTCTTGCGCTGCGGCTCGGGCACCGTGACCATGATCAACAGAGCGACGAGAATTCCCGGAAGTCCCAGGATTATGAACACCAACTGCCAATCCCTGATCTCGCCGAAAAAGGGCGCGATGACGGGAGGACGATTGGCGAAATAGCCGAGCAGCAAGCCGCCGAGCAGCAAGGCGAGAGCTCCGCCGAACATGAAGCCGGCATTGTAGATGGCATAGGCCCGCGGCAGCTTGTTGCGCGGCACCACATCGGCAATCATCGAAAGCGAGGCCGGACTGCTGCCGGATTCGGCGCCGCCGACAATGGCGCGACCAAGAAACAACTGCCAGTAGTTCTGTGCCAGACCACATAACGCGGTCGCGCCGCTCCAGATCGCGAGGCAAGCGGCAATGACCGGTCTGCGAAAACCGCGATCGGCGATACGTGCAATGGGCGGACCGAACATGACATAGGTGATGCTGAAGGCGAGCCCGGTGAGAACGCCAATCTCGGTATCCGAGAGTTCCAAATCGCGCTTTATCAACTCGACCATCAGCGAAATAACGTTGCGGTCGATCTGCGCCAGCATGACCACCGACGCCAGCACGACAACGGTGTACCAACCCTTGAATCCTGCGCCCTTCGAAGCCTCTGAGGCGTCAGGCGGCGTGGCGAAGGCATCGTCCGAGGCTGCAGTTGCCGCGCTGGAGGTGTCCTCGCTCACCTATCGAGTCTTCCCGATTGAACTTGTCTTCGGTCGCAGCATCAAGATGGCCCTGGGGGGGAGCTCCTACTCCCCTTCCTCTATGCGCTGGCGATAAGCCTTTCCGTAGTGGCGGATCGCAAGGAAAATCAGGATTGCATCGATCGGCCCGAGCACCAGCCGGAATGCCACCAAGACGTAGCGGAGCAGAGCTTCGGACTGAGCCACAAAGTCGGTCAGCAACGCCACGATGGTTGGGCCGAGCATGCCCCCGATCGCGGCGATAACAAACAGATAAAGCGCGTTGATCTGGCCGCGCATCTGGTTGGGCGTGGATAGCTGGAGTGCGGAATTGTACGCTGGACCACCCATGCCCGCCAGAACTCCACCGATGCCGGTGAGCAGCAACGCCAGATATGGCGTCGGCATAAGCGGCGCGGCGGCTACGAAGGGAATGGACGTGATCTGTGCCACGAATAGCACACGCAGATTGGCATCGTCCGAACGCTCGCCCATCCACTCGGCGAACCGTGCACCCAGAAACAGGCCCAGAAGCGCGCTACCCAGAGAAACTCCGCCAAGCCATGGCCCCGCGAGCGCGGGCCCCCAGCCATAAGTCCGCTCGTAGAACGCAGGTCCCCAGGCATTTATGCCAAAGCTCTGCATCGCCATGATGAGCACGCCAAGCAGCAAGGGAACATGCATGGCGCGGTTTGCCCAGATGAAGCCGAAAACTTCGCGCAGCGGGTACCCCCCCGCCCTATGCCCTGCGCGCCGCGGCGGCTCTGGCACCGTTATCATGAGGAGCGCCGCGACCAACAGTCCGGGAATGCCCAGGATCATGAAAACGAGATGCCAATTATGAATCTCGCCGATCCCAGGCAATTGGACGGATGGAAAATCCGCGAGCAAACCGAGAAGCAAGCCACCTAGGGCCAGCGAAAGGGCCATTCCGCCCATCACGCCCGAATTGTAAATGGCAAAGGCTCGGGGCAGCCGATTGCGGGGAACGACGTCCGCGATCATCGATAGCGATGCCGGGCTGCTGCCCGATTCCGCGCCGCCCACGACCGCACGCGCAAAGAAGAATGACCAGAAATTCTGGGCAAGCCCGCAAAGTGCCGTGCCCACGCTCCACACCGAAAGGCTGGCCGCAATGACGCCCTTGCGCACGCCGCGGTCGGCGATGCGGGAGATTGGCGGCCCCAGGATGGCATAGAAGAAGGTAAAGGCGAAACCGATCAACAGGCTCACTTCGGTATCCGACAGCCCCAGGTCACGCTTCATCGGCTCGACCATCAGCGAAATCACGCCCCGGTCGATCTGCCCAAGCATGGCCACGAGCGAGAGAACGCAGACGGTGTACCAAGTGCGGAGGCCTGCCTCCTTCTGTTCTGGATGGGCAGCGGGCTCCATTGCGGCCCCCACCGCTTCATTGCTGACAGTCGCGTTCAAGTTATCGCCCTTCCAACCCAGGACCGCGCGCTAGCTGGCGCGACGCCTGATACAAATCTGCCTCGATTCAAATGTTCGTCCCAACGCCGCTCCGCTGGCCCTGGCCTGCGCCCCCGCGCATCTACCAGGCCGGATTTTCCGGCGGACTTTCCCCTGAGATTTCGTTGTAAATCTTGCGAGACGCGAAACGCCAACCGTCAGCGGTACGGACGAGTTCGTCGTCGTAGAGGCCGTAGCCGGCAACATAAGGCCAGCGCGGCTGATTGTCGTTGTTGATGTCGAACCAATAAGCAAGGGCGCGCGCCTTGTCGCCTTCCACCTTGATCACTTGATTGGTCACAAAATGCCTGAGACGCGCAGGCTTGGTCGGCGCCTCCGCTTCGGCAAGTTTGCGGAAGAACGCGCCGGCCTTGGCGCATGAGGCCTTAATGGCCTCACGCCCATAAGCCTGCCCTTCCGGCCATTCGAGCTTTGCATCCTCGGTGAAAACCGATCCGTAAACTTCCGCGTCTCGCCAATCGAGCGCGAACATGTAGCGGCTCTGCAGTTCGCCGATCTCCATTTTGTCGATCAGCTCTTGCACCGCGGCGGCATCAGGTTGCGAACTCAATCTTCCTCTCCACGTTCGTCCAAATCGCCGCCCTGATCGCCAGCTTGGCAAGGTGCTTAACACGTTCACCGTGCATCAAGTTGATGCCGCACGCAAGGCGAGATTCGCCTGTTTTGTGCACTTATGCCGCAATTATGCGGGGTGACCGCATCTCCCCCACTGCCGCCTGCTTCGGCGACTGGCCGCAATTCAACGGTGCTGGACTTCCACGCCCGTGAGCTAGCGCGAGCCCCTTGAGGCTAGCCCACCACTCGCTTGATGAAGCGTGAAACTTCGACCCTGATCTCCTCATTCTCCGGTGCTTCGCCGATGAGGAAACCGCCATGCGGCATGGCTTCCCAAACGTGCAGTTCCGCATCGATCCCCGCATTTCGCATCTTCCGGTGCAGGAGGACGGAGTTGGACAGAAACAGGTCGCGGGTGCCGGACTGGACCAGGGCCGGTGGGAAACCTTTCGTGTAGTCGGCGAAGAGCGGCGACAAATAGGGATCCCGCAGGTCGTGGCCGTCGGCGTAAAGTGCATTGCACTCGGGCAGGCCGCGCTTGAGAACCACATCCAGGTTTTCGTTCGTGCGGAAAGTGTCGCCGGATTCGGTCAGGTCGACTTCCGGCGTCAGCAGGATCGCCCCCGCCGGGAGCGGCAGCCCCTGATCGCGGATCATCAATATAGTGGCGGCGGCGATGTTCCCGCCGGCGGAACTTCCGCCAACCACAATCCGCTTAGGATCGCTCTGTTCGATCAGCGCCTTGTAAACCGCTAGGCAATCTTCCGGCGCGGCCGGAAAGGGATGATCCGGCGGCATTCGGTAATCGACCGCCACTGCATGAACGCGCAGCCCGTGCGCCGAACGCGCACCCTGCGCCTTCGCAAAGTCTCCCCCGCCCGCCACGAAGGCGCCGCCGTGCACGAACAGATAGATCGGGAGATCTGCGGCCTTCGCATTCGCCGGGACGCAATCATAGCAGGGAACGCCTGCGATCTGACAGGTCTCGATGGTAGCATCCGCGCTCGCGAGCATGTTCTCGACCATCTTCCGCCGGACCGGATCAGTCACTCCGGCGCGGGCACGCCAAGCTTCCTTGTCCTCTGCAGGGGGCCACACCATACCTGGCGTCGCTGCCCCGTTGGAGAGGATCCGCTGCGCTTCTGCGCTGATCGTCGAGGGCGGCGGGATGTCCCGCTCCCTCACGCGCACGGGGGTATGGGGTGAATCTTGATCCGCCATCGATCGGGTCCTGCTTCTGTCGTGATATACCCGGCACCTGTGCGACTGGAGCCCCGCTTTGGCGGGCTGCCGCCGGGCACATGATCATGCCCGGCGATAGCTCCGGCGGAGCGCCAGCCCCTGTGCGTCAGGTCAGCTTCGAGGGCGCCTCGTCCACCAGGATCGTCTTTGTTTCGAGGTAGTGGAAGAGCCCCTGCTCCCCACCTTCACGTCCGATGCCCGATTGCTTGTAGCCTCCGAACGGCAGCGAGAAGTCCGACCGCATGCCGTTCTGGCCGACATTGCCGGTACGGATGCGCCGGGCCACTCGCCAAGCGGCATCGGGATCATGCGTGAGCACCGAGCCATTGAGGCCGTAGTTGCTCTCGTTGGCGATCCGGATCGCATCTTCCTCATCTTCGCAGGGGATCAGGCTGAGGACGGGGCCAAAGATCTCTTCCTGGGCGATCTTCATGTCGTTGCTGACATTCGCGAACAGCGTCGGCTCCATGAAGTATCCGCGATTCATCTGGCTCGGACGATTGCCGCCCGTGACCAGATCAGCACCGCCGGATTGGCCCGCCTGGATGTAACTTTCCACCCGGTCGAGCTGGCGCGCCATGGCAAGCGGCCCCATCTGCGCCTCGGGGTCGTTCGAATAGCCGAGCCGCGTCTGCTTCATGACGCTGGCGATTGCATCAGCGAGTTCGTCGTGCCGCTTCTTGGGGACGATGGCACGAGTCAACATCGCGCAGACCTGCCCGCTAACAAGCGTGATCGCCCCGCCCAGAATATTGGCCGCTTCCTGGATCGACATATCGTCCATGACCACCGCCGCGGACTTGCCGCCGAGTTCGAGGGAGCACCGCGCGATACGGCTGCCGCAGACTTCAGCGATGCGCTTGCCCGCGAGAGTCGATCCGGTGAAGCTGACCTTGTCCACCCCAGGATTGTTGACCAGATGATCCGATGCTTCCCGGTGAGCGGGCACGAGATTGACCACGCCGGCGGGTATCCCCGCCTCCTCGGCGCATTCGGCGATGATGTAAGCCTCTAGCGGAGTTTCCGGGGAAGGTTTCATGATCACGGTGCTGCCGGTGAGCAGCGACGGCGCAACCTTCGCCGCCATGATCATGTAAGGCACGTTCCATGGCGCGATCGCTGCGACGACGCCGACAGGCTCCTGGACGATGTAAGCTGTCGGCGATGCCGCCGACTCAACCTTCTTGATGAACTCGAATTTCTTCCCGATGGCTATCGCATCCTCGAAATTCATGGTTCCGCGAGCGGTCAAGTAAGGAGCGGTGGTTTGCAGGCCGCCCATTTGAAGCGACCATGCCTCGGCCAGTTCCGGATGGCGGCGGCGCAGAGCTTCGACCATCCGCTCCATTATCGCGATTCGTTCCCCGGGGCTCATCCACGGCCACGGCCCCCGATCGAACGCTTCGCGCGCCGCAGCGACAGCGTGGTCCATATCGGTCTCATCGGCTTCGGCGACCCGCCCTGCAACCTGTTCCGTGTCGGGCGACACGATCTCGAGCTGACGGCCGGAATGAGGCTCCACCCACTTGCCGCCGATAAACAGGCGGTCCGGATGCTTGAGTTGCGGCATTTTATACTCGCTCATGCGAATGCTCCCAGCGAATTGGTTGAAATGATCGAGATCGCAGCATGCATGGGAGAGAAACAGAAAGCTGCATATATCCTTCTCTCATGCTCCAACGGCCGATATTGATCGCGGCCGCTCCTTCAGCAGGCCGAGCTCCGTGGATCGCGCGATCCACAAGTGGCGAAGAGGTTAACTTGATAACTATCAATGAGCAACCTTGATTCTGCGCTCACCGGGAGGACCGGCCCCAGGTCAAGTGTACCGACCGAGTGACAGAGCGGTTTGCTTTGACAGAGCCCTCATGACTGTGGAACGTTCGGTGATTAGGCAGCCAGGCTGCCAAAGTTAAGTGGCGGGAAGAGCTCACTACCGGGAGAGAGAGATGGCGACCGATGTAAGGCAGAAGGTGCAGTTCGAATTGGTGCCCAACTGGGAAAAATGCCCGGCGGGAGAAGAACACAGCCACGAAGACGTGGCAGACGTCGCGTGCGACTCCATGGACCGGGTCTATCTGCACACCCGCAAGGGTGAGCGCGTGATGATCTATGACGAAGACGGCAATTTCATCAAACAATGGGGTGATGGCGTCTTCAACAACGCGCATGGGATCGCGATCCGCGGCGACGAGGTGTTCTGCACCGACAACGGCGATAGCGTGATTCGCATCTTCGATCTGGACGGCAATTTCAAATCGATGATGGGCGAGCCCAAGAAGGTGTCTGACACCGGATATGGTGGCCACAAAGGACGCAAGATCGAAATCCATCATAACGAGACGGTCGAGCGGGCCGCCGGTCCGTTCAACGGCTGCTGCAACGTGGCACTGGCGCGGAACGGGGATATTTTCGTTGCCGATGGCTATGGCAACGCCAGGGTCCATCACTTCGACAAGGATGGAAATCTGCTCAACAGCTGGGGAGAAGTGGGCACGGGCCCCGGCCAGTTCCACCTTCCCCATGGCATTGCGCTGGACAATGACGAGAACGTGATCGTCTGCGATCGCGAAAACGATCGGCTTCAGATATTTGACCGCACGGGCAAGCTGCTGCACATCTGGACCGACATTATCCGCCCAACCGATGTCACCGTGGACAAGGACGGGTTGATCTACGTCTCGGAACTCTGGCGCCCGCTTGAGCCCGGCCAGGGCAGCTTTGTCCACGGCTATGCCGATCACGACCTGCCGGGTCGGATGACGGTCTTCTATCCCGACGGAACGATTGCAGCCCGCTGGGGAGGCGATAGCGAAAACCGCTCCGCCCCGGGCAATTTCATTGCGCCGCACGGACTTGCCGTCGATAGCAAAGGCAATCTGTATGTCGCGGAAGTGTGCTGCACCTTCGGTGGGCGCCTTGGCCGAATTCCCATGGAGGAATGCCTCGACCATCAGATTCAGAAATTCCGCCGGGTTCGCTAGCCCGACCTACCATCGATGCAGAAAAGGAAAGGGTGGAACATTCCTGGATGTTCCACCCCTTTTCTTTCATTCACTTGACCGGATACCGGCGGATGGACCTCTACGCGTCGGGGGCGCCGTCTCCATCCGTATCGAAGGTGTCAGGCTCGCCATCACCTTTCGTGTCCCATGCGTCCGGCTGCCCGTCGCCGTTGGTATCCCACGCATCGACGGCGCCATCGCCATTCGAATCCCAGCCCTCGGCCTGTCCGTCACCGTCCTGATCGACAGTGGCCGCACTTGACGCGGATTCCGATGTCGAACCCGCTTCACCTGCTGCTCCCGCCTCACCTGCAGCATGCACAACAACGGGCGCAGCAAGCATCGCAAAAGGAATAGTGCTCTTCAAAAGTAAACTTCCGTATCTCATTCTGATTACTCCAACTGGCTTGAGATACAGACAGCTATGTATTGGCCAATACGTCTTCAAACTTGATAGGACGAGCAGTCTTGGATTCGAGATAGAACGTAAATTCAGCGAATTTCACCGCGAGCACAGAACATTTAGTCTTGGTATTAAAAAATCGTCCCTGATCCCTTACCTTCAAATCACCTTCGAATCATCCAAGGATTGCTGCGCCATCCGCAGCACCGGCGTCCAACAAACGATCCACATCTTCCTGCAGGACGACGGTCGGCCGCTCCTTGGGAGACATGGGCACCTCGTCGAACACACCGGTATACCCTGTTTCGTTGTAGGGGACGCCCAGCCCATCGAGGACATCTTTAAGCACCATCGGGTTCGCGACCAATTTTTCGAAGGGCAGCAAGGCGACTTGATCGGGAGCCCGCCGTTCGATCTCCTCCCAGAAGCCATAATAAGCGTCATAATCCGCCAGCAGCGCAGCCGCACTACCCAGAGCCTCTTCCTTGTCGGCAAACCAATCGCATTTCAGGCCCCAGTTCAGAATCGACTTCAGCCATTTACGCCGATCCTTGCGCACGACTACATGCCGCACCCAGTGAGGATAGGACGCCGCGGCATTCAGTTCCTCGACCGATTCCACATAGATCGTGTTGCCGAACTGATGGCGAATGAAAGGCGGAATTGCGCCCTTCTTGCGGCTCCACCGGAAGTGCTTGTGACGCGGCTGATCGCGGGCCGGATCGATCGCATTGGCGACCGGAACCTCCAACGACTTAAGACATTGTAGCAGATAGTTCGTGGCGCTGCGCTGAATGCCGTGGTGCGCGACGACGCGCCGACCGGACAGGGCAGCCCAAGCCAACCTGACCTGGTTCCGTTTGTGGTGTGTGAAAAGGAAACGCAAGTTCGTACTCGGTGTTCAATTGGTACCCGCCCCGCGGGACGATGCCGTAATCAAGCTGATGGTGCAATGCAAAACCGTTCGACCGACATAGAACCAAGCTTCCGTGACGAATTTTGTGCCGAGAGTACAGCCCTCCCTCGCAGGAGGGGAACTAATTCCACAGTAAACGACGATATCACAACATCTTGCTAAAGAGACGCCTGTGCTAGTATTAATCGAAGCAACGGCAATTCCCGCGCACGTGCATCGTTCATCGCACATTTGTTGCAACGCAACGAATTTCACTAGGCGATGCATTTCCAGCAGGTACGGTTCGGCTCGCAGCTACGCAATCGCTGAAGGTATGAGGGCCGAAGGAGTTGCAGCATGACCCAGGCAAGTTCGGTGCACACTGAACCGGATGAAAATTGCGTGCCGCCAACCTTTGGCGGCTATTCCCAACGAACCAAGCAAAGGCCGTACGCAGTGCGCTCTTCAGCGGCGTTCGCGATCCCCGAGCGGATCCAGATCAAACAGGAAAATTGGACAAATCGGACCGAGAGCCAGAATGGCACGCAACGATCCAGGGGTTCGGCCTTGATGCCCATGCTGGGAGAGACGTCGAAGCGCGCATTCGACATTATCTTCGCCGTTGCTCTGCTGGTCCTGTTGGCGCCGCTGATGCTTTTCATTGCCGCATTCGTACGGCTGACCAGCCCCGGTTCGGCGATCTTCAGCCATTCGCGGATTGGAAAGGATGGGGTGGTCTTCCCCTGCCTCAAGTTCCGTACGATGGTGACTGACGCGGATCGGCGCCTGGCGGAGCTTCTCGACAATGACGAGCAGGCGCGCGCGGAATGGGAGCGCGATCAGAAGCTCCGGAACGATCCGCGCATCACTCCCATCGGACGTTTCCTGCGGAGTTCCAGCCTGGACGAGTTGCCGCAGCTCATCAACATCTTGCTCGGCCATATGTCCGTGGTCGGCCCCCGCCCGATCGTCGAGGATGAAGCGCAGCGCTACGGCGTCCATTTTGCAGATTACTGCGCGGTTCGACCCGGACTGACTGGCCCGTGGCAGATCGGGGGGCGCAACGATGTCTCCTATCAGGAGCGTGTGAAGCTGGACGTGATGTATGTCCGAAACCGCAGCTTTGCATACGACATAGTCATATGCCTGAAGACGGTTCCTGCCCTGGCAACGTCGCGAGGTTGCTACTGACTTGTGCCGATCCCTTGGTTCAGCGCACGACAGAGAAAATCACGTACCACAGACCCAGGCTGACCAGTCCGGCAGCGGCCCACCAGCCGACCCGAATCCGCTTTCCTGATTTGGGGATGGCAGTTGCCGCCGGACTGGGCGGAGGGGTGAGGCCACTTTCGGAGCTTTCGTGCGGAAAGTCAGCCTGTCGCCGCAATTCGGGGTTGCCGTCCCTATAGCCCGTAATGGACGAGTGGTTCGCTTCTTCTTCGCTGGGCATCCGCAAGTGACCCGACCCCCGATAGATTTGTGTCGTGCTGTTATCGCCACTCTATCGCCCTCTGGTTAACACAATCCAACTGCCGGGTCGAGCTTCAGGCCTTGCTGGTGCGGGGAGCTCTTCGGGCACCGACTGCGCCTCTCAGCCGGTGCGGCGGGCCATCAGGGCGCGAAGGAGGATCGAACGGAATTCCTGCCATAGCGGATGCCGGAACAGCATCAGGCTGACCGCCTGAAAGAAAGCCATCGCCCCTCCCGACACCAGGAGCAGGCTCCACCCCGTCATCCCGTGCCGTTGCATGCTCAGGCGCACCATCAGCGTGATGCAAAGCGGTATTGCAGCGCATAGCGCGTTGGGCACGAGCGAGAGCAGGAATGGACGCAGGCGGACCTCGGCAATGCTTCGGATCGCATAGAGCGATTGCGCGAGGTTGACGTAAATGCTCGCCGCGACGCCGATGGCAACCGCAGTCAGGCCGTATGGCAGCAGGAGCAGGATCCCCACGACTCGCGCCGCAAGGTTGACCGCGCGCAGCCTGATGAGCTGGAGCGGATCACCATGGGACAGGAGCAGAGCCGCAGTCGGTGAGGTCAACGGGATGGCGATATATGCCAGCGCCAATATTCGCATCGCGGGTGCAGCTGGCGCCCATTGCGAGCCGAAAACCAGCGGAACAATCAGGTCCGAGCAGATGGCCACAAAGCCGAAGAACGCGAGCGAGGCCGTGATGAGGATTCCCGAGCTTCTCGCCAGTGGCTGCTGGGCGCCACCGCCATCGCGCCTGGAGGCAGCGAGCCTCGCATTGACAAGGGGGTCGATCGCCCGGCTGATTGTCTGGGAGTAGATTTGCCCGATCATGTTGGCTCGGCCGAACAGAGCCGCGGTGCCGACATTTGATGCGCCCCCGATGAGGATCTGCGCAGCATTGTTGTTAAGCACGCTGAGCGAGTTAGCGACGAAGAGCTTTCCGCTGAGAAGAAACACGCTGCCGAGTTCTTTGACCCGCGGTGCGAAGACGGCGAACTCACCTGCCGCGATCAGGTAACCGATCGCGCCAACCGCCGTTGCGGTCGCCGCTGCATATGCAAGCCCCATATAGGAGAAGCCAAGCCAGACCAGCACGACCTGCAAGAGCGACAGGGTCAGGTTCTGCACCAAGGCTATGAGACTGATCAGATCAAGCCGTTCCATGCGCAGCAGCATTCCATGGATCGGCATCACCTGCGCCCAGATGAACATCTGCGCGGCGATCACCACGGCGACATCGGCAACTCCGGACTCACCGAATATCGCGATCCAGAAAGGGCGCCCCAGGATGAGCGTCAAAACCACCGCAAGCGTCAGCAGCATCGTCAGTGTGTAGAGCGAACGCCGATGGTCCCGATCCACCGACGGCGCGTAGAGCAAGTAGTCTGTCGAACCGGCCGTCTGAATGGTGCTGAGGATCGTCGAGAATGCCATCGTCACGGTGAAGATGCCCAGTTCGGCGGGCAGCATCATGCGCGCCACGAATATAGACGATGCGATGCCGGCAAGTGCCGACAACCATTGAACACCGAGAGATAGATAGACATTGCGCCGGCGGAAGCCGGTAACGGGGACAAGTTCGCGTCCGCTCATCTATAAGCCCCGGAAAGCCTTGTTTCCGCGCGGTAATAAATGCGCACCAAACTTTTGAGCCAGGCGGGAACGGCCGGATGGCGCACCAGGAAGCTGTTATAGCGGTATTGCGAGTATCCGGCATACGGTGCGGCAAAATGGCAGATGGCCGGGCTTACTGCCTTGCCATGCTTTTGAAATCGGCACTCGCCCGAAAGTGCATCAACCTCTAGCATCCCCGACAGCCCGATCGGCGTACGCATCAACGATCCGTTACAGTCGTAGAGATCCGTCATCCCTTCCAGCGCGAGCGCAAGCCCGATCAGCGTCTCATCAGCTACTCCGCCCCCGTCGAACGCGATTAATCCGAGTTCCCGATGGCGCTCAGCGAGTTCGCGCGCGCGCTGAAAGATACGTGAGGTGACCTCACCTCTGCGGAAGAACAACAAGCCCCCGTTGAACTTGGGAAAAAGCTCAATGCCCAGAGCGCGCATGGTCCGGCCCAGATCTTCGAAATAGAAGGAATCCTGATCCTCTTGCCCGAGATAGGCATCGCAGGTGGGAGTGAACGAATATTGGCGCAGTGCCGCCAATTGATCGTGGAACGGGCGAACCACAATGCAGTCAGAATCGACGAACAAAGTCTCTTCGAAAGGTGAATATTCGTCCAGCCAGATCTTCTGGATCACACCCATTCCACGCTCTCGCACGAGAGGTACGGCGATGTCGAAATGCGGGCCGGGATCTTCCCTGTCGGTCACGATGGCCAACGGAATTCCCGGCATGTGCAGCCGCATCGAACGTGCCATGGTTTCGGCTTGATTGAAATATTTTCGGGCACCGAATCCCAGGGTGATCACGCCGAACGGCAACGCAGATTCAGGTGCTCCGGCTGCCACGTTCAAGCGACCTCGAGACTGCGGGATGCATCCGCTGGGACCGCCGGTGTAATTCCCGCAAAATTTTCGGCAGCCTTCGCCCTGAGGGACGGGAGGCTCCGCTCCAGAACGCGGCGGTGCGAATTCATTTCAGGTAAGCGCCCCACCAGGAGCGCGCCCATACCGGCCGGGTCGTTGACCAGTTCGGCAGGGTCGAACAGCAGCCGCGAGTGATCCAGACCCGCTAGCCTGTATATGCCTTCAAACTTGTCACTATAGGTAAAGCCGATGGACGGGGTCATCGCCCCCATCGCCAGTATGGCGGCGTGCATCCGGCTCGTGATCAGGCAATGCAGCCCACGCAGCACCATCTGTTCCAGGGGCGGCGGAAGAAAGTCCTGAAAGAAAAACCGATCGATGGCCTTCGGGAACCGCTCACGCAGATCCCGCAAAAGGTCTGCATCACTTGGATTGCCGCGGCTGTCGTGCGGAAGAAGCAGGATCGAGTAGTCTGCACGTAGCAGCGCTTCGATTAGCTCGACATGTGCGAGGCCAAACCCCGGATGCATCTTCTCGATCAGGAAATTGACGTTCAACCCTATGACGGGGCGGCCGGCAGCGTTGCTGCGCGCGATAAACTGCAATCCGGAAAGGTCATGCCCTTCTTCGCGATCGCTTTCCACGAGAAAGGCCAGATCGGTCGTTTCCGAGATCGGGCGGTCCGTTGCCTGCCTCAGCCTCTCCGCCGAATGCGGATCGCGCGCATAGATCCCGATGCGCGGATCGAGAGCACGCAGCCGCTCCACCGCCAAAGGCAGCGCCTGCTTGCGGAAACTGGCGTTGATCAGCCTGGCCTCGCCGCCGGCGGCGAGATGTTCCTCCAGGATGTCCAGGCGCCGGCTGATCGAGCCTGGGTTGTACGATCCGTCCAGACAGTCGGCCGCGATCATGAAACTATGGCTGAATTCGCCAAGCCTGCGGATAAGCCGGGCGGAGACGCTGCGGCGCTGATCGTAGAACCAGCCGTCCGCATCGATGTACTCATCGAAGCCGGTAATCGCATCCCAGCCGGGGGCGAGTGCGATGCAGACGCGGGTGAAGCCTACCTTGCGAAGATACCCCGCCGCCGCGCTCGCCATTGCGGCATCCCCAATGCTGCCCTTCGCGGCAGGGGGCACGACCAGAGCGGTCAACGTGGCACGTGCCCGGCTTCTTGCGACACGCCGTGCATGTGTGCGCGCCTTGCCTAGCATGGCACGGATAGTGAGTTCTCTGATCATGCTGCGCCTCCCGCCTTGGTGCCCGCAATCCGCATCAGGAAAACCCCCAGTTCCTTCTCCACGCTGCCCCAATCCAGCGAGGAGAGATCGGGTGCGGATGCCCGTTCCAGACCGCGAAGGTGAACGACAAATCGTCGCAAGATGTCGGGCGTGAGCTTGCCCTCGTAGGTCTGCACCCAATCGCTCCCTACTTGGGTTGCAAGTTCCGGTATCGATCCCCGCGACGGAGCCAGGACGGGGCGGTTGCGAGAAAGGGCGTGGATCGCTGCCCCGCTGTTGAGGATGTCGCGATAGGGGAGAACGATTCCATGCGCCTTGTCGATCACGCTCTCCAATTCCTCCTCGGTCAGCAATTCGTCTTTCGCAGCGAGTTTCACCGTATTGCGGCTTCGCACCATCTCGACGATTCCATCCACGTAGTCAGACTTCATTCGCCTGCCTGTGATCGTTAGCCGCGCCTCCTGTGGCGAAAGGCCGTCCATTGCTTCGATCAGATCCTCGAGTGATTTGTAGCGGCGGATGAGGCCGAAATTTCCAAGCTGGACCGGCTCTCCCGCAGCTGGCGGCTCATATGCCCGTGCCGGGACACGGCCGTCATAGCGACCGTGGCGCGTCACCAGCGCGGGTTTGCGCCCTACCAGGGCAAGGTTTCGCTCGACGATGAGCTTCGAAGCCTGGGAAAGGTAAATGACGCCTGAGAGAACCGCCAGGAACCCGTTCAGCGCAACTCTGTCCACCCGCTCGTCATGAGAAACGACGTTGTGCGCGACCCAGACAACTTTGGTGCCCGCCAGCCGTGCGATGCTCAATTTGGCGAGGAGGAACAGGGCCCGGCGGCGCGAGGTATCGCCCATGAATATCTTGGGCCAATGAAGGATCACCACGTCGGATCGCAAAAGCGAACGGAGCGATGGATCGAATGGCGCGACATCGGCACCGGTCGATTTGAGAGCCTGCGTGAATCGCGTGACGAAGGAGTTGAAGGCGCTGTCATAAGGATCGACTTCAATTCTCATCGGCGATGCTCCGGCTCTCGCCCTGACGGCATCTTGCAAAAGCCGAGCTGTGGCTCTGCCGGCCTTCCATCCAGGATGACCCTGCGGAGGAACCCCACCCCCCACGCCAGATGCATGATCATTGCCGCGACCCCGGCGGCCAGCGCCCAGCGCTCCCGCAACGCCAACCCCAGCAAGACGCCGCCGATCAGGCAGATTCCAACCCAAAGGGCCAGAGGGACGGCAAAAATGATATTGAACGGAGCGAGCAGCGCCAACAGCACCGCGACAGGCACCATCAGCGGAAGGACCTGCCGCGGCTTCAGAGGCGTGCCGTGGCGCAGGAAGGTTTCCGCCCTGCCCGCCCCGTAGGCTTGATACTGCCTCCAGAGGGAGCGCGGCGTGGAGCGGGGAAAATAGGTGATCGCGCATTGCGGCTCCAGCCAGATGCGGTGGCCGGCTCGGCGCAGCCGCCAATCGAGCTCCGCGTCCTCGTTCGCCGGCATCGCTTCGCAATAGCCGCCCGCCGCACGGAACATTCCCGTCTCCATCAGCGCGTGGTGTCCATGATCGACAAAGGCGCCCTCGCCGATCGAGCGATGGGGAGACCCACCCGTGCCGAGCTTGCTGTTCTGAGCCGCCGCCACCGCGAGCTGAAAACCGCTCTCGCCGCGAGTGACCATCGGTACGACGATAGAACTCGCATGCATTCTCGACGCAGCATCGACCAATCCTTCGAGATAATTGGCCGGATAGGCGCAATGCGCATCCACCCGAACAAAATACCGGTAATCCTGCCCGAATTGCTCGACCGCGAGATTGACACCGGTACTTTGAATTCGGTGCGGATTTGCGAGCAGCACCACCCGGGAATCGGCTGCGGCCGCCTGCCGGATGATATCGCGGCTGGCATCCCAGCTTCCGCCATCTGCCACGACAAGCTTGCCGACAAGGTCGCTCGCGAGCAGCCAGGACAGCAGGCGCGGCAGATTCTCCGCTTCATTCAAGCATGGGATGACGACAAGGACCTTCACCGAGCGGAGCCTCTTCTTTCCCCGTCATGCTGCCGGCCCGCGACAAGCCGTCCGAGCATGCGCGAAAGCTCGCGGCCTTCATCCTCGCCCGCGATGAGCTTGCACCTGTCGATCTGTCTCACGGCAGCGCGCGCCGCGCGATAGGCCGCAGCGTCCATGCCTCCGATCGCTCCTTCGACTTCGCTCGCATCGGAAACCAGCACACCTGCTCCTTCGCGCCGCAGCCAGGCCCCGGTCTCGACATCATCCAGCGCGATAGGAACCACACCGAATGCCATCGATTCATAAAGCCGGTTCGGCAGGAGCCACGCGCTGTTGAGCCCTTCTTCGAACCAGTCGATGCACCATGCGAAATGGCACCGCCCATAGAGCGAGGCGAGTTGCTCCGGCCGATATGGTCCGAAATAGCGCAGCGCCGGATTGGCGCGAAGATCGGCCTCGAAGTCTGGAAAGACCGCGGGCGAAGGTTTGCCCGCTATGATTACCTCGATCTTCCCTTCGTTTCGGCGCGCGAGGGCCGCCAGAACCTCGAAGGACCTGCGGCACCGCAACATCCCGAACCAGCCGATGGTATAGATGCCGTTGCGTTCAGGCGCTGGCTGTGGCTCGGGCGGGGCTGTCCCGGCAGGCGGCCGATAGCGGTTCTCGAGGACAAGAACCGGAGCCTTGAGAGGCCGGCGCGAAAAATATTCCCGCTGAAACGCTGGCGAGGAAGTCAGGAGGTAATCAACCCTTGGCAGGAGCAGTGCCTCAACTGCCTGGATCGCTCGCTCGGCGGCGCCATTGCCCAGCAGCGTTCGGTGAATATCCAGGCATTCGTATATCAGCGGGCGCGAACCGCACACTCTGCTCCCCATGACCAGACATTCCAGATTGCGAGCGATGATCACATCCGCCGCCTTTGCAAGGCCCCTAAGCTCACCCGGTTTCGCCACACGCCGAAACACGGCGCGTGCACGCTGCACCAGCCGGGAGTCAGAGGTGTGCCCCAGAACTACGGATTGTGCATCGTATGTCGGCTGCGAGGACGAAGCGGCCCCTCGAACGAACCCCGCCATCGTGACATCCCATCCCGCCTCTCGGAGGGCCTGCGATCTTCTGCGCACGGCCGCATCTTCAAGATCATGAACGATGTAGAGCGCCCGCAATCACTATGCTCCATATGCAGCGAACATTGTTGTTGTGCCCTGCTGCACGAGGAGCGTCGCCATGATTTGGTCGTTGCGTTCATCGGTCTCTACAGTGCGGCAGAACGGGCCGATCCCGTCGGGAACTAAAAGCTTGGCACTGCGTCTGGTTCCTGTTGGATAGGAGCAAAGATGAGCCAACCACCAATCACGGTGATCATCACCGCGTATAATGCCGCGCAAACGGTGGGGCGGGCTATTCGTTCAGCTATGCAATCCGACCTGGTGGCGTCGGTCATCGTCATGAACGATGCCTCGACCGATGCGACCACGTCTGTCTGCCTCGCCGAGGACGATGGGAGCGGCCGGCTCCTCCTGATAGAAAATAATCGCAACCGAGGCCCCGCCGCGAGCCGCAACCATGCGTTGCGTTTCGCCCACACGCCTCTGGTGGCGCTGCTCGATGCCGACGACTATCTCATTCCGGGCAGGTTCGAACAGTTGCTGAAGCATGACGGCTGGGACCTGATTGCCGACAATGTCTGCTTCATTCCCGAAGAAGAGGCTCGCGGCGAGCATCCCGTCTCCATCGACACCCTCGCGGGCGAAGGCCGGGTCCGCATGCTCAGCCTGCAGGAGTTCGCTCTCCGCAACATCGCGATCCCGCACAAGTCACGGGGGGAGCTGGGTTTCCTGAAGCCGGTCTTCCGAAGGGACCTGTTTGAACGCTTCGCCCTTCAATATGACGAAAATCTGCGGTTGGGCGAGGACTTCATTCTTTACGCCCAAGCGCTGGCGCGAGGCGCAAAGTTCATGCTGTCGGAAAGCTGCGGCTATGTAGCCGTGGAACGCGCGGACTCGCTGAGCGGAAAGCACCGCACGGAGGATCTGGAGGCTCTTGCCAGAGCAGCGTGGGAACTTACCCGCAAAGTCCCCCGCGGCGCCCACCGCCAGGCGCTGATCCGGCACAACAGAGCGCTGGAGACACGGGCGCGGCACCGCAGATTGCTGGATGACAAGCAGCGCTACGGGATGATTCTTTCCCTCGGCAGGTTTGTCGGCGCGCCGCGCTATCTGGTCCCGGTCATGCAGGCGATATACCGGGACAAACGGCAACAGGCGCCCGCGCGAGTGGAGAGCCGCACGCGCTTCCTGTTCGGGCGAGATGAATTCGAGCGGGTGCAGGCGCAGTGATCCGCAAGGTTCGTGCAGGTCCACCGGACGGTTCGATGCCGATGCGCGCAAGACGCTGCTGCATCTGGCCACCGCCGGACGAACTCCCAACCGTTCGCGACGGTAGGTTCGTGCTCTCCACGCCGATTGGTTAACGCTCGGAACAAAACACCCGCTTCGACGATTATTTTGAGTTTGTAGCTTCAAGGTAGGCCGCAGGAGCGGTCGATCATTGTCTCTCGCTGGAAACTACGCCCTTTATGCTGACCGTCTTGCTTGCAACCTTCAACGGCCAGGGCGTCCTGCCTCCGGTGCTGGATGCATATTGCCGGCAAGTGGATGCACCGGCGGACTGGAACCTGGTGGTTGTGGACAACGGGAGCACCGACCGCACCGGTGAGGTGTTGTCAGCCTATGCCGATAGCCTGCCGCTCACCCGATTGTTCGAAGCCGAGCCCGGGAAGAACCGCGCGCTCAACCGCGCAATTCAGCAGATCGACCTGAACCGGGAACTGATCATCCTGACTGACGATGACGCCATTCCCGAACCCGATTTCCTCGCTCAATGGGCACGGGTGGGCCGTTCCCGCCGCGAAGATGAAATCTACGCCGGCCATATCGAGCTTTTCTTCGAGGAGGCCAGACCAATCCAGGTCGACCAATATGCAGCTCACTTCAAGGAAATTTATGCTGAAAACGTCGGCGCGGACCGGCCGATCATGCCCGCCGAGATATTTGGCCCGAACATGGCGGTCCGGGGAAGCACATTGAGGAACGGGATCCGGTTCGACGAGAATATCGGGCCAAACGGGAAGCAGGCCGACTATCCGATGGGAAGCGAAACGGAGTTCTGCCTCCGCGCCGCACGCGAATGTGGATTGAACGCATTGTTCGTCAGCGGCCCGAAGGTCCGCCATATCGTTCGAAAGAATCAGATGGAAGAAAGCTTCATACTTGGCCGCGCGTTCCGCCACGGGCGCGGGGTGGCACTGCAACAGGCGCTGCAAACGGGCCGCGCGCCCGGCTGGCGGTCGCAGCTCAACCATTTCCTCCAATCGCTCACTTGCCTGGTCGGAAACGCCAGTGCGGGTGACAAGAAATGGCAGCGCGCCTGGCATCGGGGATTTCTGGACGGCGCTCGCACGGCCGCCATCCGCCCGCGGCGTTCCCCGCCGGAGCAGGCCACCTCTATCCAGCAGGTGCCGGTGAGATTCGCATGAACCAGTCCACGTCCCTGATGCGGCCCGACGACGGCTTCCTGGTGCCGGAAGGTTCTTATCCCGTCGAACCGCGGCTGCTGCCGGATCCGCGAATGCTCATGCACATCGCGCGGCGGAACCTGCGGCTGTTCCTGATCGTGTTTTCTCTGGTGTGGATCGCGATCATCGCCTGGCTTGCGGTCACCAGCCCGCTCTATACCACCCATGCAAGCATCCTGTTCGAGCCCACGCCCTCACCCATGCGAACCGAAAGCGCAGGGGCAGCCGAGCCGGCCGGAGACAACGAGATCGACACTGAAATCCGGCTGATGACTTCGCCGGAAATGGTGCGCCGCGTGGCCAAGGCATATGCCTCCAACCATCCCGGACCAAGCGACGGAAACTGGACAGAGGATGACCTGAGCCGGTTGGGCCGCGCGCTGCTCAGCGCCGTCGAAATCAAGCGTGACGGGATGACTTATCTGGTCAATGTGAGTGCCACGGCGGAGGACGCGGCTTTCGCCGCAGCCGCTGCAAACCTGTTTGCATCGCAATACATCCAGTCGCAGATCGAGGTCAAAAGCGGATCGCGGGAATCTGCCGATCGCTGGCTGAAAGCGCGCCTTGCCGAGCTGGAGCAGAATGCTCACGCCGCCCAGGCCGCGGTCGACAATTACAAGGTTCGCCATGGCCTGGTTTCGGCCAACGGCGCGACGATCGCCGAGCAGGAAGTCTCCACTCTTAATCAGCAATTGGCGGCTGCCCAGGCGGATCTGGCGGAGAAGCGTGGACGGCTGCGGGCGGCACAATCGCAGCTCAGCCTGGGTGGAGGAGGCGCGAATGTAGGCGCGGCCGTTGGATCGGGAACGATCGGCAGCCTGCGGCAGCAGGAGGCGCAGATCAGCGCCGACCTGGCCGAGATGGAGCAACGCTACGGCCCCGAATATCCCGCGCGCAAACAAATGGAGCAGAAGCTCGCCCAGACGCAGGCTTCGATCCAACAGGAGATCGACCGCGTCATTTCGAGCCTGAGCGGCGAGGTGCAGACGGCGCAGTCCCGCCTCGCATCAATTCAGGCGAGCCGAGGCGCAGCGGCCGGTGCCTTGAACGCCAACGGAGCAGCTCAGGCAGGCCTGAACGAGCTGGTTTTGAAGGCGGAGGCAGCGCAAACCGTTTATCAGGACTTCCTCGAACGATCGAGCGAGGTGTCTGCCGAGAAGTTTCTGCAGCAGCCCGACGCGCAGATCGTGCGCGAGGCTGACGTCCCCAGCCTCCCGACCTATCCCAATTATACTCTGGTGGGCCTGGGAGGCTTATTCCTCTCGCTGGTCGCCGGGCTCGGCGCGGTAGGTGTATCCGAATATCTTCGCCGCGGCGTCGAAACCAAGCAGGATGTCGAGCACGGGCTTCATGTCCAGTATGCCGGCGCAATCCCCACGCTGGCTTCGACCACAAGGGGGGCTGATGTTCACATGCCGCCGCATGCGTATGTCGCAACGCATCCCCATTCCCTGTTCGCGGAAGCCTTCCGCAACATCCGGATGTTCCTGACATTGTCCGCCGCCCCCGGTCCGCAGGTTCTGGCAATCACCTCTGCCCTGCCGCAGGAAGGCAAGACGACCACCTCCGCGTGCCTTGCGCTTACGTCCGCACAGGGCGGCATCAAGACCATCCTGGTCGACACCGATTTCCGCCGCAGAGGTGCGAGCCGGCTGTTCGGGATCGAGGACCAGCCGGATCTGGCGAGCGTCCTCGATGGCAGCGCCTCCCTGGAGCAGGCTGTCTATATCGATCAGCAGAGCGGCCTCCACATTCTCGGGCTGGCACCGCTGAGCAACCGGACCGATTCTTTTTCGCAGGCATCGCTTCACAAGCTGATAAGCGAGCTGAAGCAGCGTTACGAGGTGGTCGTCCTGGACACAGCCCTTCTGCTTGGCGTTGCCGATGCCCGTCAATTCGCCTGCGCGGCGGACAGGGTGCTGTTGCTGGCGCGGTGGCGCCACACGTCGGCCAAGGCGGTCGAGGCAGCGGTCGACATCCTCTACAGCAGCGGCGCCCGGCTGGCAGGCGCAGCGCTCTCGCAAGTGGATATCAGCCGCTATGCGAGCGCCGGCGAAGGCGACCTGTTTTCCTATTCGAAGCAATTTAGCGGGTACTATGTCAACTGAACGATCAAACTTCACTGCGTGCCGTAAACACCAGCGGCCACTACGCTCCCGCACGGCCAGCCGGCTCGCGATATTTGCAGCCCTGGTTGCGGCGATAAACGCCATGCCCGCGGCCGCACAGGAGGAGGTACAGGCTCAGTCAGTCCGCGACAGAGTGCACCCCGAATTTCAGCCTCAGCCGATCCGCGCCGGATCGTTCGAGCTCAGGCCTTCGATCACCGCAGGGGCAGAATACAACGACAATATCTACGCTCGCGAAGATTTCGAGGAGGACGATGTAATCCTGCGCGTATCTCCTCAATTAAAGGTCTCACGCGATTACGGCCTGCTCGACATCGATTTCGATCTGGCGAGCGAGCACCAGCGCTATCTTCAAAACGAGAACGAGGATTCCGACGATTATCGCGGGTCAGCCCGGATTACCTATGGTGAGGGAACAGACACGCGCCTGTCCGCCATGGTTTCCTACCGCGACCAAAGCGAGGACCGCTCGCGCATCGACGCAATATCGGATGTGAGTGTGCGAGGGCGCTTTTCCGACCTCGAGGCCGCGTTGTCCGCGCGCCAGCGTTTCGGCTCTCTGACTGCCGAGGTCACAGGCCGCTACCGCGATCGCGACTATGACAATGTCACGGATACGAGCGGCGTCGTTCACGATTATTCGTTCCGGGATTTCAAGAGCTACGCGGCCGAAGGAACGATCGGCTATTCCCGTTCGGGAAGTTCGCGGCTGTTCGTAGCCGGCCGATATCTGCGAAAGGAATATGATTTGCGGGCCGGCGATCCGGCCTTCGATCCCGCGATCCGTTTCGATCGGTCCGCCAAGTCGTACCGGATCGAGGCGGGCTATAGCCGGCAGATCAGCGCGCTGCTGTTCTTCAGCGCACAGGCCGGCTATCTCCGATACGATCTCGACGATCCCCGCCTTCCTACCGTCTCCGGCTTCGCCTTCGACACCCGCCTGCTGTGGAACGCCACTCCGCTGACGACTGTCGAGATCGCCGCGCGCAGGGCCATCGACGAGACGGCATCGCCGGATTTCGCCGGAGTCAGGCGCACGGAATTCGCCGCCAGGCTCGATCACGAGATCCTGCGCAACCTGATCTTCAGCGTGGACGGGCGTTACTCCGATCTGTCGCCGATCGGCATTTCGGCAAACACCGATGAATTCGATTTCGGTCTGCGGGCAGAATACAAGCTATCGCGGCGCTTCTCCTTCCTTGGCTATGCAAGGCATCGCGAGCGCGACAGCGATAGTCCAACGCTGGATTTCTCCGGCAATGTGGTCGGAGCTTCGATCCGCTATGGCTTCTGAGCTACTGAAAGCGCCCGAGTACGTGCCGAGACGCCCCCTCGCGGGGTTGGCCGGCCTTGCCTTCCTGCTCGCCGCGGCCACGCCTGGCGCGCTGACCGGCCCGATCGCTCCGCAGCCAACTGGTATGAAGCAGCAGTTCCATGCAGCGGTGCCGCCCCCTCCTCCGCTGCTCGCGCCGGCGGAAGCCGCCGCCGAAGCATTGGGAGCGCAAGCCGTCATTCTCAACGACCGGATACCGCTGCAGGAAGACGCGCTGATCTCCGCCCTTCCCTATCGCTCTCAGCTCAGCGGCGACGATCGCCTGCGGGCAGTCGAATGTCTTGCGGCCGCCGCGTGGTACGAGGCCGGCAACGGCGCCAACGATCAGCGCGCCGTAATGCAGGTGGTTCTGAACCGGGTGCGCCATCCAAGCTTCCCCAATTCGGTGTGCGAGGTCGTATTCCAGGGCTCCGAACGGCCGACCGGCTGCCAATTCACCTTCACCTGCGACGGCTCGCTTGCGGCGCGCAGGCCCGGCAGTAGCGAATGGGGTTTGGCACAGAGCCGCGCCGCCGAGATGCTTGAGGGCGAAGTATACAAGGGTGTCGGCACCGCAACCCATTACCACGCGGACTACGTGACGCCCTATTGGGCGCCGAGCCTTGTGAAGATCGCGATCGTCAATCACCATCTCTTCTATCGCTGGGGCGGCTATTGGGGCGAGCGGGCGGCATTCGGCAGCAAGCCCCAATCGCGCGAGCCTCTGATCGCGGCGCTGGGACAGGATGATCCATCAACCAAAGCGGGCGACGAGTCAGAATTCGCAGCGGCCGATGGGGCGATCCCCCTTGTCGGCGAATTCGGCACCCCGCAATCGCAAGCGCGCGCTGCCCCGCAGGGGAATATCCGCGCAATATCCGTCGACGGTAGCCAGGCGCCCGGGCGCCTCGCCATCGATGCGCTCAAGGCCTGCGGCGGAGAGCGCGTATGCCTGCTCGCCGGGTGGCGTTCCGGCGCACCTGCCGGCAGGGTCACTCCCGATGGTCTTGCGGCGAACCCGCCAGACTTCCTGTTCGTGCAGATCCGGGGAGAGCGGATTCAGCGCGCCTGGTGGAACTGCAGCAGCTTCAACCGGCCGGACGCTTCGCAATGCCTGCCTTCCGCGTCCCAGATTCCGGCTCTGATACAGAAATACGACGCAAAGGCGTGACCGCATGAGCGAACGTCCCGCGCAAGGGCAAGGTCAGGGAACTCCTGACGTCAGCTTTGCAATCGCCAGCTACAACTCGCGGGCCTATCTCGTAGAGGCGGTCGAATCCGCCCTCGCGCAGGAAGGCATCACAGCCGAGGTGCTGATCGTCGATGATGGCAGCAGCGATGGCAGCGACGGCCTGGCCCGAGAGCTGGCCGAGAGGGATCCGCGCATCCGGATGCTGTCCACGCCGCGCAATCTTGGCCCCGGCGGCGCGCGCAACGTTGCGCTGAAAGAGATGCGCGGCAGATGGTTCGCCATACTCGACAGCGACGACCTGCTTCTGCCCGGCCGCTCGCGCCGGCTGCTGGAACAGGCGGAGGCGAACGACGCCGACCTCGTCGCGGACGATCTGATCGTCTTCGGCAATGGCCGAGAGGAGAGGTTCATCGGCAATTCGGCGCCGGGGCAGCAGTGGGTCTCGCTCGAGACCTATCTTGACCACAGCGTGATGTATGGCCGGAAACCCAATCTCGGCTTCCTCAAACCGATGATCTCCCGGCGCTTCCTCGATCGCTCCGGCGTTGCCTATGACGAGGATCTGCGCATCGGCGAAGACGACATCCTGGTGCTCGACTGCCTTCTTACCGGAGCAACCTACCTCATCTGCGACTTCGCCGGGTACCGCTATCGCAAGCACCAGCAGTCGATCAGTCACAGGCTTTCCGCGAGCGACGCGGAGCGAATGACTATGGCGAACATCGCACTGCGCAGCCGGCTTGCAGCGCGGAGCGTCGCCGAGCGCAAGGCATTCGAACGACGCGCGGCGAGCCATCGCGACGCTCTGGCCTTCGCACGCGCGGTGGACGCGCTCAAGCGGAGAGACATCGGCGATGGGCTGGCGCAGATGCTGCGTCGCCCAAGCTGCATTCCGCTCTTCGCGATGCCGCTCCGCAGCCGCCTGGAAAGGCTACGCAATGCTGCCTGGCCGAGCGCGTCATGATGCCACCGGTCGCTCGCAGGCAACCGTCCGTCGCCGGCAAAATGCGCCGCCAGACATCGTTCAGGCGGAACATCGAAGGGGCAGGACAGTATATGCTGGGTTATCCCATCTTGAATAAGCTGGCGGCCGGCAATCCTATTGAAATGCTCAAGAGGGATCGGTGCCGCTGCCCACAACCTGGACACTGCTCCAAGTCCAGGGCGTAAAACATGGAGAAGACTAGATGTCTGCGCGATTCAGTCCCAATCCACTTCTTTCGCTCATGTTTCTGGTCGTGGCGATGTTCCTCGCTGGCTGCGGCTCAAATCCGCCGCTCACACGCTCAACCGAGGCTCCCCCAGTCTATCTCCTTGCCCCCGGCGACAGCGTGAAGGTCACCGTGTTCGGTGAGGAGTCGCTGAGCGGCGATCACGTCGTCACGGCCGAGGGCGACATTTCCCTCCCGCTGCTCGGCGACGTGCCGGTAGCAGGCAAGAGCCTCTCTCAGGTGCGGAGCGTCATCGTCGACAAGCTTTCACCCGATTATCTCGCCGACCCGCGCGTGAGCGTCGAGGTGTTGAATTATCGTCCCATCTACGTGCTGGGCGAAGTCGAGAATGCGGGCGAGTACAAATATTCCGCCAATCTGACCGCGACGCAGGCGATCGCCCTTGCCGGGGGATACACATATCGCGCCGACCGCGGGCGTGTGTTTATCCGCCGCAGCTACGACGGCGCGGAGCGAACCTTCGAGTTGAGCACGGAGCGGCCCGTTTGGATCATGCCCGGTGACACGATCCGCGTGGGTGAACGTTACTTCTGACCACGAACAGATGCTCCAACTTTCAACCGCTTCGGCCGGCCAGCGCAGGGTTAGGGATACGCCAATCGCCGCCAGGGTTCGTTTTCCCGGCCTTGACCCGGCCCTGGTGGCGCTGCCGATCATAGCGTCGCTCTTCAATGCGCAGCTTGGCCCTCTCACGCCTTTGACCATCATCGCGTCAGTGGGGCTGATCAGTTGGCTTCGCTGGCCCCGCCTGCCGGCAACGGTCGCGCGCTGCTGGCCGATTTTCGCGCTTGGTCTTCTGGTGCTGATCTCCGCGGTCTGGTCGATCGAGCCGCGCGCGACCCTGCGTTATGGAACGCTTTACATGATCACCATAACCCTGGGCATCCTGATCGCGACCGCGATCGATGGCCGGGCTTTGCTGAGCGGTTTGTTTGTCGCCTTTGCGATTTTCAACATTGCGGCCGTGATATTTGGACGCTGGGTACCCCTCGGGATTTCCGACACCGCTTTTGCAGGTCTCTCGCAAAGCAAGAACATGGCTGGCCAGATCGCCGGCTTCGGGCTGCTGATATCGGTGGCAGCGCTACCTCAGCTCGTCAAGGCAAGGCAGCGAGCGATGGTGATAGCAGCCTTCGTTTCTATCGCCGCAACCCTGTTGATCCTCGTCATCTCCCGCTCGTCCGGCGCACAAATCTCGACCGCCGTGGCGGGCATCACGATTATATTATGGTTCGTCTTCGGTCGCTTTTCCCGTCAGGCACGAACGCTCCTCGCGATTATCCTGCTCCTGATAGCGGCACTGGCCCTCGCCTCCTGGGAAAGCTGGTTTGAACCGCTGTTCCAATACATCCTCGAAAGCACGGGGAAGGATCCCGGGCTGACCGGCCGGGACCTGCTTTGGCAGAGAGCCGACGAGCTGATCGCCCAGCGGCCGTGGGTGGGCGTGGGCTATGGCGCTTTCTGGCGGATCGGAAATCTCGAGGCAGAAGGTCTGTGGCGCTATTTCGGAATCGCGACCCGCTCAGGCTTCAATTTCCACAATACTCCGCGCGAGATACTGGTGCACCTCGGCTATGTTGGACTGGCGGCCTACGCCTGCGTGATGGGCGCAGGATTTTTCGCCCTGGTCTGGCGAACGATCCAAGCCCCCAATCCGACCCGCATCCTGTTCTTCGCCATCGCGCTTTACCTACTGTTCAGCCTCGGCTTTGAAGTGATCGGCTTCAACACGATGCACTTCATCACCGTGCTCGGCATTGCGGCTGTCGCGAAGGGCCTCTCGCCCGAAGTGCTCGATCCTGCCTTCGACCCGCGTCGCCGCGTCGAAAGGGCAGGAACGCAGATGCGGCGCACGCGGCACGTTCCCGAGTTCCGATGACATGGACAGCACGGGGACAAGCGCGGGCGTTCACGACGCGGATGGTGCGCCCGCCGGCGCGGAAATCACGGTTTGCATCTGCACCTTCCGCCGGCCTGCCTTGTCTGCCACCGTTCGTTCGCTGGCGAAGCTCGACGAACAGCTCCGGCCGGCGGAAATACTGATCGTCGACAATGACGAGACTCCAAGCGCCCGCGCATTGGTTGAAAGCCTGGCACGCGAATGCACGCTGACGCTGCGTTATCATCACGCCCCTGCTCGCAACATCTCGATCGCGCGCAACGCCGTAATCGATCAATGCCGCACGAGATGGGCGGCGCTGATCGATGATGACGAGGTTGCACGGCCCGATTGGCTGGTCGAACTTGCCGCGAATGCTCCCGGAGCCGAAGCAGTGATCGGCCAGAGCCGGGCAGTTTACGGTCGCGACCTTCCCGCCTGGACCGCGCGCTGCGATTTCCATTCCAATCGCATGAAGGGGGACGGCGCGAATGCCTACACCTCCAATGCGCTCGTCGATCTCGACTTCGTCCGCAGCCGCAAACTGCGCTTCCGGACCGAGCTGGGCCTGACAGGCGGCGAGGACACGGTGTTCTTCCGCGAACTCGCCGTGGCGGGCGGCCGGATCGTCTACCGGCCTTCGGCAATCGTGGAGGAGGAGGTCCCC
>Ga0164243_10000272_pt1 | contig 107137 bp, 103 predicted proteins | sample OricompcompostOP_FD_108781 | JGI IMG/M metagenome (GOLD analysis project Ga0164243, IMG submission 108781) | Organic Plus compost microbial communities from Emeryville, California, USA - Original compost - Organic plus compost (OP) | ecosystem: Engineered > Solid waste > Mixed feedstock >...
CGGCTTGACGATGATGCGGCCACCCGACAGGCCCTTGCCGACATAGTCGTTGCCTTCGCCTTCGAGTTCGAAGGTCACACCCTTGGCGAGCCAGGCTCCGAAGCTCTGTCCGGACGTGCCTTTCAGCGACACATGGATGGTGTCGTCCGGCAGGCCGCCATGGCCGTAACGCTTGGCGACTTCGCCCGACAGCATCGCGCCGGCGCTGCGGTCGATATTCTGGATGGTGTCGGAGATGCGGACCGGTGCGCCGCGATCGAGCGCCGGTGTTGCCTGCGCGATCAAGCGGCGATCCAGCACGTTTTCGAGCTTGTGATCCTGCCGCTCGACCTGACGAATGGCAACGCCTTCGCTGACGACGGGCTTGGTGAACAGCTTCGAGAAGTCGAGGCCGCGCGCCTTCCAGTGTTCGATCGCCGCTTGCTGATCGAGCATCTGGATCTGGCCGATCATTTCGTCGAATGAGCGATAGCCCATCTCCGCCATGATCTCGCGCACTTCCTCGGCCACGAAGAAGAAGTAGTTGATGACGTGTTCGGGCTGGCCGGTGAAGCGCTTGCGCAGCACCGGGTCCTGCGTCGCAACGCCGACCGGGCAGGTGTTGAGGTGACACTTGCGCATCATGATGCAGCCGGCGGCGATCAGCGGCGCGGTCGCAAAGCCCATTTCGTCGGCGCCGAGCAGCGCGCCGATCACGACGTCGCGGCCGGTACGCAGACCGCCGTCCACTTGCACGGTGATGCGGCCACGCAGGCGATTGGCAACGAGCGTCTGGTGGGTCTCGGCAAGGCCGACCTCCCACGGGCTACCGGCATGCTTGATCGAGGTGAGGGGGCTCGCGCCGGTGCCGCCTTCATAGCCGGCAATCGTCACATGATCGGCGCGCGCCTTCGACACGCCGGCAGCGACAGTGCCGACGCCGATTTCGGAGACCAGCTTGACCGACACGTCACCCGCCGGGTTGACGTTCTTCAGGTCGTAGATCAGCTGCGCCAGATCCTCGATCGAATAGATATCGTGATGCGGCGGCGGCGAAATCAGGCCGACGCCCGGCGTCGAATGGCGCACCTTGGCGATCACCTGATCGACCTTGTGGCCTGGCAATTGCCCGCCTTCGCCGGGCTTTGCGCCCTGCGCCATCTTGATCTGCATCATGTCGGAATTGACGAGATATTCGGTGGTGACACCGAACCGTCCCGACGCGATCTGCTTGATCGCCGAGCGCATGGAATCGCCGTTCGGCATCGCCTTGAAGCGATCGGCTTCCTCGCCGCCTTCGCCGGTATTCGACTTGCCGCCAATCCGGTTCATGGCAATCGCGAGCGTGGTATGCGCCTCGCGCGAGATTGAACCGAACGACATCGCGCCGGTCGAGAAGCGGCGGACGATCTGGTTGGCCGGCTCGACCTCATCGATCGGCACGGGCTTGCGGCCGTCCTCTTCCGCGCCCTTGATCCGGAACAGGCCGCGGATCGTCAGCAGCTTATTGGTCTGCTCATTCAGGGTCCGCGCGAAGGCGCGATATTGCTCATAGGAATTGCCGCGCACCGCATGCTGCAGATCGGCCACCGTCTGCGCGGTCCAGGCGTGATCCTCGCCGCGCACGCGATAGGCGTAATCGCCGCCGACATCGAGCGCGTTGCGATAGATCGGCGCATCGCCAAAGGCATCGCGATGGCGGCGCACGGTCTCTTCGGCGATCTCGGCCAGGCCGACGCCTTCGATGCGCGTATGCGTGCCGGTGAAATAGCGGGCGACAAAATCGGACTTCAGGCCGATGGCGTCAAAGATCTGCGCGCCGCAATAGGACTGATAGGTGGAGATGCCCATCTTCGACATCACCTTCATCAGGCCCTTGCCGACCGACTTGATGAAACGCTTGATGGTTTCCTTGTCGTCCAGCTTCTCGGGCAGCGCATCCTTCATCGCGATCAGTGTTTCGAACGCGAGATAGGGATTGATCGCTTCGGCGCCGTAACCCGCAAGGCAGGCGAAGTGATGCACTTCGCGCGGCTCGCCGGATTCGACGACGAGGCCGACCGAGGTGCGCAGGCCTTCGCGGATCAGATGGTGATGCACAGCGGCGCAGGCGAGCAGAGCCGGCATGGCGATGCGGTCGGCGCTGACCTTGCGGTCGGACAGGATGATGATGTTGTAGCCGTCACGAACGGCTTTCTCCGCATCGGCCTTCAGCTTCAGCAGAGCCGGCTCAAGACCGTCCGCGCCCTGTTCGGCGGCGAAGGTGGTGTCGAGCGTGCAGGACTGGAAGTGATTGTCCTCAACCTCGGTGATGGCGCGGATCTTTTCCAGATCGGCATCGGTCAGGATCGGCTGACGCACTTCCAGCCGCTTGGTGCTCGATGTGCCTTCGATATCGAACAGGTTCGGCCGCGGACCGATGACCGAGACGAGGCTCATCACGATTTCTTCGCGAATCGGATCGATCGGCGGATTGGTGACCTGCGCGAAGTTCTGCTTGAAATAGGTGTAGAGCAGCTTCGACTTGTTCGACAAAGCCGAGATCGGCGTGTCGTTGCCCATCGAGCCAGTGGCTTCCTCGCCGATGGTGCCCATTGGCGACAGCAGCACCTTGATGTCTTCCTGCGTATAGCCGAAGGCCTGCTGGCGATCGAGCAGCGGCAGGTTGGAGCGCGGCGCCTTGCTGCCGGCTTCCGGCAATTCTTCCAGCACGATCTGGGTGCGGTCGAGCCAGGTCTTGTAGGGATGCGACTTGGCGATGTCGGCCTTCAATTCCTCGTCGGGAATGAGGCGGCCTTCGTCGAGATCGACCAGCAGCATCTTGCCGGGCTGCAGACGCCACTTCGAGACGATGTCCTTTTCCGGAATCGCCAAGACGCCCATTTCCGACGCCATCATGATGCGGTCGTCATTGGTCAGGCAGTAGCGGGCCGGGCGCAGGCCATTGCGGTCGAGCGTCGCGCCGATCTGGTGGCCGTTGGTGAAGACAAGCGCGGCGGGGCCGTCCCACGGCTCCATCAGCGCGGCATGATATTCGTAGAAGGCGCGGCGCTCTTCATCCATCAGCGGATTGCCCGCCCAGGCTTCCGGCACCATCATCATCATGGCGTGCGACAGCGGATAGCCGCCCATCACCAGGAATTCGAGCGCGTTGTCGAAACAGGCGGTGTCGCTCTGGCCTTCATAGGAGATCGGCCACAGCTTGTTGATGTCGTCACCGAACAGTGGCGAGGACACCGAAGCCTGACGCGCCGCCATCCAGTTGACGTTGCCGCGCAGCGTGTTGATTTCGCCGTTATGGGCGATCATCCGATAGGGATGCGCCAGCGACCAGGCCGGGAAAGTGTTGGTCGAGAAGCGCTGATGCACGAGCGCGAGCGCGCTGGTGAAATCGGCATCATGCAGATCGGGATAATAGGTGCCGAGCTGGTCGGCCAGGAACATGCCCTTGTAGATGATCGTCCGGCATGACAGCGACACCGGATAATAGCCAGACAGGCGGCGTTCCCGGCGCTGATAGATCGCATTCGAGATCGCCTTGCGCATAATGTAGAGGCGGCGCTCGAATTCGTCTTCGCTCGTGATCTTGGCCGGGCGCTGGATGAACACCTGCATATGCACCGGCTCGGTCGGCTTGACCGATTCACCCAGCGTCGAATTGTCGGTGGGCACCTCGCGCCAGCCGAGAATGGTCATGCCTTCCTCGGCCGCGATCTGCGCATAGGTGTCGCGGATGATGTCGCGCCATTCGGCGTCGCGCGGCAGGAACAGGAAGCCGACGGCATATTGGCCGGGCTCCGGCAGCGTGAAACCAAGCTCCTTGGCCTTCTTGGCGAAGAAGGCATGTGGAATCTGGGTGAGGATGCCGGCGCCGTCACCGGCGCGCGGATCGGCGCCGACAGCGCCGCGATGTTCGAGATTGACGAGGATGGTCAGCGCATCCTCGACGATCTGGTGGGATTTCTTGCCCTTGATATTGGCAATGAAACCGACGCCGCAGGAATCCTTGTCGAGCGCCGGATCATAGAGACCCGTCGCGGCCGGCAGGCCGGGGTCGGCGGAATCGGCGAAATCAGACGCGCGCAGGGCAATCCGATTTTGCTCGTTCATCCGGTCCTTCGTGCGACTCATTCGACACTATCCTTCACGTCCGTTTGCAGCTCTTCCAAAAACCTGTCTTCAGCGCACCCGCCGCCCTTGCCGTGCCGACCTGTCGGCGCCTGCCTGGGGCGAAACAAATGTGCTTCGGATCGGCAACCGCGTCCGGCGGCCTCCCCGGACCACCCACTCGGTTGCTCAGAACGGGATCGGTGCCGGGCACCGGACCCTGGAGCGTCACGCGGAATGGCTCGAACAATCCCCGCGACCCGCCATAAACAGGACAGCATTACTGTCCTATCATGAACTTGCCAAAATTTTTTACCGACGACAAGAGCCCCCGCCGCCAGTCACTGGCATTCCTCCAATATATTCTTTCCGCGACGGGGCCACCAAACAAGCTCATTTTTTTGCGTCAGGCCGCGGCAGCGAATTCGCGGCTCTGCCGCGGCGTCAGGAATGGCGCTCGTCGGTCCCGGAAACCGCGTCAAAACGGGCCCGCGCCGCGTCGATCGTGGCGATATTCGCGAACACCCAGGCGCCGAGCGCGACCACCGGCTCCCGCAAGGAATGCCCAAGCGCCGTCAGTTCATAATCCACACGCGGCGGAATGGTCGGCGTCACCGTGCGCATGACGAGGCCATCGCGCTCCAGGTTCCGCAGGGTCAAGGTCAGCATCCGCTGCGAGATGCCGCCGATCATGCGTTTGAGCTCGTTGAAGCGGCGCGGGCCGGTCGACAGCTGCATGACGATCAGCACGCTCCATTTGTCGCCGACCCGCGAGAGCACCTCGCTGACGCGGCGGCAATCCCCATGATTGGGATTGGGGGTGCTGTCCGGGTCGTGAAAGGCTCTCGGCTCGGGGTGAGAGGCAGTCACTTCAGGGTCAGGGGCGGTCACTTGCATGTGCCTCCGGTGAGAAAATTGTGCCTTCTTGTGGGGTCTGGCCGGTTGCATATCATAACCCGGGGCACAAACCAGAACCAGGGTACAACATGAAACTCCTTCACGTCGACTCGAGCATTCTCGGCGACAATTCGGTCACCCGCACCCTGTCTGCCGACATCGTCGCCAGGCTGAAATCGACAACGCCTGGCCTCGAAGTGACCTATCGCGACCTCGGCAAGGCGCCCGTCACGCATCTGTCCGGCCCGCTTCTCGCCGCCGTGCAAAGCCCGGATGGCCAGCACAGCCCCGAAGTGCAGGCCGATCTCGCCGAGAGCGGCGCCGTGCTGCAGGAGGTGCTGGACGCCGATATTGTGGTGGTCGGGGTCGCGTTTTACAATTTCTCGATCCCGAGCCAGCTGAAAGCCTGGGTCGACCGCATCGTGGTCGCCGGCAAAACATTCCGCTACTCGGCTGAAGGCCGCCCTGAGGGCCTGCTCGGCGACAAGCGCTTCATTCTCGCGATCGCCCGCGGCGGCTTTTACGGCAAAGGTTCACCGATCGAATCCTTCGAACATGCCGAGACCTATCTGCGCACGGTGCTCGGCTTCATTGGCGTCACCAACATCGAGGTCATCGCCGCCGAAGGCATCGCCATCGGGCCTGAGCAGCGCCAGAAGTCGGTGGCCGAGGCCGAACAGCAGATCACCGCGCTGGTCGCCTGACCGCCGGGGGCTGGACTCCGTCCTTGTCTTTAAGCCTTCCTCTGCCTGCAACAGCGCGCCGGTTTCGGTATAGAAGCCGGGTGACATACGTTGCGCGGAGGAAGGCTGGACGTGAATTTCGCAAGCGACAATACCGCCCCGATGGCGCCGCAGATCATCGCTGCCTTAACGCGCGTCAATGACGGCTTCGCCAATGCCTATGGCGGCGATGCCTGCACGGCGCGCGTTGAAGAGGCGATGGCGAAATTCTTCGACCATGAGGTGGCGGTCTTTCTGGTGCCGACCGGGACCGCCGCCAATGCGTTGTCGCTGGCGCATATCACACCGAGCTGGGGCGGCGTGCTGTGTCACGACATCGCGCATATCAAGAATGACGAATGCGGCGCGCCGGAATTTTTCGGCAACGGTATCAAGCTCTATGGGCTCCTTGGCGACAACGGCAAGCTGACGCCGCAGGCCGTGCAGACCGCCATCACGCGGCACGGCAATCATCGCCCACATCATGTTGAGGCGGCGTCGTTGTCGATCACGCAGGCGACTGAGGCCGGCACCATTTATCGCACCGACGAGATTGCGGCGTTGTCGCAGGTCGCGCACGCGCATGATCTGCCGGTGCATATGGATGGCGCACGGCTCGGCAATGCGCTGGCGCGGATGAATGTTGCGCCGGCGGACGTGACCTGGAAGGCCGGCATTGATGTGCTCTCCTTCGGCGCCACCAAGGCCGGCGCGATGGCGGCGGAAGCGGTGGTGTTTTTCGATCGCACGCGCGCCGCCGGGATGGCGCAGCGGCGCAAGCGGTCGGGTCAGCTGATCTCAAAACATCGGTTCGTGGCGGCGCAATTCGAAGCCTATCTGCAGGACGATTGCTGGCTGCGGCTATCGCGCCACGCCAATGACAAGGCCGATCGCCTGGCGGAGGGCTTGCGCCGCGCCGGCTGCACGATCGTCTGGGCGGTTGAAGCCAATATCGTGTTCGCGGTGTTGCCGCAGGCGCTCGATGCGTCATTGCGGGCGGCTGGCGCGAGTTATTACGCACGCAATGCGGCGATGGTCGGCGATGAGGTGACGATCGCACCCGATCAGATGCTGGTGCGGATGGTCACGTCATTTGCCACGCAGGATGATGAGATCGATCGCTTTGTCGATCTGGTGCGGCGAGGCTGACGCTCTTGCGCCTGCGGTGTTTGGAAACCGCAAAGCGCGAAAAGAGCGAAAACAAAATATCATCGCAGCGGTGCAAAGCCGCTGAATTTCCGCCGTAGCTGCGCCCCAATCGCCCCCGCATAGTCTGGCCATCGCGGTGCCGTCCGGCATCGGTGGGGAATTGCCTCGTGGGAGGGGCTTACCGTGAAACAGTCTTTGATGTTCTCGATGATCGCGGCGACGCTGGTCACCGCAGCGCCGGTCATGACGGCGCCGGCATCGGCGCAGCCGATGGCCGCCGATCTGCTGCCGCCTTATGAAGTGTCGACGATCATTGCCTCAATGGGGATGCGCCCGATCGACCGGCCGATGTGGCGCAATGGCCGCTATGTCGTTCATGCCACCGATCGCAGCGGTCGCGATGTGCGCGTCGTGCTCGACGGCCGGGACGGGCAAGTGATCGCCGTGCGGCCGATCGACCGTGGCTATGACGACGGCCCGCGCTACGCGCCACCGCCTCCGGCTTATTCCGGCCGCTATCCGGCTCCGCCGTCTTACGGCCCGCGCTATGACGATGGCTATCGCGCAGCGCCGCCGGCGCCGCCACCCGCTGACATCGATGATGACGATGATTTCGATTACGATCGCCAGCAGGGCTCACTGATGCCGCGTCCGGTGCCGCCGGCTTACGGGCAGCCGCCGGCCGATCAGCGCCGCATCACGTCGATTGCGCCGGATCGCAAGGTCGCGCCGCAGCCTCGTGCGCAGGAGCGGGCGGCAGCGCCGATCCCGCGGCCGAAGCCCTCCATCGCCAGCGTAACCCCGCCGACCGACAAGCCCGCCGAGCCGGCCTCGACCGGCAGCACCAAGCCGGAAGCGAAGCCGGAGGCGCGCAAGCCTGATCCGGCCAAGACTGATCCCGCTCAATTTGAAGCCAAAGCCGAGCCCGGCAAATCCGCGCCGGATAAGGGCGAACAGCCGAAGACGGAAATCCGCGTTATCGATCTGAGCAAGCCCAAGCCAGCGGAAGACAAAAAGCCGGAAGACAAGGCGGCGGAAGCAAAGCCGGACGCCAAAGCGCCTGACACCAAGGCTGCTGACACCAAAGCGCCCGAAGCAAAGTCTTCCGAAAACCAAGACAAGCCCGCCGGCGGCATCCGCTTCTGAAGCGTAGTCCAAAATAAAAGCGCCCCGGATGATCCGGGGCGCTCCCATTTTACGCAAGCCGAGGCGATCAGGCTGCGGCGCGGGCTTCCACCTGCGCCGGCGCAGACTTGCCGTTGATCGGAATCTGGCGCGGCTTCTTGGCTTCCGGAATTTCCCGCACGAGATCGACATGGAGCAGACCATGTTCGAGCCGGGCGCCCTTCACCTGGACGAAGTCAGCAAGCTGGAAGACGCGCTCGAAGGCGCGCGCGGCGATGCCCTGATAGAGCACCTCGCCGGATTGCTCATCCTGCTTGGACTGCTTCTCGCCCTTGATGGTGAGGGTGTTTTCCTTCAGCTCAATGTTCAGATCATTCTCGCTGAAGCCGGCCACGGCGACGCTGACGCGATAGGCGTTCTCGCCGGTCCGCTCGATATTGTAGGGCGGATAGCCGGGGGTGGCGTCCGAGCCGGCCTGGTCGAGCAGATTGAACAGGCGGTCGAAGCCGACAGTGGAGCGATAAAAGGGAGTGAGATCAAAGTGACGCATGGATGTCCTCCTTCGAAGCGACAAACGTGAAGCAGGTCCTCCCATTCGGGCAGAACCCCAAGTTAAGCGCCGCCAATTGGCCGACGCAGACTTGATCTAGGCAGGCTCCTTTCGCCGTCAAGGGGGCAGGGAAGCCCGTCCGGACTGGATTTTTAGCCCGTATAGCACCCCTCCTGCCGCGTCCCGGCGGCTTTGCCTCACGGCCTTTCGTGCCGTATGGATGACGGCGCTGGTGATTGGGTCGATTCTTCCGGCCGATTCTGTCGCCTCCAGCTCCGCGATCCGCTCCGCCGCCGCAGCCGCCTCATGAAACTTGTCTCGATCCCCGCCAATCCGGTCCCCGACGAGGCCGTCGTCGGCACGATTCAAACACCGGATCAGGTGACGCTGCGCTTCGCACGCTTTGCGCCGCCGCCCGGACGCAAGGGCACGATCTGCCTGTTTCCGGGCCGGACCGAATTCATCGAGAAATATTTCGAGACCGTCCGCGACCTGCGCGCGCGCGGCTTTGCCGTCGCAACGCTCGACTGGCGCGGGCAGGGGCTGTCGCAGCATCTGCTGGCCGATCGCCGCAAGAGCCATGTCAAAAGCTTCCGCGATTATGAGGTCGATCTCGAAACCTTCATGCGCGAGGTGGTGCTGCCGGATTGTCCGCCGCCCTATTATGCGCTTGGCCATTCGATGGGCGCGGCGGTGCTGCTGCGGATGGCCTATCGCGGCAATCGTTGGTTCGAGCGGATGATGCTGTGCACGCCGCTGATCGATCTCGGTCCGCGCAACACGACGCCCTTCGCGCGGCCGATCGTGCGCCTGCTCAATCTGTTTGGCCGCGGCACGGGCTATATTCCGGGCGGCTCCTCGACGGTGGTGGCGAGCCTGCCGTTTGCCGGCAATGTGCTGACCTCCGACCCCGTGCGGCACGCCCGCACTGTCGCGGTGCTGGAAGCCGATCCGGATCTTGGCCTCGGCTCGCCGACCAATGCCTGGGCGGCGGCGGCCTTCAACACCATCGATGAGTTTGCCGATCCCGCCTTCACCAAGCAGATCCGCCTGCCGGTGCTGCTGGTCGGCGCCGGCCGCGACGAAACGGTGTCGACGCCGGCGATCGAAGCCTTCGGCAGCCGGCTGCGCGTCGGCTCGCATATCGTTATCGCCGGCGCACGCCACGAGGTGATGATGGAGGCTGATCGTTATCGCGGTCAGCTGCTGGCGGCGTTCGATGCTTTCATCCCTGGCACGCCAGCTTATTAGTCGCGCCCGGCCTCGACCAGCTTGTCCGCCAGCAAGTGGGGATTGGTGAAGATCACTTCGTGGCTGCCCGGCATCTGCACCAGCCGATACAATCCGAGCCGTGACGACATGCGCGGATGCCAACCCCATTCGGGTCCGGGCGGCAGGGCGATGTCCTCGGTGCAATTCAGATAGCTCTTCGGAATTTGCCGCGAAAAGAATGTCGGCAGCGCAACCTTGTCGGTGTGGCTGCGCCGCGGCGTTGGCGAGAGCATGTCGTAAGCCCGGCGCGCCAGCGCTTCGTCGGCATCGCCGATAAAGGCATCGCGCCAGACCGGATAGGGCAGCATCAGCCCGCCATCCGGCTGCGCGAGCTGCGCGAACAATTCGCGATAATGCGGCGGCACATTATCCTCAAGGCATTGTCCATCCAGCAGGACGAAGGCATTCCAGAACACAAGACGCCGGATCCGGTCGGGCACCTGTTCGGTGACGGCCTGAATCACTGTGCCGCCGAAGGAATGGCCGACAAGCACGAAATCGCGAAGATCGTTGGCGGTGATGAAATCGACCACCGACGCGACGCAGTCGCTATGCGAGATGTCTTTATTGTCATTCGCCGCATGGCCGGCGACGGTCGGCGCAAAGGCGCGATGGCCGTTTTGTTCGAGCCGGTCGATCACCGGCCGCCACGCCTGGTTATCGTGCCAGGAGCCGTGGATGAGAACGAAGTTGTACCCCATGCGTGTTTCCTCCCTCTCGCTTTGGGAGACAGGATGCACGACCGCAAGACCCGCGCGCGCGACCGAGGGTGCAACCTTTCGCGCCTAGGAGTGCAACGCCCGGCGATAGGCGTGCGGGGCTGCCCCAAAGCGGCTGCGGAAGCGGCGCGCGAAATGGCTGGCATTTGAAAATCCGCAACGCCATCCGATTTCCGCGATCGACATCGAGCCAAAGCGCGCATCGTCCAGCAGAGCCTTTGCTCGCTTCAGGCGGGTTTCGATCAATGCGGCGCCGAAGCTTGTGCCGCCCTGTGATAGAACAAGATGCAGATAGCGCTTTGAAATGCCGTGTTCGGCCGCGATCGCGGCAGGATCAGTATCGGGATCGCAACTTCTCTCCTCGATCGAACGGATAATGCGGCGCAGCAGTGACGCGTTGGCCCGGGGCAGCATCTCGCGCTTGTCGCCAAGCGCCAGCGCCATCAAGGCGCCGATCTGGTCAGCAACGACGCCGAATGGCAGCGCAATCTGATTGAGATCCTTCGCCTTCAGATTGCCAACCGCACTCGCCAATGTGGCGCCCCATGCGGAATGCGAAGCCAGCGGAATGGCGGTCGCGTCTTCCGGATGCGGTAGCCATCCCCGCAACCATTGCTGCGGGATTTGCACGGACAGGCAGTCATTCCTGATCGGCAATGAAAAGCGATAAGGCTCAAGGCTGTTGACGAGAGCGCAGTCGCCAGGACCAATCACCGCTTCGCGGCCGCATTGTGAAATGCCCATGCGGCCTTCGCACATATAAAGCAGATAGAAGAAATTTTGCCGGCTTCTTGCGATGGCCGCGCGTGTCCGCCAGACCTCTTGCGGATCCGTCTCGACATAATTGATGTCGATCGGGCCGAACTGGAATTTGGTCAGTTGCGCGGTGAAATCATCGCAGCGGGCATCGGCCTTCATCTCGAGAAAGGCTTCGCAGATGGCTTCGATCCAGTAGCTCAAAGCTTCATCGGGTCTGGCGTGATCGGTAGACCAGAATCCATCGGGCGCGGTCATGCTGCTCGCTCTCATCTTTGAACGGAGCGATTACGCCACATCGATTTATCGGGCGCAATGCGCCCCGTTTGGGATTGCTATTGCCCGAGCATCTTCAGCGCCGCCTCGTGCACGCGCGGATCGCCCGCCGCAACGACGCGCCCGCCACCCGCGGCCGAGCCGCCGTCCCATGCGGTGACGATACCGCCGGCGCCGGTGACGATCGGCATCAGCGGCAGGATGTCATAGGGTTTCAACTCGGTCTCGATGATGAGATCGATATGCCCGGCCGCCAGCATGCAATAGGCATAGCAATCGCCGCCATAGCGCGACAGCTTCACAGCGTCTTCGACCTTCTTGAAGGTCGCGCGATCGGCCTCATTCATCAAAAGCGGGCTGGTGGTGAACAGCACCGCATCGTCCAGCGACGCGCAGCGGCGCACGCGCAGATCGCGCTTTCCGGTCGGCCCGCGATATTGCGCCGCGCCGCCATCGCCGGAAAACATCTCGCGCATGAAGGGCTGATGCATCATGCCGAAGACCGGCTCGCCCATCCGCGTCAGCGCCACCAGCGTGCCCCAGATCGGCATACCGGAAATGAAGGATTTGGTGCCGTCGATCGGATCCAGCACCCAGACATATTCGGCATCGGTGCGCTCGTTGCCGAATTCCTCGCCGATGATGCCGTGTTCGGGAAAGCTGCGATTGATCAGCGCGCGCATTGCCTGTTCGGCGGCGCGGTCGGCGGCGGTGACGGGATCGAACGCGCCATTGCCGCCCTTGTCTCGCGCGCCCTTGTCATCGACGCCGAGCGAGGTGCGGAAAAACGGCAGGATGGTTTCGCCGGACGCGGCGGCGAGCTTGTCGATGAATGCCGTGAAATCAATTGCCGTCATCTGAGCTGTCCGTCTCTTTCACAGCGGATCGCGAGGCGCGGGCTTTGTCGCCCCTGCATCACGATCGGTTCCCGTCATTGAAGTGCGCAAGCCCGATGCTGCATCGCACGTTCCACCCGTCATGCTCTAGCGCGTTTCGCCGCGCAGGGAAACGCGGCCAGGAATCACGGTGTCGCAGCCCGCTAGGCGCAAGCAAGGGCAGGCGTGCCATGCAGCCACTGTTCTTGCCGGACCGCATCCTGCCATGCCACGACGGGGCAGGGACGGAGACAATAAGCAATGACAACAGAGGCCGCGCCATCGCGCCCGACACAGACGAATATTGGCGGCGTCGTCGTGCTGGTGGGGCTGCTCGGCGGCATCTATAGCATCAGCCAGTTCCTGCGAAATTCGGTCGGCGTCATTGCGCCCGATCTCGCGCAGGAACTGCATCTCTCGGCCTCGGAGATCGGCTTTCTCTCCAGCGCGTTTTTCTTTTCCTTTGCCGGCGCGCAGATCCCCCTCGGCATTGCGCTCGACCGCTACGGACCGCGCCGCTGCATGTTGTTCTGCGCCGCCATTGCCATTGCAGGGGCCATCATGTTCGCGGCCGCGGCATCGCCCGCCTGGCTGATCACCTCGCGCGTGCTGATGGGGCTTGGCTCGTCCTGCTATTTGATGGCGCCGCTCGCGCTTTATGCCCGCAACTTTCCCGCCGACCGCTTCGCCAGCATGGTCGGATTCCAGATCGGTGTCGGCAATCTCGGCACCTTGCTGGCTACCGCGCCCTTTGCGTTTGCGGTTGCGCTGATCGGCTGGCGCGGCAGCTTCCTCGTAATTGCGGTAGCGATGCTTCTCGTTACCATCGCGATCGCCCTGATCGTGCCTCGCGATGAGCCGGTGTCATCGCGCCCGCAAACCCTGCGCGAGGGTCTCGCCGGTACGCTGGAGGCGATTCGCGTGCCGTCCTTCTGGCCGGTCTTCTGTCTGCAATTGACGACCTATTCCACCTTCGCGCTGGTGGTCGGCCTGTGGGGCGGGCCGTATCTCACCCATGTCTACGGCTTCAGCCTGACCGAGCGGGGCAACATGCTGCTGGCGGCGGTGGTGGCGCAGATCGTCGGCTCGGTGCTGTGGGGCTCGAGCAACCGGCTATGCGGCAGCTACAAGATCCCGGTGCTGATCGGCAGCGTGTCCGCGGCGGCGCTGTTGATGCTGATCGCCTTTGTCGGCGTGCTGCCGCCGGTGGGCGTGTTTTTCTGGTTCATCGCCATTGGCCTCGTCACCGCGAATCTCACCGTCGCCATCGCCCACGGCAAATCGCTCTTTCCGCCGGCGCTGGTCGGCCGGGGACTCACGCTCTTCAATATGGCCACGATGGGCGGGGTTTTTCTCACTCAGGCGCTGACCGGGATGGTGATTGACCTCTTTCCACAAGTGGGTGGCGGGTATTCCGTCGACGCATACCGAGCCGTTTTCGGCTTCCAAGCAGCCTGTATCCTATTGGGATGTCTCGCTTATTTGCGTTCACGCGATCCTTCGCGCTATCCCTGATTTGTCTCGTGGGCGAGATTAGGTCAGCACACCTGTCATTTCGACTTGCTTTTGGTGCGGCGCACTGCAATATTGCTGCAGCGCGGCAATGTGCCTTGCACATTCCCGCCGCCCTCCTTGGGCGTTTCCTCCCTAGACTTGGGCCGCTAGTTTTCTAGCGGCCCTTTTTTTTGCGCAAGCGCTTTGTGGCAGCGTGAATGGGTAAGGGCAGCTCGACGGCTGCCGGCGCGTTATTCGGCAGCAGAGCGATAGGGCTGCAATTCCTCCAGAGGAATGGTGGCAAGCTCCTCAGCCAGCTTTTCCACGTCACTGGCGACCCGCCGGAATGACGCGATCCGCTCGTAGCGGCGCTCATCCATGTAGAGGGCGCGGTTGAATTCGATCTGGATGGCGTGGAAACCGTTGGACGGATTGCCGTAATGCTCGGTGATGAAGCCGCCGGCATAGGGCTTGTTGCGGCTGATGCTGTAACCCAGCGAGCGCAGCAGCGTTTCCGTCGTTTCCATTACCAAAGCCGTGCAACTCGTGCCGTAACGGTCGCCGATAACGATATCGGCGCGCGGCCGGTCGTCACGCGAGCCGGTGGTGGAGGGCATGGAATGGCAATCGATCAGGAGCGCCGCGCCAAATTCGCTCTGCGCCTGCGTCACCAGTTTGCGCAGCGCGCGATGATAGGGCTTGTACAGCCCCTCGATGCGCCGCAGCGCGTCATCCACGGAAATGCGCTGGTCGTAGATTTCCTGCGCATCGCCGACGACGCGCGCGACGGTGCCAAGGCCACCGGCCACCCGCATCGAACGGGTATTGGCAAAGGACGGCAGCCGGCCGGCGAACATGCGCGGATCGAGTTCATAGGGCTCGCGATTGACGTCGACATAGCAGCGCGGAAAATGCGCGCGCATCATCGGAAAACCGCGCGGCACCACGCCGGCAATCAATTCGTCGACGAAAGAATCCTCCGAGCGCCGCAAGGTGGCGACATCCAGCCGTGCCGCCATCAGGAAGGAACGTGGATAGACCGATCCGCTATGCGGGGAATTGAAAACGACAGGTCCCCGTCGCCGCTCGGGCTCGATGACATCAAAGGCCGGATCGAAATCGTCAGTCACGGTCATGCCGGAGGTCAGTCTCATCCGTCGTGAGGCGATGGGAGCATAAGGCGGGCAGCATAAAACGGGATGGCGTTGCCGGATATCCCTATTCCCAAGGAATAAGGCAATTTGACTGGTCGCCAGAGGTTCCGCCGCGCTTTTCACCCGATATTTACCCAAAGCGACGCTAATGGAGCCTTGGGGCATGGGGGAAGACCGATCGCCAGAGCGGCCGGCACCGTCTTGCAATCTCAGCCCTGCACATGATGGATGCATCCAGCCGGCCGCCCGGCGGATCAAGAGACCAGTTGAGTGATGAACAGCGATCTGCCGAAAATCCTGCTTGCGGAAGACGACAACGATATGCGGCGCTTTCTTGTGAAAGCTCTGCAGAATGCCGGATTTAGCGTGGTCTCTTATGACAACGGCTTGTCGGCTTATCAGCGGCTGCGTGAGGAGCCGTTCGAATTGCTGCTCACCGACATCGTGATGCCGGAAATGGACGGCATCGAACTGGCCCGGAGAGCCTCCGAACTCGATCCCGACATCAAGATCATGTTCATCACCGGCTTTGCCGCCGTGGCGCTGAATGCCGATTCCCAGGCGCCGAAGCACGCCAAGGTGCTGTCCAAGCCCGTGCATCTGCGCGACCTCGTCAATGAGGTCCACAAGATGCTGGCGGCCTGATCCAGTTCAGGAGAAGCGCCGGCGTTTCAGATCGCCGGCGATCACCTTAGCGGCGTTATGGCCGGGTGCGCCGGTGACGCCGCCGCCGGGATGGGTGCCCGAGCCGCACAGATAAAGCCCCGCCACCGGGCTGCGATAATCGGCATAGCCCAGCATCGGCCGCGCGGAGAAAATCTGGTCGAGCGACATCGCGCCGTGGAAAATGTCGCCACCGATGAGACCGAACTCGCGTTCGAGATCGAGCGGCGTCAGCGCCTTGCGGGCGATCACGCTCTGTTTGAAGCCGGGCGCGAATTTGTCGACCGTGGCGATCATCAGATCCGCCACTTCATCGCGATGGTCGTCCCATGACGCGCCATTCGGCAGCTGCGGCGCCACATGCTGGCAGAACAAGCTCGCCACATGCGCGCCCTTCGGCGCCAGCGTGTCGTCGAGCGTAGAGGGGATCAGCATTTCGACGATCGGCTCGCGGCTCCAGCCGAATGTGCGCGCATCATTGTAGGCGCGATCCATGTAACGCAAAGATGGCGCGAGAATAATCCCGGCGGTGTGATGATCGCCCATCGCACGGCCGGGCAAAGCGGTGAAGCTCGGCAATTCCGACAGAGCCACATTCATGCGGAAGGTGCCGGAGCCGCATTTCCAGCGCCTCATGCGCGCCAGAAAATCTGCCGGCAGCGCCGCGTCATCGACCAGCTTTTCATACAGCAATCGCGGATTGAGATTGGAAACGACCGCGCGTCCGCGCACTACGCGGCCGTCATCCAGCACGACGCCCGCCGCTTTGCCTTTTTCGATCAGCACCTCGCGCACGCCGGCATCGGTTTCGATCTCTGCGCCATGCGCGCGCGCGGCTTTTGCCATCGCCTGCGTGATCGCGCCCATGCCGCCGATGGCGTGGCCCCAGATCCCCTTCTTGCCGTTCACCTCGCCGAAGCAATGATGCAGCAGCACGTAGGCCGAACCCGGCGTATCGGGGCTGGCATAATTGCCGACCACGGCATCGAAGCCGAACACCGCTTTCACCGGTTCGGATTCAAACCAGCCGTCGAGATAATCGGTTGCGGATTTTGCGAACAGATCGAGCAATGCGCGCTGGCGCTCGATCGAAAGGCGCTTCAGCCGCTTGCCGACGCTTGCCGCCCGCAACGCCTCACGAAAGCTGCGCGCGTTCCAGCCCGGCACCAGATTGGGCGGGGCTTGCAGCACCATGTCGCGCAGCACATCGGCGATGTCGTTCAGCTCATCGCCGAAGGCGTCGTAACGCGCGGCATCCTTTGCGCTGAATTTGGCGATCTCATTTTTGGTGCGGCCTTCGCCGGTGAGGAGATAGCGGCCGTCATCGCTCGGAAGAAAATTCAGCGCGCGGCGTTCGACCACCGTCAGCCCATGCGCTTCTAAATCAAGATCGCGGATCACTTTGGGATTGAGCAGGCTGACCGTGTAGGCGGCGACCGAATTGCGAAAGCCGGGGTGAAATTCTTCCGTCACCGCGGCACCGCCGACCACGTTGCGGCGCTCGACGACTTTCACTTTCAAACCGGCCATGCCGAGATAGGCGGCGCAGACGAGGCCGTTATGCCCCGCGCCGACGATCACGACATCGAACTGCTCCGCCACAACAGGCTCCGCTTATGCCCGCGCTGTCCGCTGGCGTTTCAGCACCAGCGCCAGCACCGGAATGCCGACGACGAGCACGCCGATGCCGATCAGCGAACCATAGCCGGTATAGACCAGGCTGGAATAGAGAAGATACACGCACATCAGGCAGAACAGGATCGGCGTCACCGGATACAGCGGAACGCGGAACGGCCGCTCGCGGTTCGGGTCCTTCACGCGCATGACGAACAGCGACAGGCCGACCAGCAGGATGAAGAACCAGAAGACCGGGGCTGTGTAATCCACCATCGCCGAGAAGCCGCCTTTGGACACCGCGCCGAACACGATCAGTCCGAATGAGATGAGGCTCTGTACGATGATGGCGTTGCGCGGATTGTTGCCCTCGCTGCTCCAGATTTTCAGCCGGTTGAGCTGCAAATCCTGGCCGAGCGCGTAATAGACCCGGGCACCCGTGAAGATGCTGGCATTGATCGTGCTGGCGGCCGCCAGAATGACGATGACGCTGAGGATCATCGCGCCAGTCGCGCCGAAGCCGGCCCGCATCACTTCCGCCGCCACTGCATCGCTTTTGCGCAGGCCATCGAGACCGAGCACATTCAGATAAGCAAAGTTGATCAGCACATAGAGCGTCGTCACCACGGCGGTGCCGATCAGAAGAATGCGGATCATGTCGCGCTTGACGTTTTTCAGATCGGCCGAAAGATACGCGCATTCATTCCAGCCGCCATAGGTCAGCAGCACGAACACCATGGCGAGGCCAAACGCGCCAAGATTGGTGGTCGTGTCCGCTGCTGCAGCGGGGGCAGCGCCGCCACCATAGAGAAAGCCGATCAAGGCGATGGCGGCGAGTGCGCAGGATTCCAGAATGGTGAGAATGTTCTGCGCGGTCTTGCTTTCATAGGTGCCGGCGAGATTGATCAGCGTCAGCATCAAGAGGCCAAAGCCGCCATAGATCGCCGAGCCGTGTTCGCCGAGTGAATAAAGCTGCTGCGCATAATCGCCGAGCACGAAACAGACGGCCGCAATCGCGCCGGTCTGGATCACCGTCGTCCGCGCCCAGGCGAACAGAAAGCCAACCGGCAAACCGAAGGCGCGGGTAAGAAAATGATATTCACCGCCGGCGGAGGGATAGGCGGCGGCCAGTTCCGCATAGACAAGGACGCCGATCAGCGTCGCCACGCCGCCCAGCACCCAGGCGCCGATGAACCAGGCTTCGCTGCCGACATTCAGCGCCACCAGTTGCGGGGTCTTGAAGATGCCGATGCCGATGATGATGCCGACCATCATCAGCGCGCCGTCGATCACGGAAAGGCTTGCGCGCGGGGCGCCGGAATCCTGCGATGTCATGAATGATGCGTGGCGCGCGTGGCGCTTCCCTTGAAATCAAAGACGCTCCCACAGGGGGAGCGTCGGGATGAATGGCTCGTGGGCATTGTGTCCGCTTTCATGGTGCACCTGCAACCCCGCGCGGTTAGTTGCGGACAGATTGCCGCGCCGCCCGTTGTCTTGCGATGCGGGAATCCAGACTCACGAACACCGCGCGTGCGGAAATATTCATCTGCTGTCGTCCCCGCGAAGGCGGGGACCCATAGCCACCGTTGTGTATGGGGTGAAACAACCTGCTGTCTTTCAACCGTAAGGCCGCAGCGTATGGGTCCCCGCCTTCGCGGGGACGACAAGAAATGAAATCTGCGCGGGGACGACCGAGAATATTGGCCTGCGCGGGGACGACAACTGTGCTGCCGCTACTTCCGCCGCTTCCCCACCGCCATCTTCGCCAGTGGCGCGTGGCAATGGCAGGTCACCAGATGATCGTTGACCATGCCGACCGCCTGCATGAAGGCATACACAATCGTCGGGCCGACGAATTTGAAGCCACGCTTCGCCAGATCCTTCGAGATTGCGCGCGACAGCGGCGTTTCCGCCGGCACGGATTTGGTGGTCTTGAATTCATTGACCAGTGGCCGGCCGCCCATATGGCCCCACAACAGATCGGAAAAGCCGCCGGTCTTCTCCATGATATCGAGATACGACCGCGCCGATAAAATCGTGCCCTCGATCTTCAGCCGGTTGCGGACGATGCCGGCATCCTGCATCAGCTTTTCGACCTTGTTCGGCGTGTAGCGCGCGATCTTTTCCGGCTGGAAATCGTCAAAGGCTTTGCGGAAATTGTCGCGCTTGCGCAGGATGGTGATCCAGGAAAGGCCGGCCTGAAAGCCGTCGAGGATCAGCTTTTCAAACAGCGCGCGGTCGTCATATTCCGGCACGCCCCATTCATTGTCGTGATAGCTGACGTAGAGCGGATCGTCTTTCGGCCAGGGGCAGCGATGCAGGCCATCGACATGGACGATCGCTTTCATCCTTCTGCCTTTATCCGTGAACGTTGGTCTTGGTTTGCGCGAGAAAATCAGCCACCGCGCTGTCGCGCAAGGTCAGCGTCACGCCGCCGGCGCTGAGCGGCAAACCGGCTGCGATCGCTTCCGCCGCGCGATCCACACGCAGCATGGCAAGCCCTTGTGTTCCCGCCGACGAGCCCATCGTGCCGATGGCCTTGTCGCCGGCCATCACCGCAACGCCATCCTGCGCCGGATGATCGGCAAAGGCGACCGCGACGATGCGGTTGCGTGCGGTGCCACGATGTTCGACGCGCGACACCACCTCCTGGCCGACATAGCAGCCTTTCTTGAAATCGACGCCGTTCAGCTTGTCGAGATCGGCATCATGCGGGAAGGCGTCGCCATAGATGAAATCCAGACCGCCGCGCGGCACGCCGAGCGCGATGCGATGCGCGTCGTAGTCCTTTGCGTCGACGCGCGTTGCATTGAGCGCAGCGATGGCTGCGTCAACGTCATCGGTCGGCATGATGGCGCGCAGGCCGAGCGCGGGCAGGCGCGGATCGGCATAGATGATGGCGCTGTCGCTGGTGTCGTCGGTCTTGGCCTCTCCGTCCCATGCCGCCAGCACCGAAAGGGTATCACCGCGCGCGATCGTCACCTTGGCGCGCAGCTTGTAGAACGTGAGCTTCTGCGCCAGTTCGTCAGCGAGCGCCGTTGCCACATCGATCAGCAAGCCATCCTCGCCGGCATCGATCACCAGAAAATCGGCGATGATCTTGCCTTGCGGCGTCAGCAGCGCGCCATAACGCGCGTCGCCAGGTGACAGGTGTTCGATGTCACAGGTGACGAGATTATTGAGAAATCCGCGCGCCGGTTCGCCGGTGACGCGCAAGACGCTGCGATCTGTGAGCAAGGCCGCTTTCATGACAGTTCAGGATGGCTCCTCTTATCCCTTCCCCCAACGGGGGAGGGGGGCCGGCCGTCAGGCCGGTCGGGTGGGGCTGTTCTTCAACAGGCTTTCGCTTTCAAGCGCTTGATTCAAGGTCTTGCCAGACTTCGCGGTGAAACGTAAGGCGCTGGCATGATGCCCTCAAGGGCAACATAGTGGGCATGCTTTCACGGCGGTAATGGCAGGACGGACGATCATGGCACAGACCTTCGACACGATTTTCAAAGGCGGCATCGTCGTCAATCAGGACGGGGAGGGCGCCCGCGATATCGGCGTTGTGGGCGGCCGTATCGCTGAGATCGGCGATCTGTCGCAGGCTTCGGCCGCGGAAACCGTCGATTGCAAGGGCCTGCATGTGCTGCCGGGGGTGATCGACACCCAGGTGCATTTCCGCGAGCCGGGCGGCACCCACAAGGAAGACCTCGAATCGGGCTCGCGCAGCGCGGTGATGGGTGGCGTCACCGCCGTGTTCGAAATGCCCAATACCGATCCGCTGACCATCACGCCCGAGGCTCTGGCCGACAAGGTCAAGCGCGGGCATCACCGCATGCATTGCGATTTCGCGTTTTTCATCGGCGGCACCTACGACAATTACAAGGACCTGCCGGAATGGGAGCGCCTGCCTGGTTGCGCCGGCGTCAAGGTGTTCATGGGCTCGTCCACCGGCTCGCTGCTGGTGGAGAATGAGGACGGCCTGCGCAACATCCTGAAGGTGATCCGCCGCCGGGCCTCGTTCCATGCCGAGGACGAGCATCGGCTGAACGAGCGCAAGGGTCTGCGGGTCGAGGGCGACCCGACCTCCCATCCGGTCTGGCGCGATCCGGTGGCGGCGATGATCGCGACCGAGCGGCTCGTGCGTACAGCGCGGGAGACCGGGGCGAGGGTGCATGTTCTGCACATCTCCACCGCCGAAGAAATCGAGTTCTTGAAGGATTACAAGGATGTCGCCTCGGTCGAGGTGACGCCGCACCATCTCACCATGGCGGCGCCGGAATGCTACCAAGTGCTTGGAACGAAAGCACAAATGAACCCGCCGGTGCGCGATGCGCAGCACCGGGACGGCATCTGGCGCGGCGTTACGCAGGGCATCGTCGATATCCTCGGATCCGACCATGCGCCGCATACTTTGGAAGAAAAATCAAAGGCTTACCCGGCAACGCCGTCGGGCATGACCGGTGTGCAAACGCTGGTGCCGCTGATGCTGGACCACGTCAACGCCGGCCGTCTTTCGCTCGCCCGATTCGTCGATCTGTCGAGCGCGGGTCCGGCGAGGTTATTCAACATCGCCCGCAAGGGGCGGATCGCCGTGGGCTATGACGCCGATCTCACGATCGTTGATCTGAAGCGGCAGGAAACCATAACCGATCAATGGGTTGCGTCGAAGGCGGGGTGGACGCCCTATCACGGCAAGCAGGTCACGGGCTGGCCGGTCGGCACAGTTATCCGCGGTCGCCGGGTGATGTGGGAGAACGAACTTGTCACCCCATCACAGGGTGAGCGGGTGCGGTTTCTGGAGACGCTGTCGGCTTGAACGGAGGCCGACGCAAAGCTTACTGGCGCGACAGGTCGAGCGAGAATTCGCCATTGCGGATGCGGTTTGGCAGACCTTCCGCGAATACCGCCGCGGCGTCCTCGCCATAGGTCGAGACGAATTCAATCAGCGCGGCGAACAGGCAGGCCTGCGCCATGCAATCGCCGTCGATTCCATCCAGCCGCGCCTCCGCCCAGGCTTCATGAACGTAACCCAGCGCGACCTTTTTCTGCTCGTGATCCGCAATCGGCTCACGGGCCGAGTTCAAGCGCGACAGACTATTCATGCTAACAAGATCCCCGCGCGTTTCCGCGCCCAGTAGGCGAGACGTCGGGAAACGTTAGCATGTGAGGCGGGGGATCAAACCCCGGACTTTAGGAAAGGTTAACGCCCACACAGAGAAATCGTTACCAACTGACTAATTCATCAGTTCGTGTAACGAGCTGTAATTTCTCGAGAAATTTTGGCGCCTTCGTCGAGATAGCGACGGATTGCGATGTCGGCGGCGTCGGTGCAGGTCCGATAAGCCTGTTGAAAGCCGCTATAGCCGCGATTGAAGCTGGCCATCAGCTTCACCTTGCGCTCCGGCGCCGGGGCCTCGGCTTCGATCAGGGCGCGCATCTCGTTGCGCCATTTTTGCCCGTCCTTGGCGCCGCACAGACCGCGCAGATAATGCAGGGCGCCGAGAATTTCCGAGAGGCGCTGCAACTCGGCCTCGAACGCCGCGCCGCTATCGACGGCGCGCGCCGGCGTTACGAGGGAGGCTGCGATCAGCAGGACGAGGAGGGGCCGCTTCATCATCTTGCTGCTGGTATGCGCCGCGCTTTGGGCATTCGCAAGGCCGGTTTTGCAGTCAGAACTGGGCCATAGCCCGGTCGATGATCTCGCGCAGGCCGTCGGTGGTCTGAAGGCCGTCGACCTCCTGCGGGTAGCGCCAGGCCGCCTCGGCGATCTCCGTCATGTCGGGGACCGGCTCACCGGCGATCCAGCGCGCGGCGAAGCAGAGGATGACGAAATGGCGTTTGATGCGGCCATCGGCGTCTTTTGCGATCATCTCGCGGTAGCCGGCGGGTTCCAGCGGCTCGATCGTCATGCCGACCTCCTCGCGCACCTCGCGGACGATCGCCTCGCGGACGGTTTCGCCGACCTCGACCACGCCGCCCGGCAACGTATAGATACCGCTCGCCATGCCCGGTCCGCGGCGGATGATCACGACCTTGCCATCGCGGATGATGGCGGCGCTGACCGCGAGAAAAGGTCGCGGGGGATAAGTGCGGTCTTCTGACATGTTGCAGTCCCGATTGCGGTATCAGGTACCGCATGTGCGGACGCTATTCCATCGTCATGACGCCGGACGAGATGCGCGGGCAGTTCGGCTATCCCGAACTGCCGAATTTCCCGCCGCGCTACAATGTGGCGCCAACGCAGCCGATCCCGCTGGTGCGGCTGTGGGAGGGGCGACGGCAATTCACGCTGATGCGCTGGGGCCTGCTGCCATCATGGGTGAAGGATCCCAAAGCCTTCACCCTGCTGATCAATGCGCGGGCCGACACGGTCAACGACAAGCCGGCCTTCCGCAACGCCATGAAATATCGCCGCTGTCTCATTCCGGCTGACGGCTTCTACGAATGGAAGCGTGAAGGCACGAGCAAGCGGCCATATCTCATTCGCATGAAGAGCAAAGCGCCGTTCGCCTTTGCCGGCTTGTGGGAGACCTGGACCGGCCCGAATGGAGAAGAGGTCGACACCGCCGCCATGGTCACGACAGAGGCGAATAAAGTGCTGGCGCCGATCCATCATCGCATGCCGGTGATCCTGCCGCCGCAGGCTTATGCGGACTGGCTTGACCATGCCAATGTCACCGCGGCGCAAGCCTCGTCGCTGCTGGTCCCGTTTGATGATGAACCGATGGAAGCGTTCGAGATATCGGCTGAGGTCAATCGTGTCGCGAACGACAATCCCGATATTCAAAGACCCTATACCGCGCCGCCGCCGGCCGAAATGATGCTGCCGTTCGGCTGATAAAGTAAGCGCAGTGAGTGTGACCGATTGTGACTGAGCCTGACATCGACATATCAATCACGTCGGCATGGCGGTGCGTGACCTTGATGACACCGTTCGCCGCTACGAAGCGCTTGGCTTTCAGCTCACCCCCTATTCGCCGCATTCAGCGGCCTGGAAGCCCGGCGATGCGGTGAAGCCGCTTGGCTCCGGCAATCGCTGCGTGATGTTTGCCAATGACTACCTCGAAATCCTGGCGAGCGAGGATGCCCGCCAGCCGGCGGCGCGCATCACCAATTTTCTCAAGCGTCATCAGGGCGCGCATATCATCTGTTTCAATACCGAAAAGCCGCAGGCAGTCGATCAACGCCTGCATGATGCCGGCATGGAGACATCCGGCGTAATCGCGCTCCAGCGCGAGATCGATACGCCGGATGGCGTGCAGACGGCGAAGTTCGAGCGTGTGCAGTTCGCGCCGGAGCAATCGCCGGAGGGCTATATTCAGGCGGCGCGGCATCTGACCCCGCAGCACATCTATCAGCCGCGCTACACCAGCCATCCCAATGGCTGCACGCAATTGTCGAGCACCTTTGTCGTCACCGATGCGCTTGATGAGTTTGCCAAAAAATACGCGCTTTATACCGGCCTGCCGCCGATCAAGGACGATCATGCTGTCCGGTTCGACTTCGCGGCCGGCACGCATCTTTTCATCATCGATGCCCGGCATGTGCAGGATTATCTGCCCGGCACGCTATTGCCGCCGCTGCCGGCGATTGCCGGCGTTGCGCTCCGTAGCCCCAATCTCGCGGCTCAGCGCGAGCGCCTGACGACACACGGATTTGCTTTCAGCGAGGCCAAGGGCCGTCTCGTCGTACCGGCAGAGCAGGCCAGCGGCACCGTCATTCTGTTTGAGGAATAAGCCATGATGATTTTGAAGCATCTTGCCGCGGCGTTTCTCGCCGTCTGCGCAGCGACCGCCATCCCCGGAACCGCATCGGCGCAAAACTTTCCCGACAAGCTCGTCAAGATCGTCGTGCCTTATCCGGCGGGTGGTGGCGTCGATGGGCTCGCTCGCGCGCTGGCGGAAAGCCTGTCGCAGACCTGGAAACAGCCGGTCATCATCGAGAACAAGCCCGGTGCCAGCACCATGATCGGCGGCGAGAGCGTGGCGAAAGCGCCGGCCGATGGCTACACGCTGCTGCTGACCAGCGATTCCTCCATCACCAGCAATCCGTTTTTGTTTCCGAAAGCGAATTTCGATCCGGTGAAGGATCTGGCGCCGATCACCCAGCTGATCGAACTCAATCAGATTCTGGTCGTGCATCCGTCCGTTCCCGCCAACACCGTGGCCGAGCTGGTGAAGCTGTCGAAAGACAAGAAAGGCGCGCTGAATTACGGCTCATACGGCACCGGCAGCCAGCCGCATCTGCTGTTTGAAATGCTGCGCGCCAAGGATGGCGCCGACATCATGCAGATTCCGTATCGCGGCATCGCGCCGGCCATCACCGCGACAATCGCCAATGATGTGCAGATGACGCTTGGCGGCTGGTCGGTGACGCAGGGGCATATCCAGGCCGGCAAGCTGAAGCCGATCGCCATCAGCCGCAAGGAGCGGATCAAGGAGCTGCCCGACATTCCGACGCTGAAGGAAGCCGGCTATGCCGAGGTCGATCCACAGTCATGGTTCGGATTATTCGCGCCGGCCGGCACGCCGCAGCCGATCATGGACAAGATCCAGAAGGATATCGCGGCAGCTTTCGCCAATCAGGCGTTTCTCGACCGGAATATCAATGCGCTGGGCTTTGGCGCCGTGGCGTCGACGCCGGCGGCATTTCGCGCCTTTATCGCCGAAGATCTCGCCTATAAGGGAAATCTCATTGCGGTGACGGGAATTAAGGCTGACTAGCACGGACATGGTCCGTCACGCGGTCGCATTGACATGATGGCCGCTAGGGCGATAGCGGAGAGGCAGAAACGGAGGGAAATGCCCATGCGTCGCCTTTTTATGGCCCTCGGCCTCGTGACCTGTTCGCTGGTGTCGGCTCATGCCCAGGCTCAGAATCAGACCTGGCCCGAACGTCCTGTAACGTTCATTCTGCCGCTCGGCGCCGGAAGCGGCGTTGACATCACCGCGCGCCTGATCGCCGACAAGCTGTCGGCCAAGTGGGGCAAGCCGGTGGTGATCGAAAACCGGCCCGGCGGTGACGCCATCGTTGCGATCAATGCCTTCGTGTCGGCGAACGATACCCACACGCTGCTGATGGCGCCGACCTCGACCTTTACCGCGCATCCGATCCTGCATGCCAAGCTGCCGTATGAGCCAGCCGATCTCGTGCCGATCGCACGCGTGACCAACACGCTGATCGCGATCGGCGTGCCGACGGCGCTCGGCGTCAACACGCTGGCCGATTTCGTCAAGCTCGCGAAGGAAAAGCCGGGCACGCTCAATTATGCCGGCACCACCGGTGCGGTCGATTTCGTCGTCTCCGGCTTCATGAAGGACGCCGGTATCAATGTCACGAAAGTGCCGTACAAGGACGGCGTGCAAGCGCTGAACGATCTGGCCGAAAACCGCATCCAGATTTACGCCGCCGCTTACGCGATCATGCGGCCGCAGATCGAAGCCGGCAAGGTCAAGGCACTGGCGCTGATGAACAAGGAACGCGCTGCGTCGCTGCCGGATGTGCCGACGGCCGCCGAGGCCGGTTTCCCGTCCGCGACACTGGACGGTCTTGTTGGTCTGTTTGGTCCGAAGTCGATGAAGCCGGAACTGCGTGACAAGATTGCCGCCGATGTGGTGGAGGCTGTCAGCGATCCGGCTCTGGCCTCGCGCATTGCTGCAAGCGGTCAGGTGGTGCGGCCCGGCAAGGCGGCGGAATTCGCTGCCGAGATCGACGAGCAGCGTGCTCGTGTCGCCGCTGCGGCCAAGGCGATCGGCGCAGCCAAGTAAATTGGCTGTTCACAAAAATAGGAAAGCCGGCGCAGGTGACTGCGCCGGCTTTTTTTTATGTCTGGAGGAAAGGGGCAGCGCGGGCGCCATCCCTTCGAACCATCCTCAGAACTGGATGTTCGCCTGTTTGATGATGGGGCTCCATTTCTTGACCTCTGCGGCCATGAAGGCCTTCAGATCGTCCGGCGTGCCGCCGGCGATCTCGACGCCGAGCATGTCGAGCGATGTCCTGGCCTTGTCGGATTTCAGATAGTCATTGGTCGCCGCGTTCAGCTTGGCGATGATTTCCGCCGGCGTGCCTTTGGGCGCCAGCAGCGCATACCAGACGCTGGCTTCAAAGCCGGGCAGGCCGGACTCAGATGCCGTCTGCACATTCGGCAGCTTGGACCAGCGTTTGTTGCCGGCAATGGCCAGCGCCTTGATCTTTCCGTCCTGCACATTGGTGACGTAGCCGCCCATCGAGTCCATGCCGATGTCGATATGCCCTCCGATCAGGTCGCCGATAATCTGCGGTGTGCCGCGATACTGCGCATGCGCGAACTTGACGCCGGACGTGGCTTGAAGAAGTTCGCCGGTGACGTGGCCGAGTGAGCCGTTGCCGGGATAGCCGGCTGTCAGCTTGTTCGGGTTGGCCTTGGCGTATTCGATCAGCTCCTTCAGGTTCGAGAACGGCGCGCCGGGCCGGGCAGTGACAATAATGGCCGATTTGCCCACCAGTGCGATCGGCACGAAATCGCGCTCCGGATCGAACGGCATGTCCTTGTACATCAATTTGTTGGTGGCGGCGGGACCGGTCGTCGCGAACAAGAGCGTGTAGCCATCCGGCGCGGCCTTCGCCACCATCTGCGCCCCGATATTGCCGCCGGCACCGCCGCGATTATCGATCACGAAGGGTTGCTTCAACGTCGTCCCGAGATATTCGACGAGGCCGCGCGCAATGATGTCTGATGTCGTGCCGGCGGTGAAGGGCACGACCAAGGTGATGGCGCGATCAGGCCAGGATGATTGCGCCGATGATGGCGCTGCTGCGAACAGTGTCGTGGCGGCAACGGCCGCGGCGACGCATTGCGAGATCAAACGAAACATGGATGTGATCCTCCCTCTAGAAAGCGCGCGTCAATTTCAGTGCCTGAAACCAGGGTCATTTCGACGCGCATGTGCGATCAGTTTCTTCTTGAGCGCAGACAGTGAGACATGAAGCGAAGTCGCCGCCCCTCCCTCAGGCGGGCATGTAGTTTTTCCAGTTATCGGTCTTGAGCGGCCTTTGCGGGAACGTCTGCCGCTGATCGGCGGCGCGGCCGATCAGGTCGGTGGCTGTCACATTCTTTCGCTGCAGATAGCCGCTGAATTCTTCGATGGCGCCTGTCAGAAGATCAAAGCCGCGCAGCATGACGGGCGATGACATTTCAACGGCAGAGGCGCCCGACAGCATCATCCGCGCAATGTCGAGACCCGATTGCGCGCCATTGGTTGCGATCAGCGGCTTGTTGGCGCCGAGCTTCGACCTGGTTAATGCCAGCCATTGGCAGGTCAGCGGCAAATTCCAATAGCCGCCGACGCCAAGCGTGGTGCCAAGCATCGGCTCGAAAGTTTCCACGTCGGGAATGAAGCCGAGCGAACGGCCGGCCAGCACCACGGCTTCGCCACCGCTTTCGAAGGCTGCTCCGGCAAGGTCCGGCACCCGCTCGCTCTGGCCGGTGATCTTCACCCAAAGCGGAATGGTGATGGCGGCCCTTACTGCCGACACGATGGTCTGGATGCGGGCGGGATCGAGTTCGGTCGACACTGCGCCTTTGGCCTGGCTGGCATAAGGCGTGCCGATATTGAGTTCGAGCACGCGGATGCCGGCCTGTTCGATCTGCCGGGCCATGGCAATGGTGTTGTCGAGCCCGGACAGGATGACGCTTGCGACCGCGTAGGAATCATAATCCTTCGCTTCACGATCGAGCTTCGTTGTCTGCTCCAGCCATTCGTCAAAGGATTGCGGCGTCAGGCCGGAGCGGCACGCCATGTAAGCATGCAGCGGCGCATTCTGGCCCCACGGGATCGGCTCCCAGCGTTCGTTGAGGATCATATATTCGGCGCGCTGCAGCTGGTCGCGCGCCGCTTCCGACTCGTTGACGGATTTGACAACGACCGCGCCGACACCCGCCTTCAGCGCGCGGCGCACGCCATCGGCTTCGATCAGGTGTTCGGCCGAGCCCGCGATCAGCGGGTTCTTCAACGTGACGCGGCCGACATTGGTTTGGAGATGTTTCATTGTCATCGTGCGATCCGTTTCCTGGCTGTCTCTTGCGCCGGCCGCTTCCTGGTGTCGGTAGCGTCGTCAATGAAATGGCGGTGGCCGCTGTAGCCGAGCTTGCGGGAGATGTCGTGCGCGCAGGCTTTCAGAGCATTGACGAGCTTTGCTGGCGGACTGGCGGGCAGAAACTGAATGGAGCCGACAAGTGCGACGCTTGCCACGCAGACATCGTTGACATCGAAAATCGGCGCGGCGGCAGCGTTGATGCCGATCATCGTTTCTTCCGGCGCTGTGCCGTAGCCGCGGCGAACGATGCGCGCCATCTCCTTTTCCAGAACGGTTATCTCCGTGGGCGTATTGGGCGTCAGGCGCGGACGCTGTGCGAGTGCGCGCTGCTGCATGTCAGGCTGGGCGAAAGCGATCATGACTCTGCCCTGCGCGGAGGCATGATACGGCAATTCGCTGCCGGGCCGCACGCCGATCTCGATCGCAGACGTGCCGGCAATCGTCAGCATGACGAGCGCGCCGCGCGGTGTCATCGATGACAGAACGACACTGAGGCCGCATTGATCGCGCAAGTCGCGCATCGGCCCTTCCGCGATATGCACGAGATCAGCATCGGGCGAGAGCCGTGCCAGCAGGCGACCCTTGGCGCCGATCGCATAGCGCGATGTCGCCTGGTTCTGCACAAGATAGCCGCGCTCGACCAATGTCAGCAGGTGACGATGCACCGAACCTTTGGTCAGCTTCAGGCGTTCGGCAATTTGCGTGACGCCCATCTCTTCGCCTGAAAACGCGACCGCTTCCAGAACATCAAGCGCAATGCGAACCGAGCGGACGCCGCTTTCGTCTGTTGCTTGGGCCATGATGTCTTCGTCCTCCCGTTGCAGGTCACAGCAGCCGCATAACATGCACGCTGCTTTTGCGCTGCAACAGAACTCTTCTTGTTCTCTGCAGCCAGCAATATTGACCTACGTCTGCCAAGGCAATAAAAAAATGGAAACAGCGTTTCGCGCTCGCGAACACCAATAAACGATCGGGAGGGGTCATGAAGACCATTTCAGCTATAGCGATTGCCGCATGTATTGCGGCCAGTACCGTGCCCGCCTGCGCGCAGGAAACCTACAAGATCGGTTCATCGGTGGGGCTGACGGGCTATGCCGCGGCGGTCGACCGCGCTTGGCGCGACGGCCTCGATGTCGCCGTCGACTATGTCAACAAGAATGGCGGCATCAATGGTCGCAAGATCCAGCTGTTCGTCGAGGACAACAAGTCCGAGCCGCAGGAAGCTGTGACCGTCTATCGCAAGATGATCAGCTCCGACAAAGTCGAGAGCTTCATCAGCGGCTGCGTGTCCGCCGGCACATTCGCGGCAGCGCCATTCGTCGTGCGCGCCAAGGTGCCGATGGTACTGTGCTCGATCCTGCCGCCACAGGCGGAGCAGGCGAACTGGGCTTTCAGCTTCCTCGCGCCGCCGCGCTTTGAAGTCGAAACCCGCTATCAATATCTCAAGGACAAGACGCAGATCCGCAAGGTCGGCATCCTGCATGATCCGAGCCCTTACGCGACCTTGCAAAAGAACATCGCTGTCAAGATCGCCGAAGACTTCGGCATTGAGGTGCCTGTCGTCGAGCAATACAAGCCGGACGATGCCGACTACAGCGCGCAGATCAGCAAGATGGTGGCGGCCGGTGCCAAGGCGATTATCAAGATCGGGCTTGGCGGATCGACGCTGACGACTGCACGCAACATCAAGCAGCTCGGACAAGACATTCTCCTCCTCGGCAGTGTCGATGACTTCGCGGTGCTGAAGCCGGCTGCCGATACGCTGGGCGAGCAATTCATGTTCGTTGCGGCACCGGCGCAGGTTTACGACGTGCTGCCGGAAGGTCCCTTGAAAGAGGAGATAGGCCGATTCCTGCCACTTTGGCGCGCCAAGCATGGTGACCGCGACGCATTCTGGGCCGGTAAGGCCTGGGATGCGCTGATGGTGGTCAAGGCCGCGGCCGAGAAAGGCAAGAGCGTTGAAGGCTCGAAGATGCGCGACGCGATTGAAACTGTCAGCGGATTTCAAGGCACCGGCGGCGTCTATAACTTTTCGCCGACCGTGCATCAGGGCATTACGCAGAACCCGTTCTTCCTCGCCACCGTCGTTGGCGGAAAGCTGCAGGTCAAATGATGGTGCAGGCTGCGGCGACAGCGCCCGTAGCCGGCGCGCGACCGAACATGCTCGATGTCGAAAACCTCTCCGCCCGTTACGGGCAAGTGGAAGCACTCCACAGCGTGAGCCTCAGCGTTGGCGATGGCGAACTTGTTGCCGTGCTCGGTCCGAATGGCGCCGGCAAATCGACGCTGCTGCGCTCGATCATGGGGCTGACCACCTCGACAGGCGCCGTGCGCTTCAGCGGCCAGACAATGCCGCGCAACGGCACGTCGAAGATAGCGCGCGCCGGCATCGTTCTTGTGCCGGAAGGCCGCGGGATCTTCGCGCCGATGAGTGTCGCCGAGAATCTGCAACTCGGCGCTTACATGATCGGCGGACGCGGCGACGAATTCGAACGCCGCCGCGAACGCGTGCTGACCTTGTTTCCGCGCCTCAAGGAACGTCTCGATCAGGTGTCGGGCTCGATGTCGGGTGGCGAGCAGCAGATGCTGGCTGTCGGTCGCGCCTTGATGGCGGAGCCGCGTCTTCTCCTGCTCGATGAGCCATCGCTCGGCCTTGCACCGAAAGTGACGGCGGAAATTCTGGAGACGCTCGGCCAACTCAATCGCGACGGCTTGCCGATCCTTCTCGTCGAACAAAAAGCGCCGCTCGCGCTCAAGCTCGCCAATCGTGCGTATGTCATGTCGAACGGCCGCATCTCGGCGGAGGTCGACCCACGTGAGATCAAGTCCCATGCCGACCTCGCGCAATTCTACTTCAACTAGTCTCGGCCGCATCCTGTCATGGGTACCGGCGGCGCTGGCGGTCGGGCTGGTCGGCTATGCCATCGTGGTCGGCGGCTACATCGTCACCGTGGCCGGCTTCGCGCTGATCTATGCGGTGTTCGTCACCGGCCTGAACATCTTCATGGGTTATGCGGGACAGGCTTCGTTCGGCCAGAATGCCTTCGCGGCAATCGGCGGCTATACGTCGGCGGTGCTGACGGCGACCTATGGCTGGCCGCCGGTGCCGGCGATGCTTGCCGGCATTGCCGGCGCGATCGTGTGCGCGGTCGTGGTCGGCTATCCGACCTTGCGGCTGAAAGGCCACTATCTTGCGATGGCGACGCTCGCAATCGGCCTCATCGTCTATGAAGCGACCGTACAGTGGCAGTCGGTCACGCAAGGCTATATGGGCATTTCCGGCATTCCGCCGTTCGGGATCGGCAGTTTCGAAATCGAATCCGATCGCGCTCAGCTGATCTTTCTGAGCATCGTCGTCGCCATCGCGATGGGAAGCGCCTGGCTCATCCGCAATTCGCGGTTCGGCCGCGCGCTGGTCGCGCTATCCGGCAGCGAGGATGCGGCGCGCGCGCTCGGCATCGATGTCGCGCGCTACAAGCTCGGCGCTTTCATCATCTCGGCAACCTATGCCTCAATCGCCGGCTCATTATTCGTGCATATCGTCGGCTTCGTCAGTCCGGAAGTGTTCGGCATGAATATGGTGATCCTTGGCTTCACCATGCTGTATGTCGGCGGTATCGGTACAGTCATAGGCCCGCTGGTAGGCGCGATCGTCATCAATCTGTTGCCGGAGACATTCCGCGCGCTGAAGGATTATCAGGACCTCGTCTATGGCGTTGCGCTAATCCTCTTGCTGATCTATGCGCCGGGCGGCCTTGCGGCCTTGACACACCCCTTCAAGCGTAAGTCAGCGCCAGCCCCTACCGCGACGCTCGCCAGCGAAGGAGCAAAGCCATGAGCCGGCTGAGCGTTGAGGGGCTGACCAAGCGGTTCGGCGGGCTTGTGGCCAACGAGGCCGTCAGCTTCGACGTCCCAAAAGAGGGCGTCTTCGCCGTCATAGGGCCGAACGGCGCGGGAAAGACAACGCTGTTCAGCATGATCTCCGGCTTTCATCAGCCGACCGAAGGCAAAGTGATCTTCGAGGGTGAGGACATTACCGGGCTTGCGCCGGAATTGATCGCGGCGCGCGGGCTTGTGCGCACATTCCAGCTCGCGCAGCTTTTTCAGGATCTGACCGTTCTGGAAAATGTGAAAGTCGGCCGCCATGTGCGCACGCGGGCAGGACTGTTTGCGGCGTTGCTGCGGCCGGGTTGGGCGCGGCAGGAAGAGACAGATACCGATCGCGTCGCGCACGACCTGATCGAGTTCGTCGGTCTTGGATCGCAAGCCGATGCGCCAGCATCGGCCTTGCCCTATGGCCAGCAGCGTCTTCTGGAAATTGCGCGTGCGCTCGCCGCTGAACCGAAATTGCTGCTGCTGGATGAGCCGGCAGCCGGTCTCAATCACGACGAAACGTCGCGCCTGTCCGACATCATTCGCCGTGTCGCCGCGCGCGGCACGACCGTGCTGCTGATCGAGCATGACATGCAACTGGTGATGAAGACGGCGGATCGTATCGCCGTGCTCAATTTCGGACGCAAGATCGCCGAAGGTACGCCGGACGAGGTGCAGCGCAATCCGGATGTGATCGAAGCCTATCTCGGCGGCGTGGAGATGCTGCATGACTGATTTCGCCTATTTCGGACAGACGCTCGTCAACGGGCTGAGCGTCGGCTGCATCTACGGGCTGATCGGCATCGGCTTCTGCGTGATCTATAATGCAAGCGGCATCGTCAATTTCGCGCAGGGCGCGTTTGTGATGCTGGGCGCCATGCTGACCGTGCTGTTCTATGACGTGCTGCATATGCCGCTGGTTGTCGCCGCACTCGCCGCGATCCTGCTTGTCGCCATATCGGGCATCATCATCGAGCGCCTTGTCGTGCGTCCCTTGTGGGACCGCAAGGCGACGATGTTCGTGATGATCCTTGCGACACTCGCTGTGCAGATCGTCATCGATCGCGCGACCTTGTTGATTGCCGGCGATCAGCCCAAGAGCCTGCCGGTCTTTACTGATCTGCCGCCGCTGCGTTTCGGCGGCGTCACTGTCGGTTTTCAGACGCTCTGGATCATCGGTGCGTCCCTGTTGCTGATCGCGGCACTCGCCTTCTTCTTCAATCGCACGCTGGCGGGTCGCGCCATGCGCGCCTGCTCGATCAATCGGGAAGCCGCGGCGCTGCAGGGTATTCCGGTCTCGACCATGCTCGGCGCGTCCTTCGCACTCAGCGCTGCGCTCGGGGCTATTGCCGGCATTCTCGTCACGCCGACGCAATTCACCGCCTACAATGTCGGAACGCCTTTCGCGATCAGCGGCTTCATTGCTGCCATTGTCGGCGGCTTCGGCCGTCCGTTCGGCGCGTTTCTCGGCGGACTGGCCTTGGGCGTTGCGCAGGCGCTGGCGGTGTTCAGCCTTGGCTCCGGTTTGAAAAATGTCGCGGCACTGTCGGTGCTGCTGATCTTCCTGTTCCTGCGACCCAACGGCATTCTCGGAGCGGCTAAATAAATGACGACGACGCGACATGATCCGGCAGATTTCCGCGCGCGACTTGGGCGTGGCGATATTCTGGCCGGCACTTTCATCAAGACGCCGAGCGGTCATTCGGTCGAGATCATGGGCGATCTCGGTTTTGATTTCGTCGTGATCGACGAGGAGCACGCGCCATTTGATCGCAGAGCCATCGATCAGGCTTTGGTGTCGGCAAGGGCAGGGCAGGTCGCGGCCTTGGTGCGCGTGGCGTCCTCCGCGCCCTCCAATCTGCTGTCGGTGCTGGATGGCGCCGCAACCGGCGTGCTGGTGCCGCATGTCATGTCCGCCGAACAGGCGCGCGAGATTGTTGTCAGCTGTCATTATCGCAACGGCAAGCGCGGCTTTTCCAATTCGCCGCGCGCCGGGCGCTATGGAGGTCTGTCGCTTGGCGAGCACGTCAAGCATGGTGATGCCATCACCACCATCGTCGCGCAGATCGAAGACCCTGAAGCCATCGATCATGCCGAAGCCATCGCGCGGCTCGATGGTGTCGATGCGCTGTTCATCGGCCGTGGCGATCTCGCGGTGGCGATGGGCGAAAATTCTTCCGATGCGCCTCGGGTCCGCGACGCCGCCGAGCGCGTCTGCGCAGCGGGTAAAGCTGCCGGAAAGCCGGTGATGGTGTTCGTCGGCAATGCCGTCGATGCGCAGGCGATGCGCGCCATCGGCGCCTCCGCATTCATTACTTCGTCCGATCAGGGCCTGATGCGTCAGGCTGCCGCTCGGGCCAAAGCTGACATCAGCGCGTTAACGTAAGAGGCTTTCGATGCGTGGCAAGGACGGTGAGATGTCGGCAGGTGTGGCTTTGCGCAAGGCGACCCATGCCCGCCATTATGAACAGACGCCGCAGGTGACCGATGCGGACGGCACGAAACACTGGATCACGCGGGCGGCAAACTTCGTCACCGTGGTGACGGATGCGAAAGCGGGCGCTGTACTGGAGCGCCGCGGCAACGCTGACGAATATATGCTGTTGCTGCCGCCCGGCACCGACGCAACGATCACTGCGAAGGGCGAGACAATCAATGCCAAGGGCGACAGCCTGACCATTCTGCCGCCCGGCGACAGCCGTGTCGTGGTGACGTCGCCCGGCATCGTCGCCCGGGTGTTTTCCAGCAAGGCCGATGATCTGGCGAAGCTCGCCAGCAATGCGCAAACCTATGCCGATGGCGCGCCGGAAGTGACGCCGATCACGCCATGGCCCGATCCGGTCGGCGGCTACAAGATCCGCCATTACGATCTGACGGAGATCGCCAGTCCGGATCCCAGCCCGCTGAAGATGCGCGTCTTCCGCTCGACCAATCTGATGATCAATGTATTCGAGCGCTGGACCAAGCGCCGCGATGTCAGCAAGCTCAGCCCGCATTCGCATGAGGATTTCGAGCAGGTCTCGCTCGGCCTGATGGGCGCCTTCGAACATCACCTGCGCTATCCGTGGGGATCAAACAAGGCCAGCTGGCAGCCGGACGAGCATGTGCATTATGAGCAGAGCCCGTCGGTGCTGGTGATCCCGCCGCGCGTGATTCATACGACGCATGATGTCGGCGAGGGTACAACCTGGCTGATCGATGTGTTCGGCCCGCCGCGTATGGATTTCTCGTCGCGGCCCGGTTTCGTGCTCAATGCCGATGATTATCCCGTGCCGGCGAATGCCTGACCTGCGCGTGACATCGCGCTATTTTCGTTTGAAGCAAAAAGGATAAGCCCGTGACGCAAACAAGTTCAGCCGATCCGGCGGTCGAAAAGCGCATTGACGCCTTGCTCGTCGGCGCCATCGATCCGCATGTCCATAGCGGCCCGTCGATCGCGCCGCGCGGCATCGATCATCTCGAATTGCTGCGCGAAGCATCCGCCGCCGGCTTTCGGGCGATCGTGACGAAGGATCATGATTATAGTGGCGTCATGACCGCGACGATGATCGAGAAGCATCATCCGGAGCTGAAGACGAAGATTTTTTCGAGCATTGTGCTCAACAATGTGGTGGGTGGCTTCAATCCCTATGCGGTTGAACACACGGCGGCGATGGGCGGAAAAATCGTCTGGTTTCCGACACTTGCGGCGGAAAATCATCTGCGCTGGGAAAAGACCTCGAACTGGGTTCACCCGGCCTCGACGCAGAAAATGCGGCCGGCCCGCGGCATTCCTGTGCTCAATCCGGACAAGACCGTCCGCGACGATGTAAAAGAAGTTATAGATATCATTGCGAAGAATGACATGGTGCTTGCGAGTGGGCATCTGCATGTCAGCGAAACATGGCTGGTGTTCGAAGAGGCCAAGCGCCGCGGCGTTAATCGCATGGTGCTGACGCATCCGGAAGATATCGTCGACGCATCGATGAATGACGTCGCCGGCATCGCCAAGATGGGCGCCTATGTCGAGCACTCGCTCTGCATGTTTATCGAAGGTTCGAAATTCAAAACCTGCGAAAGCGATGATCTCGGCAAGCATATTGAAGCAGCCGGCGTCGATCAGACCGTTCTCTGTTCGGATCTCGGTCAGACCGGAACCATCGGCCCGATCGAAGGAATCCACCGCGGCATCAAGCTGTGCATGGATCTTGGCTATAGCGACGATCAGATCCGCAAGATGGTGTCGTCGAACGCCGCAAGGATGCTTGGCCTGGACGAGGGGGCCTGATCGGGCCGAATCCACGCAGCGGCCCGCGGTCATTGCAGCCGCATCCGCCTCTTGCTTGATCCGATAGACTTGCCATCTTTGAAAGATGCGAGCGGAAGGGCTGCGGCCTGCCGCCAAGCGTGGCCTAAAGAAGCGAGGAGTTCGGATTGAGCGTCGCCTTCACCAAGGAAGAGAGTGCGGAAACGGCATCTGAAACCCAGCTGCCGGATCGGATCATCTCACCTCATCCCAATCTCGTCACCGAGGATGGACTGAAGGCGCTAGAGCGCCAGCTGGACGAAGCGCGCGAAGCCTATGAAGCCGCCGCCCAGATCGAGGATGTGAACGAAAAGCGGCGCCAGTCGGCGATCCCGTTGCGCGATATCCGTTATCTGACCGAGCGCATCCGCACCGCGCAGGTGATTGCGGCTCCGGCATCGCAGGACAAAGTCGCGTTCGGCAGCATCGTCACTTTCAGCCGCGAGGATGGCCGCGTGCAGACCTACAGGATTGTCGGCGAGGATGAAGCGGACCCGAAGTCCGGCTCGATTTCCTTTGTGTCGCCGGTGGCGCGGTCGCTTCTCGGCCGAAGCGTGGGCGAGGCGGTGACATCGGGCGATCAGGAGCTGGAGATCGTGGCTATCGGGTGAGTGAGCGCGGCCTGTTGCTTCTATCCAGTTTCCAAATCTATCGCAAAGGTCGACGGCTTCGTGTCCTTCTTTCAGGCGGGATGTTGAGAGCCTTGGTGCGTTGCAAGACGAAAGACGAGGTTGACCTCGCTCGCCGCATGGCACCGGAAAATTTTTCAAAAATGCGCCGGCTTGTGGTTGCTGACGCCATCGCAGAAGCGGGCATTGTTGGAAAAGAATACGCAGGATCTCGCTGATCAGATCAAACGCTTGCGTGCACATTTGTGCGGCATCTGGGAGTAGGATTCTGTAACTCTCCCATCGCAGCTGGATGCTCGCATCTCCAAGGCCACCTTCTATCTCAAGAACTGCCTAAAGCGACGCAGTGAGAAATAGAAAAGCGTTGCGCCGATTGCCAGCAACGCGGCGAACTGCGGCCAAACAACGTTAATCCCGGCACCGCGGAAGAGGATGGATTGCGCCAGAATGACAAAATGGGTATTGGGCGCTGCAAGCATGATGAATTGGATGATTTCCGGCATGCTTTCGCGCGGAGTCGTCGCTCCGGATAGCACCTGAAGTGGTAACAGGACGAGCATGAGCAGTAGTCCGAATTGCGGCATCGAGCCTGCGACGGTGGCGAGGAAGATGCCCATGCAAGTGGTAGCAAAGAGGTGAAGGGCGGTGCCCGCAAGAAACAGCGAGATCGATCCCTGAATCGGTACTGACAGCAGTCCCTGAACGACCACGACTAAGCAAAAGGTTGCGGCAAGGAAAACGACCAGCCCCATCGACCAAATCTTGCTGACCATGATTTCCGTTGGCGTCACCGGCATGACGAGAAGGTGCTCGATTGTTCCGTGCTCGCGTTCGCGAATGAGCGCAGCGCCCGTCAGAATAATCGACAGCATTGTGATCGATGAAATCAAGTTCGTAACCGCGCCGAACCATCTTTTGTTGAGCTCTTGATTGAAGCGGGTGCGCAATGTCAGATCGACCGGAACGGATAACGGGCCTCGGTGACGGTTCAGAAACTCGTTAATTTCACTCGTCACGATAGACTGGACATAGTTGCCACCAGTAAAAGCCTGGGTCATCCGAGTCGCGTCAATGTTGAGCTGAATTGTCGGCGCTTTGCCGGCCAGAAGATCGCGTTGAAAGTTCGGCGGTATATCGAGGGCAAATGTGTCCAGTCCGGCATCCATCCGACTGTCCATCTCATGTTGGGAAATGATTCGAGGTGTCGTGAAATAGGGCGGATACAGTGCCGTAATAATCCGCGACGACACCGGTGATTGATCTTCATCGACAATCGCAATCGCCGCTCGATTCAAGGTCTCTGGCATAGCCCTCGAGGCGGTGTAAACAGAGAGGCTAAACGCATAAGCAATCAATGCAAGCAACATAAGATCGCGCGCAAGACCACGCAGCTCCTTAATGCCGAGTTGGATGGTGTTGGTCAGACGCATGCTTAGCTTGCCTGCTTTCTGAGGAAAACGACCCCAAGTCCTAACAGCACGGGCACCATGATAAGGAGGGGGATGAACGCGGTCCACAGATCAGTTATGTCTAATGCTTTCGAGAACGTTCCGCGCGAAATCGTTACTAAATATGTCGTCGGGTAAATCCGGCCGATCAGTGCCCCGGCGCCCTGCAGCGACGAGACTGGATCGATAATTCCCGAGTATTGGATCGCGGGGATGAGTGTGATGAGCGCGGTGCCAAAGATCGCCGCGATCTGGCTTTTCATAAAGGTTGAGATAACCAGACCGAGTCCCGTTGCGACAATGACATATACGAGAGCGGCGGCTGTCAGTGTCGGGAAGCTTCCGGTGAAGGGAATGCGGAATACAAAAATGGCGAAGGTGACCATTAGCAGGAAGTTCAGCATCGCCAGCGCCACGTAAGGAAGCTGCTTGCCCAGCAGGAATTCCAGCCGCGTCACAGGCGTCACGTAGAAATTAATGATCGAGCCGAGCTCCTTTTCGCGGACAATGCTGAGAACTGTCAGCATCGCGGGTATCATCAACAGCAACAACGGGATGACCGCCGGGACCATGGCAACGAGACTTTGGATGTCAGGGTTATATCGATAGCGGACCGCGAGCTGAAAATTTCCCACGATCGCGGCATTGCCGTAAAGCTCCCGGGCCTTTTGTGTCAGCCAGTGTTGATGCATTCCTTGGACATATCCACGCACGGTTTCGGCCCGTGTTGGCATCGCTCCATCAATCCAGGCGCCGATCTCGACTTTCCGTCCCCGCGTTGCGTCGCGCGCAAAGCCCGGAGGGATCTCTATCGCAAGACTCAGCTCGCCGCTTCGCATGCGGCGGTCGAGGTCCGCATAATCAGTGATAGGAGGCTTTTCGGTGAAGTAGCGCGAGCCTGCGATTTGTTGGACGTAATCGCGGCTGACTGTGGTGTCGTCACGGTCGAGAACTGCGAATGAAAGGTTCTCGACATCGAGGTTGATGCCATAGCCGATGACGAACATCAATAAAAGACTGCCAAGAATTGCAAGCGTCGCCCGAATTGGGTCTCGTCTCAATTCGAGCGTCTCGCGCTTCGTATATGCGAACATCCGTCGGAATTCGAAGGGGCGGCTGAGCTTTGCCTGCTCCGTGCGCTCGGCCTTTTCATTACTGCTGTCGGAGGCAGGGGCCGCGACGGCGGCAGCCATCTGGGGTGCATCCTGCGGCTTGCTGATTGCGTCATCGAGGATGGCGATAAATGCCTCTTCCAGATTGCGGGCGGATTGCCGGGTAACAATGGCTGCCGGCGTGTCGCTGATCAGGACCTTTCCGGCATGCATGAGCGAAATGCGATCGCATAGCTCCGCTTCATTCATGAAATGGGTGGAGACGAAGATCGTCACATTGTCCTTGCGGGAGAGGTCGGACAGGATTTGCCAAAAACCATCGCGTGCCACAGGATCGACGCCTGACGTCGGCTCGTCCAAAATGAGGATATCAGGGGCGTGGATCATCGCCACAGCGAGCGATAATCGCTGCCGGATACCAAGGGGCAGCGCATTAGGCAGCGCGTCCATAACGCTGGTCAGATCGAAGCGCTGTGACATTTCGTCGATCCGAGCTGGAATGGAATCGGCAGGAATATCAAAGAGACGAGCATGCAGCGCGAGATTCTGGTGAACGGTCAGTTCGGAATACAGAGAAAAGCTTTGCGACATGTAGCCGACGCGGCGGCGTATGGTGATGTCGTTCGGATCGACGTAACGACCAAACAGACGCGCTTTGCCTTCGCTTGCAGGCAAGAGGCCAGTCAGCATCTTCATCGTTGTCGTCTTGCCGCAGCCATTTGAGCCGAGAAATCCGAATATCTCCCCACGAGGAATGCGGAAGCTGACATCGTCGACAGCAGTAAAATTGCCGAAGCGCATGGTGAGGTGATCGGCTTCGATGGCAATTTCGTCCTGTGCATCCCGCGGACGTGGGGGAATGATGACCTCTTGGTGACCGTGCCGTTTGCTCTCAGGCAAGAGCGCGATGAAGGCGGCGTCCAGCGTCTTTGCTTTCGTTGCGCTGAGTAAACCGGATGGTGTCCCGCTTGCCAGCACTTTGCCGCCATCCATGGCCACCAGCCAGTCAAAGCGCGCCGCCTCTTCCATATATGCGGTGGCGACGATGACGCTCATGTTCGCCCGGTCACGACGCATCTCGTCGATCAGTTCCCAGAACTGACGGCGTGACAATGGATCAACGCCGGTCGTCGGTTCATCCAGGATCAGCAGTTCAGGATCATGAATAAGCGCACAGCAGAGGCCAAGCTTCTGCTTCATGCCGCCTGAGAGCTTTCCTGCCGGCCGATCGGCAAAAGGTGTCAATCCCGTCCGAAGGAGGAGATTGGTGATACGGCTTTTTCGCTCGTGCGCGGTATGGCCAAAAAGGCGGCCAAAGAAATCAATATTCTCGAACACAGAGAGCGTCGGATAGAGATTTTTCCCCAGTCCCTGCGGCATATAGGCGATACGCGGGCACGTCTGCCGCCGGTGTGCCGCATCGCCCATGTCGCCGCCGAGCACGATAATCCGGCCGTCCTGGATGACATGTGAGCCAGCAATGAGCGAAAGGAGCGTCGACTTTCCAACCCCGTCTGGCCCGATCAGGCCAACCATGCAGCCGCGCGGTATTGCAAGCGTAATGTTGTCGATCGCGCGAGTCGCTCCGTAAGACAGGCCGACCGATTCGAGACTGACGACAGGAGCTAATGCCATGGCAGTCTGGCCGCTTGGCTGATCGCTCATTGTACAAGCGGCCCCGCCAGATGCGCTGGCCACTCGGCTTTGGAATCAAAACGCACATAAGCCATGCCGGGCAGGCCGGTCTTAACCTGCTGAATATGCTTGCGGAGCAGATCGGGCGAAATCTGAGCCTTGATGCGGAACATCAGCTTCTGGCGCTCTTCCTCGGTCTCAACAGTCTTGGGCGTGAATTGGGCGACATCCGCAACGTAGCTCACCGTTGCCGGGATGACATATTGCGGAACAGCATCGAGCAGGATGCGCGCATCGGCGCCAATGGAAATCCGTCCGGCCTGCGCCGTTGGCAGGAAGAATGTCATATAAACGTCACTGAGATCGACGAGGTTGAGAATGCGACCGCCACTTGAAAGGACCTCGCCCGGCTGGGCGACGCGATACTGGACTCGGCCATCACGCGGCGACTTCAGAGTGCTGTCATTGATATCGACGGTGATGCTTTCGATCGTGGCACGTGCGGCGTCGACCGATGACTCTGCATCAACAACCTGAGCTTTTGCGGCACTGATGGCGGCTTCGGACGCGGCGAGTTGCGCGCGCGACGCGCCGACAGCAGCCTTGGCGCCCTCATGCGAGGCACGATCGTCATCGAGAACCTGCTGAGAAACGGCATTGCTCCTTATCAACTGTTCCGACCGCGCCAGCTTTCTTTCCGCTGCATCGAGCTGTGCTTCGCGCTGCGCCACGACCGCAACGGCGGCCTTCCGCTCGGCCTCCCTCTGATTCACTAAGCTCTTGGCTGTATCAATGCCGATGATAGCACGCCGCAACTGCGCTTGCGCCTGGCGCCGCTGCGCTTCCAATTGGTCGGTATCCATCCGCGCGAGCACCTGCCCTGCGCGTACGAAGTCTCCTTCATTGACCAGGATTTCCTTGATGCGTCCTGCGGCTTTGGTGGAAATATCGATTTCAACAGCTTCGATGCGTCCATTGCCGCCGGCGACGCCATTGGGCAGGCGACTGTGACCAAATGTCTGCCACGCGAAGTATCCACCTACAGACGCAGCAATCAGCAGCGCAACGACGAGCCATGGAGCCGCGCCTTTTGTCATTTCAAGCCATCCCTTTCCGGTTCTACTCAAATTCTACGCTACCTGAGCTGCCTCTATTGGCCGCGGTGAGATCAGTTCAGCTGTTCTTTGCTGCTGCGGATTTGCGCATATGCCCAAAATTCCCACTTTCATCGTAGGGTCGCGTCTAGTTCTTTTGCGTAAAATCGCTCGACATTTCAACGCTTCGGTCAGATCTACATTGGGTAATTTTCTAGCATATTCAGCTTGGTGTTCGAGACCGGGAGCGCAGAGATCCATGTGTGCTTCTACCCAGAAGCACATAGTCTCAGTGTTGCCGGGCTCGAATTCCGTCCATCCGGCGCGGGGAAAAATAGAAAAATGGCGTTCTCTTGCCTTGCATTGAAGATCGCGAATTTCTGCATGCCGCATTGTAACAATTATGCTCATTGGATATTCGGAGCTTGATTCAGATCAACAGCCGTTGACAAATCGAGATTACAACAAATTCGCGTTAGCCAATTGTTTCCGAGGAAAAATGCGCCGCCACTCGTCGCCGGGGCACGATGTCAGCACGCGGGACCTGATTCTCGATGCTGCGGTATTGCGCTTCTCGCGACATTCTTATGAGGAAGCTGCTCTGCGTGACATCGCTACCGATGTTGGCGTTGATGTTGCTTATGTGCATCGCTGTTTTGGTTCAAAGGAGCGACTTTTCTCTCAGGCTCTCGCAGCTGTTGCTCAGTCCCGTCAGCCTGTCGTCGGCTCAGGGCACCAGCTTGCCCGGGCGCTGGCCAGGGAGGCCATTTCCCATGACGCTGCGAAGAGGCGAGGCGATGTGGGACCGCTCGACATTGTCATCCACTCGTTGTCAAGTCCGGGGGCGTCCCAAGTTCTTCGCGAATTTATTCTGAAGGATTTCATTAAACCAATCGCAAGCAAGCTCGACCACCCGGCGGGTTCCCGCGCATCCTTGATTGCCGCGTTTCTCACCGGCCTGGGAGTTATGAGGAAAGTGCTTTCCATCGATCCATTAACCGAGACCCGGGATGGCGCGCTCGAACATCTTGTCGCTCATGTCATCCAAAGCATGATGGATGATGATCTTATTGCCCCACGAGCGCGCTCGAACAGAGACAGGATGCGTGAGCCATGAGTAACCCGGTAAATCCTGTTCCGACCACAGCCAAGGGGGCTGAGGAGGTGCCGGCACCCCGAGCGCCGGAGCCGCGATCTGCACCTGTGGCGAGCCATGCCACTTTCGGACCCCCATTGCCGCGGGACGAAATGGCAGGGGATGAAGCCTTTCACGCGATCGATCGGATGGTGCAGGCGCTCTGTGCCCAAGCGACACGTGGGTTGTCTCCGGCAGCAATTGCGATTGCCTTTTTTGACTGGTCCATTCATCTCGCGGCAGCGCCCGGTAAGCGCACGGAGCTATTTTACAGGGCCGCGCACAATACTGTGCGGCTATTCATGCACCTTTGTGCGATATGCCGTGACCCTGAAACCCCGCCATGCATCTCAACGCCACCAGGGGACTACCGATTTCAGGCGGAAGGCTGGAACAAGCAACCCTATAGCCTCTTGTCGCAGGCGTTCTTGCTCAATCAGCAATGGTGGCATGACGTGACGCATGATGTTCCCGGCGTCATGCCGCATCATCAGCATGTTATTTCATTTATGGCGCGTCAGATGCTCGACGTGTTTTCTCCATCGAACATCCCCTTTGCGAACCCCGAGATTGTCAGAAGATCCTTGCAAACAGGCGGAGCGAATTTCATCGAAGGATTCGAGAATTGGCTGGAAGACATCGGCCGCCTTCTCGCTGGACGTCCGCCGTCTGGCGCTGAAAGCTTTCAGGTCGGGCGCGATGTTGCGGCGACGCCCGGTAAAGTCGTTTACCGGAATCATCTGATTGAACTCATCCAGTATTCGCCTGCCACAGAGACGGTGCTGGCCGAACCGGTATTGATCGTGCCGGCCTGGATCATGAAATACTACATTCTTGATCTCTCGCCGCACAACTCGCTGATCCGCTATCTGGTTGAGCGCGGTCACACAGTGTTTTGTATTTCCTGGCGCAATCCTGGCGCTGAGGATCGCGATCTTACCATGGATGACTATCGGCGTATGGGCGTGATGACCGCCCTTGATGCTGTGAATGAAATCGTTCCTGGCCGTTTGATCCATGCCGCTGGATATTGTCTTGGCGGCACGCTTCTATCCATTGCCGCCGCTGCGATGGCGCGGGCCGGGGACGACAGGCTCGCTACCATTACGCTGTTTGCGGCACAGACAGACTTCACTGAGCCTGGCGAGCTCGCGCTCTTCATCGACCATAGCCAAATGCAGTTTCTGGACAGCATGATGTGGAATAAAGGCTATCTTTCGGCCGATCAGATGGCCGGCGCCTTTCAGCTGCTGCGCAGTAACGATCTCATCTGGTCGCGCCTTGTCCACGATTACATGATGGGCGAACGCACGCCGATGAGTGACCTGATGGCCTGGAACGCAGATTCTACCCGCATGCCCTACAGGATGCATGCAGAATATCTTCGCCGGCTTTATCTTGATAATGAACTGGCCGCAGGGCGCTTCATGGTCGATGGCAAGCCAGCCGCGCTTCAGAACATCCGTGCGCCCATGTTCGTGGTCGGAACTGAACGTGATCATGTGGCGCCATGGCGGTCCGTGTACAAGGTCCACCAGCTATGCGACGCTGATATCACTTTCGTGCTGACGACGGGAGGGCATAATGCCGGTATTGTCAGTGAGCCCGGTCATCCAGGGCGACGATACCGAATCGGCCTGAAGCGCGCGGCCGATCCGTATCTCAGTCCTGATGAATGGGCGAGCGGCGCTCAGTATAAAGATGGTTCTTGGTGGGTCGACTGGACCGGATGGCTTGACCAGCACTCCACGCCGAACCGCGTTCCGGCGCCGCAGGTAGGCGCCGCAGATCGCGGTTACAAGGCGGTCGCGGATGCACCAGGTTGTTACGTCTTTCAACATTGAGGGGAATGTGGATAGTTCATTTCTCAGGAATCGAACCTTCGATGAACTGCAGGTGGGCGACACCGCATCCCTGGTGCGCATTGTTGGCCGGGACGATATTGACTTGTTCGCCGCGGTATCAGGTGACGCAAACCCGGCCCATCTCGATGCGGCTTTCGCAGCAACTGACCTCTTCGGCCACATTGTTGCCCACGGCATGTGGACCGGCGCATTGATTTCGGCCCTGCTGGGCACGAAATTGCCTGGCCCGGGCACGATCTATCTTGCGCAGGATTTCAGATTTTTGAAGCCAGTCGCCCTCGGCGATACTGTTACTGCAACTGTAACAGTGAAAGAGAAACAACACGAAAAACATATCGTCCTTATCGACACCGTCTGTACCAATCAAAATGGCGATACGGCCTTGAGCGGGACAGCGACTGTTATTGCGCCTGATCGAACGATCGAATGGCCGCGCACGAAATTACCCGATGTCTCCCTCCGGCGCCATGAGCGGTATGAATCTATCGTAAAGACAGCAAGAAGCGGACCGCCCATCCAAGCCGCCATTGTACACCCATGCTCGCCAGAAGCGATTCTCGGCGCCATCGAGGTCCGAGACGAGGGCCTGCTCGCGCCGATACTGGTCGGACCGGAAGCGAAAATACGCGCAGCGGCCGATCTAGCGAAAGTCTCGCTAAGTGGGTTCGTGATTGAGCCGGTGCCGCATAGTCATGCTGCCGCCGCGCGCGCAGTCGAACTTGCGCTGTCTGGCAAAGTTTCGATCCTGGTGAAGGGCAGTCTGCATACCGATGAGTTGCTGAACGCGGTCGTGACCTCCGGCTTGCGCACGGAGAGGCGGATCAGCCACGTTTATGTCATGGATGTTCCAGCTTACGCCAAACCACTGGTCATCACTGATGCGGCCGTCAATATTCTTCCCACGCTCGAACACAAGCGCGACATTTGCCAGAATGCCGTCGATCTGATGCGAAAGCTGGGCGTACAGGAGCCACTAGTGGCAGTGCTTGCAGCAGTCGAGACCGTCAATCCGCAGATGCCGGCAACGCTTGACGCGGCTGCTCTCACCGTCATGGCCGCCCGTGGTCAGATCACCGGTGCGAAAGTCGATGGACCACTTGCATTCGACAACGCTGTCAGTGCGGATGCGGCGCGCACCAAGGGCATCGTCTCTGCTGTCGCTGGCCACGCGGATATCTTGCTGGTGCCCGATCTCGAAGCCGGCAACATGCTGGCGAAACAGCTGATTTACTTTGCTGGTGCCACCGCCGCCGGGCTTGTGCTCGGCGCACGCGTTCCGATCGTGCTGACCAGCCGGGCCGATCCATTGACGGCGCGGATTGCCTCGGCCGCCCTGGCCAAGCTTGTTGCGACCCCGCGGCCGCTCGAAACAATAGCGTCGGCATGACGGAGAATCTGCTGATCACGTTCAATGCCGGATCTTCGACGGTCAAGATCGGCTTGTTCGACGTTGATGTATCGGGTCATGCGCGCCGCGTGGCCAAAGGCGTGATCGACTTTCAGAAACACCCGCTCAATTTACGTTTGACCAAAGGCGCGTCGATATTTGAGGATAGCCTCGAAGCTGTTGCCGCTGGCGATCTTAACGCCGTCATGGCCGAAACCTTCGGCTATCTGGAGAGACATTTTGACCTTGGCCAGCTCGTTGCTGCCGGTCATCGTGTCGTTCATGGTGGCGACCTTTTCGAGGCTCCTGTCAGAATCGATGACAAGGCGATCGAGGCAATTGATTCACTGACGATGCTCGCGCCGCTCCACCAGCCGCAAAGTTTGCATTTGATCCGTGCAGTCCGCCACCTCAAACCGAAGCTGATCCAGTCCGCTTCGTTCGATACGGCCTTTCATCGAACCAATCACGAAGTGGTTCGCCGCTTCGCGATCCCGCGCAGCTTTTATAGTGAGGGGATTAAGCGATACGGCTTTCATGGGCTGTCCTACAAATTCATTGCCGGTGAACTGAAGCGACGCGCCCCCGACGCTGCGGGCGGAAAGGTTGTTGCCGCGCATCTCGGCAGTGGCGCAAGCCTCTGCGCTCTCGACGCTGGTGTGAGCCAGGACAGCAGCATGGGCTTTTCCACGCTGGACGGCATTCCGATGGCAACGCGATGCGGGGCGATTGACCCCGGTGTTCTGCTGCATCTGCTGGGGCCGGGCGGGAAATCTCTCAGCGAGATGGAAGACATCCTTTATCACCGTTCCGGTCTGCTCGGGGTGTCCGGTATGAGTGCTGATAGTCGTATCCTTCTGGACAGTGAGGAGCCTCACGCGCGTGAGGCCATTGAGCTATTCACCTTCAGAATCGCAGGAGAGGTTGCTCGGCTCGCAGCAACTCTGGCTGGGCTCGATGCCATCGTCTTCACGGCAGGTATTGGTGAGAACCAGCCACTGATTCGGGAGGGGATATGTCATCGTCTCGCCTGGCTCGGGATCGAATTGGATCCAGCCGCGAATGCCAAAAATGCGGATACGATCAGCACCGCATCGAGCAGAGTTGCGATATTTGTCGTTTCGACGGACGAAGAGCAGGTTATCGCTGATGAAACACTGGCAGTTCTGGACGGAAAGAGCTGATCGACCAGGCTCTCGCCCCGGCCGCGATGAGATGCAACGCATAACAGAAGCGTTCAAATTACGCTGACTTGCACGCAACGCCAGCGTGGGGAAAAAAAGGCGACAGACGTTTATCGACTGCTGCGGGAAGCGAGATCCTCCATGATCTCAAGCTGTATTTGTTGAATCTCAGCGAGTCGCTCCCACTGCCGATTGATCAGATGGTCCAGCTTTTCGTGAAGATGTCTGATCTCAAGCTCGGCTTTCAGGTTGACCTTGTAATCGTTTTGCGCCCTCAGCCTGTCTTTGGCTTCCTGCCGGTTCTGACTCATCATGATAATGGGTGCCTGAACGGCCGCCACGCAGGAGAGTAATAGGTTCAGCAGAATGAATGGGTATGGATCGAAATTGCCCCACGGAGCAGTGAGTAAGTTGTAACCGATCCAGCAGAAGAGGCCAATGAAGAACAGGGCTATAAAAGTCCAGCTGCCGCCAAAATTGGCTACGAAGTCAGAAATGCGTTCTCCCAGAGATCGCTCAATTTCCCAGGACTGCTCGACGTCGCGCGTGATGGTTTCCTCCTTGGCAAGGCTCGCCACCACTTGACGGTCAAGGTCGGACAGATCGCTCCGTTCGTGCTCCAGAAGCTCCTGAACATAGTAGGTCCGTTCAGAAACCACATGCGCACGACAAATGAAGCTGTCAGTCGTGAGATTGGGATGGGCCTTTGTCAGGCGGATCGCCAGCGAAGGCCTGACCGTAGCGAGCTGAATGGCGTCGTTGGTTAGGGTGCCGCAAATGTCACAACGATGATGTTCGGCTCTCTTTCGCACGATCACAGAATCCGGATGGGGCTGGAGACATACATATTATCTGTAACAACTTATCATGTTGGCCGCCGGAGATGCAGGGCTTTAACTCCGGCGTGATGGATGACGGGCAAGGAATTTGATCTTTCTCAAGGATGGGCTGATACCGGGGGTTATAATTAGGCTTCAAGGAACCGCCTAGGAGGATATCATGCGCGCACGCGATATCATGACAAGCCGGACTATTTCCGTCGGTCCCGATCTGCCGGTCAAAGCCGTGGCCAATACCCTGATCGGAAATAATATAAGCGCTGTGCCTGTGGTTGGTCTCGACGGAAAGCTGATGGGCATTGTCTCGGAGGGAGATCTTGTCCGTCGTGTAGAGACGGGCACCGAGCGAACCCGTTCGTGGTGGCTCGAAATGTTCGTGAGTGCGCAAAGCCTTGCCGAGGAGTTTCTGAAGTCGCACGGCCTCAACGCAAAGGACGTGATGACCAGGCAGGTTGTCGTCGCCTCGCCGGACGCGACGTTGCAGGAAATCGCCGACCTGATGGAAACGAATAACGTCAAGCGTGTGCCGATCGTCGAGGCAGATGGCCGCGTTGTCGGTATCGTAAGCCGGGCAAATCTTGTACAGGCGCTGGCGAGTGGTGCAGTTGATGCGCCTGTTTATGACGCGGACGAAGCGCTTCGGGAGTCGATTGTGAAAGAACTGGACAGTAAGCCGTGGGGCGCTGGCGTGGTCAACGTCATCGTCAAGGATGGAGCTGTCAGTCTCTGGGGGTTCGTCAATAGTGCCGAAGAGAAGAATGCCATCAGGGTGGCGGCGGAACGGGCCGCGCAAGGGGCCACCGTGAATGACAACATTCGCGTCTATCGATGGAGCGCGGCCGGATAGACAGCGCATTCGGCAAGAGGAGCCGGTGCGACGCGGCATTCGGAATGAAGCGTCTCCTCAATGGGCAATCGATTGCGGCCGATGAGAATCCGGCGAGGGCGGCTTCAGCAAAGACGTCTTCGGGCAGTCCATGCCCGCCCAATCGTGGAATCGAGCCAAAGCAAAAAAATGCTGAGGCGGATTCAGCTGCTGTCGCGCGTCCGAGCCCGGAAGAGGGGAAAGCATCATACTCGTTCTGCGATTTAAAACTTCAAGAAGTCACCAATCGCGGGGTTTCATTCAGAAAATAGGGGGCCGCATTCTGTAGACACAGACAATCTAGCACCGTCAGCCGGTTTGGCTCTGCCTAAGCAGACTGAGAACGCCGCCGCTAAGCCGGGCATTATGATTGCGCATGGCTTCGTAAGCGCCCTGCGGATCGCTCCTCAAAATGGCATCGACAATGAGAGTGTGTTCGTCATGCGATCTCGCCAGCCGCTTCGGCCGGCTATCGGACTGAGTTTGCCGAAACGGCGCCAGCCGATCCCGTAGCTCTCGGGTCATTGTTGCGATCGTTGAATTGTGCGCGCCCGCACAGATCAGATCATGAAACCGCTGATTAAAGACAAGATATTCTCCTTCATCGCTTGCGCTTGTCAGTTCCTTGGCCTGATCGTGGATATCCTGCAATTGCCCCTTTTCCAGCGTGGTCATTCGTTGTGAAGCCAGCCGAGCGCACAGGGCTTCCAGTTCACACTCAGCATCGAGCATATCGCTCAATTGCTCTATGCCGATGACGGCAACAACGCCGCCACGGCGCGGGATGAGATCGATCAACCCGCGGGCCCCCAATTCCCGGAGGGCCTCACGAATCGGCGTGCGTGATACGCCGAATTGCGCGGCAAGCGCCTTCTCCTCTAGTTTATGGCCTGGCGGCAAATGGCCAGTAATGATCTGCTGGGCCAAAGACACCTGAATCTTGGCCGTGACTGTCGACATCGGAACGAACCTCCGGCATTGTCCGCTCCGCCATCTACGCGAGGGATGGTCGCATCACAAGGGTATCGGGCCTCAAGGGCTGTCCGGCAAACAAAGCCTCCAGATTCTCTACCAAGGTCGACGCCTGCTGAATCAGTGCATTGGGGGATCGGCCGGCCATATGTGGGGTCAGGACAACGTTCCGCGCTGCCTGTAACGAAGCCGGCAATTCTGGCTCGCCCTCCCAGACGTCCAGTCCAGCGCCGGCAATGATGCCGCGCCGCAATGCATCAGCAAGGGCGGCTGTATCGACGACGCTGCCCCGCGCGATATTTATCAAGACGCCGTTTGGTCCTAACGCCTGTAGTATTTTCGCATCAACGATATGATACGTCTCGGCTCCGCCGGGGCAGGCGGCCACGAGCACGTCGCTGGCAGCCGCCAGATCGACGAGGTCCGCGACATAGCGCCAAGGCTGGCAGGCAACGGCGCGGCGCGTACAATACGAGACCTGCATTCCAAACGCTGCACCTCGCTGAGCAATCGCTTGGCCAATCTGGCCAAGTCCGATTATGCCGAGCCGCGATCCTGATGCGGTCGGTCGTTCTGAGCGACTGGTGCTGAACATACCCGCGCGCACCGCCGCATCGCGCGCAGGGATATCGCGCATAACTGCTAGCATCAGTCCGATAGCATGATCAGCGACTGTTGCGGCGTTGGCGCCACGCGCGCAGGTAACGGGAATGCCGCGGGTCCCGGCTGCATCGAGATCGACCCCCTCGTAGCCAGCGCCGAGACAGGCGATGAGGGCAAGCTGCGGCAAGCATTCCATCGCCTGCGATGAGAAGCCGGTCGATCCGTTTGTTACAGCGGCGCGAAGGCCTTCCCGCGTCGCTGATGACAATGATGATAGGGCCGCGACCGGAACCTCCATGAGTTCGAATCGGCCTTGCAGATGGTCCCTGCAGCTCTCCGGCAACGGGATAACAACAAGGACTGGTTCCGCCATGTCAGCAAAGCCTTAAGCGGCTTTGTTCGATGGAACGGGCTCCACATTCTTGACAGCACCTTTCCATCCGTTGGCCGTTACATCAAACACAATGCCTTCCGGAGTCTTGTATTTGACTTCGTAGAAGACATTTGGGTCCTTCTCGAACCGGCCGGTCATGTACGATCCGCCTGCGGCCCTTATCTTGCGGTCTGTTTCGTCGGTGTCATCGACCCACATGCCGAAATGAATGATGCCCTCGTAGCCTTTTTCAGTCTCGAAGCCTGGGACCGGCTCTTCTCCAAAGTTCAGCAGAGCGACATTCATTGTCCCGTCTGAGAGATAGACGCCGCGCATTGCTTTGCCGACGACGGACATTCCGAACGCTTCCTCGAAGAATTTTGCGGCCTTCTCGGGATTTTTGACCGCGATCGCAAGATGACGAAGCTTTGCCATGAGTGGCTCCTGTCCGGATGAGAAATACACTTGACCTCTCATGTATACACAATATGATCTTTTGCATGCAAGATGCTTAACTTGGCATTTTCATGGGGGATTATATGCAGTCCGCTGGGGGCTTTGGCGCTGGACTCTCGGCTGCTCAGATTAATCGCCTTCGCCAAATGGGGAGGGTCTGGAACAGAGACATCTCCGGTCACCGTCAGGCAGTGATCGAGATGTTTACACCAGTGGTCGCTGCCGGCAGGAAAGATGGAATTGGACTGCACAGGAATCTGCCCTATGGGCCGGATCCGCGGAACGTCGTAGACGTCTTTGTGCCACGTCATTCTCATGTAAGCCCGGTCGTGATCTTTATCCACGGGGGCGCGTTCACGCGGGGCAGTAAAAGCGTGAACGGAGACATCTATGACAATGTCCTGTTCTGGTTCGCGCAGCAGGGATTCGTCGCCGTCAATGTCGAGTATCGGCTCGCGCCTGCAGCATCATTCCCTGCAGGGCCGCTCGACGTGGCAAGCGCCATACAGTGGACAGTAGACAACATCGCGCGATATGGCGGCGATCCGGCATGCATTATCGCGATCGGACATTCCGCAGGCGGAAGTCATCTGGCTTCGTATCTGCTCGACCCAGATATTGATGTCGTGCCTTCCCCGGCCATTCGGGCTGCAATCTTTGTAAGCGCTCGGCTGCGGCTCGAGATCGCCTCAGACAATCCCAACGCCGATAACGTTGCTGCCTGCTTTGGCAGAGATCCTAATACGCTGACAGCCCGATCTCCGGTTATGCATGCGGACCGGTGTAGATGGCCCGTGATGATCGCTTTTGCCGAATTTGAAAACCGGCATCTGGACACGTACAGCTTGGAATTTGCCCATCGATTGAGTCAGGGGAGGAGATGCGCGCCGCGCGTCATCCAGTGCATCGGTCATAATCACACATCGATCGTCGCGCATTTCAACAGTGGTGATGACAATCTAGGGAACGCGATGCTTGATTTTCTCGCACGCGATTGCTGCATCACCGCCGAGCCAGTCAAAGCGACATCCGAACCGGTTCCAGCGTTGTGATTGCGCCGTCCCCAATGCGAGCGGAGCCGCTCGCTCCCTATCCTTTCGCAAGGAGGACTGGCGATTTTATCTTTCTGTCCGGGACGACAGCCCGCTGCCCTGATGGCGGCATTGCTGCGTCACGCTGTCCGCGGACGGCACCAGGAAAATTGATATCGCGGTCCAGATCCGCATGATCTCCGCGATGCTTGATCAGACATTACAGGTGTATCTGGCCTCGTCGAAAGATTGCATCGATATCATCGTTTTCCTTTGTCGATATGGCTCATTTCTCCGCATTCAATACACCTATTGCGAGTTCTTTGACCTCAACGGACCAGCACGCAACACGATTGCCGTGCGTGGTCTGCCGCATCCAGACGCAATCGTTGAAATTAAGGCCGTCGCTTTAAGAGCCCAACGCTCAGTGGCGTAGGAGCAACGCTAACGAGAGAAGCCGCAGAAACAAGCAGCCAGTGCATAAAATTCAAGTTTGACTACGCGTGCATATCAACATGACATCCTTGCATACAAAAGAAGGATATTGGCATGCATATCTTCGGGCGTTTGCTGTTTATTGCACTGATACTTCTCCCCGCCCAAGCCAGTGCCAAATGGCCTGAGCGGACAGTCACGCTGGTTGTGCCGTTTGCTGCGGGCGGCATCACCGATCTTCTCGCGAGAATGACCGCGCAACGATTGTCAGCTGTTTTCGAACAAAGCTTCATTGTTGAAAACGTTGTCGGCGCGGCCGGCACCATTGCGACGGAAAAAGTGGCACGCGCGGCCCCCGATGGTTACACGCTGCTCTTCGCCACGATTACCCAGATTTCGGTCGCTCCCTTTCTCAACAAGATTACTTACGACCCCATCCGCGATTTCAAGCCGGTGGCGATTGTAGGGACAAGCCCCTTCGTTATCACCGTCAGCGCTGACTTCCCGGCCAATACGCTCGAGGAGTTCGTCGCCCATGTGAAATCAAATTCGGGGCGGATGACTTATGGAACTGCGGGCGCCGGCAGCCTCTCGCATCTCTCGGCAGCTGTTTTCCTGAAGCGTGCTGGAATCGATATGATCATGGTACCTTACAAGGGACTCGCACCAGCCTTCAGTGATCTGTTGGGTGGTACGGTGAATATGGTTTCAGCAACGCCGGTCGAGCTGAAACCATTCTTCGAAGCCAAAAAGCTCAAGTTCATTGCCAGCAGTGGCGCCGGCCGATCCCGAATGATGCCAGGCGTTCCAACGATTGCCGAAGCCTACGCGGGCCATGATATCGAAACATGGAATGGCATTGTGGCACCGACTGGCACGCCGCAAGATATCATCAACAAAATTGCAGATGCTGTTCTGACCGCGAATAACGATCCGAGCTTTATCCAGCGGTTGGAGACGCTTGGAGTCGATCCGAGCCGGGCGACAAGGGACGAGTTCTCGGCAATCATCAGGAAAGACATGGATCTGTGGCGAAACCGGGTCTCAGAAATGGGGCTGACAATTCAGTAGAGGTGAATGATGACAGCGAAAACAACGTTCGGGAAAAAGAGCAATGTCATCATTGTCGGCGCAGGTCCTGTGGGCGTTATTTGCGCGCTGGCGCTCTCCAGGTCCGGCATTCCCGTCACGATATTCGAACAAGAGCCGGGACCGCTCGAGGACCAGCGCGCAGCATCAATCCATCCGAGTACGCTGGAGCTATTGAACGATATCGGGTTCGTTCAATCGATCATCGACGACGGGCTAGTATCACCCGTTTACCGATTTCATGATCGTTTGACTAATGATGTCGTCGCAGAATTCAACCTCGGAGATATGGGCGACGAGCTGCAGTTCCCGTTTGTTCTGCAATACGAGCAGTACAAGATGACCGCGGCGATCACCAAGGCCTATGGAGAGCAACCGGATTTCGACATTCGCTTCTCGCACGCCGTCCGGTCGCTATTTCAAGACGCCAACGGTGTCACAGTCGGTGTTGAGACGCCATCGGGCGATATTGAGCAATGCGAGGCGTCATATGTGATTGGATGTGATGGCGGTCGCAGCACCATCCGGAAGCTAGCCGGCATTGCTTTTGACGGCTTTAAATATCCGGAAAAGTTCATCAAGATTGCCACGCATTTTGATTTCGCCAGCGAGAACTCCAACCTTGTGTATCGAAACTATTTTTCAGATCCGAACGAATGGTGCAATTTATTCAAGGTTCGGGGTGAAACACCGTCAGGTCTTTGGCGTGCCATTTTCCCAATGCGTCCAGATGAATCGGATGAAGAAGCACTGACACCCGAAAACTTGGAACGCAGACTTCAGCGCTTCTTTCCCAAGTCGGGCAATTACGAAATTGAATATGTCAATGTGTATGGGGTCCAGCAACGCGTCGCTGCCCAATTCCGGAGCGGGCGAGTTCTGCTCGCTGGCGATAGCGCCCACGTCAATAATCCGATCGGGGGGATGGGGATGAACGGGGGGATCCACGATGCGATCAACCTCGCGGACAAACTGTCAAGGGTGATGATGGGTGAAGATGAAAGCCTGCTCGATCTTTACAGCAGGCAACGTCGCCACGTCGCGATCGAATATGTGCAGGCGCAGACAATGGCGAACAAGCGCTTGCTCGAGGAGCGTGATCCGGCCGTTCGACGGAAGAATCTCGATGATTTGCGCCGTCTGTCCGAAAGCCCGACGCTTTCGCGGCAATATATGCGGCGCGCAGCGTTGATCGAAAGCCTTAAGAGCGCTGAAGCTATTACCTAACTCATTCGCAAGGCAGGAGCCATTGTCGGCGGTAATTTTCCGCAGCGACGCATTCGGGGTGCTTCAAGTGAGCCTAGTAAAAACGGTGCCGGGTGACTGACGCTCATCAAGTCTCGCCTTGCTCCAACGCAGCCTCCGCGCAAAACATGCGCACTCAGAATGGCTTCGTAGAAGCATAGAGGTGGCTCTGTATGCTGAGGCAAGCGGGATCTACATCAGCGCCGATTCCAGGCACCAATACTGCGCCTGGGGAGTGGACGGCTGCGCGCGCAGCGCCTGACGGTCAATCGATTTATCCTTTCGTCCCATCCCACCATTGCTTCAAATTTTGACATCGATTTGTTTTAAAGAATTGAAGCCAAGAGGACTGACGGCAAGGTCGGCATTCGCGCTGGTTGTATTTTATCGGCCTTATCAAAAGCCAAGGGCCAAGAAGTCCATATCGGGCACACTGGCGTTGGCGCAACTCCTTATCTCGCGACTGTTAAATTCGCGCGGTCGGCTGCGTGAATCCGCTCCTCGTTCCGTATCGCACGATGAGCGATTCCACCAGCAACGTGGTTGGTTGGCATATCGCTGCGATATCTCCGCGGCTGGCACGGCAATCGGCGTTGGTGACGGGGCGGAGGTTCTGGGGTGATCCGGAACTAAAGGTCTGGCGAGATTGCCAGACGTGCCAACCTTCCAGGAGGCGGCGTGAAAATGACCGGCTTTGAGAACGGCGTGCCGAATGGATGGCGAGCCGAACGAGAAGGAGAATTCCGTCGCGCCGATTCAGACGATTCCGAAGTGATGATAGAACCTCAAGTGAGCACCTTGGTAGGCTCTCCCGAGCGACGCATCCCACGGAGGACGAATTCGTCAGCGTTCGGTCTTCGGTTTTGTTCGATGGCGTGCGCGGTGGGAACAAGTGCGCGGTCCACCTCGGGTGAACATACTGAAGAAATTTTGGTGTCCATCGACGGTGCCGATGGGGATCGTCGTTACGGCAGGTACGGGAGGCCGTAAGCCCAGACGAAATAATAGGTCAGCCGCGACGCGCGACTGTCGTTGGTGGTCGGCTGGCGATTTGGACGCGACTGCCACAGAGTCAGCCCTGCCCGGCGATCTTCCTCCAGAGATCATCGACAACCCGCAATTCGGCTTCGATGGCCGCGATCAAGTGCCGGGCAGACGCGCTTGGCGTCCGGCGTTTGTCGTAGACGAGATAGAGATCGAATGGGATAGACGGGTTCTCAATCGGGTAGATAAAGATATCGGAACGTACAGTTTCGCGGCAGACAGAAATGAATGGCGTCAGGACGCCCCAATCGGAGGCACATGCAAGCTCGAAAGCGCCGATGGTACCGTTGATCTCGACTGTCTTCGCCGCCTTGATGATGCCCTTGTCCAGATAGGATTGAAGGAGCGATCCAAAGCTCTGGTTTTTGCCCGGCAAAATGAGTTTGAGATTGTCCATCCTGGCGAGGTCGCATGGACGGAACGGCGTCTCGTTCAAAGCAGTGCCCGACATCAGAACGACGCGATCTTGATAGATCAATCGCTGGATCAACCCGCTCTCTTCGGGTGGACGCACGCCCAGCGCGAAGTCCACCTGCCCGCTTTTCACCCAATCAATAAGCGTGCCGGTATAGGCTTCTGAAATCGTCAACCTGACATCCGGGTGGCGCTCCATGAATGGCAGCAGAATATTGGACAACACGCCTCGATTGAATGAACTCGGCAGTCCAACCCGCACGGCTCCGCTGAGGGCCGCAAGATCGCCCGCGCCTGAAAGTTCTTCCTGAGCCTGCGCGAAATTCCGGGCAATTGGAATGCAGCGCTCATAAAATTTTCGGCCCGCCTCTGTTGGTTCAACCCCGCGTGGCAAGCGATTAAAAAGGAGGACGCCGAATTCATCTTCGATGCGACGAATCTGCATGCTGAGTGCGCTTTGCACGACATTGGCCTTCGCAGCAGCCTTACTGAAGCTACCTTCCTCAAACACCCATATGAAATAGTTGATCTGTCGTAGGTCCATGATCCGCGTTCTCGAAACAACATGGCTCCGCCGGGCCAAGCCGAGGAAAAGATCAGTTCGTCAAACCGCCAACAGAACGCTCCAGCCATTCCGGCAAGTCGCGCTGACCTTCGTTCACCTAATGCACGCCATCGCCGAGATAAGCCTCCTGGATGCGAGGATTAGACTTCAACTGCAGAGTTGGGCCCTCGATCGAGATCGTCCCGTTCTCCATAACATAGCCGTAGCTAGCAACGTCCATTGCTACACTGGCATTTTGCTCGACCACCAAAACGGCGACGCCTTGTTCGTTGATCTTACGGACCTGCGCAAAAATTTCCTGAACCAACATTGGCGCGATACCCAGCGACGGCTCATCTAAAAGCAGAAGCGAAGGACGCGACATCAATCCACGGCCAATAGCGAGCATCTGCTGTTCGCCGCCCGATAGCGTGCGCGTATTCTGGCTCCGTCGCTCCGCCAAACGAGGAAACATCTCAAATACCTGGTCCAGGCTTTGCTGGATTTCGCCCCTTTCGCTCCGCGTAAAGGCGCCGAGCATCAAATTCTCCATCACAGTCATGTTGAGGAATAATTCGCGCTGCTCGGCGACCAGGGCGACGCCCCGCCTGACGAGGGCATGAGCCGGAACGCCAGCACATGCTTCGCCCCGATAGTTGATGCTTCCTGACCAGGCTTTGATAAGCCCGGCGATGGTATTGAGTGTGGTCGATTTCCCGGCGCCGTTCGCACCGAGCAATGTCACAACCGAGCGATCAGGAACCTTGATGGAGACGTTATTCAGGACCTGGACGGTACCGTAGCCCGCGTTGAGATTGGTGACTTCGAGCATCTCAGTGTCCCAGGTACGCGGCGATTACGGCCGGGTCCTTCCGATATCTTGCGGTGCGCCTTCTGCAATTTTCTGTCCAAAATTCACCACCGTGATACGGTCGGATACACCCATCACAACAGGCATCACATGGTCGACCAAAAGGATCGTTATGCCGAGCTTATCCTTCAGCATTCTGAGCACACCGTTCAACTCGTCAATTTCGCCCGCTCGTAGACCAGCCGCTGGTTCATCGAGCAGAAGCATCTTTGGCTCCGCGGCAAGCGCCCTCGCCAGTTCGAGACGGCGCATTTTCGCGAACGGCAGATAACGGGCCTCCGTCGTCCACTGGTCGCCCAGGCCGACGAGTTCCAGCAACTCCGCAACCCTTTCATCAATGCGGCTTTCCGCATGCAGAGCAGTAGGAAGCCAGAGCGCGGCGGCTAGGATGCTGTACGGCGCTATTCTGAACATACCGAGTCGCACATTATCGGCTACTGACATGTCTCCGAACAATTCGGTGTTCTGGAAGGTTCTTGTCAATCCGAGCCCACAGATTTTCTCCGGTGGCACGCCGGCAATCGACTTTCCGTCGAACAATACGTCGCCAGCGGTCGGGGAATAAACACCGGTCACGGTATTGATGACAGTGGTTTTTCCAGCACCGTTCGGGCCGATGAGACTGTGAATTGTCCCCTTTTCAACATCGAGACTAACGCTGTTCACTGCGGTCAGACCGCCAAAGCGAACGGTGACATCGACGAGCGAAAGCTGAACGGTCATGATGCAGCTTTCTTCTCAAACGGATTGCGCGCGCCTTTGATGAGAGATTCGAGTCCGGACGGGGCGATCAGAATAATTGCCAGCAAAACAATTGAGAATACGAGACCCATATAGGTTTTGAAGCCGCCCAACAGCTCCGGGGTCATGACGAAAATTATCGCCCCGATGATAGCGCCGAGCTGGCTCCGCAGCCCTCCGATCACCAGGACCAAAAGATACGCGACGCTTCCAAGAATAGTGAATTGCGCAGGATCGAGATAGGTCGTTTGCAAAGACTGCAACGCACCACCGAGAGCGCCGAGCCCCGCGCTCATCGCGAAAGCAATTGCCTTTACCCGCCGCACATCCATCCCGAGACTTTTGCAGGCGATCTCACTCAGTCGCACGCCGTGAAATGCGCGACCCCAGCGCGAGCGCAACATATTCCATACGCCGAGAAGAACTACGCCGGCTGCAGTTACCGACAGGTAGTACAGTGATGCGGGCGACCCGAACGTGAAGCCGAATAGGACGAGTTGTTCTGCAGGAAGACCGACCGCCCCGCCGGTCAACCCGGTGAGATGCAGCAATCCCAGATGGACGATGCCTGAGAAAGCGAGCGTCACCAGGGCGAGATAATGTCCTTCGACCCGCAACGACATTATGCCGACGCCATAGCCGATAATTGCCACAATGACTGCCGCCGCAGGAATGGTCAGCCACATCGGCAAACCGGCATATGTGGAAATGAGCGTTGCGCCATACGCACCGAGACCACAGAACGCAGCCTGCGCCAGCGATACTTGCCCTGAAAGACCCGTCACGATGCTGAGGCCAACAGTAATAATCGAAGTGGTCGCGATGAGCGCGACCAACAGCAACACGTGATTGGGCATAAAGAGCGGTCCGGCTAGAAGCACCGCAGCGACAAAGGCCCAGACGATCCCCGATCGAATTCGCGTCATCGGTTACACCTTTTTTAACTGGGCTTTGCCGAACAGGCCTTGCGGCCTGAAGATCACTACGCCAATCAATACGCTATATGCCACAACGTCCTTCGCCGCCGTCGAAATGTAATAGCCGGCAGCAGTCTCGATCAGGCCAAGCAGAATGCCGCCCACGATAGCGCCAGGAAGACTGGTGAAGCCACCCAGAATGGCCGCGCAAAACCCCTTAATGCCGATGAGGCCCATCTCCGGGGACAAAGTTAAAACCGGCGCCATTAGAACTGCAGATATTGCAGCGATGACAGACGCGACAATCCAAATGCCTGCGAACACCTTACTCACGGAAATTCCGACGATCGATGCACCTTTCGCATTCTCACAGGCAGCAATGATGGCCTGACCGTATTTCGAGAGCTTGAAAAACATGAATAGAGCGGCGGTTATCACGAAGGCGATCGCAACGGCCGCTATATTAGCGCTGGTGACGAAGACACCACCCAAATCGAAGATTTTCGGGGTGACTAAGGCCGGGAAAGGCCAGGGGTCCGGCCCCATGAACGCGCGCATACCTTCGCGCAACGCTGTTCCGATCGCGAGCGTCGCTATAATTTGCACAAGAAGTGGAGTACGCCTGAGCGGAGCGAGAATAGCTGCATAGATGAATAAGCCGAATATCGCGGAGATGAAAATTGAACTGACGATCGCTACCCACAGCGGCGCGCCCCCGAAGGTCTGGACGATAACGACGAGATAGGCAGCGAATGCAATCTGGTCCCCGTAGCCAAAATGTACAACGTTCGTGCCATTGTGGATCAACACGATGCACAGCGCTACCAGCGAATACATGACGCCGGCAGGTATGCCGCTGGCGATCAATTGAAGAATGTCCATGAAATGTACCGACTGGAGAGCGCCCTTGTGGGCGCTCTCTCGTTCTCTCTGATTATTTGGCTTCGATCGCGCCGGGAAGGACTTCCCGGGTCAGATCATCCTTTATAATCGCGATGTACATCTTGGTATTGCCCTCGCGATTATCCGCCGACAGATACGCCGGCAGAGCAATTCCCGTGGAGAAGCCATCCAGCGACTCCAACGCCTTCATGTAACCTTCACGAGTAAGGTCTTTGCCGGCGCGGCGGATTGCTTCGGCCATCGTCAGAGCGCCATTATAGCCAAGCACGTCACTCAATGCGGGCCGGGCCTGACGGGCGAGATCCGGAAAGCGCTTTTGGAAGGATTCGCGAAACTTCTTCATCGCCGGAAAATCAGATTCGGGCAGATGTTCCAGATTACTGACGAACTTGGTACCGGCGCCGATCTTTCCAACCAGTTCCGGATAATTCTGGTTCGAGGTGGCTGAAGAGCCGATGATATCGGCCTTCACACCAACTTCACGAAGCTGGCGCGTAATGATAGAACTCGCCGCCGGGTAACCGTACACGACAATCGCGTCGGGATTTGCCGATCGTACGCGTAGGATCTGCGAGGTGAAATCAGTGTCGCTTGCGTTGAATATTTCGTTTGCGACCGGTGCGATCTTCAGCTCCTTAAGGCGCTCTGTTACGGCGTTGCCACCTGTAGCACCGTATTCGTCGGACTGACGAAGGATCGCAATCTTCTGCTTCTTCTCGTGATCTACCAAGTAATTGGCAATACCGCGCCCCTGCATGCGGTCATTGAGAGTGCCGACACGAAAGATGTTCTTCGTCGGCGGCTCGGTCATCAACGGCGACGAGAATGTTGGAATAAGAACCGGCACCTCCGATTTCGCCATAGTGGCTTTCATGGGGACGCCTACAGCGCTTGAGCTTGGGCCAAATACAGCAAAGACCTTGTCGCTCTGAACGAGACGATTGAAACCAGCGATCCCCTTGGGAGCCGAAGTTTCGTCATCCACTGTAATGAACTCAATTTTTCTTCCGTTAATGCCGCCTGCAGCATTGAGCTCTTCGAAGGCAAGAGTTGCGCCTGCCATATTGCCAGAGCCCCAAATTGCCGCCGGTCCAGTCATGCTGCCGACGAAGCCGATCTTAATCGCAGTGTCAGTTACACCCGTGCTGTCGGCGGATGCGGACGACACCCACCACAGGCCAGTTGAAGCCACCGCTGCCGCCAGCGCGATCCCAGAACGCCTCATGTCCCACTCCTTCGTTTCGCTTTACCAACCACATTCTGTGATGTATCACAGGCATTGTACAGAGGCGGAAGCATCTCCTGTCAAGCTTGGCATGCCACATTTCGCATCAGCGGCGCGCAATTTCGATGCACAACGCTGCGGATTTCGAACCATCAGGCTCATTTTCCACTTAGCGTAGCTTTTTTTTTCGCCTCACTATTGATACATCACCGGTCTTCACGAGGCATGATGCCGCACCGTGGCTAGCAGTTGAAATCCCTCATCTTGCCGCTTACCGCATGGGCTCACTTCTTTGAAAACTTTGACCTCCTTCTAACGCCGGTTACGTTGTCGACCGCCTGTCTGGTCGACGAAGAAACAGCACGAGAAGAAAGGGTCATCCCCGTGTCGGAAGGCGTGTCGGTTACCGATTGGTTTTCCTGCTCCATCTTGTCGTCATGCAGGCCGCAGCGGATCCTTTTTGGTCCGGCTCGGAGACTGAGAGGCACGCTTTGAATCTGAATGGGATGTTCAACCTTAAAGGGCATGTTGCCTTCGTTACGGGATCGGCGAGAGGTCTTGGTCTGGCGATGGCGGAGATTGTCGCGACATGCGGTGCCAAGGTTACGATGAGCGATATTGATGCAACCGCGCTTGCTGTGTCGGTCGATCGATTAAAATCGCAGGGATATGATGTCGTCGGCGAGGTTGTTGACGTAGCAAACCTGGACCTGCTGGTCAGTACCATCGATGGCATCGTTAAGCGGGAAGGGCGGCTCGATATCGTCTTCGCAAATGCAGGTCTGTCTGCAGGAAGCGGCCCATTGACCTCAGCGGGCGGGCTTGCGCAGGTCGATCTCGATCGCTGGAATTATCTGCTGCAGACGAACCTCACCAGTGTCTTCGTCGCGATCAGAGCGGCATCCGCGCATATGATGAGGCAGCGGTACGGCCGCATCGTTGTAACCGGGTCCATCGCTGGTATTCGTGGTGAACGGATGTGTGGTTACGCCTATGCAGCTACAAAGGCCGCGATCAGCAACCTCGTTCGACAAAGTTCGATTGAGCTGTCGCCGCATCAGGTGACGATCAACGCCATCGCTCCCGGGCCGTTTCTGACCGATATCGGAAACGGCCGCCTCCACCATCCAGAGGTCGCAGCTGAGTTCGTTGAGGATGTTCCGATGGGGCGCATTGCTAGCCCCCAAGAAATCAAGGGGTTGGCCCTGCTTTTGGCATCCCCTGCGTCGAGCTACATCACAGGTGCCATCATTCCGATCGACGGCGGTGCGACGGCCTCTTGAGAAGCCTTTATCTCTAAATGTGAGACACAACAATAATGACGACTGGATTGACGGGAAGAGTTGCCGTGGTTACGGGCGCTGCCCAAGGTCTCGGCGCGGAGTTCGCCATCGCGTTAGCAAACGCTGGAGCGGCTGTTGTTGTTGGCGATATCGCGCCCACAGCCAAGACATGCGAGACTATTCGCTCCAACGGCGGGAAGGCCGTCGGCATGCCGCTTGATGTGACATCATCTTCGTCGGTGCAGGCATTTGTTGACCGGGCGATCAGTGAGTTCGGCCAACTCGACATTCTGATCAACAACGCGGCTATCTCCGGCGCCATCAAGCTCGGCGCCTTCTGGGAGGTTACTTCCGAGGACTGGGACCGGGTTATGACCGTCAACGTGCGAGGAACGTTTGAATGCATCAAGGCCGCGATTCCGCCCATGAAATCGCGCGGCTACGGTAAGATTGTCAACCTCTCGTCCGGTACCGCGATCAAGGGTTCGCCCGGCCAGCCGCATTACGTTGCATCAAAAGGCGCGATCATCTCTCTGACTCGTGCAGCGGCGCGAGAACTTGGCGAATTCGGAATCAGGGTAAACGCGCTGGCACCCGGCCTGACCATGAGCCAGCGAATGAAGGAAAATCCGAGTTGGTCGAGCAAGATGATCGCCAGTAACATTGCGACGCGCGCGATCAAGCGGGAGGCAGTCCCAGCTGATCTATTAGGTGCGATGCTCTTCCTTGCGTCGCCGGCGAGCGATTTCGTGACCGGGCAGACGCTCTCTGTCGATGGTGGTTCGGCAATGAATTGACGCCTGCGGCCCGCCATCAGCTGCCGCGATAGGAGCTATCATCGATTTGCGCGGATGTAGCGGGCTTGGCCGCGGTACATGCTTAAAGGGGGCTATTGAGCTGAAGACATCACGGAAGGCGCAGTTACGGGATGAGGGCCGGAGAAAGCGAATTTGAGATCAGGTTGTGGCGAGAGAAGATGGCTGCGCCGTTTCATAACATTACAGCACTCGCCATCGATGCCGGTCACGGCCCTAATATTGATTATCCGGAGAAGGCCGTTCAGCTCGTCCGGAATTATCTGACTGAAAAAGGAAAAGTCCGATGAACGGTCAACTGAAGGCGGCTTCCGCGTCCGCAGGCATCGCAAAATTGGATCTTGTCTCACCCATCGTCGCCAGCGACGTCGAGATCCGGAAAGCGGTCGAGGATGCCGACTTGCCGGCTTTGTTGGCCGCTGTCGCCGTACTGACCAACGAAGAGGAACTTTTGGCTGATGATGTGAGGCCGCCGAAGACAAGGATGGGCGCCTCAATCAAGCCACAGGGCGGTTTAAGCGTCGAAGCACAGGAAAAGGCCCGTGGTTTGTGCACGCGTGCGCTCATTGCGTACCGCGATCGTGGTTGTCCGCCGCCGGATCCGGCTACGCCTTTGCTCGAAAAGGCGATGACGTTTCTTGCTCGCGGCGTGGGGCCCGAATATCTGCCGCTGTTGAAGCATGAATTGGCATTGCCGCGCGATCTTGGAGCGCCCGACTGGCGAAAACAAGATCTTGCGGCAGACCGGGATTTTTCGGTTGCAGTCATCGGTGCGGGTCTGTCCGGAGTTGCGGCAGCGTACCGCCTGCAGCAAGCCGGCGTTCGTTACAAGGTGTTCGAAAAAAACCAGGATGTCGGCGGCGTATGGTGGGAGAACGTCTATCCGGGCTGCCGGCTCGATACTCCAAACTTTGCCTATAGCTATTCATTTGCTCAGAAGCAGGACTGGCCGGAGCAATTCTCGAGACAACCCGAAATCCAGAAATATATCTCCACTGTTGCCGACGCGACCGCGGTCAGGGAGAAAATCGTATTCGAGACTGAAGTCGTATCGATGATCTACGATGACGTCGCGGCACAATGGCATATTGAAACCCGTGATAAAGATGGCCGGCGGCAAGTTGAAGCCTTCAACGCCATTATCACCGCCACTGGACAGCTCAACAAACCGTCCTACCCAGACATTGAAGGTCTAAACACCTTTGCCGGATTGATGGTGCACTCGGCGCAATGGCCGAAGGGGCTCGACGTCCGCGGCAAGCGCGTGGCCGTGGTCGGCACCGGCGCGAGCGCTTATCAGATCGTGCCGGCGTTAGTCGATGAAGTCGCGGAAATGCTGGTATTCCAGCGCAACGCGCCGTGGATGCTGCCGACGCCGAACTACCACGACGAGATCAAGCCGGGCATGGCCTGGTTACTTCGGCATGTCCCTTTCTACGGTCGCTGGTACCGCTTCTGGCAATTCTGGATCGCGGCTGAAGGCAGGCTTCCGCTGGTCGAGGTCGAACAGGATTGGGATCATCCGATTTCGGTCGGTCGAGCTAACGAAGAGCTTCGATTGGAATGCATCGAGCTCCTCAAGGCCCAGTTACACGACCGCCCGGATCTACTTCAGAAAATGACTCCAAACTATGCCCCTGGCGCGAAGCGAATGCTGCGGGATAATGGCGTGTGGGCGGCAGCGCTCAAGAAACCCCATAGCGAACTCATTACGGACGGAATCCTTCGGATCGAGCCGAAGGGCGTTGTGACAACTGACGGCGTCCTGCATGAGGTCGATATCATTGTCATGGCGACAGGCTTCCAGACGTCCGATTATCTGGCGCCCATGAAGATCGTCGGGAGATGCGGGAAAGACCTTCATCAGTGGTGGGCCGGTGATTGTCGCGCCTATCTTGGGATCACGATGCCCGGCTTCCCGAACCTGTTCATGACGGGCGGTCCAACGACCGGCGTCGTCGTGAATGGGAGTGCAATATTCTCGGCCGAGTGCGCAGTAGAATACGCGCTATCGGCGATACGGGAGTTGCTATCGGGCGGTTATGCGGCGATGGACATTCGTCAGGCGCCGTTCGACGCTTTCAACCAGCGGGTGGATGCAGGCAATCTCACGAAAGCGTGGGGCGTTGCGAAGACGACCAGCTGGTACAAGAACCGGTTCGGGCGGGCATCACAGACCTGGCCGTTCACGCTGCTTGAATACTGGCGGCTGACGGAGAAAGTCGAACTGTCTGATTATGAGATGATCCGGGCAGGATCGTAACAAATTCACAACTGTCCGTCGGGGTTCGCGTCATAAGGAGCATGCGACCTATTACGGCATGTCGAAGCTTGCCGGCGGCTTGCGAAGCCCGGAAATGCCGATGATGTGAGTCTTAGAAGACGTTTCTGAACGCTGTTCCGCCGCGATAATGGGCGCACAGCACCTTGCTCGGCCTGAGGGGAGTAGTCGCGCCCCCGATAACTGTCCCGGCCAGGTGCGGGATAGTCAGAAAAATGGTCGGAGTGATAGGATTCGAACCTACGACCCCCTCGTCCCGAACGAGGTGCGCTACCAGGCTGCGCTACACTCCGACTTGAAGGCAGGCTTATAACGAGCGCTTTCCCCGGCCGCAAGCGAGGTGGTGGCTGATTTTTCCACCGGCCGGGATGCAAAACGGCTAAGACATACCCATGACCAGCGTGCTTCAGACCAGGATCGCGACCGCCGGCGGCCATGCGGCCCGCGCGGCGGCGGCGTGCCTTGCCGATGGCGGACTGGTCGCCTTTCCGACCGAGACGGTTTATGGCCTCGGCGCCGATGCCACCAATAGTGATGCGGTGGCCCGCCTTTATGCCGCCAAGGGCCGTCCGAGCTTCAATCCGCTGATCGCCCATGTCGCCGATATCGAGGCCGCCCGTGCGCTGGCGCGCTTCACGCCGGAGGCGGAGCGGCTGGCCGCAGCCTTCTGGCCGGGCCCGCTGACCCTCGTGCTGGAGCGGAGGGACGGTTGCCCGGTCTCGGATCTCGCCACAGCGGGGCTGTCCTCGGTCGCCTTGCGGGTGCCCGATCATCCGGTGGCGCGCGAGATTCTGGCTGCCTTCGGCAAGCCGGTGGTGGCGCCATCGGCCAACCGGTCGGGACACGTATCGCCGACCACGGCCGATCACGTGGCCGGCGATCTTGAGGGCCGGATCGACCTGATCGTCGATGGCGGGCCGACCAGCGTCGGCGTCGAATCGACCATAATGTCCTGCCTTGGCCGGCCGCGCCTGCTTCGTCCCGGCGGTGTCGGGCGCGAGGCGATCGAGGCCATGCTGGGCCATCGGCTCGATGCCGAGGAGCATCACAGCGATGACGAGGCGCCGCTGGCGCCGGGCATGCTGACCTCGCATTACGCACCGCGCGCCAGCCTGCGGCTCAACGCCCGTGATGTCACGGCGGACGAAATGCTGCTGGCTTTCGGCAAGCCTTTGCCCGGCGCTGCGCAGGCCAAGGCCGTTCTCAATCTCTCCGAACGCGGCGACCTGATCGAAGCTGCCGCCAATCTGTTCGCGCATCTGCGCACGCTGGATGAATCCGGCGCAACGCGGATCGCGGTGATGCCGATCCCCATGGAGGGGCTCGGCGAGGCCATCAACGATCGCTTGCGTCGCGCCGCGGCGCCGCGTCCGCTCTCGGGGGATGCCGCATGACCGCGAAGCGGATCATTGCCACTATCGCCACTGTCGGTGCCCTTGTTTCCAGCGCTGCCACAGCCGAGGTGAAAAAGCTGGATCAGGTCTGCGATGGCAAAAGCTGCGCGGCCTTTGCTCTCGATCTGACGCCTCCCGTGAACTGGGATATCGACAAGGCCGCCAGCGAGGATAATCGCGTGCAGATGCTGGTGCCGAGCGGCCTCAATTTTCATGACGCCCGCGCGGTGATCTATGTGCGGATCTCCTCCAAGGACAAAGACCAGCCGCTCGCCGAATTCATTCGCATCAGCCAGGAGCGCTGGCGGCAAGCGGCGGCCGATACCAAGATTTCGAAACTGCCGGTGGTCGAGCGCGGCAATGGCAAGGGCACGTTCGAGCCCTTCCGCTATGAAAATCCGAAAAGCCCGCAACAGCCGCTGGAGGTCGTCGCCTTCGGCACCGATACCGACAAGGACGGCAACGATTTCGTCCTCACGGTCGTGATGGCGGGCAAGGACCAGAAGGCGATCGAACAGGCGCAGGATTCCTATCTGGAATTGCTGCGCCGGCATTGATCGCAACGCGACGAAATACAGGTGACAGCATGACATTGCCGGCGGACTTGATCGCGCGCTTCACGGCGATCGTGGGAGAGAAATACGCGCTGACGGATCCCGACATCCAGGCAGCCTATCTGCATGAAATGCGCGGGCGCTGGGTCGGTCATACTCCGCTGGTGCTGCGGCCGGAAAATGTCGAGCAGGTATCGGCGATTTTGAAACTGGCCAATGAGACCCGCACCGCCATCGTCCCGCAGGGCGGCAATACCGGTCTCGTCGGCGGACAGATCCCGCATCATGGCGAGATCCTACTGTCGCTCAACCGCATGACGCGCATCCGTGAAGTCGATCCGGTGTCGAACACCATCACCGTCGAAGCCGGCGTCACCTTGCAGCGAACCCGCGAGGCGGCCGCCGAGATCGACCGGCTCTATCCGCAATTGCTGCCATCGGAAGGCTCCTGCACCATCGGCGGCAACCTCTCGACCAATGCCGGCGGCGTGGCGGCGATCGCGCATGGCATCGCCCGCTCGCATGTGCTCGGCCTTGAAGTGGTGCTGGCCGATGGCCGGGTGCTGAACAATCTCAACAAGCTCAAGAAAGACAATACCGGCTACGACCTGAAAAACCTGTTCATCGGCGCAGAAGGTACGCTCGGGATCATCACCGCTGCGGTGCTGCGCCTGGTGCCGCGGCCGCGCGCGGTCGAGGTGGCGTTTCTCGGTGTGCCGTCGCCGCAGGCGGCGGTCGACTTGCTTGGCATCGCACAACGTCGCGCCGGACCTGATGTCACGAGCTTCGAAATGCTGACGCGCTTTGGCGTCGAATCGGTGCTGGAGCATGTCGCCGGCACGCGCGATCCGCTTGATACGGTGTCGCCCTGGTATGTGCTGATGGAAGTCTCGTCACAGGCCGAGGCGGGGTTACGCGAAGTGGTCGAGGATATTTTCGAAACCGGCGTCGAGCGCGGGCTCGTTGAGAATGGCGCGATCGCCGAAACGCTGGAACAGGCCAAAGCCTTCTGGCGCATCCGCGAGGAAGTCGGCGAGGTGCAAAAGAAGCTCGGCGCTTCGATCAAGCATGATGTGTCGGTGCCGGTTGCAGCTATCCCGGCCTTCATCGAGGAGGCCAATGCGGCGGTGGTCGCGGCGGTACCGGGCGCGCGGCCGTTTCCGTTCGGCCATGTCGGCGACGGCAATATCCATTACAACGTATCGCAGCCGGTCGGTGCCGACAAAGCCGACTTCATGGCGCATGAAGATAAGGTTCAGGACGCGGTGTTCGCCATCGTCCTCAAGCACCACGGCTCGATTTCTGCAGAGCATGGCATCGGCATCGCCAAGCGCGATCGGCTGCCGCAGGTGAAGGACCCCGTCGCCGTGGCGGTGATGCATTCGCTGAAATCGATGCTGGACCCGAATGGCATTCTCAATCCCGGCAAGGTGCTCTAACGCTGCGCCAATGCGCGCAAGGCGCAGGCCATCGATCTGGATAACGTGATGAGTGACGACGTTCCCTTCGACAAAAGCTTTCATCTTCAGCCGGGCGTGGCGCAGGAGATCGCGCCGAAGGTGCGTGCGCTCTGCGCCGGTAATGCCAGCCCGTTCACGTTCAAGGGCACCGTCAGCTACATCGTCGGCAGCGGCAAGGTCGCCATCATCGATCCAGGCCCGGACGATCCGGCGCATATCGAGGCGCTGCTGCATGCGGTGCGCGGCGAGTCGGTGACGCATATCATTCTCACGCATACCCATCGCGATCACTCGCCGGCAGCTGCGCCGATCCGCGCCGCCACGGGCGCCGCGACTTACGGGGAGGGGCCGCATCGCGCCTCGCGTCCGCTGCATATTGGCGAAATCAATCCGCTCGATGCCGCCGGCGATACCGATTTTCATCCCGATCACACCTTGGCGGACGGCGATGTCATCACCGGCGACGACTGGACGCTGGAAGCGATCACCACGCCGGGCCATTGCGCCAATCACATGGCCTATGCGCTGAAGGAAACCAATTCGCTTTTCTCGGGCGATCACGTCATGGGCTGGTCGACCTCGATCGTGGCGCCGCCCGATGGCGCGATGAGCGATTATATGGCGTCGCTCTACAAGCTCGCGCCGCGCAGCGAGAATGTCTACTTCCCCGGCCATGGCAATCTCATCCGCGAGGCGCCGCGCTTCGTACAGAGCTATATCCGTCACCGGCTCGGCCGCGAGGAATCGATCCTGCATCGTTTGAGCAAGGGCGCGGCCGACATCCCGACTTTGGTGCGTGCGATCTATATCGGGATCGATCCGCGATTGGTCGGAGCGGCGGGCCTGTCGGTGCTCGCGCATCTGGAAGACCTTGTGGCGCGCGGACAGGTCGTCACCGATGGCCTTCCATCGATTGCCGGGATTTATCGCTTGGCCTGAGGCGGAGACTTTGAGTCTTTCGTCGCCTTGATCGGCACCGTCTTTTTCGGCGGCGGGCGGCGGCGCTGCTCGCGCTCGAGCGCTACGTCGATATTCTCTTCGAGATTTTCGAGGAAGGTGCTGATCCGCTCGGCATTGCTGCCGATATCGTGGAAGCCATAGCGCGATGACGAGCGCATATCGACGCGCGATTCCTCGTCATTGCCGCGAATGCGGATGACCACGTCATCGCGAAAGCCCATGATCGGTGTACGCGCCACCGCCTCGATGCGACCTTCGCGCTGATTGGGACGCGGCTCGCGCGAATCGATCACCAGCCAGCGGCGCTTGTTCACCAGCGCCAGCGCGTGGTCATAGGCGATCTTCGGCGAGACATTGAGTTCGAGCGGCGCGATGTCGGGATAGGCCTCGCGCTGCTGCTCGGCGGCATAGAGGCCGGCATATTGCACCGGATTGGTGGCGCGGGAGCGCAGCCTGCGGATGGCGTCGAAGGCGGGTGGATCGAGAACGTCGGTGGTGATGTCGGTGATCGCCGGCAATTCATAAGCCTTGTAGCCGAGATAGGCCGGATAGCCGAGCAGGGCGCCGCCAATCAGCATCGCCAGCACCGCATAGCCAAGCCCGCGCACGCCCTGCCGCCAGATCGGTACGAGCGACATCAGCGCCAGCAGCACCGCCAGGGCGGCCACGGCCAGAACGCTGCCGAAGGTCATGAGGCCGGGCAGGACTTCGATGATGCCGGAGCGGACGATGATGATCGCCAGCACCGCCGCCACGACCGAAAACAGCGCGAGCCGCCGCGCCCAGATCGCAAGTCGGGAATAGGGTTCATCGGGAAAACGGCGGCGAGCCATGATCTGTCCATGCGGGCGTGGAGAGGTCGGCGATATCCCGCGCAATGCGTTTCAAGGCTGCCCGCAGCGCCCCGTCAAGCCGTGTCGCGTTCCTTTTCCGGAAAATACGGCGATTCAGCGGGCCGCGAAACGCTGGAGGCGAAAGCGGCTGAGATCGGCGGCCGGTCGTCCGGTTATTGCGAGTTCCGCCAGCGCCTCGCCGATCGCCGGGGCGAATTTGAAGCCATGCCCGGAACAGGGCGAGGCGAGGATGATATTCTCACTGCCTGGAACCCGGTCAATCACGAAATCCTCGTCCGGCGCCATTGTGTAGAGGCAGGTCTTGGCGGCGATCACCGGCCCGGCGATGGCCGGCAGAAAGCGCTGGACCGGGCCAATGATTGTGGCCTGATCCGAGTCAGTTATGCCCCGGTCATAACCATCCGCCTCAACGACTTCACCTGCATGGTGATGTTTGGCGATCTTCAGCCCTTCATGATCGCGCCAGGGAAAGCCGTAATGCACCCCGTCATCGCTTTCGATCAGAAACACCGGAAAGCGATCGGGCTGGAACAGGTCCGGTTGCTGCGGCTTCAGCCACAGCAATACTTGCCGCGTCGCCACTAGCGGTAACGTGAGATCCGGCAACAGCGCCGTGCTCCAGGCCCCGGCGGCGATGATGACGGAGGCTGCATCGATATCGCCGCAGGAGGTGGTGACGCGCACGCCGCTGCCGTGTTGCGTGATGGCGGTGACCTGCTCGCCGATGCGAATCTCCGCGCCATCGGCGAGCGCCAGCTGCAGATGCGTGGCGATGCCGGCCTCCGCTTCGACGAAGCCGCCATCCGGCTGAATAACGGCGACATAATCCTCCGGCACGCGAAAGACTGGATAGCGCGTCATCAGTTCCTGAGCGGACAGGATCTCATGCGGCAGCGCATGTTCGCGTGACGCCGCGAGCGTGCCCTTGATCAGCGCGCTGTCCGGCCGGCCGATCTCGGCAATGCCAGTCACCGTCATCAGACTTTTGCCGCTGCGCTGTTCGAGATCGTGCCAGAGCGCAGCGGCGCGGCGCACCAACGGGACATAGGAGGGATGTTCGAAATAGCCGTGGCGGATGATGCGAGTCTTTCCGTGCGAAGAACCGCGATCATGGCCGGGTTCGAAACGTTCTATCCCCAGAACACGGAGGTTTTTACGAGCAAGATGATACAGCGCGGCGCTGCCGGTTGCGCCGAGACCGACGACGATCACATCATAAGCAGGCTTCATATGTGGCGTCCGTACATCGGCAGATGAGGCAGTTCCGCAATTGCCAACGCCGCCGCATTCCCGCACAAATAACAGTAACGGAGCAACGGCGCGCGCGTGCAGCAACCCATTCTACAACGTCTGCTGGTCATGATGACAGTTGTGACCTGCGCGACTGTGCCCGCCATTGCGCAGGATAAGGGCCGCGCAAAATCGCGGCCTGGGGCGTCGTCCACAACGGCAGAGCCGGTCAAAGACGCATCGCCAACGCCCGCCGAACACAAGGCCGCGCCGGCTGTGCCGATGGAAGTATTCGCGGCTGAGCCTGATTTCGATACCACGGCCAAACTTCCGGATATTACGCCTGCGCCGCCATCGGCCTGCCAGATCCGCATTGCCGATCGCCTTGCTGTGATCGAGGCGATCCCCGCCTTGGCAGGGCCGGGCGATTGCGGCGCCACCGATGTCGTCAAGCTGCAAGCCATCATTATGCCGGACAAATCGCGCGTGGCGTTGACGCCGGCCGCAACCTTGCGCTGTTCGATGGCCGAGGCGGTCGCCCTCTGGGTGCGTGAGGATCTCGCCGCGACAGTCGCTGATCTTGGATCGACGATCCGGGCGCTCGACAATTATGCGTCCTATGATTGCCGTGGCCGCAATCGCGTCGCCGGCGCCAAGATCAGCGAACATGGCATGGCCAATGCCATCGACATCCGTGGGTTGCAGCTGGCCAATGGCAAGTTCGCCGGATTCACGGACCGCAATTTCGCCAGCAATATTCGCGAGACCATCCGCAAGCAGACCTGCGACCGCTTCACGACGGTGCTTGGACCGGGCTCGGATGGCTACCACGAATCGCATATTCATATGGACTTGGCGCAACGGCGTGGCGGCTACCGGCTTTGCCAGTGGAGTGTGCTCGCAGCCGCGCCGCCGGACGATGCCAAAAAGCCGGATGAAACCGAGCTGCCGGGCGAGGGGAAGCCGGGCGCTGCTGACGTCCCGTTGCCACGTCCCCGGCCTGCGCCAGCCCGCTGAGCGGGCTTGGAGCGCTTGGGTGCGACCATCTGTGACGGGCGACAAGGCAGGATTTCGGATGATGCCCGCAATTTTCAATGATCCCGTGAACCCTCCCTTCATGGCGATGGCCTAGACCGCCAGCATGAAGCCCGTTCGTCCTGCCGAACTCATTCCGGCCGTGAAGCCATCCGTGCGCTCAGGGATCAGCCGTCGCTCGCTGCTGCTGGCCGGCGCTGGGCTCGTCACTCTGTCGGGCCCAGCCGTCGCCGGCTATTCCGGCGCCGAGGCGGCGATGATGCTCGGAGTGACGCATTATCGGCTGACGCCGCGCGGCTGGCCGTCCGGTCTCAAGCTGAGCATCACGGCGATCGCCGATATTCATGCCGGTGGTCCGAATATGGGCCTTGCCCGCATTCGCGAGATCGTCGAGACCGCCAACGGCCTGCAGTCCGACATCGTCTTGCTGCTCGGAGACTACGTCGCCACCCACCGTTTCGTGACCGAAGTGGTGCCGCCGGAGGTCTGGTCAGCCGAGCTGTCGCGCCTGAAGGCGCCGCTCGGCGTCCATGCCATTCTCGGTAATCACGACTGGTGGTTTCATCAGCGCCAGATCCGGCAGGCACTGGCGCAGGCCAAAATCCCAGTAATGGAAAATACCGCGATCCTGCTCGGCGAGGGCCAGTCCAAATTCTGGTTGGCCGGTCTCGGCGACCAGATCGCCCATTTCATCTCGCCCGGTAACTTCCGCGGCATCGACGATCTGCCCGGCACAATGGCGCAGATCAGGACCGACGATCCGGTGCTGCTGATGGCACATGAGCCCGACATTTTCGTCGAGGTGCCGGACCGGGTGTCGCTGACGCTCGCCGGCCATACCCATGGCGGGCAGATCCGCATTCCGCTGATCTGGGAACGGTTCGTGCCGTCCTCATACGGCGCCCGCTTTGCCTATGGCCATATCTCGGAGGGCGGACGCGACATGATCGTCTCGGGCGGCCTTGGCACCAGCGGCATTCCGATGCGGCTCGGCGTGCCGCCGGAGATCGTGCGCATCGATCTCGGCGGTGATCCGGTGCCGATGGTCTGAACAATAAAAAACGGCGCCATCACTGGCGCCGTTTTTTCTCATCCAATAATGGCCGCGTTACTGCGTCGAAAACATGCCCGGCATGCTTTGGGCGACACGCGGATTGGTCGGCGAGTCGCCTTGTTTCGGCGCCAGGACCACGACGACAGTGTTTTCCTTGACCCGGTTATAGAGGTCGATCACGTCCTCATTGGTCATGCGGATGCAGCCGGACGACACCGAGGCGCCGATATATTCCGGCTGGTTGGTGCCGTGGATGCGGTACAGCGTGTCCTTGCCGCCGGTATAAAGATAGAGCGCGCGCGCGCCGAGCGGGTTATGCGGTCCAGGCCCGACGATGTTCGGAATGCTCGGTCCAAGCCGTTCCTTGATCGCCGCCGTCGGCACCCAGGTCGGCCATTCGGCCTTACGGCCGACCTTGGCGATGCCCGAGAAGGCCAGTGCTTCTTCGCCAACGGTAATGCCGTAGCGGATCGCCTTGCCGTCGGGCAGCACGTAATAAAGGAAGCGCGAATCGCTATCGACCACGATCGAGCCCGGCGATTCCTTGCGGTGATAGGTGACGATATGGCGCTGATAAGGCTCCGGGATCGTCGCCTTCGCGTACGGCACCTTGGACAGCAACTCGCGGTCGCGCGGCTTGAAATTGGACTCGGAGGCCGGTTCCAGCGTGGCGTTTGTCGCGGTGCCGACGCAGCCGGAGACACTAAGCCCAACGAGGAGAAGCGCTAAAAGGCGCATCGCCATTTTCCTTACATGTTGCGCCGCACAGGGCGAGGATTCCACCGGACCATATCCGAAAGAATTGCGAATCTTCCAGCCGGTAACACTGCCAGTGCAACCAGTCCTGCAAACCTGTTGCTGGAAAGTCGCAACTTCCGCCGGGTGCCGAAAACCCGCATCAACAGCTGGTTTATCGCGATAATCTCACCAAACCCGTTAAACGACCCTTTACCCTGACGGCCGAAGGATGCGCGCAGACGAGATGCCCTGTGGGCAATCACCAAAATGTGTCAGCGCGTGCTTCGCAATGTCCATGATTGAAGCCCAATCCCGCCGCACAGAAAACCAAACCAGGCATCAGCATGGATGCGTGGAAGAACAACACTCAAGGAGAAGACAATGAATTCCGCCAGCGCTTCTGACCAGCAGGTCGCAAGCCGGCAACCGGCCGCCGATCTCGATGACCGTTATGGCCGGATCGGCATTTCGGCTCTGATCGCGGCTCTGCCTTACCGCGATCGGCTGAAGGCCAAGACCGCTCCCTCCCTGCCGTTGCATCCGGCGCTGATCGCAAGCGAAAGCTGACCGGAAGTCCGCCTCGTGTGACACGGGGCTGGGCCGCGCAATAAGGACTTGAAGTCCCCGTGGCACCTCGCCATGACTTCCGCCACTGCGGCTGGACCGCAGTGGCGGAGGGCTAGGCATGCTGACAGTCTATGTTCTGCGGGGGCCGGTCCTCGAGCCTCGGGTCATTGAAGCCGAGAGCGGCCTTCCCGCCGGGCTGCCCGAGGCGGCCATCTGGCTCGATCTTTTCAATCCCACAATTGATGAAGACCGCCTGGTCGAAAAACTGATCGGCGTCGCCATTCCGACCCGCGAAGAGATGCAGGAAATCGAGATTTCCAGCCGTCTCTATCTGGAAAATGGCGCGCGCTACATGACCGCGATGCTGATGTCGCAATCCGACACCCCGTCGCCCGTCACCACCCCTGTTTCCTTCATTCTTGCTGGTCAGCGGCTCGTCACCGTGCGCTATGACGAGCCGCGCCCCTTTGCCATGACGCGCCACAAGCTCGGCCGGGCCTGCCCGTCCAATGTGACAGGCCAGACCGTGCTGATGGAATTGCTCGACGCCGTCATCGATCGCAATGCCGACATTCTCGAACGCATCGGCGCGGAGGTCGACCAGGTCTCGCAGAAGATCTTCGAGGCCCGCCGCAGCCGCGGCGGCTCATCGCGCGTCTATCAGGGCATCCTCTACACCATCGGCCGCAAGGGCGATCTGACCTCGAAGGTGCGTGAAAGCCTCGTCTCGATCGGTCGATTGGTGCTGTTCCTGGCGCAGGAAGGCGACGACATGCGCTGGTCGAAGGAAATGCGCGCGCAACTGAAGACGATGCAGCGCGACGTGCAATCGCTGTCCGATCACACCGGCTTTCTTACCAACAACATCACCTTCCTGCTGGATGCGATGCTGGGGCTCGTCAGCATCGAGCAGAACAATATCATCAAGCTGTTTTCGGTTGTGGCCGTGGTGCTGATGCCGCCGACACTGGTCGGCACCGTCTACGGCATGAATTTCGAATATATGCCGGAGCTGAAATGGGCGGCCGGCTATCCAATCGCGCTGATTGCGATGGTGGTGTCGGCGGTGCTGCCCTATCTCTATTTCAAATGGAAGAAGTGGCTGTAGGTCGCCTAAACGTGCTGGCCGCCGTTGATGTGAATCTCGGCGCCATGCACGTAGGACGATGTCTCCGTGCACAGCACATAGATGATCTTCGCCACTTCGTCGGGCGTGCCGAGCCGGTTCATCGGGATCTGTTGCTCGACGATCTTGTCGGTGCCCGGTGACAGGATCGCGGTATCGATCTCGCCCGGTGCGATGGCGTTAACGCGAATGCCGAGCGGCCCGAAATCGACCGCCATTTCCCGCGTCAGCGACGCCAGTGCGGCTTTCGAGGTCGCATAGGCCGCACCGGCAAACGGATGCACGCGCGAGCCGGCGATCGAGGTGACGTTGACCACCGAGCCATGCGTCACTTTCAATTCATCGATCAGACCACGCGCCAGCATGATCGGCGCGAAGAAATTCACCTGAAAGACATGCTGCCAGACTTTGAGATCGGTTTCGATTGCGCTCAGCCGTCCGCCATGGCCGCCCTTCGGCGAAATGCCGGCATTATTGACCAGCGCATTCAGCCGGCCGTCCGGCAGCCGCCGCTTGATCTCGGCGATCGCCTCGGCGGTGTTGTCGGGATCAGAGAGATCGACCTGGATGTGATCTTCAGGGCCGGCCTCCCACGGACAGTTTTCCGGAAAGGCATGGCGCGAGCAGGTGATCACCCGCCAGCCGGCCGCCGAAAAGCGTTTGACCGTGGCGTGACCGATGCCGCGGCTGGCGCCGGTCAACAGCAGGGTGCGGCGCGGGCCGTTATCAGGCGAGGTGGGCATGTGTCGGTCCTGCTGGAGCCATCCGGTCTCGGATAGCTCACTCAAACTAGCTCAAGGGTAAAGGCGCGTCTTGGTCCAGGCCGCCGTCTCGGCGTCCTGCTTGAATACGATACGGTCATGCAACCGGAATGGCCGATCGTGCCAGAATTCGAATGAGATCGGCACGATGCGAAAGCCCGACCAGAAGGGCGGCCGCGGAATGGTTCCGATCGGATAGCGGGCGGTCACCTGCGCCACCGCCTTTTCAAAGGCGAGCCGGCTTTCCAGCGGAGAGGATTGCTTGCTGGCCCAGGCGCCAATTTGCGCGAGGCGCGGCCGGGTGGCGAAATACGCGTCGGCATCCGCGTCGCTGACGCGCTCGACACGACCTCGCACGCGCACCTGCCGGCGCAGCGATTTCCAGTGGAAGAGGAGGGCGGCTTCCGGCCGCTCCTTCAGCTCGCGCGCCTTGGCGCTTTCGAGGTTGGTGTAGAAGACAAAGCCGTCGGTGCCGAAGCCCTTCAGCAGCACCATGCGCAGATCAGGAAATCCGTCGCGGCCGGCCGTCGCCAGCGCCATCGCATTCGGATCATTGGGCTCCGATTCCGTCGCTTCCGCTAGCCACGCCGAGAACAGCGCCAGCGGCTCGGTATTTTCGGTGAAATCACCGTTCTTTAACGGGTCCGGTTGTTGAATGGCGGGTGTGTCTGTCATGTCGTTTGGGGAGCCGCGTGGTCGGCCTGTTCTCGCGTTTTTCGGTCGGGCAGAGCGTATATAGGGTCGTGTTGTCAGCGCGCCCGTGCCGTCCGCTGACTTATCGACCCTTGTCTTGCGCGGTCGCGGTGACGATCGCAAGCCTTTCGGCAGGCTGCAGCACCAGCTACCAACTGGGATCAGCATTCGGACATGACGACAAGCCGATGCAGACCGGCTCGGTCCGCACGGCCGCACTTGCCTCAGCCACACCTGCCTCCGCTACACCTGCCGCCTTGCCGGTCACGGCGGCACCGGAAAAGAATATGCCGCCAGCCGCCGATCTCGCTTACGCCAAGGCGGCAGCCGCCGAGGTGCTCGCGCGCGGCGGCAAGGATGCCAGCCAGACCTGGGAAAACCCGCGCTCGGGCGCGCGTGGCACGGTGACGCCCCTTGCCGATACCTACAAGATGGCAGGCTCGGTCTGCCGCGACTTTCTGGCCAGCCATGTCGCCGAAGGCTCCGAATCCTGGATGCAGGGCGAGGCTTGCCGGGCCAGTTCAGGGTCATGGGAAATTCGCCGCCTCAAGCCGTGGCGGACCTGAAGGTGTTGTCCATACGGCGTTGCGAAAACCGGACTACAATCCCAAATAGCGGGAACATCATGCCGGTTCTCACGGACATCTCGGTTTTCAAGGAGTTTTCTGATGCGCGACCCCTATGAGGTGTTGGGGGTGCCGCGGGGGGCTGCGGCTGCTCAGATCAAGTCAGCCTTTCGAAAGCTTGCCAAAAAGCACCATCCCGACGCCAACAAAGACGATCCCAAGGCCGCCGAACGCTTCGCGGAGGCCAATTCCGCCTATGAGATTCTCGGCGACGAGAAGAAGCGCAAGCAATTCGATGCCGGCGAGATCGACGCCGAGGGCAAGCCGCGCTTCACCGGCTTCGAGGGCCATCCGGGCGGCTTTGGCGGATTCGGCGGCGGCGGTGGCGCAGGCGGCCCGGACATTCATTTCGAAACCTTCAACTGGGGCCCGCAGGGCGGTCAGGGCGGCGCACGCCAGAGCCGTGGCGGCTTTGGCGGTATCGACGAAATTCTGAAAGAGATGATGGGCGGGCGCGCCCGCCAGGCTGGTGGTGGCCGGCCGTTCGAGCCGCAGGAATTCGCAACGCCCGGCCAGGATGCGGCAGCTTCGGTGACGATTTCGCTGTCTGATCTTGCGCATGGCGGATCGCGGCGCGTGCATCTGCCGACCGGCAAGGAAGTCGACATCAAGATTCCGGCCGGTCTCTCGGACGGCCAGCAGATCAGGCTGAAGGGGCAGGGCTTTGCCGGCACTGGCGGCGCAACCGGCGACGCCATCGTCACGGTGCATATCGCCAAGCATCCATATTTTGAACGCGACGGATCGAACATCCGGTTCGAGCTGCCCATCACGCTCTATGAGGCGGTGTTGGGCGGCAAGGTCCGCGTGCCGACGCTCGATGGCGCTGTCGAACTCGCGATCCCGGCCAACACCAACGGCGGCCGCACCTTCCGTCTCAAGGGCAAGGGCCTGCCGGACAAGACCGGCAAAGGCGACCTGCTGGCGACGGTGCGGATTGCTTTGCCGGAACAGACGGACGAGGATCTCGAAGCCTTGATGCGCAAGTGGCGCGACGACAAGCCTTACGATCCGCGCAAAAATCTCAGCTGACGCGCGGTGGTCGCGGGCTGCTGATGGCTGCCGCGACTGACCGTCGCCGCTACTGGCCGTTGAACTGCCGGCTGATCAGCGGTTGGTTGGACGAACGCGTGTTCGACGGCGGCGGTGCGCGATTTTCCAGTTGCTCGAAGGCCGCCTTGGCGAATTCCTTTAGCCGCATCTTGTCGGCTGGCCCGGTGACGGCATAGCCGACATCGCCGACCACCCAGCGAATGGCGGCGACATTGTCCGATTGATAATAACGAAAGGACGTCTGCGGCGCCTGCAATTTGGCGCTGTAGAAGGTGATGCGATCGCCGTTGCCATTCTCATACATCAGGAGAGCAGCCGGGCCGCTTTCTCCCGGCAGCAAGCGGCCGCCAAGCAGCTTCATGTCGAAAGCGGAAAAATCGGGAATGCGCAGCGTCGTGCCGATGCGCCGCGACAGCCATGGCGTCAGATACGGCTCGGCGGCGCTGACTTCGACCGGATGGCGGATTTCGCCGATATAAAGCTTGTGGGCGGCGAGTGCCTGACGCGCGAGCTGATCGGTCGGATCGCTGGGCGCGGCCATCTCGGCCGGTTCTTCGGTTGCAGGGCCACCAGTCGTGGTGTTGTGGCCCATCCAGCCGGCAAAACCGCCGACCACGAAAGCAGCCACGACCATGGCAGCGACAATCGCCGGCCATTTGCGGCTGCGCTGCATCAGCGAATCGATCTTCAGCGGCTTCGGCTCGACATCGCGCAGGGTGGCGCTGAAATGGCTGCGGATCGCCGCGGCCTGTGCTTGCCAGGCGGCGACGCGTATCGCGTCATCGGGATGGGTGTTGAGCCAGGCTTCGATGTCGGCCAGCCGATCGGCCGGCAATTCCCCGTCCACGAAAGCGTGCAGTTCATCTTCGGTAACGGGTGGGTCACGATGCATGAGCGGTGACCTTCACTTCACGCGGCGCAGCGCCGGACGCTCGCCATCGAGATAGGCTTTGATCTGCGCGCGCGCGCGAGCCAGGCGCGACATCACCGTGCCGATCGGGATGCCCTGGATGTCGGCCACCTCGCGATAGGACAACCCCTCCAGCACCACCAGTAGCAGCACCTGTTTCTGCTCTTCGGCCAAAAGGCTCAGTGCGCGCTCAATGTCGCGGCCGCCGGCTTCGGGTCCCGAGGCATCGGGGGCATCGTCATCCTCCAGCGAGGCGGTAGTCGGACGGCGGGCGAGCGCGCGCAGGCGGTTGCGGTTCAGATTGGTGAGGATCGTGAACAGCCATGAGCGGACTTCTCCGCCATGGAACAGATGCTCCGAGCGCAGCGCCCGGACCAGCGTGTCCTGCACGAGATCATCGGCCAACTCGCCATCGCGCGTCAGCACCCTCGCATAGCGTCGCAAGGCCGGAACGTTGTTCTCGACATCCTGGCGAAAGCTGCTCATCGGCGCGGGATTTCCTGAAAAAGGCGCTTCGGACAAAGCCCTTGGCGATTCGCGGCTGCCGCAGGCTGGTGAGGGGCTCGGAAAGCTCCGGCGAAGGGCAATAAATCGCTCCAAGCCCTTGCCTTAGCATCTGTGCCAACACCCCCGGCACTGTACTATTCCGGATAAGCTGTCGCATAGACCCTGTGCGGGGCCGGGTTCTTGATGGCCGCTGGGCCCTATGCCACAAGGTGACCGCCCGAAAATGCCTCAAAAAAGGAACCTCAATGCCGGACGCTTCTGGCCTCATGCGCGGAAAACGCGGGCTGATCATGGGGGTCGCCAACAATCGCTCGATCGCCTGGGGCATCGCCAAGGCCTGCCACAATCACGGCGCTGATCTGGCCTTCACCTATCAGGGCGATGCGCTGAAAAAGCGCGTCGAGCCGCTGGCCGAGGAGGTCGACGGGATCGTGGTTGGCCATTGCGACGTGTCCGAGCCTTCGACCATCGATGCCGTCTTCGAGGCGGTGAAGGCATCCTGGGGCACCCTCGACTTCGTCGTGCATGCCATCGCCTTTTCCGACAAGGATCAGCTCGACGGCCGATATATCGACACGACCGAAGACAATTTCATCAAGACCATGCTGATCTCCTGCTACTCGTTCACTGCGATCGCGCAGCGGGCCGAGAAGCTGATGACCAATGGCGGGTCGATGCTGACGCTGACTTATTACGGCGCCGAAAAATGGATGCCGCATTACAATGTGATGGGTCTGGCGAAAGCCGCACTCGAATCGTCGGTGCGTTATCTGGCGGCCGATCTCGGTCAGAAGAATATCCGGGTGAATGCGATTTCCGCAGGTCCCATCAAGACGCTGGCGGCGTCAGGCATCGGCGATTTCCGTTACATCCTGAAGTGGAACGAATACAACACGCCGCTGCGCCGGAACGTCACGCTGGATGAGGTCGGCGATTCGGCCGCCTATTTCCTGTCGGATATGTCACGCGGCGTGACCGGCGAAGTGCATCACGTCGATGCCGGCTATCATGTGGTTGGCATCAAGCATCCCGATGCGCCCGACCTGACAGTGGGCGAGCCCTGATCGCTTCGCTATCAAACAATCAGGCATAAAAAAACGGCTGGACCAAGGTCCAGCCGTTTTGCTGTTGGGTTGGCCAACAGAAGGCGGGTAACGCGGATCGCGTTACTTCTTCGCCTTCTTGGAAACCTTCTTCTTGGCAGCCGACAGATCGCTGGTCAGTTCAGCCTTCTTCGGAGCCTTCTTGGCCTTGGCCTTCTTCTTGGCAGCGGAGAGGTCAGAGATCAGTTCAGCCTTCTTCGGAGCCTTCTTCGCCTTCTTGGCCTTCTTCTTGGCGGCCGAGAGGTCGGAGATCAGTTCGGCCTTCTTGGGGGCCTTCTTCGCCTTCTTGGCCTTCTTCTTGGCAGCCGAGAGGTCGGAAATCAGTTCAGCCTTTTTGGGAGCCTTCTTCGCCTTCTTGGCCTTCTTCTTGGCGGCCGAGAGGTCGGAGATCAGTTCGGCCTTCTTGGGGGCCTTCTTCGCCTTCTTGGCTTTCTTCTTCGCAGCCGAGAGGTCGGTGGTCAGTTCAGCCTTTTTCGGGGCCTTTTTAGCTTTCTTCTTGGCGGCCGAGACGACGTCGCTCTTCGCGATGTCGTGGGTCGCCTGGGCTGCGAGCACCGGCGAAACCGTGGTGGTGCCGATGAAGCCGATCGCAGCCAGAACGGCGATCAATTTGCGCATTGGGATGTCCTCGTGAATGGGCAGTCGTTTTGGTGAAAGGGCCAGGACGCTTCGGTCACCCCGCGGCAGCCTCTCCCCACGCCCAATCAGTTGCAGAATTCAGATGAGCCGACAATCGAAAAAAACGAAAAAGTTGTTATTTTTCAAAAACTTAACGGGCATTCAGATTGTCATTAATCGGCATTCAGGCGGATGAATGCAAATTAAGCGCGGCGGCGTAAACCGTGCCGAAAACACCTCCGGCGCATGTATTTGACCCTGCGCAGCACGCGGGCTACCAAGCCGCGTTACTGAAAAAGGCACCATGTCGTTCAACACCTTCGGCCATCTGTTTCGCGTGACCACCTTTGGCGAGAGCCACGGGCCGGCTCTGGGCTGCGTGGTCGATGGCTGTCCGCCGCGTATTCCTTTGACCGCCGCCGAGATCCAGGCTGATCTCGATCGCCGGCGGCCCGGCCAGTCACGTTATACGACGCAGCGGCAGGAGCCGGATGCGGTGCGAATTCTTTCTGGCGTGTTCACCGATGACACCACCGGGCAGGAGTTGACCACCGGCACGCCGATTGCGCTGATGATCGACAATGTCGACCAGCGCTCCAAGGATTATTCCGACATCAAGGCCAAGTATCGTCCGGGTCATGCCGGCTATACTTACGATGCCAAGTACGGCTTCTATGATTATCGCGGCGGTGGTCGCTCGTCCGCGCGCGAGACTGCGTCGCGCGTCGCCGCCGGTGCGATCGCCCGCAAGGTGGTGCCGGGCGTGACGGTTCGCGGCGCGCTGGTCCGTATGGGGCCGCATGCCATCGACCGCACGCGCTGGGATTGGGACGAGGTGTCGCGCAATCCATTCTTCTGTCCGGATGCGAAGACCGCCGAACTCTGGGCCGATTATCTCGATGGTGTCCGCAAGTCCGGCTCCTCGATCGGCGCTGTGATCGAGATCGTCGCCGAAGGCGTCCCGGTCGGCCTTGGCGCACCGATCTATGGCAAGCTCGACGCGGATCTCGCAGCGGCGCTGATGAGCATCAATGCCGTCAAGGGCGTCGAGATCGGAGATGGCTTTGCGGCTGCCGATCTGTCCGGCGAAGACAATGCCGACGAGATGCGCACCGGCAATGACGGCCAGCCAATTTTCCTCTCCAACCATGCGGGCGGCATTCTCGGCGGCATTTCCACCGGCCAGCCGGTGGTGGCACGGTTCGCCGTCAAGCCGACCTCATCGATCCTGCAACCCCGGCAGACTGTCGATCGCTACGGCCAGGATACCGAGATCGTCACGCGCGGCCGTCATGATCCTTGCGTCGGCATCCGCGCGGTGCCGGTCGGCGAGGCGATGGTGGCATGCGTTCTTGCCGATCATTATTTGCGACATCGCGGGCAGGTGGGTGAGGGCCCGTCATGGCCGTTCCCCGTCACCGGCCGTTAATGTGCCGACGCCCTCTGAGCCCATGCGGAAATAGAGACAGTCATGCTTGAGACCCAACAGCGCATCGATCAGGCGATCGCCGCCTTTGCCCGTGGCGAACTCATTGTCGTCACCGACGATGACGACCGCGAGAATGAGGGCGATCTCTTCATCGCCGCCTCGCTCTGCACGCCGGACAAGATGGGCTTCATCATCCGCCATACCTCCGGCATCGTCTGCGCACCGCTGTCGCTCGATGAAGCCAAGCGCCTGCAACTCGATCCGATGGTGTCGCGCAACGACGCGCCGCTCGGCACCGCCTTCACCGTGACGGTCGATGTCAAACATGGTCTGACTACCGGCATTTCCGCCGAGGAGCGTACCAATACCGTCCGCGCTTTGGCCAATGGCAATAGCGGCGCGGCCGATTTCGTGCGGCCCGGCCATGTGTTTCCGCTGGTGGCGCGAGAAGGTGGCGTGTTGATGCGCTCGGGTCATACCGAAGCCTGCGTCGACCTGTGCAAGCTCGCCAACCTGCCGCCGGTGGGCGTCCTGTCTGAATTGATGAATGACGACGGCACTGTCATGCGCGGCCGTCAGGTGGCCGAGTTCGCGGAGAAACATGGTCTGGTGCGGGTATCGATCGCCGACCTGATCGCCTATCGGCAGGTGCGCGACAAGCTGGTGGAGCGTGTCGGCGAGTTTCCGGTCGCCTCGCCAGTCGGCACGCTGCAGGGCTATGCCTATGTTACGCCGTTCGATCAGCAACATCACATGGCCTTCGTCTATGGCCGCGTCGGCGACGGCGAAAGCGTGCCGACCCGCCTGCATCGCGCCGACATCATCAGCGACGTGTTCGGCGGCGCCAAGACGATCAATGCGGTGCTCGCGCGCTTCAAGGAAGAAGGCCGCGGCGTGCTCGTCTATCTGCGCGACGGAACCGCCGGCGTGCCGGTGACCGCCATTCCGCGCGACGGCGAGACCGATTCGGAAGCGGCCCGCATCCGGCAATGGCGCGAGATTGGCCTCGGTGCGCAGATCCTGAAGGATCTCGGCATCTCGTCGATCCGGCTGATCACCTCCAAGAAGCTAACCTATGTTGGTCTCGGCGGCTTCGGCATCGATATCGCCTCGGTGGAATCGGTCGACGCCTGAAGCCGCTTTAATTCGCTTTCCTCATGCTGCCGCGCATGGCAGCATGGTGCCCGGCTGTTGTGATCTCGAAAGTTCGGTCCATCCCGCAAGGGACAAAGGACGGAGGCATTCGGATGCCCGGGCGCTGCTCTGTGCTGGCCGCGTTATCGCTCGTCTCAGGTCTTGCGCTTGCCGCGATGACGCCGCAAGCCGCGCCGCTCTCCCGCGCGGCCGATAATGCCAGCAGCACCGTCGATGTCGAACTCGTGCTGGCGGTCGACATTTCCTATTCGATGGACCCGGATGAACTCGCCTTGCAGCGTGAAGGCTATGCGCTGGCGCTGACGTCCCCCGAATTTCTCAATGCCCTGAAGCAAGGCATTCACGGCAAGATCGCCATCACCTATTTCGAATGGGCGGGCGCCAATGACCAGAAGGTCGTGGTGCCGTGGCGGGTCATCGATGGCCCGGAAAGTGCCGGCTCGGTGGCGCAGGAAATCTCGCGTGCGCCTTTGCGCCGCGCCGCGCGCACATCAATCTCGGCTGCATTGCTCTATGGCATGGAGTTGTTCTCAACGAGCGGTCAGCGCGGCCTTCGCCGGGTGATCGATGTGTCGGGCGACGGCGCCAATAACAGCGGCCCCTTGGTGGCGATCGCCCGCGATGAAGTGCTGTCGCATGGCATCACCATCAACGGGCTGCCGGTGATGCTGAAACGGCCGAGCTATTCGACCATGGATATCGACAATCTCGATGTCTATTACGAAGATTGCGTGATCGGCGGCCCGGCGGCTTTCGTCGTGCCGGTGAAGGATCGGGAGAAATTCGTCGAGGCCATCCGCACCAAGCTGGTGCTGGAAATCGCCAGCCTCGAACCGCAAGCGCGGATCATCAAGGCGTCGGCGGCCAATCCGCGGCTGCCTTGCACGACGGGCGAACGCATCTGGCAGGAACGCTGGGGGAATTAGACTGCGCGGGTCGTCAGCGCGTGAAATGCCCGACCATCTCGACATGCGCGGTATATTTGAACTGGTCGACCGGCGTCACACTGCGCAGCTTATAACCGCCGGCGATCAGCAACGCTGCGTCGCGGGCGAAGGTCGCAGCACTGCACGACACCGCGATCACATTGGCCACCTTGCTGCGGGCGATCTCGCGCGCCTGCGCTTCGGCGCCCTGACGCGGCGGATCGAAGACGATGGTATCGATGCCTGACAATTCCTGAAACGTCATTGGCCGCCGAAACAGATCGCGCTTTGTCGCCGTCACCTGCTTCAGGCCCGGCGTCGCCTGTGCAGCCTTGGCCAGCGCATCGACGGCATTCTGGTCGCTGTCCATCGCGGTGACACGGCTGCGCTCGGCCAACCGCAACGCGAACGGGCCGATGCCGCAGAACAGATCGAGCGTTGCTTTCGCCGTGCCGGCATGACGCAGCACGAGATCGGCGAGCGTCTGCTCGCCCAGCGTTGTCGCCTGCAGGAAAGAACCCGGCGGCAGCACGACCTGCGCCTTGCCGACCTGCAGGAGCGGCGGCGCGATCAGTGCAACCAATTCGCCATGCCGGGTGATGCGGGAGATGCCGCCGCTGGCCGCCAAAGCGGTGAGGGCGGTGACGCGCTTGTCGTTGATCGGGCCGGAGCCGCGCACATCGATATCGAGGCCGTTCATCGTTGCGGTGACATGGATATCGAGCGGCTTGGTGAGCGGGCTCAGCGCCTCAGTGATCCGCCATGCCGTCTTGATCGTGCCGGACATTGGCGGCGCCAGCACCGGGCAGCGATCGATCGACACGATCACATGCGCGCGCGGCGCCGAAAAGCCGACCTCGACAATATCCTTGTTGCCACGCCTTGCATGCAGCACCGCGCGGCGGCGACCTTCGCCATGCGCGTCGATCACCTCGCCGACCTCTGCCGTGATGCCGGCCTGCGCCAGTGCCGTCACGACGAGATCGCGTTTCCACGCGCGATACGGCTCCTCGCGCCAATGCTGGATGGCGCAGCCGCCGCAGACGCCAAAATGCGGACAGAACGGCGCAATGCGATCACCCGACGGCCGGGCCACGCGCAGCAGATGGGCGCGATCGCCCTTCAGGGGTTCGGCCTCCACCGTCTCGCCCGGCAGCGTATAGGAGATGAACACAGCGCCATCCGGCGTCTGCGCAACGCCATCGCCGCGATGTCCGATGTCGTCAATCTGGAAACGTTCCACCATGGCGATGTCATGCCGCGCTTTATAGGCTCACCGCAAGCGCGGTGATCACCCCAAATCATGCGGCCGCTGGCACATCCGGCAGATAGCCGCGCTTGGTCAACAGGTGAAAGCGCAGCACCAGCAACGCCGCATAGATCAGCACCGACAGCGACAGCCCCGACCAGATGCCGAATTCGCCAAAGCCCAGCCAAAAGCCGAGGCCGTAGCAGGCGGTGAAGCCGATCATCCAGAAACAGATCGCCGAGAAGACGAGCGGAATGCGAGTGTCGCTGAGGCCGCGCAGCGCGCCGGCCGCCACTGTCTGAACGCCATCGGCGATGAAGAAGCTGGCGCCGACGACCAGCAGCGAAGCCGCCAATGTCGCGGTCGGCACCTTGTCGGGCGTGATGGTGCCGAGAAAAAGGATCGGCAGATAGTCGCGCGTCAGCATGACGACGATCGTCATCGTCGTCATGAAGGCGATGCCAAGCCCGATCGCAGTGAAGCCCGCGCGCCGCGTACCGGCGCTGTCGCGGCGACCGACCGCATGGCCGACCCGCACGGTTGCGGCGATGGAAATGCCGAACGGCACCATGAACATGATCGAGGCGATGGTCAGCGCGATCTGATGGGCGGCGAGTGCCGTCGTGCCGATCCAGCCCATCAGCAAGCCTGCGCCGGCGAACACGCCATATTCCAGCGCGAACATGCCGGCGATCGGCGCACCGATAATGACAAGGCGGCGGAGCAGCGGCCAATCGGCGCGCCAGAACCGGCCCATCACGCGAAACTTGCGGAACGGCCGCTGCGCGTAGCAGACCCAGATCGCTGCCGCACACATGCCGATATTGACGATGGTGGTGGCAAGGCCAGCACCCAGCACGTCGAGTTCGGGCATGCCGAAATGGCCGTAGATCAGCGTATAGGCGAGCAGCGCGTTGATCGGGATCGCTGCAAGGGTGATCCATAATCCTGGTTCGGGCTTGTTCACCGCGCCCATGAAGCCGCGCAGCGCGATGAACCACCAGGCTGGAATGAGACTCCAGGCGAGGCCATCGAGATAGCGCGCCGCCAGCGTCGCCGCCGTGTCGCTCTGGCCGAGCGCGAGCAGGATGTCGTGGCCGAACAACTGAACGAAGCTGAGCGGAATGCCGAGCATGGTGGCCGCCCACAAACCGACACGCAGCGCCCGCCGGACCATGCGCGGCTTGCGCGCGCCAAAGGCCTGCGCCGCCAGCGGCGCAACGGCCGAAACAAGACCCATGCCGAGCACGAAGGCCGCAAATAGCATCATATGCGCCAGCGCCGATGCCGCGACCACATGCTCACCGAGACGACCAAGCAAGGCGAGGTCGGTCGTCATCATCGCGATCTGGCCAAGCTGGGTCAGTGCAATCGGCAATGCCAGCCGCACCGTTTCGGTGAGCTCATCGCGCCAATGCGGTGTTGCGGCCGAAACAGGCGCGCGGTCGGTGAAGGTTGTCTGCGTGGTCATGCGTCTTGATCAGAGCCGCGTCTTTCAACGGTGACGTGAGCGGTGCTTGTGATGCACCGAGGTCGCTTGGCCTGTGCGCGGACTTTGTCGGTTTTTGAGTCTCAGGCGGCGGCAGCTTCTAGGAAGCAAAAGTGTTGGAAATCAGCCCATTGTCTTCGCCAGAGAAAAAGCTTCTGTTTTCAACAGGAGTTGCGTCACGTTCGTTCCGACTTGCATACAATAAACGCCATATAATTCCGTAGAAAAAAGCGGAAATTGCCATTCTAAAAGACTGAGACATCGCGGGGAGTGATCGATGGTCTCAGCTCTGAATAGTCGCATCGGTCGACGCCAATTGATCGCCGCTTTATCCGCGTCCGTTGCGGGTCTCAGCCTTCCGCGCGTGGCCGTGGCGCAAACGCCGGAGACTTTTCCGAATCGGCCACTTCGTATTGTCGTGCCTTACGCGCCCGGCGGCACCGCCGACATCCTCGGACGGTTGATCGCGGAGCGCCTGAGCATCGGCCTTGGCCAACCCGTTGTCGTTGAGAACCGCGTCGGCGCGGGGACGGCGATCGCCTCCCGTTACGTCGCAACGTCGCCCGCCGATGGCTATACGCTGATGATCGGCACCATCACATCGCATGCGATGAATCCGGCATTGCAGGCGGATATCGGCTACGACCCGATCAAGGATTTCAGCGCGATCTCGGCGATATCCGACATTCCCTATCTTGTTGTAGCCAATCCGCAGCGCGGCTTTACGGATCTCGCCGGCCTGATCAAACGGGCGCGTGCCGAACCCGGCAAGCTCACCTTTGGCTCGGCCGGCGCCGGATCGTCCAATCATCTCGCCGCGGAATTGCTGGCCCAGAAGGAAGGCCTCAGCTTCACGCATGTGCCGTATCGCGGCAGCGCGCCGGCCCTGAATGATGTGCTGGCAGGCCAGATCGATTTCATGTTCGATCTGCTGACGACATCGCAGGCGCATGTGAAGGCCGGCACGCTGCAGGGGCTCGCAACCACGGCGCCAACGCGGATTGCCGCGCTTCCCGATGTGCAGACTACGGCCGAGATCGGCATTCCCGATCTTGCCATCGCCTCGTGGTTCGGCGTGTTTGCGCCGGCCGGCGTGCCGGAGCCGGTTCTGCATCGCCTGTCCGATACGCTCGCCGCGATCATCACCGCGCCGGACCTCCAGCAGAAGCTCGCCGAGCAGGGCGGCAACCCGCTGCTGTTGCGTGACAAGGCTTTCGAAGCGCTGGTCATCAAGGATTACAGACAATGGTCGCAGGTGGTCAGGACCGCCGGAATATCGCAGACAATCAAATGAACTCACGGAAAGACGCCATGCACCTTGCGGCCTTCGCGGCAGCGGGGCCTGTCTCCGGCAATCACGGCGGCTGGCGCTATCCCGGCGCCGATACCGATATCCTGTCCGCGCGCTATTATCGCACGCTCGGTCAGCGCCTCGAGGCCGCAGGCTTTGATCTAATGTTCATCGCCGACATTCTCGCCGTGCCGAATCGGCTGGAAGGGCGGCATGATAGCCAACTGCGTTATGGCGCCCTCGGCGCGCTTCGCCTCGATCCGATGGTGGTGTTGTCGCTGATCGCCGCCGAGACGACAAAGCTCGGTCTCGCCGCAACGATATCGACATCCTATTACGAGCCATTTCATGTCGCACGGGCGATGGCGACGCTGGATCATCTTAGCGCCGGTCGCGCGGCCTGGAATATCGTCACCTCATTCCAGCAGGCGGAGGCCGCCAATTTTGGCCGCAACGAACATCTGTCGCATGACGACCGTTATGACCGGGCTGACGAGTTTGTCGAGGTCGCCTGCAAGCTCTGGGATAGCTGGGAGAAGGATGCGCTGAAGCGTGATGTGGCGACGCCGGTCTTCGCCGATCCGGCCAAGGTCAAGCCGATCAATCACCACGGCAAATGGTTCAATGTCGAAGGCCCGCTGAATGTCGCGCGCTCGCCGCAAGGCCGTCCCGTGTTTATTCAAGCCGGGGCTTCGCCGCGCGGCCGCGACTTTGCTGCCAAGGTCGCCGACGTCGTCTTCGTTGTGCACGCCTCGCTGGAGTCAGCGCAAACATTCTATCGCGAGGTGAAAGAGCTGGCGCGCTCATTCGGACGCGATCCCGACAAGCTGAAAATACTTGCCGGCATCGCGCCGCTGGTTGGCGAGACCGACAGCATCGCGAAAGAAAAGGACGCGATCCTCACCGATCTGGCCGAAGCACGCGCCGGCCTGTCGACGCTGGCGTTCCATCTCGATATCGATCTTGCGGCCTTTCCGCAGGATGAGCCGCTCCCCGACGTCGACGATCCGGCGATCCACGGCCACTACAAGGAAGTCGCGGAATTGACCAAGCGTTACGGCATGTCGCTGACGCAGATCGGTAAACGCTATGCGATCAAGACCAATCGCGACTTCATCGGCGGCTATCGTCAGGTGGCGGACCGGATGGAGGAGTGGTTCAACAAGCGTGCCTGCGACGGCTTCATGGTGCAGCCGCCATGGTTCTTCGGTGCGCTCGATGATTTTTCGTCACTGGTGATGCCGGAGCTGCGCCAGCGGGGGCTGCTGAAGGAGCAGGCCGACGGCGCGGTGACGCTGCGGGACCGGCTCGGTCTCGATCCGGTGTGACAGAAGGGTGAAGACGATGAACTTGGACGCAGTTACAGCACCCGCGCCCGGCAAGGCCGCAACCATCTCGGCACAGACAGGAATTACGTCAGGCCGTTTTGTCATCAGTATTCGCCATAATTATCTGGTGGCGGACGCGACCCTGGCGCGCGGCGGCGCCAATGAAGCGCCAGGCGCGATCGAATTGCTGATCGCATCGCTGGCGACATGCGCGCTTGCTGTCATCGAGGACGAGGGCCGGAAAGCCGGCGCGCGCGAAGCAAGCTATCACGTGGTGATTTCGGCGACGCAAAGCGCTGACGACCGCACGCGGTTCTCAAATGTTGATTTTGCGTTCCACTTCACAAACATTGACCAGAACGCGGGCGAGGCGCTGATCAAGGTCTTCACCGATGTCTGCCCGATCTACAATACAGTCGCGCGCACGACGCCGATCACGATGAGCCTGACAGTTGCATGAAGGGGGCGGTGGCATTCGGGAGAAGATTGGGGACGCGTGCGTGTCGAGGTCGAGTGGCTCTGACCTATTTTTGACGTCTAAACTGTCGTGTGGAGAAAACGCTTCAAAGTTCTGAGAGCACTTTTTCCATCTGGATAGATCGTGAACTGACGGCTTGGCCCTGATAGGGCTTTATTTCACCGGTCGGCCGAAATCCCATCTTTTCCCAGAAACCGATCACTGGATTGGTTTCGACAACAGCTAGACGGATGATCCGTGCGTCCAGGTTCTCGCGAATGAATTGCTCGGCCTTCACATAGAGACACCGTCCGAGGCCCGTCCCCTGCGCTTTCTCCCGAATGGCGAGGAGGCCGATAAAGGCCGTGCCTACGGCCGGATAATCTTTGACAATATCTAACAAGCCAACAGGCAAGCCGCGCTGGCTAGCGATGAACGGATGCTTGTGCTGAAGGCCATGTCCGACAGGAACGGCGGTAGCAAATTCGTGGCCGCTCCAGGTCTGTGCGGCGCCATCGACGCAGAGAGAATAAGCAGAGAGGTCGTCGAAAATCGCCTGCGCCTCAGCTAAGTCATCCGGATCAATTCGACGCAAACACACGTCGTCACTGGACACAAGATCCTCCCGCCTTCGGCAGGCTGCCTTCGATTCACTTCACATCGAGTGGCGCCGTGCCGATCGGCCGGCCGCCGGCATCGGTGGTGATCTTCTCGACGCGCATTTCGGCGGCCTTCAGCAATTCCTCGCAGCGCTTTTTCAGCGCTTCACCGCGCTCGTAAATCTCCACCGATTCGGCCAGCGGCACACGGCCTTCCTCGAGCCGCTTGATGATCGATTCCAGTTCCTCGATCGCGCGCTCGAAGGGCAGGGTGTTGATGTCGCTGTAGTCTTTCTCGGCCATATCGATCCTGAAGGCTTTGGGCGTTTGGCAATAAGCAGTGGCAATATAAGAACAAGCGGGCTGGAGGCTAGCCCCGCATCAGCGCCGTGACATGCGCGGAAACGGAGGCGGCCAGCCCTTGCAGGTCATAGCCGCCTTCCAGCACCGAAACCAGCCGTCCGCCCGATTTCCTGTCGGCGAGATCCATGAGCTTTTTCGTGGCCCAGGCAAAATCGTCCTCGGTGAAATTCAGGCTCGCCAGCGGGTCGCGCATATGCGCGTCAAAGCCGGACGAGACGATGACGAGGTCCGGGCCGAAGGAGTCGAGCCGCGGTAAAATCGTCGTCTCCATCGCCTCGCGGAATGTGTCGCCCCCATCGCCCGCGCGCAGCGGGGCGTTGACAATATTGTCGTATTCGCCGCGTTCGGATTTGTCACCGGTGCCGGGAAACAGCGGCATCTGGTGGGTCGAGCAATACATCACGCTCGGATCGTTCCAGAAGATATCCTGCGTGCCGTTGCCGTGATGGACGTCGAAATCGACAATGGCGACGCGCGCGAGGCCGTGCTTTTTCTGCGCATGGCGGGCGGCGACGGCGACATTGTTGAACAGGCAAAAGCCCATCGGCCGCGCGATCTCTGCATGATGGCCGGGCGGCCGCGTGCCGACAAAAGCGTTGTCGACCTTGCGGGTGACGACTTCATCAACCGCCGCCACCGCGCCGCCGGCCGCGCGCAACGCTGCTTCCAGGCTGCCTGGCGACATCGAGGTGTCGCCATCGAGCGCGATCATGCCCTCGCGCGGCGAGGCTTCGCGGATCGCTTCGACGTAATCGAGCGGATGCGCCAGCGCGACCGTTTCGATATCGGCCATCGGCGCCTGTTCGCGAATGAGGCCTGCGAATTTCTCCGCTTCCAAGACCTGTTCGACAGCGCGCAGGCGGTCGGGGCGCTCGGGATGGCCGGGCGGCGTCACATGGTTGAGGCAGGCGGAGTGAGACAGATACAGCGTCGTCATGAAGGCGGATGATCCCAGGAGACTGCGGTGTTTCTACGACCTTGCACGCGAGAGTAACAGGTCCCGGATATCGTGGTTCTGTGCGATGACAACACCGGGCGGCGGCGGCGGTTGGTCGGACGTGAAGAAAACCGGCGCCAGCGGCTGCGTCTTGTCAACGCGATAGGGCTCGAAATCGCGCACGCCCTGCGCGTATAGAAAGCTGTCATCAATCAGAAACTGGCCGGTGAAAGTCTTGGCATCCTGAGCGAACACAGCGTAGGCGGCATCGGCCATGATGTCAGGCTTGCGCGACATTCGCATGATCATGTCGCCACCCAGCAGATTCTGGATCGCCGAGGTGGCGATCGCCGCGCGCGGCCACAGCGCATTGACGGCGATGCCCTTCGCGCGCAACTCGCCGGCAAGGCCGAGCACGACCAGACTCATGCCGAATTTCGCCATCGAATAGGCGGTGTGCGGCGCGAACCATTTCTCCTGCATGTCGAGCGGCGGTGCATTCATCAGGATGTGCGGATTGTCCGCCTTTTCCAGATAGGGAATGGCGAATTTCGACACCATGAAGGTGCCGCGCGCGTTGATGCCGTTCATCAGATCGAACTTGCGCATGTCTGTCTCAGTGACCGGCGTCAGCTGCACGGCGCTGGCATTGTTGACGACGATATCGATGCCGCCGAAGGTCTCGGCGGTGCGGGCGAGGGCGGCCTTGACCTGGTCCTCGTCACGCACATCGACGACGAGCGGCAGCGCCCGGCCGCCGGCTTTCTCGATCTCTTCCGCGGCAGTGTAGATCGTGCCCGGCAATTTAGGATGCGGCGTATCGGTCTTGGCGGCGATGGCGATATTGGCGCCGTCACGCGCCGCCTTGAGGCCGATGGCAAGACCGATCCCGCGCGAGGCGCCGGTGATGAACAGCGTCTTGTTCTTGAGCGACATCACCATTTCTCCGGATGCGGCAAGCCATCAAACACTTCGGCGATGCGCGCCCGCGTCGCCGGCGTGGTCTCCTCCGGCAGCGCGTCCGGCGGGAAAAAGCCATGCGCCACAATCTCCGCATTAGGCCTCGGCGGCGCCGGCTGGCGGAAATCGCGGATCACATACAGCGCCACATGGTCGCGGTTCGAATCGCGCGGATTGAAATAGAAGGAGACGAATTCCGGGTTCGGCCCGATCTCGATATTGCCTTCCTCCTGCATCTCGCGGCGGAGCGACTCCAGCAGCGTTTCGCCGGGTTCGACCCCGCCGCCGGGCAGGTGCCAGCCCGGCACATAGGAATGCTTGATGAGGAAAACTTTGCCCTGCGGATCGATCGCCATCCCCCGCACGCCGAGCGTCATGCCCCGCGAGAAGCGCCAATACAGGTGGAACAGACGGTTGAGCATCAGCTTGACCTTCACGAGGCGGTGAACGGACTGACGCCCTTCTTTCACCATCCCCCTATAGTCTTTAAGCGATTCCTCCCGTTCCAGGGTCAATAACCAGTTCCATGTTTCTTCTTGGCCATATTTCCGACCCCCATCTTGGTCCGCTGCCCAGCGCCAGGGTCCGCGAACTCGCCGGCAAACGCGTGCTCGGCTACATGAACTGGCACCGGCGCCGGAAGACCTTTCATCGCGGCGAGGTGCTGTCGCGGATCGTTTCCGACCTCAAGGGCCATCATCCGAACCATATTGCGGTCACCGGCGACATCCTCAATCTGGCGCTGCCGGGGGAGTTTGCCCCCTCGCGAGTGTGGCTGGATACGGTCGGTCCCGCCCATGACGTGACCTTCGTGCCCGGCAATCACGACGCCTATGTCCGCAAGGCCGCCCGCGAATGGCATTCGCATTGGGGTGACTTCATGAAGGGCGACAGCACCGGACCGGACCAGTTTCCGTTTGTGAGACGGCGGGACGATGTGGCGCTGATCGGTCTCTCGAGTGCTGTCACCACCGCGCCTTTCCTCGCCACCGGCAAGGTCGGATCGCCGCAGCTTCATGCGCTGGAGTCGATTCTGGTCCGGCTCGGCGCGCAGGGGCTATTCCGGGTGATCCTCATTCATCATCCGCCGGTCACCAAGCCACAGCATCGATTCAAGCGATTGACCGATGCCTCGAAATTCCGCGAAGTATTGCGCAAGCACGGTGCCGAACTTGTGCTGCATGGGCACGATCACATCAATTCGACCGTTTATCTCGACGGACCGTCTGGGAAGATCCCGGCGGTTGGTGTGCCGTCGGCATCGGCCTTTGGCGGCGAGGGCGATCTCGCGGCCTATAACCTCTACACCATTGCGCGGAAGGGCAATGGCTGGAGCTGCAAGGCGCTGACCCGCGGCTTCAAGCACGGCAGTGATGTTATCGAGCAAATGGACGATCGCGAATTGATGGTGTGACGGCGGTCTCGCCTTTGAAAATTCACGCAAGCATCGCAGCTCAAACTTAGTTGTCGTCCCCGCGAAGGCGGGGACCCATAATCACTGCACGGCGTATGGGTCCCCGCCTTCGCGGGGACGACAACTGAAATTGGAATGGGCGGGGTAGTTGCCCTCAGCCGATCTGCAGCAGCGCCAAGAGGATCAGCGCGGCGATGCCGCCGATGAAGCCGAGCACGAAAGCCAGCAACGCCCGCCACACCCATCGCACACGACGCGGCTCGCGCATCTGGCGCGATGCATCCTCCGCCAGAGCGCGCTCCCGCTCGATCAGCCGGCCGGCGATATAGCGTGTGACAGCCCTGGTCATTTCGGGAATGTCGCCGGATTGGGCGAGGATTTTCCGGCCGTAGCGGGTGTCCTGCACCAGTCGATAGGTGCGCTTGTCGCGACCCATCATCACGAAGGTGATGACGTCGATCCACAGCTTCGGCACATCGCCGCGGCTGACGCCGCGATCGAAAATCTCGACCTCTGCCGGCACATCCGCAAAGACCGGATCCAGCGTTTCGTTAAGCAGATCAAGACGCGCGGCCTCGGCGTCGCGCATTTCGAGGATGACGCCGGTTCGCTCCGCATTCTCGATGCGCAACTCGCGCAACGCTTCTTTCAGCGGTTGCGGCCTCAGGGCCTCGTCCTCGGCGGATGGTTTACGCTTTCTTCCCCACATAGGAAAAAATTTAGCAACTGCCGGTGGCAAAGGAAAGCAGCGTTTTGAGAGCGTTTTAGCGAAGCAGGGTTGGCTTCGACGCCGTTAAACCTGAACCTCTAGAGGAGTTGGGTGGCTTTCAGCCACGACAGGCCGTCCTCGGTGCGCCCACATGGATGATATTCGGCCGCCACCCAGCCGTCATATTGGAGCTCATCGAGCCTCTGGAAAACCTCCGGATAGGAGAGCTCACCGGTATCCGGCTCGTTCCGCTGCGGCACGCCGGCAAATTGCACATGGCCGATCAGCGGTTGATGTCGCGCGAACACCCGCAGCGCGTCGCCCTCCATGATCTGCGTGTGATAAAAATCAAACTGGATCCTCACATTCGGCTTGCCGACCTTGGCGAGAATGTCCGCCGCCTGATCGCAGCGATTGAGGAAATATCCGGGGCGGCTTCGGCTATTGATTGGTTCGATCAACAGCGTGATGCTTTTCTCCGCAGCCACGTCGGCCGCGCGCGAAAGATTGGCGACGAAGGTTCGCTCGGCCTCCACACGATCTTTATCATCGACGACACCCGCCAGGCAGTGAATGGACGTGCCGCCAAGCGCGACGACATAATCAAGCGCCTGCGTGAACAGGCGATCGAAATCCCTTTCGCGCTTTGGCAACGCGCCCATGCCGAACAGGCCGTCGCCGCCGAGTCCGGTATTGACGCCGAGCATCGTCAGGTTGTGCGCGTCGATCTGACGACGCATGGCATCCGCAGGCGTGTCATAGGGAAATAACAGCTCAATCGCTTTGAAGCCTTGCGCCGCCGCAGCCGCCGGCCGCTCCAGCAAAGGACGCTCGCAAAAGAGCAGCGACAGATTGGCGGCGAAGCGGGGCATGAACGGTCTCGGTGACAACGGAGAATCGGAAAAGCGGCGGGAGGGTAGCCGAAGCCGTGCTCGATCAGGAGGATGCAAAAGGGGCATGAAATGCGTCACGACGCATGAGTGGGCAGAGCAGCAGCTGCTCAGCAAGTCCCACCCGCTTCGCATCCACCCTGTCGCAGTTCTGGATCATTTTTCCAATGAAATCAGTTAGATATTTAAATGGGCAATTGCCCACACTATAGCCCCAAAAACATTGTGGGCAACTTTATGGTTGACCCCGCGCCAAGAAAGGCTTTCGATCACGCAAAACGAGCGGTTCGCAAAAAGAACACGCTGCTGAGGAAACACGCTGCTGAGGAAACGATCGAGGGCGCGACGATGAATGCGCATGAATTGCTGCAGGAAATTTCCGACTATTGCCGACAGGCCGGGCTCGCCGAATCCACATTCGGGCGACGGGCGGTCAATGACGGCAAACTGACCAACCGTCTGCGCAACGGTGGTCGCATCACGACCGAAACGCTCGATCGCATTCGCACTTTCATGACCATTCACAACGGCAGAGAGAATGCGCGACCCATGATCATCGAGCGAAGCGCCCCATCCATGTCCGGGTCTACGTCCGGGTCCATTTCCGCATCGCCGACGCCGGCACCGCTGCCGCAAGTGAGCGGCGCCGTGCAAGCCAATGGCAGCGCGAATGCCAACGGCAATGATGACGGCAATCGCGACTTCCGCTTCTTCGACAACCGCCAGAAATATCTGCTGTTTGTGAATACATGCAGCGAGAAATGGGTGGTGGCAAACAAGGTCGCGCAGGAGCTGACCAATATTCATCCGAAGCCCCCGGCGGTGCGGTTGTTCGATGCCGGGCTTGGCGACGGCACGGTGCTGACGCGCGTGATGCGGGCGATGCATCATCGCTATCCGAACATGCCGTTCTATATTTCCGGCAAGGAAATCAGCCTGGAAGACATCCGGCTGACGCTGGAGAAGATGCCGGATCGGCTCTACGAGCATCCCTCGACGGTGCTCGTTCTCACCAACATGTATTATGCCGAAGCGCCGTGGCTGACCGTGAAATCGACCGCCGCCGCCAACAGCCTCGTCTGGAACGAGGTGGCGCTGACCGGCAACACGTCACACGATTTCGAGGAGCAGATCACCAATCTGCAGGGCTTCCTCGACGAGAACTGGAAGGCGGGCGTCAGCGAGAAAACCGGTAATCCGATCTATGAACGGCCGGTGGTGCTGGTGATCTATCGGCAGGATCACAAATTCCTGCTCGATCCGATCATTCCCAAGCGTGGTGCGGCGAAAGCCGATTTCGATCTCATCATCGCCTCACAGCCCTATCGTGCGCGTGCCAGTGCCGAGTTCAAGGCGCAGAAGGTGATTGCGCCGTTGGCGCGAGCGCTCGGACCGGGCGGGCGGCTGATCGCCATTCATTCCTGCGGCAACGATCCGGCGTCCGAGATCGTGCAGAAGGTCTGGCCCGGCGATAATCCATTCCAGACCGATCGGCATGCGATCCTGCGCGAAGTGAAGAAGGCGCTCGGACCCGCTGCGCGCGATCTCAACTTCAACACCTATGCCGATAATCGTGCGATCTTCAAATACGACATGCATACGCTGCCGAGCGAAGTCACCGGCTCGATCGGCACGTCCACTGTGCTCGCGGCCTGGAATGCGGCGATCTATGTCTCCCAGGTGGAAGACGAACGCCTCAACGAGGCGGTGAAAGACAGCCGTTATCTCGACGCGACGCGCGAGGTGCTGCGTCAGCATAACGGTCTTTGGTTCAACGACGAATCTTACGTCATCTCACGCAGGCGCGAATGACCATTTCCGTGGTGAATCTTTTTGATGGCAAGGTGGCGCCGGAGGCAGTTGCTGTGGCCGATCCAGCCCTGCAGGTGACGAGCTTCCTGTCGGGCTTTTCGCTCGAAGCAACCCGGCCGAAGCCCGCTGATATCGATGCGGTGGCGCAGAGCGCGCCGCCGGGGACCGAGCTTTATCTCAGCGCGATTCCGACGCGGCCGTCGAGCGAACTCGTCGATCAGGCGGTGATGACGCGCAAGGCGGGGCTCGAGCCGGTTCCGCATATCGCCATCCGCAATTATGTCAGCAAGGATGAGTTAGCCGGCTTGCTGCAGCGGCTGTCGCAGGAGGCGGGCGTGCGGCGCGCGCTGGTGATTTCCGGCGACCGGCCGGATGCCGCCGGTCCATACACAGCCGCGATCGAGGTGATCGAAAGTGGCGTGCTGCAGAAATACGGCATCGCCGAGATCGGCATTGCCGGCCATCCGGAAGGTCATCCGGTGGTGGCCGATGACGTAATGGCGCGTGCGCTGGCGGCGAAGGTCGAGGCAGCCGAGCAGGGCGGGCTAAGGCCGGTGGTGGTCACGCAATTCGGTTTCGATGCGGCGGCGATGATCCGCTGGGTGAAGAAGCTGCGCGATCAGGGTATCGAGGCGCCGGTGCGGATCGGCATGGCCGGGCCGACCAATCTCACCACGCTGTTGAAGTATGCGCAGCGCTGCGGCGTGAAGGCGTCAATGGGCGGCGTCGCCAAACATGCCGGCCTCGTCAAGCATCTGTTCGGCGTCAGCGCGCCTGATGCGATTGTGCGGGCGCTGGCGGAAGAGAACGCATCCGGTGCGTTAGGGCCGGTGGCCGCGCATTTCTTTTCCTTCGGCGGGCTTGGCGCCACCGCGCGCTGGGCGGCGCATGCGCAGCAGGGCCGCTTCGCTCTGGAAGGATCGGGCTTCACCGTCGAAGCCTGAGTCGCGCGAGGCACTCTTGTCATGGCCGGGCTTGACCCGGCCATCCATCTTCTTCGAAAAAGTCTTTTATTGATGGATGCGCGGGTCAAGCTCGCGCATGACCATCGCGCGATCAGTTCACTTCGCGCCAGATATTCAGCGATTCCTGCATCGGCCGGTCGGAGATCGAGAACAAGACGCTCTGTTCGTCGGCCTTGTGCGAATATTCCTTCCAGGACGGGATCACGAACACGTCGCGCGGTCCCCATTCGAACACCTCGCCGTCGATGGTGGTCTGACCCTTGCCCTCGAGGCACGCGAAGATGGTGCCATCGGTCGAGCGATAGGGTTGGCCCTTGAAGCCCTTCGGCAACAGCGACAGATGCGCGCCCATGGTCGGCGTCGACCAGCCGCCATTGAACGGATTGGCGTAGCGCAGACGGAAGCCGTGATACTTGTTGATCTCGTCGGTCTTGGCCATGCGATCGAGGATCGGCCGCACGCGCTCATAGGCGTAATTGATGATCGGCGAGGTCTTCGCAGTATTGGTGCCGTCCGGCAGCACGCCCGAACCGTAACGCCACAGCGAGTCGTTATCGGTGAATTTGGTATTCTGCACGGTGTCGTCGAGATGCTCTGCAAAGGCGGTCTCGAAGAAGTTGATGGTCGGCACGTCGAGCACGTCCAGCCAGATCATCGGCTTTGACGATTCATTGCCGTGGTCATGCGCGGTCCAGCTCGGCGTCAGGACGAAGTCGCCGTATTTCATCAGCGTCTTTTCGCCATCGACCTGGGTGTAGGCGCCTTCGCCATCGAGGATCAGCCGGATCGCGCCGGCGGTGTGGCGATGGGCGCCGGCGATCTCACCCGGCAGGATCAGCTGCAGGCCGGCATACAGCGTCGTGGTGACGCGTGACTGGCCGCGCAGAGCCGGATTTTCCAGCACCAGCACGCGGCGCTCGGCCTCCTCGGCCGTGAGCAGGCCGCCGGCTTCTTCCACCATCGGCTTGACCTGGTCGAAATGCCAGATGGCGGGTGCGGCGATCGACTTCGGGCTCTTGGCGACGAGGTCTTTCAGCACTTCCCACAGCGGCGCCATGTCGCGCTGCGAAATCTTTTCATAGAAGGCGGCGCGCTTGGGGTCCTTGCTGCCTTCGTAAACCTTCGCGGTCTTGTCCTTGACGGCGGTTGCGGTGGACATGAATTCCTCCTTGCGGATTTCTGGCGATCATTGCGGCGAAGCGTGAGGCATGCCGATCAAAAAGGCCGGTCCCGGACGGGGCAGCGGCTGTCGTGATTACCCCTCTCAGATACGAAGACTGCGAGGCGCCATCAAGGCGGCGAGGGGCTATTTCTCACATTATGCGAAAAAGCTCCCCGCGCGCTTATGCTCAGGTATTCACCGAGCCGCCATCCACGGCAATGGTCTGGCCGGTGACGAAGTCGCTGTCCGCCGATGACAGGAAGATCAACGCGCCCAGCAAATCCGGCGGCAATTGCTCGCGTTTGAAGGCCCGGCTCGCCACCACCCGCGCCTTCACGCCTTCGTCATGTGAGCCGGACGCCACCAGCGTGTCGCTCATGACGAGGCCGGGCGCCAGCGTGTTGACGCAGATCTTGTGTTCGCCGAGCTCCCGCGACAGCGTGCGGGTAAAGGTCGCAATCGCGCCCTTTGAGGCGGTGTAATGCAGCATCCCCGGCAGGCCCTTATAGACCGTGCCCGAACCGATATTGATGATCTTGCCGTATTTGCGCTCGATCATGTGCGGTGCAACATGCTTGGCCAGAAGGAACGAGCCGCGCACATTGATCGCGAACACCTTGTCCCACAATTCGACATCGATATCCTGCACCGGCGTCGGATGCAGCGGCGCGAACAAAGCGGCATTGTTGACCAGAATATCGATCTTGCCGAAGCGCTCGATCGCCTGCGCGACCAAATTTTTCACCTGTGCTTCGTCGCTGACATCGCATGGCACGCTCAGCACAGTGTTGGCGCCATAGTCCGCCGCGATCTCTTCGGCTGCTTCCGCGCCACCCGAGATATCGGCGATGACAACGCCGGCGCCTTCCGCCGCCAGCGCGCGGGAATAATGCAGCCCGATCCCCTTTGCGCCACCGGTTACGATCGCTGTCCGCCCTGCCAGTCTTGCCATGTTGTTTCCAGTCTCTAAAAGAACCTGTCCGATATAAGCCGGACTGCAGAGGGAAGAAAGCGCCGCTCATGACCAACGACACACAGGACAAACTTGTCATCCGCGACCTGATCGAGGATTGGGCGGTGCTGCGCGACGCGCGGCTGTGGGACCGCTTCCGCAAGGTCTGGCATGATGACGGCGTGATGCAGGCCACCTGGTTTCAGGGCACGGCCGATGAATTCATCAAGGTGAGCGAGGAGGGCTACGCCAAGGGCGTGCGCATTCTGCATTTCCTCGGCGGTATGAATATCGAACTTAACGGCAACCGCGCCATCGCCCAGACCAAGATGACGATCTCGCAGCGCGGGCCGTTTGATGGCGTCCTTGCCGACGTGGTCTGCACCGGACGTTTCTATGACTTTCTCGAAAAGCGCGATGGCAAATGGGGTCTCGTGTTGCGCCAGCCGATCTATGAGAAGGATCGTGTCGATCCGGTCGATCCCTCAAAGACCATCACGCTCGATCAGGACATCCTGATGATGTATCCGGAGGGCTATCGTCACCTTGCCTATCTGCAGCACAAGATCGGCTACAAGGTGAAGAAGGATATGCCCGGCCTCGATGGTCCGGAGGTCGAAGCCTTGTATGCCCGCGGCGCCGCCTGGCTGCAGGGCAAGGGGCTGTAATCTCGCGCTACAAGACAGCCCCCCGCACTTTCCACCGGTCGTCCCCGCGCAGGCGGGGACCCATACGCTGCGGCCTTTCGGTAGAATTTCGTCGTCGCCTCAACAATAACTGTTGGTGGTTATGGGTCCCCGCCTGCGCGGGGACGACCAAGTAGTTATGCCGGTGCTTGTAGCTCTGGGGCTCCGCCTGGGGACCACCACAATGAATTCCCCGCTTGGACGACAGTTATCGCATCAGGGCAACAAGCTCGCTCGATCAGCCCATTCGGGATTGTGTTCCTCGATCAGCCTGATTTTCCAATCGCGATTCCATTTCTTTAATCGCTTTTCGCGTTGGATGGCCGCTTCCGGATCAGCGAATTCCTCAACATGAACCAGTCGGTGGACTTTGTAATCGCGGACGAATTCCGACCCGACGCCCATGCGGTGCTGTTCTAACCGTTGCGCCAGATTGCTGGTGATACCAACATACAGCGTGCCGTATCGTCGGCTCGCAAGGATATAGACGTAAAAGGGCACGGTGTTTCGCGTCCGTCAGGGCGAAGTATTATAATTTCGTCGTGTGGTTTTTATCCAGAGTTTCCGCCGATCTAATGATACTAGGCTTTGGCATTCCGAGGTCGCTCTATCTTGTGGTCGTCCCCCGCGCAGGCGGGGACCCATACGCTTCGGTCCTTCGACGGCAGTTTGATCTCCATTCCGAGCAATGACCGTAAAGCAATGAATATTGAGGGTATGGGTCCCCGCCTGCGCGGGGACGACCAACTCAGTTCTGCCGCTGGTTGTGACTCTGGATTCCCGCGTTCGCGGGAATGAGCGGAGAGGCGGGTGCCTGAAAGCTCGCAGCCAGCCCGCGGTGGCCAGTCCCGGAGGGTCATCCCTCGAATAGATAAAATTTGACCAGTGGAAACGTAACCCGCCGCTGCAACCCGCCACCCGGCGCAATTGAAAATCCCCGCCGCCGTCTCCACATCGCGGGACATTGCCGTGAAAGAAACCTTCTGCCTGGCTTCTCCTCTTTGGAACGATATTCCCTGTTGATCGTTAGAGGGGGCTTAGCTGCGTTTTCCATTGCCGATGGTGATCAACCATCAGGCAAGTCCGGGAGCTGTCCGAGCCGTGTCATCCACC
>Ga0164243_10000273_pt1 | contig 107103 bp, 101 predicted proteins | sample OricompcompostOP_FD_108781 | JGI IMG/M metagenome (GOLD analysis project Ga0164243, IMG submission 108781) | Organic Plus compost microbial communities from Emeryville, California, USA - Original compost - Organic plus compost (OP) | ecosystem: Engineered > Solid waste > Mixed feedstock >...
GGTAAGTCGTTCCCGGAGATGGGTTATCCAGCGTAAACAGTGCTTCTTCTCCTTCGCATATCTGGGTTTCCCTGGCCGATATGGTTACATCAGGCAATGGGTTGACAGTAAGGTTCAGCTGTAATACACTGTCGCAGCCCGTGCTGGTCGATAAGATATCATAATAAGTCCCTGACTGGTATTTAAGATTGCCCAGGAAATCATAGGTTTCACCCTGGCAGATACTTTTATTGATAATGACCGAATCGCCTTCCGGAACAATTGTAAGGTAAAGCGTATCGCTTTTCGGACAAATAGGTGTTGTTCCGATTACCCTGTAAGTAACCACATCATGACCTACAGTGATCGTATTTCTTCTTCCTGAGGTTTCAGACAAGCCGGTCGAAGGATACCAGTCGCCCCATACATACGCGCCGCCGCCAGCGATTTCCACATCCATTTCAGCTCCCCAGCATTTTACAATGGTGTCATTGTTTTCCAGTGCGGTACCCTCATAAGACCAGTTTGGCTTAAGCGTGGCAAAAGCAGAATCCAGATCGGCCTGGCGTAAGATATAAGCATAGGCAAGGGTAGTACTGTCGCCTGGCGCAAGGTCGCCTATTTTCCATACGATGCCGATACCGACGTCGTCCGTATAGGTATCGTCTTTTTCTGTCAGATATTCTGTTTCATCGTCGTATATATCATCTAGAGGTTGTTGTGGCTGGAGTCCGTCAAACCTTATAATATAGCATTTGGCGCGGCAATCTACTGCCCCCAAACCCAGATAGGAGTCAAAGCTCGTTCCTTCTGCTGATACCAGGCATTTTTGATCGCCTTCACCGCTTGCGTCCGGCTGATATACAATAGTATTCGCTGTAACGAAGCTTCCTCCCTGGTTTACTTCATTATCCGGATCCACTGTCCGGTCATAATAAATATCATTGATTGTTGTAGAACCAGTATTTTTTAATACCACTTCACAGACAAAGTATACTTTATTGGTATCCAGTATTGTCTTTTGGGTAATAGCAAGATTTCCTGCGGTGCCTTGCCAGTTCCCGATCACTTTGCTGCCATCGACCACATAGCCTGTATTGGAACCATCAAGATCGCCGGTAAAAGTTCCATAAGGGAAATTCCCTCTCCAGGCTTCAGAACGTACACCACCTACCTGGATATCCCACCCTTCCTGCGGAGAACCTGGCAGAAAGTAGTCACCGATCAATGGCGGGGAACCTGCATCCCAGCCATCAAGGTCGGGATCAGATATAAATCCCAATGTGCCGTCAAACATGCTGGCATGATATCCGTCGGGGGCTGGCCCTATAGAACCAAACGCCCCGATATTACAAATACCGACTTCCACAAATTTTCCTTTGAGGAATACATCCTCCGCCACCATTTGGGCCTGTGCAGAGAATACACCTGCAGCCAGTGTGATACCAGCCAAAATTCCCTTAAAAGACCTTATGTACATATCCATTTTCATATAATTATCGTTGATTTATTGAGACAATTACTACTTTTTCGTGAAAGGGATAGCTTGTGCCAGGTTTTTATCCCAAAAGATATTATAGGTATAGTCTCCCGGTTTTAACGAAGAAATATCCAGTGTGCCGCGGTAAAGGTATTTAGGCTGGTCGGGCTTCCATTCTGCAACTACCTTGCCGGCTTTATCGGTTATCCGGAACCAAAGAGGCCTTGGTGTCGGGGTATGGAGCATAAAATCTACTGAAGCGGTCGGCTGGAGCGGGGTAAAAGAATAATTGACATTTATTGTTTTGTTATCTTCAGTTTTATAGTTAAAATGACCGGAATGGCCTGCTGCCTTTATAGCTGCGACAGCCTCTTCATTTGTTTTGTACTGTGCGCATACGCTGGTTACCGACAGGCCGAATGCAGCAATAAAAAGCAGGTACTTCATTTTTCTTAATTTTAGGTATTGCAGTTATAGAATAGATCAACATTATAGACATTTGGTATACCTGGTTTGGTTGGTTTCTGACGATAAAGTGATCAAAAAGACAAGGTAAGATAGAAAAAATATAAAAAAAGAGGGCAATTTGCCCTCTTTTTTCTGAATATTGTCGCTTTATTATTTCTTGGCGCCTTTGCTTGCTGCAATTTTGGTAGCGAAGTCTTTCCCAGCTTTAAATTTCGGTAGTTTTCTTGCTTTGATCTTAATTGTTTCGCCTGTTTGCGGATTGCGTCCGTTGCGGGCAGCGCGCTGAGATACAGAAAAAGTTCCGAATCCAACTAATGTAACATTTTCACCTTTTTTCAATGAGGCTACTACAGCGTTTGTAAATGAGTTTAAAACTTCATTTGCCTGGGCTTTGGTAACACCAGCATCTTTTGTGATTTGCTCAATTAATTCAGCTTTGTTCATAATATTTGTATGTTTTTTGTTTAATAAAGCACGATAATACAAAAGTTTATTGAAACAAACAGCAACAATGAAAAAAAATTGTGCGAACAGGTAAAAACAAGCGCTAAAATACCAATTCGGCGGTATGACTTCTCTCTTTTTTAAAGCATAGCTCAGCTACAATGGCAAGATCGTCCAGTACCAGCAGGTTTGTTCTTTTAAAAGCGAAGATACCGCCGGGATTCATATGCTGGTATATACCTTCAGGCAGTTCTCTTAATAATTCGGGATGTTCATTCAGCGCACCGAAATAGACAAAGATCTTATCCTTTCTTATTTGTACGGCGCTGAAGAACTTTCCGGGATATTCTTCATCGCCCCGATAGGTAAGGTAATAACTATCCGGCTGGTCTACGATTACGGTAAGCTCTTTTTCATAAGTATGAAAAATACTCCGTATGGACTCAAAAGGCTTTTTGAGTGATAAATACAGTTCAGTGGGTTTCATGTCAAAGTGGTTATTTTTAACAATGTGGTTATTTCTTCAGTATATTAGACGTAATTAATAAACGTTTCGTTAGGTTAATCATTGCCTTTCCTGAAGAAATTTATACCCTGCATAATGTTGTGGGAGATGTACTTTGTAACATAACTATTGTTACATTTACATCATAATAAAGTGAGAGATTTGGTTTATTGATAAAGGGAAAAGCGTCAGCTTTTCCCTTTATCTTTTTATTATCTTTTCCCTTTCAGGACAACAGCATTAAGTTGTGGTCAATACATCTGTAATGGTTGTAGAATAAAATATTGCTTCCGGCAGGTATCGTTTTTTTGTTAAGCCACACCTGATCCGGTAAGGCAATTCCCTGCAGTGCCTGTATTGTCAGCCATAAACCAAATCCTGATGCCGTTTCATATTCTCCGCAAAGATCTTTAAATATCAGTACCGGTTTATCATTTCCGACATGCCGCATTACCTGGTCATAGTACTCCTGGTCTTTCCTGTCGCCGCTCATTCCTAAAACAAGTAATCCTATATCTTCTTTCTGCAGGTTCCGGGAATTTAACTGGCGATCGATAATATCCGGTAATTCCTCCGCTCGCGGCTGGTAAAAAGTATGGATACTATTAATAGCGAGGGCCTGCTGGCGGGAAGGGTAGTTGCTGACCATAAAAAAGGCAGCCCCTTCACCGGCTATGCTTCCGTTGCTATCGCATTGAATATGCAAAGGAGTGGCGTTATCCCGGTCCTGTTTCCAATACCCGATTTTATGTTTAATGGTAAAGTATTCTTCCGTCATTTCATCAAAGCATCCTACCAGGTAATGTTGTGTTACCTGCGCTCTGTTCAGCTTCAGCTGTGCATTATAAAGTGATAATTCGAGCGAGCTGCCGCGGTGCACAAACGTCTGGTTATAGCCTGTCGCTTGTGTTTGTAAAGCAATAGCGCCATTTACCGCATTATAGGTAGATAATATAAATGGTGTAGGATTCAGCGCTCCTTCCTGATAAAGATCCAGTTCCTTTACGAATTTCTCCGTGTCTGTCATGCTTCCTTTACCCGTGCCGGTAATAATACCATCCGGTCTGTCAACACCTGCTTTACGCAGACAGGACATCCCGGCATAGATACCCATTTTTAACAACCGGCTCATCCTGCGTAATTGCATAGGTGGTATTAAATCTGTATAGTCGGGCTCAATACAGAGCAGTTTTCCCTGTATGTCCTTTACCACCGGCTGAAACATATATTGCGCATCGCCGATGTGCTGTGGAGTAATGGCTGTGGCGTAATTAATATAAACTGCTCGCAATAGATGGTATTTTAGTTGCTGTTTACTTTCTCAAATATCAATGAGACGTTATTGCCGCCAAATCCGAAAGAATTGGATAAGGCATATCTGATATGTTTATTCTTTTTTGTGCTTGTTTGCGGGATAAGACCGGTTTCCTGCATAGGGGTTTCAAATCTAAGGTTGGCAGGAATGAAACCGTGGTACAGCGTCATGCAGGAATAAATAGCCTCCACCGCGCCGGAGGCAGCCAGCGTATGACCGGTAAATGACTTTGTGGAGCTGAATGGCGGAACCTGCTTGCCGAACAGATCCCGGATGGCCGATCCCTCGGAAAGGTCGTTGCCGAGGGTCGCGGTACCATGCGCGTTAATATATCCGATCTTATCCGCTGACAAGCCTGCATTGCTCAGAGCTTCCTTCATGGTCCTGTAAGCGCCGCTGCCATCAGGGGCAGGCGCCGTAGGGTGATGGGCTTCATTGGTATTGCCATACCCTGCCAGTCGCGCATATGGCATGGCCCCTCTTGACGAAATATTTTCGTCTCTTTCCAGTATCATATAAGCGGCGGCCTCACCAAGATTGATGCCACCACGGTTTTCATCAAATGGTCTCAGCCGGTTCTTATCTACATTTTTCAAAGCGTTAAACCCGTTAATGGTAAATCTAGTGAGCGCGTCAGTCCCGCCGCAGATTGCGATATCTGCTTCGCCATTCTTTATCATATCACTACCCATTAAGATAGCATTGGCAGCGGAAGAGCATGCGGTGCTTATGGTCGCCATAAATCCGCCGAGTCCGAAATAAGCCGCCATGCGATGTGTACAGTCAGCACAATCAAGCGAATCTATATAAGGGATGAAATCACCGCTGGTCATTCCCGAAACCATTTGCCCGTACATATTCTCTACCTCGCTCATACCGCCTACCGTTGTCGCATTGATAAAGGCCACTCTCTTTCCTTTTAATACGCCTGGCGTAAGCTTTGCATGGCTTAGCGCTTCTTTTAGGGCATAAATACCCAGTAAGGTGGTTCTGCTGTACCCGGTGAGGTCAATGTTCAGTAACGAAGCAAGCTCTTTATTGGTTAGCTTGATTTCTCCTACAAATAATTCCTTGTGATGTGTATTGATAATTTCAGGCTGGCTTAACCCGTCATTTCCCGCTATTAATGCCTGCAAATTGGCTTGTGCATTGTTGCCCAATGCAGATATAATGCCCCATCCTGTAATCAAAGACATAAAGAAGCTGTAGGTTTAATAGAAAACGGGCAACTGAAGGTTAGCTTATCCAATTGCCCGCTGTTATTCTTAAAAAATGATTATATCCTGAGTAGATCAGAATTTCCTGTTATGCTCAATATAATCTGCCATGGTTTGTACTGAAGTAAGCACGTTACGTCCTTCCCGGGCATCTTCTATCTTAATACCATAGTTGCGTTCCAGCAATACCATTAATTCCAGGGAATCGATACTGTCCAAACCTAATCCATCTCCAAACAGCGGAGCATTATCATCTATATCCTCCGGTTTCATACCCTGCAGATTCAATGATTCAATAATCTGTTGCTTTAACGTAGTTTTTAAATTTTCCATACAAAATAAGAATGGCGCAAAGGTAATAGAAAAAAGAATTAAATAATACGTCGGTAACAGCTGAAATATCTAAACGGAGTAATAATTAAAATGCCCTTCCGGAGCTGCTTCACGTTCCCCGTGCCGAATCCTCCGTGCTTTTTTGTAATTTCGCTCCTCAAATTTTAAAAGGCTTTATCATAAGTCTTGAAGTCATTATGTTACTTGCATTAAATAATGTTTCTTTCTCATTCGGGGCCCGCACTATGCTTGACGAGGCCAACTGGCAGATCGGGGAGAATGAACGTATAGGCCTGATAGGTCCTAACGGCGCCGGAAAGTCAACCTTGCTGCGGCTTATTATGGGGGAGTATACGCATGAGGGCGGAAATATCCAGCGCGCGAATGATGTTTCGATAGGATTTTTTAACCAGGATCTCCTAAGCTTTTCTACAGATGACAGCATCCTTACAGTAGGTATGACTGCTTTTGAAAAAGCGGCAGCGCTTGAAAAAAAGCTGGAAGCCTTTACCGTTAAGCTCGAAACACGCGCAGATGATGAAGAGCTGCTGATGCAGTATAGTGAAACCTTACATGAGTTTGAAGTGGCAGGTGGTTATGAAATGGAGCATCGCGCTGCAGAAGTGCTGGAAGGGCTGGGCTTTTCTACCAAAGATCTGCACCGGCCTTACAACGAATTTAGCGGTGGATGGCGCATGCGTGTACTGCTGGCCAAGCTGATGCTGCAGCAGCCGGATATATTAATGCTGGATGAGCCGACGAACCACCTGGATCTTCCCTCTATAGAATGGCTGGAAAGATACCTGCAAAGCTATCCCGGTACTGTTATTATCGTATCGCACGACCGTTTTTTCCTGGACAGGATGGTTGCCAGGATCGTTGAGCTGTTCCAGCAGAAGCTATACAGCTATAGCGGCAACTATTCGTTCTATGAGACGGAGAAAGCGACCAGGATGGAGTTCCTGGAACGCGAATTTGAAAACCAGCAAAAGTATATCGAGCAGCAGGAGCGTTTCATAGAACGTTTTAAAGCCAAGGCCAGCAAGGCGAAACAGGCCCAGAGCCTCATGAAGAAGCTGGATAAAATAGAGCGTATCGAATTGCCCGGAGGAAGCGGCCCGAAAATGAATATCAGCTTTGATGTGGAAAAGCAGCCGGGTAAGATAATCTGTGACCTGAAAAATGCTTCGAAAAGCTATGGCGATCTGAACATATTAAGCAGAACGGATGCTGAAATTGTGAGAGGGGATAAAATTGCCCTGGTAGGAGCGAATGGTAAAGGGAAATCAACATTGATGCGTATCATTGCGGGAATGGAGCCTTTTGAAGGGGAACGCACCGGCTGGCACAATGTAAAAGCAAGCTTCTATGCCCAGCACCAGCTGGAATCACTGCACCTGGAGCATACCATACTGGAAGAGATGAAAAACTGCGGCAGCGGAAAAACCGAGCTGGAGCTCCGCCAGCTATTAGGCTGCTTCCTGTTTTCCGGTGATGATGTGTTCAAAAAGATCCGGGTATTAAGCGGGGGAGAAAAGGCGAGGGTAGCGCTGGCAAAGGTTATAGCCGGCAAAGCTAATTTCCTGCTGCTGGATGAGCCTACCAACCACCTGGATATGCAGTCGGTAGAGCTTTTGATCGAAGCATTGAATCAGTATGAAGGAAGCTATATCCTTATTTCCCACGATCGTTATTTTGTAAGCCGGACAGCCAATAAATATTGGGAGATTGAAAACGGGAAGATAAATGCCTTCCCCGGATCTTATGACGAGTGGGCGCTCTGGAAACAGGCGCAGCTGGAACGTCAGAAAAAAGATCAGCCGGCTGTTGCTGTACAGGTGCCTCCGAGACAGGAAGAGAAAAAAGAAGCGAAACCGGTAAACACTACACTACAGCAGGAACGGAAAAAAGAGCTGCAGAAACAGCAGAAAGCTTTTCAGAAAATAGAAGAGCAGCTAAGCAAAGCCGAGCTGGAAAAAGCCAACCTGGAGCAGTTGCTGAGTAACCCGGATATTTATACCGATAAGGATAAATTCAGGGAAACCGAGCAGCGGTATAACCACCAGACGGCGGCAGTAGACCAGCTGAAGAAAGAATATGACGCTATATTTGAAAAGATGCTGGAGCTGGAGGATTAGCCATATTGATTACAGGTTAAAAAGGCCGGGGCAAACTATCCCGGCCTTTTTAATGTTGCCTTATATAAAGTCACCTTATAATAATTTCCTTTACCACCTGTGTCCCGAAATGCTCGTTGATCCTTTCCATAAGCTGAGCTTTGCCAAACTGCAGCTCCTGTTTCAGTACGGCTACATCCGTAGCAATGGAAAGCGTACCATTGTTCAGCTTTACGTCCCTGGTATACCTGGCAATGGTTTTCCCGACTATGGTTTCCCATTCTGCCTTTAGCTTCCGCTCGTATATCTTGGGTAGCCAGCGTGCATGCTGCAGGAACGCATTAAGCGCATCGCCGATAGTAGATGCCATAATTCAGGAGTATTTTTTTTAATTGAATATTATTTACTCACAATCTTTACAAAAGCCTTTTACCTGTACATCCAGCGTTTTTTTTCTGAAACCCCGCGGAACTTTTACCGATTGTAAAGGGAAAATATCGTCGAGGCAGAAAATATGCTCACATTTCAGGCAGATAAAATGTGCATGGGCATGCTCTTTTTCTTCAGTGTCAGGTGTACTGTAGGCGTACTTTGCCGTCCCGTTGGGGTCAATTATCTTATGGAGGATCCCATGCTCTTCAAAAGAATGTAAAGTACGGAAAAGCGTTACCCTGTCAAAGTCAATGTTCAGGGCTTTGGATATATCCTGGTGAGATAAACCTTTTTCCGTATTCATCAGCAACAATAATACCGCATGACGCAAACGGGTGTTTTTCAGCCCGTGATCCTGCAGGATTTTCTCAGCTCCGTTCATCATGTTGCAAAGATACAAAAAATAAATGCAACACTGTTGCGTTTTTGTTGCTGAAAACCTTAATTTTGCGCCTTCAGAGCAGCGGGCATATGTTTGTAATTTTTAATATTTTATTATTGGCGGTCACAATTGCCGGAGGTAGCGTGCCATTATGGAGCCCCGGCTGGAGCGAGCGGAGTATGAAGTACCTCCTGGCCTTCTCCGGCTCCTTCCTGTTAAGTATTACTTTACTGCACCTGGTACCTGAAACCGTCGAAATTTCAGGGCACAAATCCGGTTTGCTGATCCTGTCGGGCTTTTTTCTTCAGCTGGTCATACAGCGGTTTACCCATGGCGTGGAGCATGGTCATGTACACCAGGGCGGAGAGCACCAGCATGTCAGTATTACACCTATATTCATTGGCCTAGCTTTCCACGCATTCAGTGAGGGACTGCCATTAGGTGGTTTGTATGCCGATGCTGCCGTAGTCCCCTCTCTTTACCTGGCAATTGCATTGCACAAGTTGCCTGAGGCCATGCTGATCACCTCACTGGTCTCCTTTAGCAGTCATGGCAAAGGCAGGGCGCTGGCGGCACTGTTGCTGTTCTCCATGATCACCCCGCTGGCAGCCTTGCTAAGTTATTACCTGGGTCTTCGTTATAGCGCGATAGCGACCCTGATCCACTGGTGCATACCGGTAATTGCCGGCGCATTTATCCATATTGCCACAACTATATTCTTTGAAAGCGGGACCCGGTCGCATGATATGAACTGGAAAAAATGGCTGTTTGTATTACTGGGGATCGGTTTAGGCATATTGACGCTAACCGGGGATACCCATTAAATTTTACCTGCTTTATCGTCCGATAAAAACTGTAACTTTGCCGCCATTCAGGAGGGCAAAATCTCCTCCGGGTATTTTACAAGAATCTGCATTCACGCATCCATGCTCCGACTGGCTTTACTTTGCTGCTCTTTTATTATCGGCTTTACAGCTTGCACTGCTAACGCGAAAAAGAATAAAAACGGGGAAATAAGGCATGGAAAATCCCTACTGTGGCGTATTTCAGGTAATGGCCTTGACAAACCTTCCTATCTCCTGGGTACCATACATGTAATCTGTAAAGATGACTATATATGGACCGATTCCATGCAAAAGGCCCTGGATAATACACAGAAAATATGCTTTGAGATGGATATGGATGATCCGTCTTTACAAATGAAGGTGGCTACCGGCCTGCTGATAAATGATGGGAAGACGCTGGAAGACTATTATACACCTGAAGAATACCGGCGTTTGTCCGCCCATCTGCAGGACAGCTTAGGTATTCCTGCGATGTTTGTGAACAAGATGAAACCTGTTGCCCTGTCTGCATTGCTGGCTACCAGGCTGGTAAGTTGCGCTATGCCCGAGTCTTATGAAGGGAATATCATGAAGCTCGCACAAAAGCAAAATAAGGAGATAGTAGGATTGGAAACACCGGAAGACCAGATAGCCGTTTTTGATAAAATGAATGCCGATTCTGCCGCATCCGGGTTGCTGGATGCGATCGATCATCCCGATAGCATGAAAGTGGGGTTCGACAAGTTGCTTACTGCCTATAAAGCACAGGACCTCGCTGCAATGTACCGGTTGATCATAGAATCACCGGATATGAAAGGCGCGGACCTGAACGACTTCCTGTTTAACCGTAATAAGAACTGGATACCCGGTATAGCCGCTTTGATCAAAAAAGAACCGGTCTTTATCGCTGTGGGCGCAGGACATTTATGGGGAGATGAGGGGGTGATTAGCCTGCTGCGTAAAGCCGGTTATACAGTCGAGCCTGTTCAATGACCTTAAAAAGATTTACTTATTAATATTACATCCATGACTGAAAAAATCCTGATTCTTGATTTTGGTTCGCAATACACACAGCTGATTGCCCGTAATATTCGCGAGCTTAATATTTACTGTGAAATTCAGCCATGTCTTAAGCCGGTGGAAATTACCCCGGATATCAAAGGTATTATCCTTTCAGGAAGCCCTTTTTCTGTAAATGATCCCAATGCTCCCAAACCGGACGTAGCGGCGTGGGCTGCCAAGGTTCCTGTGCTGGCCGTATGTTACGGAGCGCAGCTCGTCGCTCAGCAGAACGGCGGAGTGGTCGCCAAATCCAACAGTCGCGAATTTGGGAGAGCACACCTCGTGATCGAAAATAAAGAAACGCTGCTGGAAACAATAACGCCGGATACGCAGGTATGGATGAGCCACAGCGATTCCATCAAGGAGCTGCCTGAAGACTTTGTGCTGCTGGCCCGTACCAACAGCATACCGGTGGCTGCTTACAGGGTTGATAAGTTCCCGAATGTAATATATGGTATCCAGTTCCACCCGGAAGTGACCCATAGCACCGAGGGGCGGCAGATACTGAAAAACTTTACAGTGAACGTATGTGGCTGCAGCCAGGACTGGACGCCTGCTGCTTTCATTGAAGAAACGGTAGCCGCTATTAAGGAGAAAGCAGGTAATGAAAAGGTGGTCATGGCGCTCAGCGGAGGGGTTGATTCAACCGTAGCGGCAACATTGATCCACAAAGCCATCGGTGATAACCTCTATTGTATATTTGTCGACAATGGCCTGTTGCGTAAAAATGAATTTGAGCAGGTACTCGAGGGATACAAGCATCTTGGTCTGAATACTAAAGGAATAGACGCAAAAGAGCGTTTCTATAAAGAGCTGGACGGTGTGACAGATCCAGAGCAGAAGCGTAAGATCATTGGGCGTTTATTTATTGATGTGTTCCAGGAAGAAGCGCATTTGCTGCAGGGCGTTAAGTTTTTAGGGCAGGGCACTATTTATCCGGATGTGATTGAATCGGTATCAGTCAACGGACCATCTGTCACTATTAAATCGCATCATAATGTTGGGGGGCTGCCCGAGATCATGAAAATGGACCTTATCGAGCCTTTACGCTCCCTGTTCAAAGACGAGGTGCGCCGTATTGGTAAGGAGCTGGGTATCGATCAGGTATTTTTGCAGCGCCATCCCTTCCCCGGACCGGGCTTAGGCATCCGGATACTGGGATCAGTTTCAGCCGAAAAAGTAAAGCTTTTACAGGAGGCCGACGCTATTTATACACAGCATTTACGGGATAGCGGAGAGTATGACCGGGTATGGCAGGCCGGCGCTATATTATTGCCGGTACAGAGTGTGGGTGTAATGGGGGATGAACGTACTTATGAGTATACGGTCGCGCTTCGGGCCGTAACCTCTGTCGATGGTATGACCGCAGATTGGGCACATCTTCCGTATGAATTCCTGGCAAAGGTATCCAATGATATCATCAATCATGTGCGTGGCATTAACCGTGTTGTATATGATATAAGCTCCAAGCCGCCGGCAACTATAGAATGGGAATAAGGAGCTGTTCCGCTCTTAACAATATACAATAAAGGCTGCTGGTACACTGGCGGCCTTTATTTACTAATATATTTTTTCACAGCGACGAAAACATCCTGTTCACGTATAGCGGCAATGTCTGATGTCACACCCTGGAAGTCCTGTATTTGGTCCGGTTGTCCTTTCTTCAGCAATCGCTTATAACGTGGCGAATAGATAGTTGTTACATTACTGATTCCGGTATGACTGTAGTCTGTAAACCGGGAACCATTATTCCCCGTAGTAATGATAACCGTATCTGATCCTGAAGCAGCGCCTATGTGCGCAGCCATGGTATCGTTTGAAATAGTTACCTGTGCATGGGCTATCAGGTTAATCATACCCGGCAGATCCTGGGTTGCTGCAATATTTATGCTGCCTGTTGCTTCCGATACCTGTCCGGCCATAATTTTTTCTGCAGGGCCGCCGGCGATGAGTATTTTTCCTGGAAAATGATCTCTTATCATATTGATCAGCCTGATCCATCTTGTTACAGGCCATAGCTTGCTTTTGGCTGAAGCACCTATGAAGCAGATTATATACGGTCTGTCATAAACCGGTTCGTCCGTCGGCATAATGTTTAACTCAGGTAATGCAATGCCCGGCTGTGGGCAGACATCGAGAGAAAATCTGGTATTGAACAGGAACTCATGTTCAGGAAGATGGCTCAGGGTACTTAGCCGGGTATATAGCTTATCCGAAATAGCATTCCAGGAAGAAATCCTGTGAGTATTGGCTGCCGCAATGCTTCTTACAGGTGCGCATGCCAGCATACAAAGATCATCCAGCAGCAGCGGCCTGGTGCGTGCCGGGCAGATAACCGTTTCAAAACCTTCCTTCCGCAGGTTTTCCCACAGGAGCTGCCGGTAAGCTTCATCATGCTGATAGCGTTTTTTATCGACCCATATAGCCTGTATGCGGGCATCATCATAAGTATCAAAGACGGGCTTCCAGGCCTCGTTGCCCAGCAGGTAAAGAGAATGGTCCTTTTCTGAGAAGGAGCGGCGGTAAGCATCCAGGCAGTTCCTGAACAATATATAGTCTCCGATATCATCCAGCCGGATGAGCAGCGTCCTGCCGGCCTGCGGCCGGGGTGGGGGAAGCAGCTGCAGCTTTTCCGTCCAGGTTTTATACTGCTCTATCGTTTTCCGGCTTTCTTTCCGGATACGTCGTTTGCGGAACAGTAATGACAGATGGCCCAACATTTGCAGAATGATTAGTAGTCTGCCGAAAAATTATCAACCTTCCACTCGCCGTTCTGCTGCTTCAGGTTAAAGGTTATCCTGATCGTAAACTCGGCGTCTTTATTGGTTACAAGCATGCTTGAAGTATTGCCGGAAATGACTGCTTTTCCGAAAGTGTAGTTTCTTTTTTTATTCCGGTATTCTGTTTTCGCTTCAGGCGACATTTTGCCCTCATAGAGCTTCATGTTTTCCAGCATCTGGCGCGCCGCTTCGCTATCGGTCATCAATGCCGCTGCTGCCGCTGTATCGAAATTGTCAATGGCGGTAAGGTATTCTTTTACGACAGCTTCCGGTGTTTTTTCCGGCGGCTGACAAGCCGATATAAACAGGCAGCAGCTTAAAGCGAGCAGGTATAAATATCTCATAATACTGGTTTGGCGGCAAAAATACCTTTTACCACCTGCATAGCAAAAGTTATTATTGATGCAGCAGCTGTTTTACAGCCTTTGCAATACCGGGATAGCTGAACACAAAGCCCGCATCGGTAATTTTTTTACAGCTGACCGTGGTACTTTTCAATATCTCCCCTGATAACTCGCCCAGGCCCCACCTTAAAGCGAAAGAAGGAATGTGCAATGGCAGGTATATTTTTCCCCTATGCTGTTGTGCTATTTCGCTTATCAATTCCCGGCTGCTCACAGGTTCAGGAGCTACAGCATTGTATACGCCGTTTATTTGTCTGTTCTCCAATGCATACATGTATATACCGCATATATCATCTTCATGTATCCAGCTGATAACCTGCTTTCCTGAACCAGGGATCATAGCTATCCCTATATTCAGCGGTTTCCTGAATTCAGTAAAAGCACCGCCGGTTTTGCCCAGTACAATACCGGTTCTCAATATCACCAGTCTTTTTCCCAGCGAACTTACGGGAGCAATGCCTGCCTCCCATGCCTGGCAGGTGCTGCCTAAGAAATCATTAGCTGCAGACATACTTTCCGTGAATCCTTCGGGCGTAATGTCATTGCTATCTTTTCCATACCAGCCGATTGCAGAAGCACTGATGACAGCTTTTACTTTATTGTCATATTGCCTGAGTGCCTGGATAATAAGGGAGCAGGCGTTCGTACGGCTGTGTACGATCTCCTCTTTTCGTTCTGGAGTCCATCTTTTTTCCGCAATGCCAGCCCCGGCTAGATTGATAATATAATCCGCGCTGCTGATCGCGCTTTCATCGATAGTACGGTTGTCTGTATCCCAACGCGCTATTTGAAGAACCCCGTATTTTTTCTGCAGTGCTGATAAAGCCGGTATGTCTTTTATGGATCTTTTACGGCTAAGGACAATAACCCGGTACTCCTTTTGCAATAAAAGTTTCGTCAGTCTTGTTCCTATACTGCCTGAGCCGCCGGCTATCAATATCGTTTCCATATACGCGTTTGTTTAAAAATATTTATTATATAGTAAATTGATGTTAACCCACTCCTGAATAACAGGATGCTTACCGACAATTTGCCGAAATTGATTTTCCTGAACCGGGGCCTTTGCACAAAATAAGGTATATTCGCTTTGGTTATAAATTGTATAGAATGGATTCGGTACTGGAGTTTTTAAAGCATCTTACAGAAGCAGACTGGTTAATGAGTCATGGCGGTCTTTATATAGTTTTGTTGATTGTATTTGCCGAGACTGGCCTTTTTTTAGGATTTTTCCTGCCGGGGGACTATCTTCTCTTCATATCCGGTATGCTTATTGCCCAATCGCCGGAGCCGTTCAATAATATACCTGAGCTGAGTCTTGCGTATTGGTGTGCGCTTATAAGTCTGTCGGCGGTTCTTGGCAATTTTGTGGGTTATTGGTTTGGGCGGAAATCCGGCCCCTATCTTTTTGAACGCAGGGAAACCTGGCTGTTTAAGCGAAAGCATCTGATACAGGCCAAGGAGTTTTATGAGAAAAGGGGCGGAGGCGCTATTATTGTAGGTCGTTTTCTACCTATAGTCCGCACTTTTGCTCCTATAGTAGCAGGTGTTGTCAAGATGGATTTCAGGAAATTTGCCCTGTATAATATTGTGGGTGCGCTGCTTTGGGTAGTAAGTCTTGTTACACTGGGGTTCTGGTTAGGTAATTATACCTGGGTAAAGGAAAACCTGGAATATATTGTGATCGGTTTGGTAATTATCACTACCGGTCCTGTTTTGATTAAAATGATCTTTGGCAGGAAAAAAGCTGTAGCTGAGGAAACAGGGCAGCGGGAGCCGACTTCTCTCTGATCAATTGCATTTATCTTACAGATGGACGAAAGAATCGATATTTATATCAGCAACGCTGCGCCTTTCGCACAGGATATATTAGCGCGCTTACGTACGCTGGTGCATAAATACTGTCCCGAAGTGAAGGAGAACATCAAATGGGGCTGTCCTCATTTTGAATACGGGGGCAAAATACTTTTCAGCATGGCCGCTTTTCAGCAACATTGCGCCTGTGGCTTCAGGCTGGCTGGGGTAATGAGCGACCCGGATGGCATCCTTCAGTCTGAGGACAAAACTGCGATGGGCAACCTGGGCAGGATCACGTCTGTTAAGGATCTGCCGCCTGAAAGGATATTCGCAAAATATCTTAAAGAAGCTATGCAACTTACTGAAATGGGCGTATTACAACCAAGGAGCGCTAAAGAAGCCCAGGTGCCTGATATACCCGCGGAACTGGCTGCTGCATTGAAAAAAAACAGGAAGGCTATGACTGTCTTTGAGAAATTTCCGTCATCGCACAGGAAGGAATATATTGAATGGATTGCAGAGGCAAAAAGACCGGAAACCCGGCAAAAAAGAGTTGCCACTACTATAGAATGGCTGGAGGAAGGAAAGCCGCGCAATTGGAAATACGCACGCTGATATATACCGGCGATGGCCTAAAAGAGGTACCTTTGCCGGCGTGAAGAAAAAACTGCATCCATACATCTTCCTGTTATTACAGGTTTTTCTTTTTTCTTCAGCCCCCGGCATTTTACGGGCACAGTCGTTACAGGATACGCTTGAGGTAATCGATGTTTTTTTCAGGAAAGATTCCGTAACAGACCAGCGCAATCTTTTTGCGGCCGGGCAGCAGGTGCAGCAGATCGAAGACCGTTACCGGGACCTTTACCGTACACAATCCGTTGCGGAGCTTCTTGCACAACAGACTCCTGTATTTATCAAAGCGTACGGCATCAACAGCATGGCTACGCTTTCTTTCCGCGGAGCTTCCGCGGCGCAATCCGCTGTATTATGGAATGGTGTGCCGATACTTAACCCGGCTTTAGGTGTTGCTGATGTATCGTTGCTGGGCACCGGCCTGTTCGACAATATCAGCGTCCGTTACGGAAGTTCAGCGGCCTTATTTGGCAGTGGGAATGTAGGAGGAGCATTGCAGCTGGACAATGCAAAGGCAGATTTTACCAAAGTAGCAAAAGTAAATATTCTTACAGGTGCAGGCAGCTATGGAAGACGGGATGCCACGCTGAATACTATCTTTCAGAATGAGCGCTGGAAAATAGGCCTCCGCGCATTTTACCAGGCTGCAAAAAATGATTTTCCCTATACAGATCATAAAGACAGCCTTATGGTTACTGAAAATGCCGGCTTAAAAGCAGGCGGTGGTATTTTCTCTGCAGACTATAATCTTGATAAAAACTCATCGGGAGGAGATGGACATTTGATCTCCTTTAAGTTATGGATGCAGCAGTATAGCCGGCAAATACCGGCAGCACTGTTTGAACAGTCGTCGGTGAAAACACAGAAAGACGCCTCCTTAAGAAGCTTGCTGAGCTGGCAGCGCAAATGGACCAACCGTACGTTGCTTTATGCCAAGGCTTCCCTTAACAGGGAATTTTTGCGTTATGAAGATGGCGTGGTGCTGCCTGACAATAAAAATACCATCAGCCAGTATTACCAGGAGATCGGCTGGAAATGGCGGCTGGATGATCCTGCCGCTGCTGCGATGGGTAAGCACACAATATTGGTGCTGCTACCGCTGCAGTACGCTGCAGTAAAGGGGGATAACCTGGATTCGATCCATAGTCAATTCAGACCCGCTATAGCCATTGCGTATAATTTCAGCACAGATAATGACCGGCTAAAGGCCAGCTTCTCTTTGCGGCAGGAATGGGCAAATGGCAGGAGCGTTCCTTTACTGCCTGGTGTAGGAGCGGCTTATAACCTTGTAAGCATGAATAATCCGTTGAGCAGCTTTTCTTTTACAATAAGGGCGAATGCGCAGAGAACCTACAGGATACCTACCCTTAATGAATTGTATTATTTCCCAGGCGGAAACGAAGGGCTGAAGCCGGAACAAGGCTGGGTACAGGATGCAGGATATACACTGACCTGGTCATTATTTAAAAACATGCCCCGAGCTGAACACAAAAGCGGGTTCAGCTTTACCCATGATGCTGCCCTGTTTAACCGTAATATAAAAGACTGGATCTACTGGCTGGGCGGAGCTATATGGACGCCACACAATATTGCGGAAGTACATAGCCGGGGGCTGGAAACAGATAACAGGCTGGAGATTGCCTTAAGCAGGCTAAAGCTATACCTGTCAGTACGGACGGCATATGTATTGTCCACTTCAGAAGCTTCTTACCTACCTGATGATAAAAGCAAAGGGAAGCAGATTCCTTATGCGCCGCGTTATAACGGGCAGGCAAATATCGGGCTGGGGCTGGGGAGCCTCCTGGTGAATTATAATCATACCTATACCGGATACCGTTTTGTAACGATTGATGAGTCGCAGTACCTGCAACCCTATAGCCTGGCAAATATTCAAATCGCGTATTCTCTCATAATTAAAGATTATTTAATACAGGCGTCCGCGCAGCTGCAAAACATATGGAATAAAGATTATAAGGTAGTGTGGGACCGGCCTATGCCCCGTCGTTATATGTTATTTAGTCTCCTCTTCGGCATAGGGAAATGATTACCTGGCTATAGCGGAAATTGGTTTTATTCTTTACTTTATTTGCCTATCTTTGTAGGCGTCAATTTATCTAGTTAACAAAATTTCCACTCTGAATTATGGGCTACATTAAAGATCGGTTTAAAGAAAAAGCCGACGGACTTAATGCTGAAATCAAAACCTTAATAGCTGAACACGGTAATCATAAGATAGGTGAGATTACTATAGCACAAGTATATCAGGGCATGCGTGGCATGACCGGGCTTATAACTGAAACGTCTTTACTGGATGCTAACGAAGGAATCCGTTTCCGCGGATATTCTATCCCCGAGCTGCGTGAGCAGCTTCCGAAAGCCGAAGGCGGTACCGAACCCTTGCCGGAAGGGCTTTTTCACCTGATGTTATTGGGAGAGATGCCGTCCCAGGATGATGTTGAGCATCTTTCCGCCGTATGGGCACGCCGTTCCCATGTTCCCAATTATGTTTTTGACGTCATTGAAGCGCTGCCTGTGAATACACACCCTATGACGCAGTTCAGCATCGGTGTTATGGCGTTGCAACGTGAATCACTGTTCGCAAAAGCATATGCTGAAGGTATCAGCAAGAAGGTGTACTGGGATTATATTTATGAAGATACCATGAACCTGATTGCGCGCCTTCCGCGCGTAGCAGCTTATATTTACCGCCGTAAATATAAGAATGGCGATCATATACAGCCAAACGGTATGCTGGACTGGGCCGGAAACTTTGCCCATATGCTTGGTTTTGAAGATAAAGGCTTCTGGGCATTGATGCGTCTCTATATGACCATCCACGCGGATCATGAAGGTGGAAACGTTTCTGCCCATACTACGCACCTGGTCGGTTCTGCGCTCAGCGATCCTTACCTGTCTTTCGCAGCCGGCCTCAACGGCCTGGCTGGTCCGTTGCATGGTCTTGCGAACCAGGAGGTGATCCGCTGGATAGAAGAAATGCAGCAGGAACTGAACACAAAAACGCCAGGCAAAGAGCAGATCGCCGATTATATCAGGAAAACCCTGAGCGAAGGGAAAGTGGTACCCGGTTATGGTCACGCGGTACTGCGCAAAACCGATCCACGCTTTACTGCTCAGATGGAATTCGGTAAAAAGCATTGTCCTGACGATCCGATGGTACAGACTGTATGGAATGTATATGAAGTTGCTCCTGAAATACTGGAGGCCACAGGAAAGATCAAAAATCCATGGCCAAACGTAGACGCTCACAGCGGTGCATTGCTGAAACATTTTGGTCTTGTTGAGGAAGATTTCTATACTGTATTGTTTGGTGTAAGCCGGGCATTGGGCGTGTTGGCCAGCCTTTGCTGGGACCGTGCGCTAGGGTTTCCTATTGAGCGTCCGAAATCGGTTACTACCGAATACCTGAAAAAAATAGTGATAGGCGAAGCAGTAGAAGATTAATAAATAGCAGTATAATTGTAAAAAGGTTAGCCCATGGCTAACCTTTTTTATGTTATAATATCCGGTGAGTAAGAATTCATTATTTTTTTAATGGCTTATTGCATAATTAAAGTAGTTAAAAATGAAATGACATTCATAATTTAATTTTACAATTTGCTTATTATCAATATAATAAGTTTTTTAATGAAAAATATTACATTTGGCATGATTTTTGCATAAGATTTTATATCTTTTCATAGTGCGGTTTATTGGTTTAAGCATCCCTTAGTCTTAGGGGATGCTTTCTTCTTCTTAAAGAAGCATTGCTATCGTTTTTGCCGGGATTTTTTTGCCGCTTCGTCCATCCGCTTGTGGATCATTTCGCGTTCAGCCTCTGTGGCGACTTCCCTGGCAAGGGCTTTCCGGTAAAGCGTTGCCGCTGCCTGATAATTACCTGTTTTCAGGTAAAAGTCCCCTGCCAAACGGTAGGCGTCATAATAAGAAGGGTTACCTGCAACAAAATCTTCTACATTTACTTTATCCGATGTATGCTTGTCCATCCAGAGCATTTTTGCCTTTCTGAATTTCAGGAAATTGATGAAGGTATCTGTATGAAGAAACGGATCCGGGGCGATATTTTTTTCATTGCTTGCAATTTCCTGGTCTTGTGACAGACCTTTCATGGAAAATATTTTCCTCAGATCATAACAGACATATTCGCCCAGCTGCCAGTACGGACCGGTGCTTACCCAGAAACGCAGGCTGTCCGGCATGAAGATAACAGAATGGTGGGCGATCATCTGGTTGATGGCTTTCTCATTACCAACACCTATATCGCTGTCATTTATACCTTTCTGATCGCGCAAAATACGGACCATTTTTTCAGGTGTGAGCGGGTAATTATCTTCCAGGAGCTGCTGCGTTCTTTTATACCGGTATACGGAAGCGCTCTGCGCCATTTGTTCCCTGTTCAGTTTTTCCCCAACCAATTCTTTACCCTGGTAGTGGTTGGTACAAACGATATTATCCATTGAGGGATCATAAATATCCAGCTTGTCTGGCGTTTTCTCTATAATTATTGTTTTATGGTCGGCAGCTGAGCCGATCATAAAGCTTTCGCTTACGAACATATCCCGCTTCCCCGCAATGCTGATCGCTTCTCTGATATTGCCTGCATACTGCAGTATTTCGCGGGCTACCAGCGAAACAGGAGTAGCGGCACCAAACGGTATCCTGGACTTTGCAGCATTGATCGTCACGGTAAGACCTTTCTCGTTCATGCCTGATACAACACCGATAAATCCCCCCCAGGTAACAAAAGCAAATTTGTGGCCCTTAGACGGGCTGACAAATTCTATGATCTTGTTCCTGGCAAAATCGTCGCCTACCCAGAAATCAAAATTCCGCCCGATAAGCAGCTCACCTTTATCTGTTTTCCCACCCCACGCAGAAAAAGAAGTGCAGCCAACCAGCATCATATTCTGCAAGGCATGTCCGATATCATGCGCCGCATGGTAATTGAGCTGCCGCGAGTAATTGCTGCCGATCCATTTAAAGCTGTCTGAAGCCGCCTGCGAAATACCGTAGATCTCCTGTTTGTATTCATCGGTGACATGATCGGGGAGATCGCGGTTCATAAACCCGACGATATACTTCAGGAATTTAAGGTAGCTTTCCGAGGGGATCATTTTCTTGATCTGGGTGGTAAAAGCCTCTTCCTGGGATATGATCAGCTGCCGGGAAAGAATACCATTGGCCACTCCTCTTTGATAGGACGTACCCTCCACGTACATTTCGTACAACCCGGCTTTGCTTTTCCGTATCCAGTTATCACCCAGCGTAACACAGGTACTATCAATCCTGGTGTAAACCTCTTTAAGAGGCTGTTCCGCAATAACCGGAGGTTTGATATCCGATACTTTCCATACATAGATACAAAAGCCGACCAGGAATACGACCAGGATCAGGAAGAACCAGCCGGTAATTTTCAGTAATTTCTTCAGGAAGCGCATAGGCCGCAAAGTTAAATGATCGCCGGGCATTTACAGAACGGGTCGTAAACAATGCCTTGTTAACAGCAGAAGCCGTAAGCGATGCTTACGGCTTCTGTATACATAAACTTTATTCTGTTGGGATTCTAAGCTACGCCAAACTCCTTGCGGATCACATTGAGGCAGCTCCCCGCTTTAAACCATTCGATCTGCTGCAGGTTGTAAGTATGATTGGCTACAATCTCGTCTTTAGAACCATCTTCATGATGAATAACGATCGTCAGCGGCTCGCCGGGGGTAAAATTGACAAGCCCCAGGATATCAAAAGTGTCATTTTCCTGGATTTTATCATAGTCATCCTTGTTGGCAAAGGTCAGGGCAAGCATACCTTGTTTTTTCAGGTTGGTCTCGTGTATCCTGGCAAAAGATTTAACCAGTACCACACGGACACCGAGGTGACGGGGCTCCATAGCTGCATGCTCACGGCTGGAACCTTCGCCATAGTTTTCATCGCCCACTACAATCGAGCCGATACCCACAGCTTTATAAGCGCGTTGTACATCCGGAACACCGGCATACTCGCCGGTCAGCTGGTTTTTAACGCTGTTGGTTTTCTCATTAAAGAAATTGGTAGCCCCTATCAGCATGTTGTTGGAGATGTTATCCAGATGTCCGCGGAATTTCAGCCAGGGACCTGCCATAGAGATATGATCGGTAGTACATTTCCCCTTTGCCTTGATCAGGAGCTTCAGCCCTTTCAGGTCCGTACCTTCCCAGGCGGGGAATGGTTCCAGCAATTGCAGGCGTTGCGACTCGGGCGATACCTTCACTATAATACCGCTGCCGTCAGCAGCCGGTGCCTGGAATCCCGGGTCATCTACAGCAAATCCTTTGGGGGGCAGCTCGTGACCCTTGGGCGCTTCCAGCTTTACCTGCTCGCCGGCTTCATTGGTCAGCGTATCGGTCAGCGGGTTAAAGGTCAGATCGCCCGCGATAGCCAATGCTGTTACTATTTCAGGGGAGCCCACAAATGCATAGGTGTTGGGATTACCATCCTGGCGCGCCGCAAAGTTGCGGTTGAAAGAGTGGATAATGGAGTTTTTTTCCTTTTTCTCTGCGCCTTCACGTGCCCACATACCAATGCAAGGTCCGCAGGCATTGGCAAATACGGTACCGCCGATTTTATTAAAGGTATCAATAAAGCCATCGCGCTCTATCGTATAACGTACCTGCTCGCTACCAGGAGTTATCGTATAGGCGGATCTGGTCTTAAGATTTTTCTCTATAGCCTGCTCTGCCAGGTTTGCGGCACGGCTGATGTCTTCGTAGGAAGAGTTGGTGCAGGAGCCGATCAGGCCCACTTCCAGCCTGGTAGGCCAGCCGTTGGCAGCGGCGGCGTCTTTCATTTTAGAGATCGGCGTAGCCAGGTCCGGGGTGAATGGTCCGTTGATATAGGGCTCGAGCGTAGACAGGTCCAGCTCGATCACCTGGTCGAAATACTGGGATGGATTAGCATATACTTCCGGGTCGCCGGTCAGGTGCTCCTTAATGTCATTGGCAAGATCGGCGATCTCTGCGCGTCCGGTGGCCCGGAGATAACGCTCCATAGATTCATCATAACCAAAGGTAGAAGTTGTAGCCCCGATCTCGGCACCCATGTTACCAATCGTTCCTTTACCGGTACAGCTGATATTGGCTGCTCCTTCCCCGAAATATTCAACAATAGCCCCTGTACCGCCTTTTACGGTCAGCTTGCCGGCTACCCATAGGATGATATCTTTCGGCGTAGCCCAGCCATTTAATTTACCGGTCAGGTGTACACCGATCAGCTTAGGCATTTTCAGCTCCCAGGGAAGGCCGGCCATTACATCGCAGGCGTCAGCGCCACCTACGCCGATCGCGATCATACCAAGGCCGCCGGCATTTGGTGTATGCGAATCGGTACCGATCATCATACCCCCCGGGAATGCATAGTTTTCCAGCACTACCTGGTGGATGATACCGGCACCCGCCTTCCAGAACCCGAGACCATAACGGTTGGATACGGAAGAAAGGAAATCATAGACTTCTTTATTGGAATCGACCGCAACCTGCAGATCCTTATCTGCTTCTATCTTTGCCTGTATCAGGTGATCGCAATGCACCGTAGAAGGAACAGCCACCTTATCTCGGCCGCAGGTCATGAACTGCAGCAAAGCCATCTGCGCTGTCGCATCCTGCATCGCCACCCTGTCCGGACGAAAATCAACATAATCCCTTCCGCGCTCATAGGCCCTGGTTGCAGGTTTGTCCAGATGGGCATAAAGGATCTTTTCGGAGAGTGTCAGCGGACGGTTTAATAATTGCCGGGCAGTCTGAACTTTTCCGGGCATTTCCGCGTACACCTTTTTGATCATTTCAATATCGAATACCATGTCTCTTAAATTAATGTTTATACAAACAAACTTGTCAAAGGTTTGACATTCCTATATGACTAGTTACTTAATTCCTTAACAGGCGGCGCGAATTTGGTCAGGTCGATGCCCGCCACCGCGGCTTTATATTCTTCCATATTGGGTATGCGTCCGAGGATGGCCGACAGGACCACTACCGGTGTAGAAGCCAGCAGGGATTCACCCTTTTTACGTTCCGAATCTTCCACAACCCTTCCCTGGAAAAGGCGGGTCGAGGTGGCCATCACCGTATCGCCCTTGGCTGCTTTTTCTTGGTTACCCATGCAAAGGTTACAGCCCGGGCGTTCCAGGTACATCATATTCTCATATTCTGTACGGGCGGTATTTTTGGGTAAAAGATCGTTGAATTCAAAACCGGAATACTTCTGCAGCAGGTCCCAGTCGCCTTCTTCCTGGAGCTCATCAATGATATTGTAGGTCGGGGCCGCTACCACAAGCGGTGCGCGGAACTCCACCTTACCTTGCTGCTCTTCCAGGTTCTTGAGCATCTGGGAAACAATTTTCAGGTCGCCCTTATGCACCATGCAGGAGCCGACAAAGCCCAGGTCAACCTTTTTCTCTCCGCCATAATAGGAAAGTGCCCGGATAGTATCGTGGGTATACCGCTTGGAAACATCAGCATTGTTAACATCAGGGTCTGCGATCATGGGTTCTACGATCACATCCAGGTCGATAACCACTTCAGCATAATATTTTGCATTTGCATCGGGAGTCAGCGCCGGTTTTTCTCCTGATTTGATCTCTGCAATTCTTTTATCCGCTTTATTGATCAGTCCCTGTAACACCTGTTTATCGTTATCCATTCCCTTTTCAATCATGATCCGGATCCTGCCTTTTGCAATTTCCAGCGATTCGATCAGGGTATCGTCCTGGGAGATACAGATAGAAGCTTTTGCTTTCATCTCTGCAGTCCAGTCTGTAAAAGTAAATGCCTGGTCAGCAGGAAGTGTTCCGATATGCACCTCAATGACCCTGCCCTGGAATACATTTTCCCCGCCAAACTGCTGGAGCATCTGTGCTTGTGTCGCATGCACCACATCACGGAAATCCATATGCTCCTTCATATCTCCTTTGAAGGTAACTTTTACGGATTCCGGGATAGGCATAGACGCCTCGCCCGTAGCCAGCGCAAGCGCCACTGTTCCGGAGTCGGCGCCAAAGGCAACCCCTTTGGACATTCTTGTATGTGAGTCGCCGCCGATGATGATCGCCCATTCATCAACGGTAATATCGTTCAGCACTTTATGGATCACATCCGTCATGGACGGATACCCGCCTTTCGGGTCACGGGCGGTGATCAGGCCAAAGTCGTTCATGAATTTCATGAGCTTCGGAATATTGGCCTGCGCTTTCTTGTCCCATACTGAAGCTGTATGGCAGCCGGACTGGTAGGCCCCATCCACGATCGGTGAAATGACCGTAGCGGCCATTGATTCCAGCTCCTGCGCGGTCATAAGACCGGTGGTGTCCTGGGAACCGACAATATTCACTGTTACGCGGACATCAGAACCGGCATGTAAAACTTTGCCGGGAGTAATGCCTACAGCGTTCCTGTTAAAGATCTTTTCTACCGCTGTAAGGCCCTGGCCTTCGTTTGAGATTTCTTTTGAGGGGGCGAATACGGGAGCAGGCTCTATACCCAGTATCTTCGCTGCTACCGTCTGGATCTTTTTACCGAATACTATAGCGTATGATCCGCCGGCCCTGATAAATTCCTTTTTCTGTGGTGTAAGCGCTTTGGAAATATCGATCAGCTCCTGGTCGCCGTTATAAAGCTTCTTCGTCTTTGTATTAATGGTAAGCACGGTGCCTGTAGCAACAGAGTACACCTCTTCAAGAACTGGATCGCCGTTTTCATTGCGGACAACATTACCGGCTGCATCAGCCTTTTTTACCCAGTTTTTGAGGTCTATACCGATACCGCCGGTAACGTCAACCGTGGTAAGAAAAATAGGGGAAATACCGTTGGTGCCGCCAACGATCGGGGCGATGTTCACAAATGGCACATAAGGGCTGGCTTGTTTACCTGTCCAGAGCGCTACATTGTTCACCCCCGACATCCTGGACGAGCCTACACCCATAGTTCCTTTCTCTGCGATCAGCATCACGCTCTTGTCAGGATGCTGTGCCTGCAAGGCCTTTATTTCGGCCTGTGCCTGGGAAGTGATCATGCATTTGCCATGCAGCTCACGGTCCGAGCGGGAATGCGCCTGGTTACCGGGAGAGAGCAGATCAGTAGAAATATCGCCCTCGCCGGCAATGTAAGTAACTATATTAATTTCTTCGGGAACTTCCGGCAGCTTGGTAAAGAACTCGGCTTTTGCATAGCTTTCAAGGATGTCTTTAGCTATCGCGTTATTATTGTTGAATGCCTCTTTTAAGCGGTCTGTGTCTGCATCGTAAAGGAATACCTGAGTTTTAAGCACATCTGCAGCTTCTTTCGCAATAGCCGTGTCATTGCCCAGGGCCAGGTCCAGCAGCACCCCGATCGAAGGCCCGCCTTTCATATGCGATAAGAGCTCAAAGGCAAAGGCAGGCGTGATTTCTTTTACCTGGAATTCGCCAAGAATGATCTGCTTTAAAAACTTTGCTTTTGCACCGGCAGCGCTCGTGGTGCCCGGTAAGGTATTATAGATAAAAAATTGAAGAGCATCTTTCCTGTACGCACTTGCCGGGTCTTTGATCAGCTCAATGATTTCGTTGAGCAATTCCGCACTGTCAATCGGTTTTGGATGGAGTCCCTGTTCTTTTCTTTCTTCGATCTCTCTGATGTAATCGTTATAGATATTCATATATTAATTAGAAGTATTTCAATGTTTAGCGGCAAGCCGATAAAACAGCAGTGCTAACCTGTTGCCTGTCGCTGGCCTGTATAGCCGGTTTATGCAATTGACGAATGTTACAAATTAAAAAATTAGGAAATTATGAGATAAGTGCCTGATTTTCCTTGCGTGGCAAATTTACTTCATTAAGAAGACAAAAGAAAAAAAAGACAGATTTATGACAATTATTTTTTTTGATTTGATTATAATCTTCGCGAATGTGTATTTACAAGGATTTTCCTCTTGCTTGGCTTACCTTTGCAGGCCATGCCCGGATCTGATATCCAGGCTTCAGGATATAATTTAACAATGGAACATAAAGCAATTACAGAAGAAGCAGTACTGAAAGCGCTGACCAATGTCGACGATCCCGACCTGGGGAAAGACCTGGTAACGCTGAATATGGTAAAGGATATAAAGATCGAGGGAAAAGAGGTGTCTTTTACCGTAGAGCTGACCACGCCCGCATGCCCCATGAAGGACGCGATCAAATCGGCCTGTATCACAGCGGTAAAGATATTCGTGGATAAGGAAGCGACCGTAAATGTACACATGACGGCAAGGGTGAACTCCAACCGTAAGGACGGAGGCGCCGTACTGCCAAAAGTAAAAAATATCATAGCCGTAGCATCGGGCAAGGGCGGGGTAGGCAAGTCTACCGTATCGACCAACCTGGCCCTGGCCCTGGCGCAGGAAGGCGCGGCTGTCGGCATCCTCGATGCCGATATTTATGGCCCTTCTGTTCCGATCATGTTCGGCATCCAGGGCGAAAGGCCCATGATGCGTAACGTAGGCGAAAAAGGCATGATCGAGCCGATCGAGAAATTCGGCGTGAAAGTGATGTCTATCGGTTTGCTGGTGGATGAAAAGCAGGCAGTGATCTGGCGAGGGCCGATGGCCACCTCTGCGTTAAGGCAATTCATCAGCGATGTATACTGGGAAGAGCTGGATTACCTCATCATAGACCTGCCGCCTGGTACGGGCGATATACACCTGACCCTGGCGCAGTCCATACCGGTTACGGGCGCGGTAGTGGTCACCACGCCGCAGAATGTAGCGATGGCCGATGCTAAAAAAGCGCTGATGATGTTTAAGCAGGGGCAGATCAATATTCCGATACTGGGTATCGTGGAAAATATGGCTTACTTCACACCGGAGGAGCTGCCCGACAATAAATATTACATCTTTGGCAAGAACGGCGGCAAGCAATTGGCGGAGCAGTTCGAAGTGCCGTTCCTGGGCGAAGTGCCGATCGTGCAAAGCATACGGGAAGGCGGCGACAGGGGTATACCCGCGGTAATAGACGACGAGTCTCCAGTATCGCGCCAGGCTTTCCTTGATATTGCGCAGAATGTGGCCCGTGCCGTATCGATGCGTAATGCCAACCTGGAGCCGACCCGCGTTATGACCATCAGTGTATAATCTGTTCAAAAAGTAATCTGAACTATATGAGCGTTGTAAACCTTGCCCTGCAGGTATTGCCAATGGGAAAACCCAAAGAAGAAGCCTACGCCCTGGTAGATGAGGCGATAAAAGTAATACAGGCATCGGGGCTTAAATACGTGGTATGCCCCTTTGAAACTGTAATCGAGGGGGAATATGCCGAGGTAATGAAAGTAGTGGAGCAGACGCAGGAAGCCTGCTTTGCAGCAGGCGGCGAGGACTTGCTGGTGTATATCAAGCTGCAGCGCAGCAAAAGCGAAGTGGTAAGCATCGAAGATAAAACAGGAAAGTACGCCTGACATTTTTTTAAGGATGAATAATGCAAAAAGCCGGTATGCTGACCGGCTTTTTTGTTTTTGTTCCTGCCGGTTCTGGTGACCGGCAAGCTTTAATAAACGCTGTTGTTGGTGAAATACCAACAAGGACGAACTTTCCTTTTTATTGCGTGTTTGTATGATCTTCATTATTGCCGGCTGGTTTTAGATCAAAAAAAAGGATAAACCTGTTTTTGATCCCTTTCTTGGCGAGATGCGCTGATACCAGCATAAAGGCAGGTACAACGAAAGTAAACACCAGCCCTGCAATTATCTTGTCCGTTTCTTTACCTTTCACTGCTGTGCCGAATAAAGCGGCGCAGCCAAACAATGGGGAAATGATAAAGAACAGCGTAAATATCAGGTTAGCTTTTCCCCAAAATCAGGTTTCTCCGATTGTATCAGTTTTAGCAGCGGGCCAGGGATCAGCCTGCCGGATACTTTCTCAGAGCCCGGCAGCTCCTTCCCGGATAGGGAACTGATGAATGTTTGCATCACGGTAATTTTATCTGAAAGTAAATTATTTACCCTGATCTGAAAAATAATGCCCGGATGTGGAATATGTTTTGACAGGCTTCCGAACCGCCGCATAATGCTATTTTTCAATTTAATGACCTTAATCCGTGACAGACTGGTTATTCGTGCTGTCGGGGTTAAGAGCTGGTAAAGAACAAATATGTACAAGCAACTATTCCGCATATTCCTAACAGTACCGGTATTTATTTATATTTGTCCCATGTTCGATTTTCACGGCGATAGAAAAAGATATTTCGATATACAGGTTGAGAATACCCATAAATATGTCATACCATTTGTTAGGGAGGCTTTTTCCATAAAACCGGGTATGCGCGTTATGGAGATCGGTTGCGGGGAAGGAGGTGTTTTGAAAGCATTTACAGATAATGGATGCATAGGTGTAGGGGTAGAGATGGATCTGCCGAGAATAGAATTGGGAGCACAGTGGCTGCAACCTGAGCTTGCTTCAGGCAAAATAAAATTTGTCGGCAGCGATATATACCTGGTGGAACCTGAAAGTCTGGGGGGAGCGTTTGATATAATCGTGCTGAAAGATGTTATTGAACATATTCACCAGCAGGATAAGCTGATGACGCAGCTAAAAAAGTTCTTAAAGCCGGGTGGGGTGATTTTCTTTGGTTTTCCACCCTGGCAAATGCCTTTTGGCGGGCACCAGCAAATGTGCAAAGGAAAATGGCTGAGCAAATTGCCCTATTACCATTTGCTGCCCAGACCGCTTTATAAGGCAGTACTTAAAGCTAATGGGGAGCCCTATGAAGATCTGCTGGAGATACGGGATACCAGGCTGAGCATAGAAAAGTTCCGAAGGGTTTCCCGGCTTACCGGTTATAAGGTACTTAATAAGCACCATTATTTTATCAATCCTATTTACGAATGGAAATTTGGCCTTAAGGCGCGAAAGCAACTCCCCCTGATCAATAGTATTCCCTGGGTCAGAAATTTCCTGACCACCTGTGTCTATTACCTGCTGACAGCAGAGGAAGCAATATAAGTAGTATATCTGCGGTAGCCAAGGGGGTATTTCGCAATACCTGCAGAAAAAGACAGCAAGTTCCGGGTTTTTCGCCAGCGTGTATTCTTTCATTTTTGCAACAGAAACTAAAGAAACTATGCAAAGATTTAAAGACAAATACGCGCTGATAACAGGCGGTACCAATGGTATGGGCTATGCTACGGCCCGGCAGTTCATGAACGAAGGCGGCAAAGTGATCATTACCGGTCGCAGCGCTGCGACGGTAACCAGAGCTACAGAACAGCTGGGTGCAGGAGCTTTGGGTATCGTATCCGATGCCGGCAGCATGAAGGACCTGCTGTTATTACAGGAGCAGGTAAAGCAATATACCGGTACCATTGACCTGGTTTTTGCCAATGCAGGCTATGGAAAATTTGCGCCTGTTGAGCAGGTGGACGAAGCGCACTTTGACGAGCTGTTCAACATGCTGGTAAAAGGCCCCTTTTTTACTGTCCAGCAAATGCTGCCCCTGATGAAAAGCGGGAGCGCTGTCATATTTAATACCTCTTTTGTTACGGAGGTAGGTACGTCTTATTTCTCCGTTTATTCGGCAGCAAAATCGGCGGTGCGATCATTCATTAAAACCTTCGCGGCAGAACTTACTGTCAAAGGTATCCGTGTGAACGGTATCAGTCCCGGGCATATCAGCACCAATATTTTTAATAATACAGGCTTGAATACGGAGCAGATTGAAGCTGCGCTTCAGGACATTGTTCCTTCTATCCCTTTCAAACGGCTGGGTAAGCCGGAAGAAATCGCTAGCGCTGTGCTTTTCCTGGCTTCGGAGGAGGCTTCCTATATCCAGGGAACAGAGTTGACGGTGGATGCCGGTATTTCGGTGATCAGGTAATTCTGTTTTGCACCATTACCAAATAATAAAGCCGCTCTATTATAGAGCGGCTTTATCTATATACTTAATCAGGTTATTTTTTTACAATTTTAGTCCTCAGGAATTTATCTTTTACCTGGTAGCTGACAATATACATCCCGGGCGTCAAATGATCAACCGGGACAGTACCTGATTGCAACTGGGAGATGTCTATCATTGTACGGCCGGAAAGATCAATTACTTTTAGCGAACCATTTAGTTCGATATCCCGGAGACCCAGCTGCAGCATATCCTCTACCGGATTTTGCAGAACAGGCAGCTTTTCCGTTTTTATTTTTTTGAGCGAGGAAGGCTGCTGGCCGCCCTTACAATATGCAGCGATCTCATCTTCGTTCAGCGCCCGGTTGTATATGCGTACCTCATCCAGAATAGCGTTCATCCAGTAAGGATATGCTGTACTATTCTTCGCCCCGATAAAAATATCGTCGGTAATTGCCCCGGGAACAGAGACTGTGTTTTCCAGCTCATAACGTAAATCGCCGTTTACATACATCCGGTGTTTACTGCCATCCAGGGTATATATTACACAATCCCACTTTCCTGTTTCTATATAAGGTTCAGTAGACAGCGAATCAGCATCTGCTGTTGAGACGCCGGAATACTGATACTCATAATTCTGATGCAGGGTGTCATATGTATAGCAATCATTATCTAAATAATGATTGGCTGTATAACGTAGAGAATAAGCATCCGGATACCCATCACTCGTGCCTATATCGATAATGCAGTTACCATGGCAAAATCCCTCATAGAAGCCTTGCGGCTTTACCTTGACGGCAAATGTCAGTGAATCTTTCATAGAACCGAGCATAGAGGTGAGTGGTATCCTCATATAGTCATCTTCACCATCAAAGTAATAAGCGCTATTAGGATTGCCGGAAGCATCTGTCGTCAGGGTCGCGCCATAATTGATTGCATCATTGTCATTACCGCTGACATCTTCAGTATTCCCGTTAAAAGGGAGGTAAAGCAATAACCCTTCATCAAGGGCGACCTGGGCATTGGTATTATAAACAATAGCAGTTGCAATAAGGAACAGGGTAATTTTTTTCATGTTGAAATTTTTTATAAAGATATAATTGCAACCGGGAAATATTAAAGAAAGTTTAGGAACGGTCAGAAAAATTTTTTATCGGTCGGACAGGTAATTATTATTAGCCGGCCGGTATATAGTTTGTTGTCCTGTATGACCGCCATTATTGTCGTGTTATACCAGCCATACTGTACCGGTAAAAGAATAATTTTGACCGGTATAAAACCAATAACAATGAGAAAGCTGATACTGGAAGAATGGATGACCCTGGATGGTTATGTAACGGACAAGGATAACCAGCTGAATTTTTTCACCGATATTACACCTGAGGAAAATGCCTTTGCTGACAAAGAACAGCTGGCCTTCCTGGAAACGATCGATACCATATTGCTGGGGCGGAAAACGTATGAGCTGTTTGCCGGTTTCTGGCCAACAGCTACGACTGATAAAGAAATCATAGCTGATAAATTAAATGAAACAAGGAAGATTGTATTCTCCAATACCCTGGAAGAGGCTCCCTGGGGACATTGGGAGCCGGCTTCGGTAATGGCAGGCGATGCAATAGCGGCAATCAGAAAGCTGAAATCGGAGCCGGGAAAGGATATGGTGATGTGGGGAAGCATTTCCCTGGCACAGGCGCTGATGCAGAAAAACCTCATTGATGAGTACCGGATACAGCTTTGCCCGGTAATAGCTGGTGGTGGCAGGCGTCTTTTTGCGGAGGAAACGGATTTTAATAAGCTGGTGCTTAAGGCGACCCGGAAATATGATACGGGTATTGTTTTCCTGAACTACAGTCTTTCCCGGTGAATTCAGTGGTCTGTCAACATCAAGGTTTATTGCCTTCAAAGAGCTTTGTGAGCCATGCCGGCAGCCGCACTTTTATTATAGGCTCCTTGTATTCAAAATAATAACGTCTGCCAAACCTGGCAATCGCATCCGTTATTTCTTTTTGATGTTTATCTATAATGCTTCGTTTTTCGGCAAATATTGCTTCGTTCCAGTTCTTTTTTTCTGCCAGCCGGGGGAGATTCTGAAAAATCCCTTCGCATGAGTTTACAAAATCTGTTATTTGTTTGTCTTTTTGCTGTTTACCCAGATTACCCAGTTCCCTGAGCCTGATCAATATATCTTCGTCCTGCTCAGCCAGGTTACCGAATTTCCTGCTTAAGATCAGCTTTTCCACTATAGAAATATCTGCATAACCACGAAGTATATTTTTGATTTTTGCCGGACTGGAGAAAACGACGGCCAGGGTTTTCAGCCGGGTAAAGTCTTCATCTGAAAAGAAGCCGTCCTCGTTATCAATCTTCAATAACCATTTCCTGAAGCGCCTGTTTGAGATTGCTCCTGCTAAAAATTTATGTAATATTTCCCGTTTGGTCATCATTGCATGTCTCTGGTCTGTCTTTCTTTTAAAAATTATCAGTAACAAATATAGTTCAGGATTTGTCGCTCCCGGGTTCTAAATTGTGGCATTTTTCAGAAGTTAACTTTTGGGAAATTTTTTTTGAAAAAAAAATCCTTTTTTGTCCAATCCTGGCAACATCGTTTGTCATTAGTTTTTACCACCAAAAATATTTCAACAATGCAAAAGAGAATCAATTTCTTTAACAAAGGACAAGAAGCGCTGAAACACCTGTTTGCCTTAGGCAATTATGTAGCGCATTCCAGCATCGATAAAACCATCCAGGAGCTGGTGAAGATCCGGGTATCCCAGATTAACCGCTGCGCCTACTGCCTGGACATGCACTGGAAAGACGCCCGGGCTGCCGGCGAGACCGAACAACGGCTTTATGGTCTGAGCGCCTGGCGGGAATCACCTTATTACAGCGAGAGGGAAAGAGCGGCTCTGGCATGGGCGGAAGCTGTTACAGCCTGTGTTATACCGGATGAGGTATATACCGAAGTAAGCAGCCAGTTCTCTGAACAGGAGCTGGTGGATCTTACCATGGCTATTACTACGATCAATACCTGGAATCGTATCAATGTGCCTTTCCCGCATGCTGTCGGCACCTATAAAGTAGGGCAGTTTGCCTGAACCCCCCGGTAACAGACCTGATAATTATTCTATAATCAAAAAAACATAATAAAATGAACGAATTTCTGATCGCTATCCACAGGGATATGAAAAGCAAGGATGCCAGCCCTTCGCCGGAGCAGATGCAGGCGGCCATCAAGCCTTTCCAGGACTGGATTGGAGATATTGCCGCACAGAACAAGCTGGTAAGCCCGCCCAAACGCTGGGATGCCGTAGGTAAAGTAGTAAAGCAGGATTCCGTTACCGACGGACCCTATGCGGAGATCAAAGAGTCTCTTGGCGGCATGATCCTTGTCAGGGCGGAAAACTATGAGGAAGCCGTGGAAATTGCCAAAGGCTGCCCTATATTGCAGTGGGGCGCTACCGTGGAAGTACGTATGGCCATGGCGCCGCCGCAGGAGTAAACGGCAATACGCCGGAATTTAAACAATGGAACAAAGCACATTATTACCAAATTTGTTCAGGACGGAGTACCGCAAGATGGTCGCGGTGCTCTGTGCCCTGTTCGGGATGGAGCATATAGAAACGGCGGAAGATATCGTAAGCGATACTTTCCTTACGGCCACGGAGACCTGGTCTTACGGCAGCATACCGGAGAATCCTGTTGCATGGCTGTACACCGTTGCGAAAAACAAGGCGCGCAATCACCTGAACCGTACCAGGCTGTTTGAGCAGAAACTGGCGCCGCAGATCAGGTACCAGGCGCAACTGGCTACGGAAGAAATAACAATAGACTTGTCGCAGCAGCATATATCCGACAGCCAGCTGGCTATGATATTTGCGGTATGCGATCCTGTTGTGCCTGCCGATGCGCAGGTAGCCCTTGCCCTCAACCTGCTCTGTGGTTTTGGCATACAGGAAATTGCCACCGCTTTCTTTACCGGGAAAGATGTCATCTATAAAAGGCTGAGCAGGGCCAAGCAAAAGCTGAAAGAGCATAACCTGCAGATCGGGCAACCTGGCCCGGGCGCTATAAAAGAACGATTGCTTATGGTTATCAGGACCATTTATCTTGTATTTTCAGAGGGTTATTATTCCATATCGCATGATCGTGTACTACGAAAAGATCTTTGCGATGAAGCCATGCGCCTTGCTTCCTTATTGCTGGATAATAAGGCGACGGATCTGCCTGCCGTCAATGCGCTGATGGCGCTGATGTGCTTTCATGCTTCTCGTTTCGAAGCCCGGAACAGCCATACAGAAGAAATGATCCTATACAAGGACCAGGACCGGTCGCTTTGGGACAATAGCCTGATCGAAAAGGGGATTTACTATCTGAACCGTTCATCTGAGGGGCCGGTGGCCACCCGCTATCACCTCGAAGCTGGTATTGCTTACTGGCATACATTAAAAGAAGAGCTGCCTGAAAAGTGGGAAAATATCCTGCAGCTATACAATAAGCTGCTGATCATCGAATATTCTCCTGTTGCGGCACTAAACCGTACTTATGCGCTGGCTATGGCCCGTGGAAAAGAAGCGGCTATCCCTGAAGCAGCAAAGCTGGGGCTCACAGATAATCATTTCTATTTTTCCCTGCTGGGCAATCTTTATACCGGTGTTGACAAGGATAAGGCCCGGCAATACTATTCAAAAGCCCTGGAGCTGGCGGGTAATGCAACCGACCGGCAAACGATTACAAAATACCTGGACGCATTATAATGGCAGGAAGCTGTCTCGTCGCTCGCTATGTCATCTATGATATATAATTAAAAAGCAGCGGCCAACCCGGCTGCCGCTGCTTTTGATATTGACCGGATTAATCCCTGTCATCCCTGCTGCTGTTAACAAACAGCAATATATAGTAGAGCAGGGTAGCCACGGAGCTGATAGCCGCAACCAGGTAGGTGCGCGCCGCCCACTTGAGGGCATCGGCAGCTTTGTCGTGCTCAGCAGATGTGGTCATACCGCTGCGCTCCAGCCATTTTAAAGCACGGTTACTGGCATCATATTCTACAGGTAAGGTAATGATGGTAAACAGGGTAGTGATAGCAAACAATGCGATCCCGATCAGTAATATGGTAGGATTAGCCCTGCCTATCATAAAGCCCAGACCGGCCAGAATGATCCATTGCGATAATTTACTGCTGATGTTCACCAGCGGTACAATCGCGCTTCTGAATTGAAGCATGCTGTAAGCGGTAGCATGCTGAACGGCATGCCCGCACTCGTGGGCGGCAACCGCTGCTGCAGCTATGCTCCTGCCCTCATATACATCGGCGCTCAGGTTCACGGTCTTGTCCTGTGGATTATAATGGTCGCTCAGGTGGCCGGGCGTAGAAATTACCCGGACATCATGGATGCCGTTATCCCGGAGCATTTTCTCAGCGATCTCTTTCCCGCTCAGGCCGTTGCGCAGGCCCATTTCACTATATTCCTTAAACTTGCTTTTCAGCTTATTGCTCACGTACATGCCCACCAGGAACATGATACCGGCAATAAGATAATATCCTGTAAGTCCCATAATTTCGTTTTAAATATTTAAATCAAAAGCCTTGCCAGACCATTTGCCTGGTTCCCGCCAGGATAAAATTACAGCCCGTTGGTTATAAAATTGCCAAAAGGGCATTAGGATAAATACAGGTATGACGTTTCTTCCGTAATTATTCTGATGCAAATTGCGCTATAAGGCGATCCATAGCATGCCGCCAGAAAAAGGTTTCCCTGATCGTATCCTCATTATTGTTTTTATAGAACACCTTAAAAGCCGACATGTTCGCATTGCCTGCTTTTTCAATACGGATGATCTCCTTGCCATACTCCCGTGCTTTGAGCTTAAGCGCCTGCAGCTCATCGTTAACAGATACAAAATCCATCATGCTGGTTTTTATGGTAAAAGTAAGGGCTGTCTTGCGAGACAGCCCTGGTTATAATTTTTTAGCGGTATAATTAACCTTGCAATGCAGCTGCTCCGCTCACGATCTCGGTAAGCTCGGTGGTAATAGCTGCCTGGCGGGCCCTGTTGTAGGATATTTTCAGCGAACGCAGCAGCTCGTTGGCATTTTCCGTCGCCTTATCCATTGCGGTCATACGTGCGCCGTGCTCGGAAGCGTTTGCATCCAGTATTGCTTTGTACACCTGTGTATTCAGTATTTTCGGCATCAGCTCCTGGATCAGCACTTCCTTGGATGGCTCAAATATAAAATCGGTTTGTTTCTGGCTGTCCGTATTTTCCACCTTAGGGATCGGCAGGTAAGGTTCGGAAACAAATATCTGTGTAGCGGCATTTTTAAACTGGCTGTATACCAGTTCCACACGGTCGTACTCCTTGTTCAGGAAGGCTTCCTGTGCATATATCGCAGCACGGCGTATATTTTCAAAGCTAAGATCGCTGAACATATTCCAGTAAGTATCTATCACGGAATAGCCATGGCGCTGGAAATATTCATATCCTTTTTTGCCGATCGGCAGGATGGTCACATTACCCTTGGCCGCCTGTGCGGCATACCTGTCGGCAATAGCCTGTTTGGTAGCCTTGATGATGTTTGAATTATAGGCGCCACAGGTACCACGGTCGCTGGTAATGGGTATCAGCAGCACTTTTTCCACAGCCCGGTCATCGGCCAGCGGCAGCTCCATATCCCCGCTCAGGCTGCTTACGATATTGCTGAGCATTTCCTGCAGCTTCTGCGCATAGGGACGCATTTGTAATATGGCATCCTGGGCACGGCGCAGCTTGGCTGCGCTCACCATCTTCATCGCTTTGGTAATCTGCTGGGTAGAGGTAACTGATTGTATGCGTAGGCGAACTTCCTTGAGCTGTCCGGACATATAGTATAAATTATTTTAATTTCTGATTTTCCGGGTGCAAAGTTACGACGCAATCGCCGTTTATACAAAAATAGTTGCAATTACAACTAAATAACAGGTTTGAAGTATAGTTTGTGAACTATATATTGAAAAAATCGGCTTAAGCGATTGTAAAATAAAAATGTTCCGTAACCGGTACGGAACATTAAGATGTATAAACATATCATGGAAATTATGCCTCATCATAGGCCTTTTGCAGGTCCGCAATAATGATCTTTCGCATCTTCATCATTGCCTGCATCACCCGTCCCGCTTTTACCCGGTCCGGATCATTCATCAGCTTGCCTAAAGCGGAAGGGATTATTTGCCAGGACAAACCATATTTGTCCTTAAGCCAGCCGCACATAGAGGGCGCGCCCCCGTTTTCCGTAAGCCGGTCCCACAGGTAATCCACCTCTTCCTGTGTCTCACAATTTACAAAGAAGGAGACCGCTTCAGTAAAGGTAAACTGGGGACCGCCGTTGAGCACATGGAAATCCTGTCCTTCAATGCTGATGGTACCGGTCATCAGCTTACCTGCCATCGGCATCCCTTCGGGATAATAATTCTTGTAAACGATCTTTGAATTTTTAAATACGGAATGATAAAAATCCATTGCTTCTTCGGCATTGCCGTCAAACCAGAGAAAAGGGGTGATCTTTTGCATTGTTATAATTTTAGTTGTTACCCGTTAAATATTTATACAAAGTTACAGGCCATATTTATAAGCAATGGTAGGCGTAAGCGACAAATACAGGGTAAAATACGACGTCTTGTGTCAGTTATCCCGAAGCTGCAGCTCTTTTGCCAGGTCTGTCCAGGCCCCGCCATTATAGACATGCCTGTAGCCTTTTTCTTTCAGCATTTTAGCCGCCTTACGTTATTAAGACCATTACAGAACTCATTCGGAGCATAAAATAAAAACCGGACTCCACTTGGAAGGGGACCCGGTTTTCAATATTCCTACAATCATATATTCCAGCAATCATTACAGACCTTTACCGTGGCAGGCCTTGTATTTCTTTCCACTGCCACAGGGACAGGGATCGTTCCGGCCTATTTTGGGATCGGCCTGGATCGGCTGACGCTTGACCGCTGTATCTGCAGGTATGTGCTGTGCCGGTTCTGTATAATAATCATGCTCATCTGCGGCATAATCCTGGCCTGCCGCATCTATCTCCTCTTTATTATCCCTCATCTGGCTCATATCCGTACGTTGCTGCGGCATATTGTGCGCTGCCTGTGGCGGAGCTTCCTGTACGGGTATGCCCGCACGGTGGAGGAAGGAGATGATATGCTGGTTGGTTTCCAGCAGCATTTTCTTAAAGAGCTCAAATGCCTCGAACTTATAGATCAGCAACGGATCTTTCTGCTCATAAGAGGCCATTTGTACCGAATGCCTCAGATCGTCCATGGCGCGCAGGTGGTCTTTCCACTGGTCATCGATCATGGCAAGGGTAATATTGCGCTCCAGCGTTTCCACTACCGGGCGGCATTCCCTGTCTATGGATTCTCTCAGGTTGACATACAGCTGCATGCCTTTAACGCCATCGGTAAACGGTATCACAATATTTTCCACGCGATCGCCCTGCTGCTCTTTTATCTGCCGGAACTGTGGCAGCATATGCTCACGCATATTATCCATTTTTCTCTGGTAAAGCTCTTTTGCCTGCTGGTAAAGCTTATTGCCTAATGCATTGCTATCCTTCAGCTCTGCCTCGGTAATATCCGGCTCAATAGCCAGGTGCTTGATAGCCTCGATCTTCAGTGATTCCACATCTTCCGCCTGGCTGGCCAGGTTCATCGCTACATCAAACAGCGCATTATCCAGGTCGATGCTCAGGCGTTCGCCAAAGAGCGCGTGGCGGCGGCGCTTGTAGATAACATCACGCTGGGAGTTCATCACATCATCGTATTCCAGCAGGCGCTTACGGATACCGAAGTTATTCTCCTCTACTTTTTTCTGGGCACGCTCGATGGACTTGGTGATCATGCTGTGCTGCAGCACTTCTCCTTCTTTGTGACCCATTTTATCCATCATGGCGGCGATCCTTTCTGAACCGAAGAGGCGCATCAGCTCATCTTCCAGCGAAACAAAGAACTGCGAGCTTCCCGGGTCGCCCTGGCGTCCCGCACGACCGCGCAGCTGGCGGTCCACACGACGGCTTTCGTGGCGTTCTGTACCGATAATGGCAAGACCGCCTGCTTCTTTAACACCGGCTCCGAGTTTAATATCCGTACCACGGCCGGCCATATTGGTTGCTATGGTAACAGCGCCCGGCGCACCGGCAAGCGCTACTATTTCTGCTTCGCGTGCGTGCTGCTTGGCGTTTAATACGTTGTGCGGTATCTTCTTTTGCTGCAGCATACGGCCCAGCAATTCCGATACTTCCACAGAGGTGGTACCCACCAGTACCGGTCTTCCTACAGCGCGCAATGCTTCTATTTCATCAATTACCGCTTTATACTTTTCCCTTTTTGTCTTGTAGACAAGGTCCTGCTGGTCTTTACGGGAGATCGGCACATTGGTAGGGATCGTTACCACATCCAGCTTGTATATCTGCCAGAACTCACCTGCTTCCGTTTCGGCCGTACCGGTCATACCAGCCAGCTTGTGGTACATCCTGAAGTAGTTCTGCAGCGTAACGGTCGCAAAGGTCTGTGTAGCTGCTTCCACATGCACATTTTCCTTTGCTTCGATTGCCTGGTGCAGGCCATCGCTGTAGCGGCGGCCCTCCATGATACGGCCGGTCTGCTCATCCACGATCTTTACCTTATCGTCGATCACCACATATTCTACATCTTTTTCGAACAGGGTATAAGCCTTTAATAATTGCTGCACCGAATGGATACGGTCTGCCTTTGCAGCATATTCCTGTATAAGCGCGTCTTTACGTTGCGCTTTCTCTTCGTCCGATAAGCCGGTCCTTTCTATTTCTGCAAGACCGGTACTGATGTCGGGGAGTATAAAGAAGTTAGGATCTTCGCCCGCGCCTGTGATCAGGTGCAAACCTTTTTCGGTCAGGTCAACGCTGTTCTGCTTTTCATCAATGGTGAAGAACAGCTCTTCATTGACCTTTGGCATATGGCGTTGCTGTTCGCCTATATAATAATTTTCTGCTTTCTGCAGGATCTGCTTATTACCTTCCTCGCTCAGGTATTTAATGATGGCCGAATTCTTAGGTAAACCGCGGAAAGCACGGTATAAGTGCAGACCGCCGGATTCCTTATCTGATTTGCCTTCTGCGATCAGGCGCTTTGCCTCGGTCAGGCTCTGGTTTACCACGCGCCGCTGCGCTTCCAGCAGGCGTTCAATACGGGGTTTTAATATATGGAACTGCTGTTCGTCGCCTTTGGGAACAGGCCCGGAGATGATCAGCGGCGTACGGGCATCATCGATCAGTACGCTGTCCACCTCATCGACCATGGCAAAATGGTGCTTGCGCTGTACCATTTCCTGGGGGCTATGCACCATGTTGTCACGCAGGTAGTCAAAGCCGAACTCATTATTGGTACCATAGGTGATGTCTGCCTGGTAAGCCTTGCGGCGGGCGGGCGAATTCGGCTGGTGTTTGTCGATGCAATCAACGGTAAGACCCAGCCATTCAAATACCGGTCCGTTCCATTCCTGGTCACGACGTGCCAGGTAATCGTTCACCGTTACGACATGCACACCCTGTCCGGCCAGCGCATTCAGGTAAGCGGGCAGGGTAGAGACCAGCGTTTTACCCTCACCGGTAGCCATCTCTGCTATCTTGCCCTGGTGCAGGACGGTACCGCCAATCAGCTGCACATCGTAGTGCAGCATATTCCAGGTAACGGTAATACCAGCGGCATCCCAGCTGTTATTGAAAATTACGTTGTCACCTTCGATACGGAGATAGTGCTTATTACCTGCTGCGGCCAGGGCGCGGTCATGGTCCGTAGCCGTAGCGATTACTTCAGTGCTGTTCTTAAACCTGCGCGCTGTTTCCTTTACCACGGCAAAGGCTTCCGGTAAAAGCTGCTCCAGTATTTCTTCCAGCTTCTCATTGCGCTTTTTCAGCAGCTTGTCCGCTTCGTCATAAATGGCTTCGCGCTGGTGCAGCTCCAGATCGGGCTGATTATCCGCTTCCGCCTTTTTTGCGGATATCTCATCATCTGTTTCTTTCAGGTATTCTGCAATGCGGGCGCGGAATTCCTGTGTCTTATTACGTAACTCGTCATTGGAAAGCGAGCTGTAGCTTTCAAAATGCCGGTTGATCTCTTGTATTAAAGGGGTTATTTTTTTGACATCTTTTTCGGATTTGCTGCCTCCGAATATTTTGGAAATAAAGCCTAACATGGTTTTAATTTTGTGAAATTGGAAAATGATGTTGTGGTGTCAGTAGTTCAATCACAAAATCTCTATTCCAGGAGAATAAGGTTTTTCCGCGCTATGCCGGTTCTTTTGTCAATGGCAAAATTTGCTGCCAGGTATACCGGCGGCTGGATCTTATTGTATAACCTGCAGGTCTGGCAAGGTTCTTTGTCCTCCGCCCTGAATATTTTTGCAGAAACCTGGCCCTTGTAGTTCTTGTTGATGACCAGGTATACTTTTACCGCTTCTTTATTGTCGGATATACCTTTGGTGATCTTGAAGGTGCCAAGGCTGATGCCTTTATCCTGTAACGCTTTCGCCAGCTGGCCGGTACATACCGGTATTCCCTCGGGGCATTCAAAAGCCGGTTCTTTCCCGTTTACCGCATGCGCTGCCATAGCCTTTGCCTGGCTGCATGCGCTTACTGATGCCAGCGTAGTGATGGCAACAATAAAAGTAAAATAAGATACCCTTCTGACAATCATCCGGTACGGTTATGAAAAAGCAATTAAATCAAATATCATGCAAAAAGATACCTGCATGACATAAAGGCACTGTTCAGGGCAGCAAAGTTACGAATAAATAATATGGCAGGAAAAATGATAGCTAAATGTCTTATTCTGACGTCCAGAGCATCTCGATATGCGGAATATTGTCTTCCGGATATACCTCGCCTGTTGCGATGAACCCCAGAGATTCGTAAAAGGCCTTCAGGTACAGCTGGGCGCTGATGCGTATTGTTTTTTCTTTCCATTCATTCCGGATAAAATCTATGGCCTGCTGCATCATACGACGGCCAAGCCCGGTTTTCCGGACCTGCATGCTGCTGACCACCCGCCCGATGGAGCAGTCGGCATAGGAGATGCCCGCCGGCAGCAGCCTGCAGTAAGCCAGAATATGATCTGACCCCTTTTCTTTATAAAAAAGGTGCAGCGCTTCCAGGTCTTTTTCATCAGTATCCTGGTAAGGACAGCTTTGTTCCACCACAAAGACCTCATTCCTGAGCCGGATAATATAATACAGCTCCCTATTGGAAAGATCGGCAAAGCTTTTGATCAGCAATTCCATATTTATAAGGAAGATCTGTTATTTTTCTTTTTTCTTTTATTTTTTCTGCCCCACCATATCAGGAAGCCTGTAACCGGCATGCTGGCACAGAGCAGGCTTGCAAAAAACGCCATGATCTTTCCAGGCAATCCTAAAACCGCGCCCACGTGAATATCATAATTCATCCTTGCGATCTTGTCAGCCGTGCTGGCACTCTTCAGCTTGCCGTATGAATGCTTTACTGCTATCTCCTGTAACGTATACTGATCATAGAAGAGGTAGTCCGTCTTCCAGTAGGTATCTTCGTCAGGATTAAGCGCTACTTCTACGGAGGAGCTGGCATGCTCGGGCATATGCACCTCCATAATGCCTGTATATCCCGGGTGCTCTGCTTTTACCTTTGCAAATACCCTGTCAATAACCATTACGGAGGTATCAGCTGAGGCGATCATAGCCGTATCGGACAATGCTTCCGTGTATTCAACCTGTGCTTTCCCTCCCGAGGTAATCCAGTAGGCCGATTTTGCAAACCACTGGAAGCCCCATACAAGGCCGGTAAGCGCGATAAAAATAATTATCCATGTCATATAGAAACCAAGCACATTGTGCAGGTCATAATTTACCCGTCGCCATCGTGCATTGAGCTTTAAAGAGAATCTTTGTTTACGGGCGGCTTTATTCCTGGGCCACCAGAGAATAATGCCCGAGATCAGCAGCATAACAAATATCAGTGTCGCGCTTGCTACTATGGGCTGCCCGATATGGTGCGGCAACCATAAGTAGAAATGACCGTCAATAATAATACGGAAGAAGTCCTCATCCATGTCCTTTGCCTTCAGCGCTTTGCCTGAATAAGGATCAATATAAACCAGGTAGTAATATGAGGGGGCCTCGTTATAGAAGGAAGCAACGGCAGATTTTCCCGGCTGGTAGGAGATGCTGTGCAGCTTTTTGCCGGGAAACTCCTTTTCAGCAATTTTTTTTAACCGGGAAGGAAGAAGCACAGGTTCCTCCCGGATTTCTGTATAGCGGTACGGCTGGCTGACATTTTCTATTTCCCGCTGAAATGCCAGGATACAGCCTGTAATACCCATGAAACACACAATAAGCCCGGACAAAAGCCCGAGCCACAGATGCACTTTACCAACTGTCTTTTTAAATGGGGAAATCGTATGTTTCTTTTTCGCTGCTTTACCTGCCTGCATATTTTTATTCAAGATCAAAAGCGCCGGTATTACCGGCGCCTGCAAAATTATAGTTTTAATCCTTTATCAGAATTTATAAGTTACCCCTAAGCGCCAGTTACGGCCCGCTTCTGCCTGCCAGTAATAATAAGTAGCATACGCGGAACCGGAATACAGGTATTTATCAAGAATGTTCAGCATATTGGCAGTAATTCTTACCCTGCCTTTCTCATAATAAAGGCCTCCATCCAGCCGGAAATAATCGGGCAGTGCCTCAAGGCCACTGGCACCGGTCCAGGTCCAGGTCGTTCTTTCGCCCATCCAGGTAAAGCCGCCTGAAATGCCTAACCCACGCAATGCTCCTTCCTGCAACGTGTAATTTATCCATGCATTTGCGGTATGTTTTGCATAGCCGGGTACATTATTGCCGATCGTTGACTGCAGATTTTCTGCCGCTTTCGATATCTTGGAATCCGTATAAGCATAATTGGCAACCAGGGTCAGACCAGGCAGAATTTCGCCGCGCATATCAAATTCGATACCCTGCGTTTTTGTCTGTCCAAACTGAACGACGAATCTTCCGTTCGGGTCGGACGGGTCGTTTGAGTTTTGATTATTTTTCAGGATCTGGTAAGCTGATAAGGTAGTGCTCCACCTGCCGTTGAACCAATCTTTTTTGACGCCGATTTCCATATTGTTACCAGTTACCGGCAGCACTTCTTTACCGTCTTTTCTGAATCCTGCCTGTGGAATAAATGTCTGGTCGTACAAGGCATATACCGAAGTTTCCTTATCAATAGAATAGCTCAGACCGATTCTTGGCGTGAATTTCTTGCCGGTAGTGATCGTATTATAGTTATTGGTCTTTACATAGGTATAGCGACCCGCCAGCGTCAGCCGTAGCTTGTCTTCAAAAAAGCCCAGCTCATCCTGCAGGTATATTCCGGTTGAAGACTGTTCAATGGTGCCGTAAATACCTGCCCGCTCTGCCAGCGATGTATTCCTTCTTTGTTTGAAGAGCTCGTTGGGATATCCGTTTGAAGGGGCGCCATGAACCGGATTGTTTATATCAAACGGGGCCTGGTAGGCATCAAGATTATGATCGCCGTTCCAGTCTGCCATGTATTTTTTATCTGCAAGATCAAGGCCTGCAAGGATGCGGTGTCTTACTGGTCCGGTAATAATATCGCCATTCAGGTAAACCTGGCCGAATTTCATGACGTTAGAAGCGTCCCAGATAGAGACGTTACGGATGATCTTTCCATCGGCGCTGACAGCAGGCACTATAACCTCATTCTCATTATTCACAGAGTCGGCGCCGGTCCACATGGAGCTTCCGGTCTGCTGGTAGCTGAACAGGGATGCCTGTGCCGTCAGTTTCCAGCTGCTGTCGAAATAGTGTTCCAGGCTGAAGGTTACATTATGGTCATTAACAACAGTTGGGTCGATTCCCGGTTCTGCCAGCGTAAAGTTTCTTGGCGCCTTGCCGTACCCGTCCTTTGCAAATACATAGTAAGAGCCGACATTCGACATCTTCGCATGCTGGTAGATATATTCTCCCGTGATTTTGGTATTATCAGACAGCTGGTAGCTTATTACGGGAGCGATTCCATAACGATCGTTAAACTCATAGTCCCGGAATGAACCTTTGGTTTGTGCGACAAGGTTCAGCCTGTATTGCAGTTTACCTTCTTTGTCAAAGCGTCCGTCAAGATCTGCGGCAGCCCTGTAAAGGTCATAGCTGCCAAACATAACACTGGCCTCACCTTTTGTTTTCCCGGTAGGTCTCTTGGTAACCACGTTGTATATGCCGCTCGGGTCCCCGTTTGACATCATGAATCCGGCAGGCCCTTTTACAAATTCAATATGGTCAACAAAGGCCATGTCTTCGGTAAGCGGTCCCCAGTTGCTGGTGATATTCATCCCGTTCCTGAATGCCGCGACCCTGCTTCCCCTCGCGTTTATCCGCGTGTACATATCGCCCCAGTGCTCGATCTTTGTAAGTCCGCTGGCATTCCGGACTACCCCGTCGCTCATGCTGATCACCTGCTGGTCGGCCAGCACTTTTCCCGTCACCACCTGGATATTCTGCGGTGTTTCGAGCAAGGGTGTCGTCAGTCTTAAAGAATTGGATACTTTACTGGCTGTATAGCCATTATGTCGTCCATCTACAATTATTTCATCCAGTTCTGCATTATTCCTTTTCAGCTTAATGGCCTTCAGCTCCTGCTGTCCTTCTTTCACTTCTATTGTCACACGTTGCGGCATCCTGTCCTCTTCATGGATGATCAGGATATATTTGCCGGGTTCTTGGTCCAATGTGAATGTTCCGTCGGCGCCGGTCTCTGTCTCATATTCAGAACCTTCTACCTGAATGGTAACATTAGCAGCCGGTTGTCCGCCCGGCAGCAATATCTTTCCTTTATAACCCTGAGATTGTGCATAAGCGCCGAAGCCGGAAGCCAGGAGCCCTAAAACTATAAAGCTTTTTTTCATTTTATCGGTTAAGCTGTTTTTTGTGTTTTTTAAAAATCGCTGCAAAAGTATTGTCCCTGAAGCCTTTTGTCACCAGTGGATTGTAATTTTACTGTCATTTTATTAAAGGATGTATCCTGCAATCTTTACATTTGTCCTATGAATCTGCAACTTACAGAAGTGACTGACAGCCGGCTTAGCCGCGAGTTTATAGCCCTTCCGCTGAAAATATATAAAGACGATCCGAACTGGATAAGACCGCTGGATAAGGATATCGATGCTGTTTTTGATCCTGCTAAAAATAAATTCTTCAAACAGGGTACCTGTAAGCGCTGGCTGCTGCTGGACAATGGCGAGGTAATAGGCCGTATCGCTGCATTTGTGAATAAGAAGTATAAAATGGAGCAACCTACGGGGGGGATCGGTTTTTTCGAATGTATCAATAGCCAGGAGGCCGCTGATTTTATGTTTGATCATTGTAAGGAATGGTTGCGGCAGCAGGGTATGGAAGCCATGGATGGACCTATTAATTTCGGCGAGCGGGAAAGGTGGTGGGGGCTTGTTGTCGAAGGATTCTATGAGCCGCTCTACTGTATGAACTACAACCCTCCCTACTACAAGGAACTGTTTGAAAATTATGGCTTCCGGGTTTATTTTAACCAGGAATGCTATGGTATGAAAACGGTTTACGAGTTCCAGGATAAGTTTTATGACCGGCATGCGGAGCTGTTGCAGAATAAAGACCTTCATGCAGAACCTGTTTTAAAGAAGGACCTGGAAAAATACGCCCGGGATTTTACTTATGTATACAACAAGGCCTGGGCCAGCCATGGCGGTGGAAAGACGCTGGACGAGCGGCAGGCGATCAAGATGTTCAAGACCATGAAGCCGGTGATGGATGAGCGCCTGAGCTGGTTTATCTACAACCGGGAGGAGCCCGTTGCCTGCTGGATCAATCTCCCGGACCTGAACCAGTACTTCAAGCATCTTAATGGTAAATTCGGCCTGCTGCAGAAGCTGCGCTTTCTCTGGATGCAGCAGCAAGGTAAATGTAACCGCGTATTGGGGCTTGTTTTCGGAGTTATCCCAGAGTGGCAGGGCAAGGGTATGGATGCTTATATGATCCTGGAAGGGTCAAAGGTAATATGCTTTGATACGCCTTACAGAGATTATGAGATGCAATGGATCGGCGATTTCAATCCAAAGATGATCAATGTTGCCAAAAGCCTCGGCGCTCACCTTACGCGCCGCCTGAGCACCTACCGTTATCTTTTTGACAGGGAAAAGGAGTTCCGGCGTCATCCGATGATATAGTGTCATTCCGGGAAGCTCAATGACCGGTTTGGTATGCGGTCGCTGAGCCAGCCGAAGCGACATAATAATAAATGTTCTCCGGCCACTGCCGGTGCTTTCAACAGTAACGTAAATTTCAAAACAGCTGCAGCTGGCCTCCTTTTAACCGCCTGAATGCGCTCAGGTCATATTCGAATTTTGTTTCGTTCAGATGGAACTTGCGGCAATACAGTCTGAACTGCTGCCGGATGATATCTGCAAATTGTCCTTCGCCGCGCATTCTTGTACCGAAGCGGCTGTCGTTCACCTGGCCGCCGTGACATGCCTGTATCTGGTGCCATACTTTATCTGCCCTGTCCGGGAAAGTTTTATACAGCCAGTCCTTGAATATATCGCCTATGGCGCCGTTCAGGCGTACTATCGTGTAGCCGGCCCAGCGGGCCCCTGCATCGGCGGCCGCCTGCAGTACATCGTGCATATGGCAATCGTTCAGGCCGGGTATCAGTGGCGCGTTCATAATGCCTGTTGGTATGCCGTTCCTGCTTAAGGTACTTACCACGTTCAGCCTGCCTTTGTAAGTAGCTGTACGCGGCTCCAGCAGGGAACGAAGCTTTTCATCCACCGAGGTAACCGATGTGTATACACAGACCAGCTTCCGTTCTGCCAGTTCCTTGAGGATGTCCAGGTCTCTTAATACCAGCGCGTTTTTGGTAATAATGCCTACGGGATTCCTGAAGTCCAGGCAGATCTCCAGCAGCTGGCGGGTAAGCTTCATCTTGCGTTCGATGGGCTGGTAGCAATCCGTATTGCCGGATAGCGAGATAGGAGCAGGCTGCCAGTTCCTGTTCTCAAAGAACTTGCGCAGCAAGGCAGGCGCATTGTGCTTGACCACGATCCTGCTTTCGAAATCCACACCGGCGCTATACCCCCAGTATTCATGGGAGTTCCTGGCATAGCAATAGATACAGCCATGCTCGCATCCCTGGTACGGATTGAGCGAATAGCTCATGCCTACATCGGGACTTTTTACTTCGTTGACTACCGTCTTGCTCTCGTCATAAATATATTCGGTCTTTCTTTCCTCCTGTTCCCAGTCGTCAATAGCCTCGCTATGTTCCTGTACATATTCACCCTTGAGAAAACGGTTCTTAGGGTTGTATTGGGCGCCACGCCCTTTGATAAATTCTTCCCTGGTGTTCTGGAATATCATACTGCCTCCTCCCGGTCTTTTTGGCCCGGAATTGAAATTACCAAAATTTATGCCTGCTTAAAGCAGCCGGGAAGGATAAAAATTCAGCTTATTTATAATTATCTGCCGAAAGATTGAGGTCCAAATAAAAAGGACATTCCTTAGGAATGTCCTTTTTATTATAATTGAAATTTGGTTAATAATTACCAGATATCCAGGCCGAATTTCCTGCTGTTTTCTGCGGCATCTTCATAACCTGCATCCGTATGGCGCAGGATACCCATAGCCGGGTCATTGTGCAGCACCCGTTTCAGTCTTTCTTCCGCCTCCTGTGTTCCGTCGGCAACGATAACCATACCTGCATGCAGGGAATAACCCATGCCTACGCCGCCGCCGTGATGGAAGCTTACCCAGCTGGCGCCGCCGGCCGTATTGATCAGCGCATTGAGGATCGGCCAGTCGGCAACGGCATCGCTGCCGTCTTTCATCGCTTCTGTTTCCCGGTTAGGGGAAGCAACAGACCCACAATCCAGGTGATCACGCCCGATCACTATAGGCGCTTTTACCTTACCGGTGCGTACCAGCTCATTGAACAGCAATCCTGCTTTTTCCCTTTCTCCCATGCCCAGCCAGCATATTCTTGATGGTAAACCCTGGAAAGCGATTTTCTCTTTGGCCATTTTCAGCCAGCGTTGCAGTCCTGCATTTTCAGGGAAAAGCTCCGCCAGCGCTTTGTCGGTGGTATATATATCTTCAGGATCACCGCTTAAGGCAACCCAGCGGAAAGGCCCTTTGCCTTCGCAGAAAAGCGGACGGATATAGGCCGGTACAAATCCGGGAAAATCAAAAGCGTTTTCCACGCCGCGCTTGTCCTTTGCCTGGCCCCTCAGGTTATTGCCATAATCGAAAGTAATGGCGCCGCGCTTCTGGAGCTCCAGCATCAGCCTTACATGATGCGCCATGGTATCCAGGGAGCGTGATTTATATTCCTCAGGATCGCTTTCTCTTAACAGGTTTGCGTCCTGTACAGAAAGGCCTTCGGGGAAGTAGCCGATCAGCTCGTCATGCGCCGAGGTCTGGTCGGTCAGGGTGTCGGGTGTTATATTGCGGTCTATCAGTCTTTGCAGCAGGTCAACCACATTGCAGCATACACCGATGGAAACAGCCTCTTTATTTTCTTTCGCTTTCAGGGAACGGTCGATCGCTTCATCAATATCGGTATAATATTCGTCCAGGTAGCGTGTTTCTATACGTTTCTGTATCCGCCATTCTTCTATTTCTGCTGCAAGACAAACACCTTCATTCATCGTAACGGCCAGCGGCTGAGCGCCACCCATTCCTCCCAGACCTGCAGTAACATTTAAAGTGCCTTTCAATGTGCCTTTATAATGTTTATTAGCCAGGGACAGGTAGGTTTCATAAGTACCCTGTACAATACCTTGCGAGCCGATATAGATCCAGCTGCCTGCCGTCATTTGTCCATACATCATCAGACCTTTGGCTTCCAGCTCCCGGAAATGTTCCCAGGTTGCCCATTTACCAACTAAATTGGAATTGGCTATTAAAACACGCGGCGCATTTTTATGGGAACGTAAAATACCGGCAGGTTTACCGCTCTGTACCATCAGGGTTTCATCTTCTTCCAGGTTGCGCAGGCATTCCAGTATCTTGTCAAAGCTTTCCCAGTTACGCGCTGCCTTCCCGATTCCGCCATACACTACCAGGTCCTCGGGGCGCTCTGCCACTTCCGGGTCAAGATTGTTCTGTATCATGCGGTATGCCGCTTCGCTGATCCAGTTCTTACAGTTAAGCTGGTTGCCGGTCGGGGCTTTTATAATACGTGGTGCCGTAGTGCTCATAATTATTATCCGGAAATTTTGTTGCGCAAAAATACATTAATCCAAAAGAAAAGAGCAAACACATCGTGTTTGCCCTTTTAAGTTATTTACATCTTTATTATTTAGCCTGCAGCTTTTGCTCTACCGGTGCAGGGGTAACTGTTCCGGGTTTTGCATTGGCGGCCCTTCTCTGCATGGCTTCTGCCTGACGTGCTTTTCTTTCTTCCAGGATAGCAGACATTTTTTGTTTCTGCTCAGCTGTCAGGATATTATCAATGCTTTCTTTTTCCTCCTGGCGCGCTGTCATGATCTTCTCTTTAGCGCCTGGCTCCGCAGAAGGACGGATTGAAGCGGTCTTGAGGTAAATATCGTAAGCCTTTTTCTTTTGCTCTTCGGTAAGCGTTACCTGCTTGTCAAGACGCGAAACTTTCATGTCAGCTATTTTCTTGGGATCACGCTCTCCACCTATACGGGAAACTCCCGGAGCCTGCTGAACAGATGCTTTAACCGGCGCCTGCTTGGTCGCAGCGTTCTGAGCGTCCTGTGCCATTGCTGTATTGGCTGCGAATGCGATAGCTGCGAAAAAAAGAACCTTTTTCATATTTTTTGCTTTTTTTAAATTTGAAGAGTTTGATACTGTTTATGAAGATTGGTTTAAGATATTTTTGTTAATTATTCGAGAAAGGCGCCTGTAAGCTCATCGCCATTAAAAGTCACCTTTATATGCTCCTGTAGCGTTGTCGAAACCGTATGTCCGACAATATCCGGAGATAAAGGGAAGTTTTTGTGCTTCCGGTCCACCAGCACCGCGATCTGTATTTTCCTGGGCTCATTTTCCAGCACCGGCTTCAAGGCGTATAAAAGCGTTTTTCCTGAATTGGCTACGTCATCTATTAAAAGAACTATTTTATTATTTAAAGACTCCGGCAGCTTCCCGACATTTTCTGCAACCTTATCTTTATTAATAAACAAAGAAAAATAATTTATTTTAAGATTGCTTATATCTTCCAGCACTTTAACTATATTTTTAGCAACGACCGCACCGCCCCTTTCAATTCCTATTATGACGATTTCCTTCTCCTCGCTGTTTCTTTCCCATATCTCGTAAGCCATCCTTTTGAGCTTATGTCCGATCTGCTGAGGGGTCAGTATCTGAACTTTATTCATCGTATCCTGGTATTAGACTTGGTTTTAATTGTATAAGTTGGGTTATCAGTTAGACCGTATTGCCACTACCGGGTCCATACGGGCAGCCGAACGGGCCGGTATATACCCGCTCAAGATACCCACAATTCCGGATATCGAGATACCATACAGGAAATTTTTTACCGAGAGGGTGACAGGAAAATCAAATGCCTTTGTCAGCAGCAGGCCGAGCAGCATGACAATAATAATGCCCACCAGGCCGCCGATAACACAGAGGGTGACGGCCTCTATCAGGAATTCGGATAATATGGCCGATTTCCTGGCGCCTATGGCCTTTTTGAGCCCGATGATCTTTGTCCGCTCTTTCACTGTCACAAACATAATATTCGCGATCCCGAAGCCGCCGACCAGCAGGGAAAAGAATGCGATAATAGCGCCCACGGCATCGATTGTGGCGAAAAGGCTGTTAAGCCTTTCCGTGATCTGGCTCAGCTTATTGATGCTGAAATTGTTTTTTTCGCCGGGTGGAATTTTGCGGTAAGCTCTTAAAATGCCTTCCACCTCATAGGTCATATCATCCGGGTTGATGCCCTGCCTTGCCTTTATCATCAGCAACGGGTCGCCGTCAAGGCTGGCCACATCCAGGATGCCTGCCGCAGTGTTGTAGGGGAAAATGACGCATCTGTCGAAGTTGAAGCCGGCCATGTTATCACCCGTTCTTTTGAGGATGCCGATAATGCTGAAGCGCTGTCCCAGGAAGGTACATGACCTGCCCAGGGGATTGCTCTTATCCGGGAAGAGCTCTTCGTAGACTTCGCTGCCGAGCACGGCTACCTGGTTGCCGCCGGTAAGCTCAATAGGGCTTAAATATCTTCCCTGTTCTACTTCGAAGTTCTGCATCTTCTCAAAGAAGTCGGTGACGGCGTAGCCGGTAATGCCACTGATCTCGTTTTCATTATGTTTGGCGGTAATGTTTCGCTCAGTAAAGCAGAGCGCGGCATACCTTACGGATTGTCCGCGTTCCTGGACGGCCTTCAGCTCCCTCGAGGTTACCACAGGCCTGCGCCAGTATTCCCACCACTTATATTCGCCGCCCTCATCCATCCAGGGCCATTTGTTGATGTAGATAACATCATTTCCCAGCGACGCTACATTATTGCGGATATTGTTTTCCAGGCTGTCGAGCACGGTGAAGACGGCTACAATACAAAAAATGCCTATCGTTACGCCCAGGAGCGATAAAAAGGTGCGCAGCTTGTTGACCCGCAGTTCCTGCAGGGCCATCTTGAAACTTGTAAGGGCTATCCGGCCGAAGTTGCGCATGGAAGATCCGTAATTCTATAAATTTCTATATTAATTCTTTCACCTTGCTTACAGCGATATCAATTTCCTCCCGTGTATTATGCTTGCTGAAGGAAAAGCGTACGGGGATCCTGTTGGGATTGCTGCTGATGGCATTAATAACATGGCTGCCGGTATTGGCGCCGCTGCTGCAGGCGCTGCCGCCCGATACGCAGATACCCGCCATATCCAGGTTGAACAGGATCATTTCCGATTTCTCGGTTTTTGGCAGGGCTACATTTAAAACGGTGTACAGGCTGCTGCCGTTGTAATCACCGTTAAAGGCCACATCCGTGATTTCCTCCTGCAGCTTTTCAGTCATATAGGTCTTAAGGCCCTGTATGTATGCGCTGTCCTTTTCGTAGGATGCCATGGCCAGCTCCAGCGCCTTGGCAAAGCCTACAATGCCATAGAGGTTTTCGGTTCCGGCGCGCATATTGCGCTCCTGGCCGCCGCCATTGATCAGGGGATGGATACGGACATTCTCATTTACATAAAGGATACCTACGCCTTTTGGGCCATGAAACTTGTGACCTGCGCCGGTAATAAAGTGTACCGGCGTATCGCGCAGGCTGATAGGGTAGTGCCCTACGGTCTGTACGGTGTCGCAATGGAAGATGGCATCATGCTCCTTGCAGAGATTGCCGATATTTTTAATTTTCAGCAGGTTACCGATCTCGTTATTTGCATGCATCAGGGTTACCAGGCAACGTTCCTTTGACTCCGACAACAGCTTTTCCAGGCTTGCCTGCACCACATGGCCTTTTGCATCAAGCTCCACGAAGCTGAGCTTTATTCCTTCCTTTTTGCTCCAGTATTCTACAGAGTGCAGGGTAGCGTGGTGCTCAATAGGAGAGCTGATGATATGCCTGCAGCCCAGGTCATTGATCGCTGCGGTAATAGCTGTATTGCTGCTTTCCGTGCCGCCGGAGGTAAAGAATATTTCCCCGGGGTTGGCATTTAATTGCTTTGCTACGGCCTTTCTTGCGCCTTCAATAGCCATTTTGGACTCCCGCCCGTAAGAATAGATAGAGGAAGGATTACCGAACTTTTCAGTCAGGTACGGCATCATTACTTCAAGCACCTGCGGATCAAGCGCTGTGGTGGCGGCATTGTCAAGATAAATACGTTGCATATTATTGGTGTATTCTGCTGATAACTATCAGGATATTTTATTGCTTTTTAAAAAACCGCACCAAAAGTACAAAAGAAAATCGCCATTTGAATACGGAATATAACATCAAAATGATTTCTGTAACTTGCGCCATATTTTACTCCGGCAACCTGGATGCACCAGGCTTCGCCGTAGGCAGGAAATAAGAACAAACATGGAAAAACCTGTTATAGGAATAACCACCGGCGATATAAACGGTGTGGGTATTGAGCTGATCATCAAGATTTTTTCGGATAACCGCATGCTGGACATGTGCACGCCGGTTATATTTGCCTCCAATAAGGCGATTAACTATTACAGGAAGACGGTGACGGAACATGCCCTCAACTTTGCCAGTATCAAAAGCTTTGACCAGATCAACTATAAGCAGGTTAATATATTTAACTGCTGGGATGAAGAGGTGGCGATACAGCCGGGAGCGCTCAATGAGCTGGGCGGCAAATACGCGGTCCGTTCGTTGCTCGTGGCTACGCAATGCCTGAAGGACGGTGAGATCAACGCGCTGGTAACCGCCCCGATCCATAAAAGCAATACACAACTGCCCGACTTCAATTATACCGGGCATACGCCTTTCCTGAAAGAGACTTTCGGGGTGAAAGATGTGGTGATGATGCTGTACAGCGGCGCTTTCCGCGTAGCACTGGTTACAGAGCATATACCTGTAGCTGAAGTTGCCAATCATCTTTCTGTCGAAAAGATAACAGGTAAAACCCAGATACTTCATGAGACGCTGGTAAAGGATTTTGGCATCGATAAACCAAAGATCGCTATATTGGGGCTTAATCCCCATGCCGGGGATGATGGCCTGATCGGTAAGGAAGAGGAAACGATCATAAAGCCGGCCATAAAGAAGCTGCAGGACCAGGGTATGCTGGTCTTCGGGCCTTACAGCGCCGATGGCTTTTTTGCCAGGAGTCAGTATACACATTTTGATGCGGTTGTGGCTATGTACCACGACCAGGGGCTGATACCTTTTAAAACAATAGCTGCTAACAGCGGTGTAAACTATACCTGTGGTCTGCCGGTGATCCGCACCTCGCCGGATCATGGCGTGGCTTTTGATATTGCCGGTCAGAATATTGCTGATCCTGATTCAATGCGGGAAGCGGTATTTGAGGCGATCGATATCCTGAGACAGCGGCAGAGCTATCTTGCCAATACAGCCAATCCTGTAAAGAAGCACCGGCTTGCGGCAGAGCGCTAATTTCTGACCTTGTTGGTCTTCTGACCAACAAATCAATACCTGTATTGCTGGTGTTTTCACCAGCAATGGTGTTAACGTGTCACCTCGGCAGGCTCAGCGGCCACATCGAGCCGGTCATTGAGCTTAGCGAAATGTAAAGATAAGTAACGTCGCTTCGACAGGCTCAGCGACCACATCGAGCCGGTCATTGAGCTTAGCGAAATGTAAAGATAAGTAACGTCGCTTCGACAGGCTCAGCGGCCACATCGAGCCGGTCATTGAGCTTAGCGAAATGTAAAGATAAGTAACGTCGCTTCGGCAGGTTCAGCGACCACATACAAAACCGGTCATTGAGCCTGTCGAAATGATAAAGGTCGGGAACATCAGTGTTGTTAAGCTCAGCGATCACTGTCAAGCGAAAAATCCCTGCCAATTGGCAGGGATTTTTCGCTTGAGGCATCTTCTTAGTGCATGGCTTCGGCCATATTCATTTTTTGCTTGCTTGTCTTGATCATCAGGATGAACGGTACACATACCAGGAACATCAACCCTATATACAGGAATACATCCATATAGGATAATATGGCCGACTGGCCCGTAATGGAAAGGTCCAGCATACGGTAAGCTGCGGCTGTAGCCTGGTTAGGCGGCATACCCGATGCCATGAACTTAGCCTGCAGGCCCATCAGCTTTTGCTGGAACAGCTGGTTATCGGCAGTATAATTAACCAGGAGGTCGTTCCGGTGAACGGCATTCTGCCGGCTCATAAATGTTGTTATGAGGGCTATCCCGAAGGAACCGCCCAGCTGGCGCATCATACCTGTAAATGCCGCGCCCTGGCCTATCTGCTGGCCTTTTAAGGTGGACAGCGACATGGTAGAAACGGGGATAAACAGCATACCCATAGCCACGCCACGCATCATCAGCATCCAGAAGAAGTTATCGCCTCCTGTACTTGGCGTCAGTATCTTGTATCCCCAGAAGCTGTAGATAAAGAACAGGAACATGCCTGCGGCGGCAAGGTACTGCGGTGGTGCGCCTTTCTGCAGGGCTTGTCCCACCAGCGGCATCATAAACGCGGTCATCAGGGCTGCGGGTATCATGATCATGCCCGCCTGCTGCGCATTCCAGCCAAGGGAATTCTGCAGGTAGATCGGGATGATAAATGTAGAGCCGTACAGCCCAAAGCCCATGATAAAGGAGAGCACAGTACCTATACGGAGGTTCCCGTTTTTCAATACCCTTAGCTCAACAATAGGATTTTTATAGGTGAGCTCCCGCCAGATAAAGAAGTACATGCTGGTTACAGCCGTAATGGTCAGTATCAGTATGGTGGAATTATTGAACCAGTCGTCTTCCTGGCCCCGTTCCAATACATATTGCAGAGAACCTACGGATACAGCAAGGAAAATAATACCCCACCAGTCGATCTCGCTGCCGGATTTCTTTTCTGCGTATTTCGGGCTGCGTACATACGCCAGCGTAAGCATGGTGGCAATGACACCAATTGGGATATTGATATAGAAAATATAAGGCCAGCTGAAATGCTCTACGATATAACCACCTAAAGGAGGCCCGAGGGTAGGGCCAATGATGACGCCCAGACCATAAATTGCCTGGGACATGCCCCTTTTTTCAGCAGGCCAGCTTTCGGTAATGATGGTTTGTGAGGTTACCAATAGCGCACCGCCGCCCACACCCTGCAGGAAACGGAACAATACGAGTTCCCACATGGTATTGGCGTTGCCGCAAAGGAAAGAGCAAACGGTGAACAATATAATGGATGCGGCAAAATAGTTCCTTCTTCCAAACTGTTGGGATAACCAGCTGGTCATCGGCACAACGATAACATTACCGATGGCATAGGCGGTAATGACCCAGCCTATCTCGCTTAAGGTTGCTCCCATATTACCCTTCATGTCATTGAGGGCAACGTTGACGATCGTAGTGTCCACGATCTCCAGCAGGGCGCATAAGATAGCTGTTATAGTAACAATAGCCCGCCTGCTACCATATTCAACCAGGGATTCTTGTTGCATTATGTTATATTTTATAGCAGCGCTGCCGCCATATGTTTTTAGATACTGTCAAGATGCACATCTACCAGCACGTTCATACCGGCGCGCAGCTTTTCCAGGTTTTTATCCTGCGTGTTGGTAAACTCGATCTTTACCGGGAGACGCTGCACTACTTTTACAAAGTTCCCACTGGCATTATCCGGGGGAAGCAGCGACATTTTCGAGCCAGTGGCGGGGCTGTAGGAAACCACTCTGCCTTCAAATTCATGGTCGGGGAAAGCATCTACCTTGACGATCACTTTCTGGCCGATCTTCATTTTTGTCAGCTGCGTTTCTTTAAAGTTGGCAACCACCCATTTTGAATTGTCAGGGATGATATTAAAGAGAGATTGTCCGGCCTGCAGGAACTGGCCCGGCTGCAGGTTCACTTTGGATATCTGACCGTCTACGGCTGCTACTACCACAGTATAGCTCAGGTTTAGCCTGGCTGCTTCCAGCTCGGCCTCGCGCTGCCTGATGGCCGCATTGGCCACAGCTACTTGTCCCGAAGATATATTTTTTTGCGTGGCAATCGCTGCGCTCTGCCTGGCCGCGCTTCTTTTTTGCGCGTTCAGCACTTCCAGCTGGCGTTCTGCCGATTGTTTGGCTGCAAGCGCCTGCTCATACTGCTGCTGCGTAATGGTATGGTCCTTGATCAGGTTCTCATAACGTTCAAAGTCTTTCTGTGCCCGCCACATATTTACTTTTGCCGCTTCTATCTGGGCATCTACCGTTGTTACATTCGCTTCGGAGGTAACGATATTGGCATTGGCAACCGGAATGCCGGCGCCGGCAACGGAGGCATTGCTCTGCGCGGAGGCCAGGGCAGCTTCGGCTTCGGCGATCTTGATTTTGAAATCACGGTCGTCCAATATCAGCAAGGTATCTCCTTTATGAACCATCTGGTTATCTTTCACCCTTACTTCGGCAATATAGCCGGATACCCGTGGTATCACCGGGCTGATGTTGGCTTCCACCTGGGCATCGTCCGTTTCTTCATGTTTCTGGGCATGCATGTATTTAATTACACCATAGGTGCCGCCCACCAGTATCAGTAGTCCGAAGATGAGCAGAAAACGATTGCTTTTACCTTTTTTTGCCGGTTCGGCAGCAGGTGCCTGATTATTTTCCATTGTCGTATGATTAGAGATTTGACTTGTATATTGATTATTGATTGTTTTGTTGTTCGTTATCCTGGCTAAGGCCTGCAGTTTCATATAGCTTGTTGTAAGCTATTACTGCATCTGCCTTCGCGTATTCATAATTGATATCCGCCTGCAATTGGGCAACATCCGCATCCAGCAGGTCGGTGGTGGTAGCCAGGGCGTTGTCATATTTGTTCTTGGTGATGCGGTAGTTTTCTTCCGCCTGCTCTACGGCTTTTTTATATACCTCTATCTTCTTCAGGCTCTCCAGGTAATTCTGGTATGCCTGGTGTACCTGTATCCTGATGCCGTCGTTCAGCTGCATTGAGTTCCAGTATACCTGCTCCTGTCTTGCTTTTGCCTGTTTTACTTTTGCGCCTGTTTTATACAGGGAAGAAAGATCGTAGCTCAGGCCTATACCACCGTTTACCGCATTGGTAATGGTGAGAAAGTTAGGGACATAAGCGGCGATATAGCCCCCGGTTAAGGCCAGAGAGGGCAGGTATTCGCCTTTTGCAGCCTTTACGCCCGCTTTGCTCGCCTCATGACGTTGCTGCAGCGCCAGGTAATCGGGCCGGTTATTGATCGCTATATTTTCCCACTCTTCCATACTCTGTATTTTAGGCACCGCACCCATGCCTGATTCATCAAGCTCCAGCTGGGTGTTTTCAGGTATGCCCAGCATCAGGTTCAGGTTGAAAGTGGCTATTTTCTCATTGTTCTCCGCATCCAGCAGTGCCAGCTCTACATTGGATTCCTGCAGCTGTGCCTTTAAGTAGTCGTTCCTGGCCAGTAAGCCGTTCTTCTCCAGGTTGGCAAAATCGGTAACCCGTTGTGCAGCATTTTTCTTATTCTCCTTTACCAGCTTTACTGCTGCCTTTGCCTTATAGAGATTATAATAAGCCTCTATCGTATTCTGGATAATATCATCCCTGTCTTTATCTGCATCCAGCTCGGCGGCTTTCTCAAGATATTTTGCCGATTCGATGCCGTTACGGATACGCAGGCCGGAAAATAAAGGCAGACTGGCATTGGCAATGCCGTACATAGCCTGGCTGACGCTGATCTCCTGGCTACCGCCGGAGCCTTCGCCGCCTCCCGATCCGTTCCCCGAACCTCCCAGCGATACCTTAAGATCGACATTTGGCTTATTCACCCGCAGGTAGGAGCCGGATATCTTTACATCAGGATACTGCCGGTTGCGGGCTTCTGTTACTGCTGCGCTGGCTTCCAGCACCTTTGCCTTTGACACCTTCAGCTCTTTGCTGTTGTCAAGACCGAGCTGAATAGCTTCCTTCAGGGAAAGATGCCTGGTATCCTGGGCCAGCAGGGCACCGCCTTGTAATAACAATGCAAGCGACAGTATAAATACTGCGTAACGCTTATTTTTTCTCAGATATTCCATAGGTTAAAAACGCTTTGAACATTACTTTTAAATGATTCCTGAATTTTTCGACCAGCTTAGGGTCGTATTCTTCATCCCCGATACCTTTTATATTTTTTTCTTCGCAGATGAACTTATAGTTTGAAAAGAAATTATGCGCGCTGCCAATAAGGGTTGTCGCCAAAAGGCTTATATCTACGTTCCGCTGAAATATCCCCGCCTTCTGCCCGCTTTTTACCGCAATCTCTATCAGGCGCCGGTTCTGGCTTTTCATATCCCTGATATAATCATATAACGGTCCTTCCTTGATCAGCACCTGCTCCCGTATCATCAGGCGGTGAAAGCTTTTATTGGCCATTATTACGTTTATATAGGTATCGATCAGCAGATCCACCTTCTCAAAAGCATCATGGGTCGTGGAGTGTATGATCGATTCTATTTTATGCTTCATACTGACGGTATGATTCTTAAATATCTCTTCGAGCAATTTATCCTTCGAGCCAAAATAATAAGAGATCATCGCCACATTCACATCGGCAGCATGCGCTATATCCCGCACAGACGCGCTGTCGTATCCTTTCTCAGCAAAAACCTCCAGGGCCTTCCGCATTATCAAAAGCTGCTTCTCACTATATTCCTTGCTCATACATTTTCTGTTTTGAAAATGCAAAATTAAACAAACGTTTGAATTAAACAAGTGTTTAATTGTTTATTTCTATTATGTTTGTTTATGCCTGCAAAGTTGAGCTCTATAATTTTCTGCCGGAAATTTATTCGACAAGCCGGATAAAAAAATCGGTAAGCTGCGGAAGAAATATCTGAAATTATTTATTACATTTGCGCCCTGACAGAATAGCTATGCCTGCTTTCATTATTATAAAAAAGAAGATGTACATAAAGAAGCTTATCCTTACGGTAGGCCGGAGTAGCTTTGTTTAAATACTAAATAACAATATTCCTGAAGGCTTACCGGAAACGGTAAGCCTCTTTTTTTACCCTTAAATATTTATTATAAAAAAAATGAACACCTCACTGACTAACGAACAGCTTTCCTCGGTTGCAGCCGCTTACGGTACTCCGTTATATGTATATCATGCGGAAAAAATCGCCGCACAGTATCATAAGCTGAAGACGGCATTCAGCGATCATCCTACAAGGTTCTTTTATGCCTGCAAGGCATTGACCAATATCAATATCCTGAAATACATGAAAAGCCTGGGCACGGGGCTTGACTGTGTAAGCATTAACGAGGTGAAGCTCGGGCTAAAGGCCGGTTTTGATCCGTCTGATATCCTATACACACCCAATTGTGTAGGATTTGAGGAGATAACGGAAGCCATAGCACTGGGCGTACACATCAACATCGATAATATTTCCATGCTGGAACGCTTTGGCAATAAGTATGGCAGCGCTTATCCCGTATGTATCCGGATCAATCCGCACATTGAGGCAGGGGGCAATTACAAGATCTCTACCGGGCATATTGACAGCAAATTCGGTATCTCTATTCACCAGATCAGGCATATCGAGCGTATCGTAAAAAGGACGAACCTGCATGTGAACGGGCTGCATATGCATACCGGCAGCGAGATAAAGGACAACGAGATATTCCTGCAGGGCCTGGATGTCATGTTCTCGGTAGCGCAGCATTTTGACAAGCTTGAATTCCTCGACATGGGCAGCGGCTTCAAGGTTCCCTATAAAGAAGGCGATATAGAAACAGATGTGGCTGACCTCGGACAAAAGCTTTCTGCTGCCGTTAAGGAATTTGAGCGGGAATACGGCAAGCCTATCGAAATGTGGTTCGAGCCGGGAAAATACCTGGTCAGCGAATCGGGATATTTTATCGTACAGGCGAATGTTGTAAAGCCGACAATGGCCACGGTTTTTGCCGGGGTTAACTCCGGCTTTAACCATCTTATCCGGCCTATGTTTTACGAAGCTTACCATACAATAAGCAATATATCCAACCCGGCAGGCCCCGAAAGGATCTATACCGTGGTTGGCAATATCTGCGAAACAGACACTTTTGCCTGGGACCGCGTGCTGAACGAGGTACGGGAAGGAGACTACCTTGTTTTCCATAATGCCGGCGCCTACGGGTTCGAGATGAGCAGCAATTTTAATTCCCGCCAGAAGCCGGCAGAAGTAATGATACTGAATGATGAGCCCAGGCTCATCCGCCAGCGCAGCACCTTTGAAGACCTGCTGCACAACCAGGTAGAGGTTTTATAAGTATGTCTTGTATAAAAAAGGCGGGCATATGCCCGCCTTTTTTATACAACAGGTTACATTAATTCTCCCATTCCATAGGCTTGTCCAGTATCTGGTAAGCTTCTGCTACCGCGAATGCCTGGTCGATCAGGTCCTGCAGCGCCAGCATCTCATTCAGGCTGAGGCACAGCATGGCATATTCATTTACCTCGATGGCTACCTGCTTGATATCAGGCCGGGAGGCCATCGATTCTTTGTACAGCACTTCGTGGTAAAGACGCTCCCTGATATGGGCCAGCTGCGCCTCCGTAATAATAAGCACCGCGGTGCCCAATGCGAGCTGCATCCTTTTACATTCCCTGCATTTAATAATATAGCCTTCGTTGCTGTGGGCTAAGGTCATTGCATTGCACATATTTCCGTTTGTTTATCCCTTATGGAGTAATCAAAAAAACAGATAACCGGCCGCAAACGCTTTCATATTCAGGAAAAATAATTACAGAATCAGGAAAAATTTTTACCTGCATAGGGGTAAGCTTCCGGAACGTTGTCTTGTTTCCAGAGTCCAAATTATTTGATTATGACAAAGAACCTTTTAAATGTGTTTGTATTATGGGTATTGTGCGCTGCATTGCTGATATTTTGCTTTGCTGTAGCAGCATCCGCCCAATCCGGAGATGACTCAAAAGAAAAAGCGCTGGTACGTCCTGCTCACGTAGGGCTGGTTTATCCCTTAAGTACCAATGGGCTTGAAGCTGCGGCATGTACCAATGGCTTTTCCCTGCATGCGATTGCCGGTATATCGCTTAACGAGCAGGCTTTTTGTCTATCGGGCGTTGCCAGCGTTGTTAAGGAAAATGCAGATGGGGTAATGATCTCCGGTGTTGTTAACCATGTGCGGGGCGACGTTAACGGTGTGCAGGTTGCCGGTGTAGTCAATACAGCCCGTAATACCGGTGTTGCAATAGCCGGTGTAGCCAATATAGCCGGAGATGCCATAGTGCAGGTCACAGGCTTCTCCAACATAGCGCAGCATGCCGAGGGGCTTCAGCTGGCGGGATTCGCGAATATAGCAAAAGACGCGGCATGCCAGGTGGCAGGTTTTATCAACACCTCCAATGATGCGGGGAACCAGGTAGCTGGCTTTATCAATATTGCGAAAAAAGTAAAGGGGGTACAGATCGCAGGCTTTATCAATATCGCGGAAGAAAGCGATTATCCAATCGGCCTCATCAATATAATAAAGAAAGGCGAAAAGCAGGTGGGTATTAGCGTTGACGAAACCGGTACGCTTATGGCGACCTTCCGTTCAGGAGGCAGGATACTATACGGTATCGTAGGTGCGGGCATTAACCCCGAGCATGAAGATGCGCGTTATGCGCTGGAAGGCGGGCTAGGCGCTCATATTCCTCTAACAAAAATGTTCCGTATAAATGTTGAAGGCGCCAGCACGGTATGGTCGGACCTGGATGAAGAAGCATACTTCCGCGCTTCATTGAGGACGCTGGCAGCTTTAAAGGTGACAAAGGATATTGAGCTTTTTGCCGGTCCTACGTTCAATCATTTCCATTTTGAAGATGGGAAGAAAGGCCGGCTGGTCAATAATTTTATCTGGGAAAGGTCGAACTCAGATAGCTTTAACGGGCTCTATATCGGCTTTCTCGGGGGTATACAGGTAAACCTTTAATATATCCTCTTATTCAACTAATCATTCATCACTTGCCTTGCTGTATTATCATATTCTAAAATGTATCATTAAATATCTGTTTTTAATCATGAAACACACTTTCCTTGCTTTATTGGCTTTTTTAACCTTATTCACTTCAGCATCCTGCCGGAAAATAACCGGCGAAGGACCTGTGGTTACAGAGATGCGCAACATTTCAGGCTTTAACAGTATACACTCCGAGCTATCCGCGGACGTTTATTTTACGCCAGGCAGCAGCTATGAAGTAGGCATAGAAGCGCAGCGGAATATAATTGACGAGATCGAGACCGTATTGAACGATGGTAAGCTTACCATACGTGTTAAAAGAAATGTAAGCCTAAGGTCTCATGAACGGATACGGGTTAATATTACCGCCCCGGATATAAACGAAATTTATCTGAGCGGGTCGGGTAATATATATGTAACCAATACGTTTACTACAGGTAACCTGAATCTTAAGATCAGCGGCTCGGGCTCTATGTCTATACCGGAGCTGGAGGCTTCCAGCCTCACAGCGGCGATCAGTGGCTCGGGGGATATGACTATCGGGGCCGGGCATACAGGACAGGAGACCCTGGAGATCAGCGGCAGCGGCAATATCGACGCTCTGGGCTGTGCGGCAGGGAACTCATCCGTGAGGATCAGCGGCTCGGGTAATATCCGGGTATTCGCAACGGAAACACTGAAGGTTAAGATCAGCGGGAGCGGCGATGTATATTATAAGGGTAATCCTGCACTGGATGTGGATATAAGCGGCTCGGGCAAATTGAAGCACTTATAAGCGCCTGCCATTAATTTACAATTTGTTAAACCATATATTCTGAAAAAATAATGATTTTTAGTCCCATTATTAATGGCTTTTGATACGTCTATATAGATATGAGGAACTTTACATCATCAAAATATAAATGACCATGGCACCCAACTGGTATGTTTCCGAACTTGTTTTCCGTATATATTGCAACGAGCATCCCGGCATGCATCGTTTTGATAAGCAGTTAAGGCTGATCGAAGCCGTCTCCGAAAGGGAGGCTTACCGTAAATTGCTGCACCTGGCTAAGGCGGAAACGGAGCAGCTGAACAATCCTTCTCTTAAAGAAGGTCTTAAATGGGAATTTGCCGGTGTAGGTATGCTGCATAATATCGAAGTACCGGAAGATGGCGCTGAGCTTCATTACAGCATCGAGGAGCCGGAAGATGCGGAAGAGTATATGCGCTCGTTACGGCACCGGAATTCCGAGATCAAATCACACCTGGCCATTACTGCATAACGTTGAAAAGCTGTTCCACTTTTTTAAGTGGAACTTCTTTTTTAGCTTCGCCTCATGTTATCCGTACAGGAAAATTTTTCCCTGCTGCCTTACAATACCTTCGGAATGGATGTAAGGGCATCCTGCTTTACCGCTATCCGTGCTGAAGAAGATATTGCCGCTATATACGAGCTGCCTGATTTTAAAAAAGGTATCCTGGTATTGGGCGGAGGCAGCAATATGCTGCTTACCCGCGATGTAGACCGGTGGGTGATCCATAATGAGCTGAAGGGGATCAGGACGGTTAGGGAGGATGAGCGCTCCGTCTGGCTGGAAGTTGCAGCGGGAGAAATATGGCATGGCTTTGTTGTATATTGTGTCAGCAAAGGCTGGGGTGGGGTAGAGAACCTTTCGCTGATACCCGGAAGGGTCGGAGCCGCTCCTATACAGAATATCGGCGCTTACGGCGCCGAAGTGAAAGATACGATAGAAGAGGTGCGCTTCTGGCACCTGGAGGAAAAGCAGTTTTATTCCTTTAAAAATGCCGCATGCGATTTCGGATACCGGGAAAGTATTTTCAAGCATGTGCTCAAAGGAAAGATCATTATCACATCCGTTACCTTCAGACTCAGCAAACAACCGGAATTCAATACAAGCTATGGTAATATCCGGCAGGAGCTGGATATTATGGGCGTTACCGAATTAAGCCTGAAGCATATTTCAGATGCCGTTATACGGATACGCAGCGCTAAGCTGCCTGATCCGAAAGAGACCGGCAATGCCGGCAGCTTTTTTAAAAACCCCGAAATATCCGCGCAGCAATACGAATTCCTCAAAGCAGATCACACGGCTGTACCCGGCTATATCCTTTCAGCGGATAAGGTAAAGGTGCCGGCGGCCTGGCTTATCGAGCAATGCGGCTGGAAAGGATACCGCAGGGGAAATTACGGGGTGCATAACCACCAGGCCCTTGTCCTGGTCAATTATGGCGGAGCTAAGGGGCAGGACATATATGCGCTTTCAGAAGAGATAATCTGCTCTGTAAACGAGCGGTTCGGTATCCTGCTGGAGCGGGAAGTTCAGGTATTGTAGCTTTTTACTTTAACGGCTCCTTTTGTTCTTTCAGCCCTGTTTTCATTGGTTTTAATATTATTACACCCAGTGGCGGCAATGTTAAAGATACGGAATAGGGTCTTCCATGCCAGGAAACCTGCTCCGGTTTTATTATCCCTGTGCCGATATGATTGCTGCCGCCGTAACGTTCTGCGTCTGTATTCAGGATCTCGGTAAGTAAAGCATCAAACGGGATACCTATCCTGTAATCATGCAGAACAGCAGGAGTTGTATGTGCAATAAAAATAATACGGTCCTCCGGTCCCGGCCCTTTCCTGAGCCAGCAAAGCACACAGTTCTCCGTATCGTTAAAATCGATCCATTCAAATCCTCCAGGTGTGTAGTCATTGCCGTACAATGCCTTTTCTGCGGTGTACAGATGGTTCAGATCTTTTACCAGCATCTGAAGGCCTTTATGAAAGGGATATTCTGCCTGGTGCCAGTCAAGACTATGATCATGCTGCCACTCTCCCTCCTGTCCGAACTCGTTCCCCATAAAGAGCAGCTTGCCACCGGGGTGGCCGAACATGTAAGCATACAGCAACCGCAGGCCAGCCGCCTTTTGCCAGGGATCTCCCGGCATTTTCCCTATGAGCGAGCCTTTCCCGTGAACCACCTCATCGTGTGATAAAGGCAGGATAAACCTTTCCGAATAAGCATAATGCATGCTGAAGGTGAGCTGATGCTGGTGATAGGTCCTGTATAGAGGATCTCTCCTGAAATATTCCAGGCTGTCGTGCATCCAGCCCATCATCCATTTAAAATCAAAGCCAAGCCCGCCTTCGTGTGTATTTCCGGTAACCTGCGGGAAAGCTGTTGATTCCTCCGCAATAGTAAAGGTGCCGGGCTGCAGCTTATGTACGGCATCATTCAGCTCCCGGAGAAAAGCTATGGCTTCCAGGTTCTCCCTGCCTCCGGAATGATTGGGTATCCATTCGCCTTCCTTCCTGGAATAATCACGGTACAGCATAGATGCAACAGCATCTACACGCAGTCCGTCTATATGGAATTGCTCTAGCCAGAAAATAGCGCTGGATATAAGAAAGGACCGGACCTCGTTTCTCCCGTAGTTAAAAATATAGCTTCCCCAATCGGGATGGTATCCTTCCCGGGGATCCGCATGCTCAAATAAATGGCTTCCGTCAAAATTATAAAGCCCGTGCGCGTCTCCCGGGAAATGGGAAGGTACCCAGTCCAGTATAACTCCTATGTCGTGCTTATGAAGCTGGTTTACCAGGTATTTAAAGTCATCCGGTGACCCGAAGCGGGATGAAGGCGCAAAATATCCTGTAACCTGGTATCCCCAGCTTCCGTAAAAGGGATGTTCCGTTACCGGCAGCAGCTCCACATGTGTGAAGCCCATCTCCCTGCAGTATTGGGGAAGATATCCGGCAAGCTCCCTGTAGGTGAGCCAGCGGTTCCCTTCTTCCGGTATGCGGCGCCAGGAGCCCATGTGTACTTCATAAATGCTGAGCGGTTGTTGTGTAATGTCGGTCTTTAGTCTTTTGTTCAGCCACCTTTTGTCGCTCCATTTAAAACTGGTAGCGGACGATACACGGGAAGCGGTGCGGGGAGGCATTTCCGTTTCAAAAGCGAAGGGATCAGCCTTGTCGGCTGTGAAGCCGGAAGAATTTCCGATATGATATTTGTACAAGGCTCCGGGTTGGACCCCGGGAATGAATAACTCCCAGATGCCGCTATGGTCCCACCTTGGCTGCATCTTATGGCTACTCTTGTCCCAGTGATTGAAGTCGCCCGTAACAGAGACATGATTTGCAGCAGGCGCCCATACCGAGAACTGGATGCCCGGCTGTCCTTCAAATATATGTTCATGCGCTCCCAGGTGTCTGTACAGCATATAATGGCGTCCTTCCTTAAAAAGGCCGATGTCAAAATCCGATAGCCGTGAGCTGTGCGTCTGCGCCGCTGTCCCATCTTTCGCTTCTGTATTTTTCTTTTTATTCTTTTTCATCACAGGCATGTTGTACAGGTGTATTGTTTAATATATTCAGGATACCCTTCAGTGGGATTGCTACCCAGGAAGGGCGGTTGTTAAGTTCATAATTGAGCTCATAGAATGCCTTTGACATGAGGAATACTTCCAGCAGTATCCTGACATCTTCTTCGCTCCCGGGTATAAGCCCTGAGCCTTTTACCTTTTCCAGGTAGGACTGTACAAAAAAGCCGGCCATATAATGACTCCACATTTCGGAATAGGGGAGTAACCGGGCAATATCTCCGGATCTTGTTTCGCCTTCCAGGAAAAGGCTGGCATAAGCTGCATAATAGAAGGAGCGTATCATACCGGCTACATCCCTTAATGAAGAAAATTTAAGTCTCCGTTCGCTGTAGCTTCTTGCCGGCTCTCCCTCGAAATCAAGTATTACCAGATCCTTGCCGGTAAACAGTATCTGTCCCAGGTGATAATCGCCGTGTATCCTTATTTTCAGAAGATCGAACTTATGATGATAAACAGCCCGCATGGAATTGAGTATAGACTCTTTTGACTGTAATATCTGCCTGGCGGCTTTACCCGTTTCTTCATCAAGGCTGGAGAGGTTGCGTTCCAGGTTTTCGAACGCTTCCCGTATCTGGGAGCTTAAGGACGAAAATATTGACCGCTGGTAATGCAGCGAATAGGCTTCAGGCCTGAAAGCCGGTATATTGCTGGCTGAAGCCAGAGCGAGATGCATTTCCGCGGTACGCACACCGATGAGCCTGGCCTGTTCTGCTACTGAGGGATCCAGCATTTCCCTCAGCCTTTCCGGCAGCTCTTCAAAACGGCAGGGATCCGTAAGCAATCCCCACAGCTCAGTCGGAGGAAGCTCATCCTGCTGGAGAGATAATATGCGGTCGTTAAAAACTGCGAGCTTATCCAGCATATATTGCCAGGCATCGCCATGGTTATCGACCAGCTGCTGCATCATTGCCAGGGTAATATTCCCCTTTCCCGATATCCATTCCACGGATCCCAGGAATGCCGGTGCATAGGGAAAGGACAGCTGGCCGGTAAGCAGCCTTACCATTTCCTGGTCGGGATTGATATCATAATCTACTTTCCGGTACAGCTTCAGGTAATATTTGTTTTCAAAAACAACAGAAGTATTGCTTTGCTCCGCATTCAATATCCTGGACGGGGGCAACGCTGCTCCGGTTCCTTCCATGCTTTCTTTCAATGCCCCGGTGCCCGTACAGGCAAGCTTTTTTCCTGGCCGGTATCCTGTATCTTTTAATAGCTGATCCAGCAGATAGCTATGCAGCCGGTGGTCAAACAACGCATCGCACAGGTAGCCCTTCCTGTCGCCTACCTGTACTTCCATGATAATGCCCTGAGGATAGGTCTTGATGACTTCCTCCCTCGTGCTTTCCGTAATAAAGTGTAACGGTAACTGGTATATTTCAGGAAGACCGTAATAATAATGCACTTTAAACAGGCCCCAGATAACTTCATGCCCATCGGGCAGCGAAAGGATATCTTTATCCTCCAGTTCTATATGATGGATCTCCCTTGCTTTTCCGCCAAACCACCTTGCCTGCCTGAGCCATTCGGGAAGTATACCTGCCAGCAGCCGGTCTTTAAACCTGCTTTCGTAAATATCGTGTATGGACCGTAATTTATACAGCGGTATGTCTTTTTTTTCATTTACGGAAGCGCTTATCTTCTGTAGCGAGAACCATTGGAAGGTATAGCTCCCCAGGGAAAGAAAGTACCGGGTATTTTTAATGATCGGGAATTTATTTTTGCTTTGCAGCTCCACAGGCTGGTAGCCTTCAAACTCCCTGATGTCTATCTCCGCAGGCTGTGCATACCGGCTCAGGTTAACCACCACCAATATGTGCTCGTCTTCATAAGAACGGGTAAAGGCCAGTATTTTCGGGTTGTCTACATTCAGGAAGCGGAAGCTCCCGCGGCTGAACGCTTTATGTTTTTTCCGGAGATCGATCATGCGTTTCATATACCATAGCAAGGAAGAAGTATTGGCGATCTGCATATCGACATTGACGATCTCATAATGGTATTCCGGACTCAGGATCAGCGGCAGGTACAGTTTTTGCGGGTTGGCCTCGGAGAACCCTCCGTTCCTGTTCGCCGACCATTGCATCGGTGTGCGTACACCGTCGCGGTCGCCCAGGTAAAAGTTATCGCCCATACCAATTTCATCCCCGTAATAAATAACCGGTGTTCCGGGCAGGGAAAACAGCAACGCATTTATCAGCTCTATTTTGCGCCTGTTGTTCTGCATCAGCGGGGCCAGCCGTTGTCTTATACCGAGGTTGATCCGGGCTTTAGGATCGGTCGCATAAACTTTGTACATATAGTCCCGCTCTTCATCGGTTACCATCTCCAGGGTAAGCTCATCGTGATTCCGGAGAAAAATGGCCCATTGGCACAGCTCCGGGATGACGGGTGTCTGGTCAAATATATCGGTTATCGGATAGCGGTCTTCCATCTGCATAGCCATAAACATCCGCGGCATCACCGGGAAGTGGTAGTTCATATGGCATTCGTCCCCGTTGCCGAAATAGGCGGCAGAATCCTCCGGCCACATATTAGCTTCCGCTAGGAGCATTGTGCCCGGATAGTGGCGGTCAACATGCTTACGCAGCCTCTTGAGAAACGCGTGGGTCTCCGGCAGGTTTTCGCAATTGGTATGATCGCGTTCAAAAAGATAAGGGACAGCATCGAGGCGGAAGCCATCGACCCCGAGATCGCACCAGAAATCAAGTATATTGAAAACCTCCTGCTGCACAGCCGGGTTGTCAAAATTCAGATCCGGCTGATGATGGAAAAAACGGTGCCAGTAGTATTGTCCCGCTACCGGGTCCCAGGTCCAGTTGCTGGTTTCATAGTCCTGGAAGATAATCCGGGCATCCTTATACTTTTCCGGGTCGTCTGTCCACACGTAAAAGTCCCTTTCAGGGCTGCCTTTGGGCGCCAGCCTTGCTTTCTGAAACCATTCATGCTGGTCGGAGGTATGATTGATCACCAGCTCCGTAATTACTTTCAGGTCTCTTTTGTGGGCTTCTTTCATAAATTCACGGAACAGCTCAATATCGCCGTAAGCGGGGTTCAGCGAATAATAGTCGGCTATATCGTAGCCGTCGTCCCGTAGCGGAGAGGGATAGAAGGGCAGGAGCCAGATGGCTGTAATACCCAGATCGCTTAAATAATCCAGCTTCTGTATCAGCCCGGCAAGATCGCCTATGCCGTCACCATTGCTGTCGTAGAATGCTTTGAGGTGTAGCTCATAGATAATGGCATCTTTATACCAGTGGCGGTTTTCATCAAATTGGTTACTCATGTCTGCTTGATTGGTTGTTAGGAAACGGGTTATTCGTGTATGTCCGCCGGGCCGGCCGGCAGCGTTCCGGTCCTATAGCCTTTAAGGGTAAATATATGTGCCGGCTTGGTATAGGGGTCCAGCTCAACATAGTTCCAGTCGTTCTTCCAGATATACTGTTCATCATTCAGCATATCATGAATGCTGATCTCCGGTCCGTACAGCTTTTCGAACGCTGCTCTGGGAATATTGACCCAGGCGCTCTGCCGGTTGTACGGATCCAGGTTGATGATGACCAGTAAATGTCCGTCGCCTTCGGGCGCATATTTCAGGTATGCCATTATAAGATCACTGGAGGTAGAAAGAAATTCTATATTATCTGTAAATTGCAATGCCGGCTGGGTTTTCCTGAGGTTGTTTATTTTCCGGATCATCTGGTATATCCGGGTCTCTTCAGGAGGTCCCCAGTATTTTATCTCGTACTTTTCATTATCGGCATATTCTTCTTTGCCATTTGCCTGCACATTAATACCACGTTCGAAAACAGGCCCGTAAATGCCATAATTAGCAGACAGGGTAGCGGCCAGGAGCAACCTGATCACGTGCATCTGCTCTCCTCCGGCCACCAGGTGATCCGGTAAAATATCAGGTGTATTGGGCCAGAAATTTGGCCGGAAAAAATAACGGCGCTCTGTCCGGGTAAGCTCTGTCATATATTCCTGCAGCTCCTGCTTTGAGTTGCGCCAGGTGAAATAGGTATAGGATTGCGTAAAGCCCGTCATGGCAAGATGTTCCATGATGTTAGGTCTCGTGAAGGCCTCCGCCAGGAATATTGTTTCCGGATGATCTTTTCTGATACAGCCGATCAGCCATTCCCACATACGCAGTGATTTTGTATGAGGATTGTCGACCCTGAATATCTTTACACCTTTATGTATCCAGAAGGTACATATGCTGAGCAGCTCTTCCCACAGTTCTTCCCAATGATCCGTTTCAAAATCAAAGGGCAGGATGTCCTCGTATTTTTTAGGCGGATTTTCCGCAAATTGTACGGTACCGTCGGGCCGCCATTTGAACCATTCGGGATGCTGTTTTACATAGGGATGATCGGGAGCACACTGAAATGCAATATCCATAGCTATTTCAATGCTATACTTTCCGGCTTCCTTTACAAGGTGCCGGAAGTCGGCCATGCTGCCTAGTCCGGGATGCAATGATTTATGGCCACCTTCATCGCTGCCTATTGCCCAGGGAGAACCCGGATCATCGGGAGCAGCAATAAGACTGTTGTTCTTTCCTTTACGCTTTAGTTTTCCGATAGGGTGGATGGGTGGAAGATACAGCACATCGAATCCCAACCCGGCAATTTCCGGCAATTTTAATACGAGGTCGCGGAAGGTGCCATGCCGGCCGGGTTCTTTGGCGCAGCTTCTGGGAAATAATTCGTACCAGGTGCTGAACCTTGCTTTTACGCGTTCAACGTTGATGACAAATATCTCCGTAGCGGTTACTTTATCTTTTAAGGCCAGGCTGCGTATTGCCTGGTAAAGCCTGCTGTCGATATCGGCGGGCAGGATACCGTTTTCCTGTTGTCCATATAACAATTGCTTCAGCTCTTTATGGCTGTTTCCCGTAAGCAGCGGTAATAGACTGTTCAGCATTTCTATCCCTGCTGATCGCTCAGGTGTTATGTCGGTTCCCGCTGCCAGCTTCTTCTCTACTGCATCTTTCCAGGTATCCGGTCCGGATATCCATGCCTGTATCTTAAATTCCAGTGTCCCTTCCTTTTCCGGAATGTACCTGCATTCCCAGCGGTCGTTACCTGTAGGGGTCAGCTCCTTTTCCAGCCAGCGTTTTTCGTTGCTGTACCTGAAGAGTACTTTAGCGAATATTTTATCATGGCCATCGGCAAATATGTTTGCCTCAAAGCAAATGGGTTCACCCATGCTTCCCTTGGCGGGGTATTTCCCCGAGGCTACTGAAGGAAATACGTTCCTGATAATGACGCGTTGTATTCCTCCTGAAGGAATTTTACATTTTGTGCTTTTTTTGTCGGGCATAGCAGTAAATAACATCAGTGCTTACTAACACAGGAGACCTCAAAATGTTATGCTGTAAGCGCTATTAAAACACGGGTTTTTAACCCGGAATAAACTTTACCAGTTCTTTTGTTTTTGGGGAAAACAGAGCAAAGTGTGGAAAATATTGCTCATAGCTGTAATCCTTTACTATACTGTATTACGGCCGGTTGATTTTTTATTTTTGGATAAGCTCCTGATGTTTCGGTACTTGGATAAGCAGGCCGCAATCTTTGCCCCGGCCGGTAATACGGGGTATGAATATTGCAGTGAATAATACAGGCGCATTAAGCGCTCAGCCTAACCAATTAACCAGCAACAATACGGTCATGACAGAGAAACGGACAATTATTATTTCCAACAGGCTCCCGGTAAAAGTGGAGCAATTTGAAAACGAGCTGGTATACAAGGACAGCGAAGGGGGATTAGCAACAGGCTTATCGAGCATAAGCTGCAACGAAGATTGCCTGTGGATAGGATGGCCGGGTATGAGCATAGAAGATAAAGAACTCCGGCAACGGATGAGGCGGGACCTGGAGCGCAAAAAGCTGGTGCCGGTAATGCTCTCTGCAAAAGAAGTAACCGAATTTTACGAAGGTTTTTCCAATGAAACATTATGGCCCTTATTTCATTACTTTCCTACATACGCTACCTATAATAACGATCATTGGAATACCTATGTGACCGTTAACCAGAGATTTGCCGATGCCATACTGGACATCGCCTCTGAAAATGATATGATTTGGATCCACGATTACCACCTGCTGCTGGTGCCGGCTATGGTACGCGCCAAGATGCCGGAGGCATCTATCGGATTTTTCCAGCATATCCCTTTCCCCAGCTATGAAGTCTTCCGGCTGCTGCCCTGGCGCTCGCAGCTGATGGAAGGCCTGCTTGGCGCCGACCTGATCGGTTTTCATACGGAAGATGATGTGCGGCATTTCCGGGAGTCGGCAGAAAGGCTGATGCAGGAGAAGGACGGTATCAGTTTTTCAGGCAATGGCATTATGTCGTTCGAAGGCCGGAATATTACTGTTGATGCCTTCCCTATGGGTATCGACTATGCCCGGTTTAAGGAGCTCGCAGTAAACCACCGTACGCTGACCAACAGCCATAAGCTGGATTACCTCATCGGCGAAAGGAAGCTGATCATTTCCATCGACAGGCTGGATTACAGCAAAGGGATCATTCACCGGTTAAAAGCTTATGAACAGTTCTTGGAGCAATACCCGGAGTTTTATGAAAAAGTGGTATTCTTCCAGCTGATCGTGCCCTCCAGGGATTCGGTAAAACAATATGCATCGCTGAAGGAAGAGGTCAACCGGCTGGTAAGCGATATCAATTCCAAACATGGTACGATCTCCTGGCAGCCGATCTGCTATTTTTACCGGTCGATGCCGGTCGAAATGCTGTCAGCGCTTTATTCCTCCGCCGATGTGGCTATGGTAACCCCTTTACGCGATGGTATGAACCTGGTCAGCAAAGAATATATTGCCAGCAAGGTAAATACGCCCGGTGTGCTGATACTGAGCGAGATGGCCGGCGCCGCCAAGGAGCTGTCAGAAGCGCTGCTGGTAAACCCCAACGATCAGCAGCAGGTGGTGCAGGCAATATACAAAAGCCTGATCATGCCCGTACGGGAGCAGGTAAAGCGCCTGAAAGCCATGCAGAAAGTAATTGCTGAGTCGGACGTGTTCCGCTGGGTAGATAATTTTATGGGCAAGCTGCGTGAAATGAAATTGCTGCGTAATCCTTTCAACAATACGATCTTTAGTAAGGAGGTAGAGAAGCAGAAGGAAAATATGAAGCTGATCAAAAATAAAGCATTCGATGCTTTCTCCGATCCCCCCTCTACAATGGCGATATCCTGATTTTTGACATGCTGCACAAACTTGCCGGAACTGCTCTCTTTCCAGGGAGCAGTTATTTTTAAGGGGGCTATGTTCCGCTTTGACCCGGGAGATATTACCGGCCGGCTATATTATTTTCGTGAAAAAATTATGATTTTGAGATGTTTTGAGTTACTTTTGCCCCGTTATTTTTGAAAGATATTTCATGGAAAATCAAGATCAACACCTTTTGGACAATGAGCTGGATATAAAAACCAGCAAACCGTCTACTTCACGCTTCTTCTTTTTACTGGGTTTCTTCGGCTTTTTCATTTTTGCCTGGTCTGGTTGCTACAACCTGTATAAGCACGAATATAAGAGCGCGGAAGATGTACCTGTCCAGGAGAGTTCCCTGTACGATCCTAAATACAAATAATTTCCGGGAGACCCGGTCCGGAAGGGATAATGATCAGTTCTGTACATGATAGCGCCGTTGTCATTCTCAGCTATAACAGCCGGAAATGGCATGAGTTGTTCTTACCGCTTATAGTGGAGGAAGCAACAGGCAACTATGACGTATTCCTGGTCGACCATGCTTCTCCTGATGATACCTATGATTATGTCCGCAGTCATTTTCCTTCTGTAAATCTTATCCGTCTTACGGAAAACCATGGCTTTGCCTGGGGCTACTCCGAGGCGCTGAAGCAGATCAGCGCGAAATACTATATCCTTTTAAGCGCTGATTTTGAAGTGACCAAAGGCTGGTTTCAGCCGCTGTACCAGGCAATGGAGCAGGATAACGACCTTGCCGCCTGCCAGCCAAAGATCAGGTATTACAAGGACCGGGAGTATTTCGAGTACGCGGGAGCGGCAGGTGGTTACATGGATAAATGGGGCTACCTCTTTTGCCGCGGACGCATTTTCTCTACCCTGGAAAAAGATGAAGGACAGTATAACGACGATACGGAGATCTTCTGGGCTTCGGGCGGATGCTTTGTCGTGCGTGCGCGGGTTTACCACAACCTGGGCGGCCTTGACCCGGATCTTTTTGCGCATATGGAAGAAGTGGACCTGTGCTGGCGGATCAAGAATGCAGGATATGCGATCCGTTATGTAGGCGGCTCTACGGTATTTCATGTAGGCGGCAGCATCATTACTTACGGAAGTCCGCAAAAAACCTATTATAATTTCCGGAACAGCCTGGTACTCTTATTAAAGAACGAACGGGCCTCCCGCCTGTTCTGGCTGATTCCCTGGCGGCTGGTCCTTGACGGGCTGGCAGGTATACAATTCCTTGCTTCCGGACAGCTTAAAAATATAGGGGCTATTCTTAAAGCCCATTTCCATTTTTACGGCTCCTTCGGAAAATGGTACCGGAAGCGCAGGAAAACCCAGGCGCTGGTCACGGAGCGGAATACGAAAGGGATCTATTCCAAAAGCATCATTGTCCAGTACTTCCTGAAAGGGAAAAAGAAATTCTCGCAACTGGAGGCGGTTTGAACTTAATTGGCGCTGTGTTTGTTTTTATTCAACTCCTTCATTGATAGATAATTCTGATAAAAGAATAGCATTTTAAGATTATTTGGTTATATTTGCCAACCTTACAATTACTAACATAATAAATGAATATTATATTTCTTCTGACATTAGCATATCTGATCGGTTCTATTCCTACGGCAGTCTGGGTAAGCAAAAGAATATACGGCATTGACATCAGGGAACATGGCAGTGGTAATGCAGGGGCAACAAATACTTTCAGGGTGCTGGGCAAGAACGCCGGCATCGCGGTAATGATCGTTGATATGCTGAAAGGATTTGCGGCTGTGAAGCTTTCTTATTTATCTGCCTTTGGCTCCGCCTCCGAGCAGATCATCAATTTACAGATAGGTTTGGGTATTGCGGCTGTGGTAGGACATATTTTCCCGATCTGGGCGGGCTTCCGCGGCGGGAAAGGAATTGCTACCTTGTTTGGCATGATCCTGGCCATCCAGCCACTTGTGGCAGTGAGCCTGGTAGGTGTTTTCCTGCTGATGCTGTTCCTGACCCGCTATGTATCGCTCAGCTCGATTGCTGCCAGCATAGCTTTCCCGGTGCTGATCCTCTTTATCTTCAAAGAACCGGAGGCTTCCTATAAGCTGTTTGCCATTGCTACGGCATGCCTGGTGGTGCTTACGCATCATAAGAACATTACCCGCCTGCTTGCCGGGAACGAAAGCAAGGTAAACCTCAAGAAGCGGAAAAAATAGATCTTTTCCCACTGCTGTATATTTACAGCTCCTGATTATCCGGCTCATAAAATTTACATTTTTTTGCAGGTTGTTTTTCTATCTTTGGTATAGATATTGTGTTGTTATGCCTGTATGATAACCAAAGCAAAACGTCTTTTATGAAAAAGATATTCTTACCTGCCGGAACCCTTATGCTGGCTCTTTTTACAGGAAGCTGCTATAAGAATCCTGTCACAGGCCGTTCCTCGGTCAATATTGTGGATGAAGGCACCTTAAGCAGCTTATCCAACCAGCAATACACCACTTTCCTTTCAGAGAACAAAGTAATAAAAGGTACGCCTGAGGCGGCTACCGTAAAAAAGGTGGGCGACAGGCTTGCCGCCGCCATAAACCGGTATTTTGCTTCCAAAAATCAATCTTCTGTTTTAAAGGGATATAAATGGGAATTCAATCTGGTCAACTCCAAGGAGATAAACGCCTGGTGCATGCCCGGAGGTAAAGTAGTGGTCTACTCCGGCATCCTCCCGGTTACCCGGTCGGAAGCAGGGCTGGCGGTGGTCATGGGACACGAAATTGCCCATGCTGTTGCCCGCCATGGCAACGAGCGTATGAGCCAGGGTCTCTTGCAACAGGCGGGCGGAGTTGCGCTCTCGGTTGCGTTAGCCAACAAACCCGCACAGACACAGCAGCTGTTCAGTACTGCCTATGGCGTCGGTACCAATGTGGGTTTGATGCTGCCTTTTTCCCGGAAGCACGAAAGCGAGGCCGATGAGATGGGACTCATCTTTATGGCCATGGCCGGCTACGATCCCAATGAAGCGGTCGGCTTCTGGCAGCGGATGGCAGCTGCAGGCGGCAGCAAACCGCCGGAGCTGCTGAGCACGCACCCGAGCGATGCTACCCGTATAGCCGATCTTAAAAAGCTTGTGCCAAAAGCGATGCAATATTACAAAGCCGGCTGATAGCCGGAGCCACGCATGAGACCGATCTATAAAGTACCCTTATATAAAAGACTGCTGAGCTACCTGGCGCCTGTCTGCATCAAAAAAGGAGCAGAGGACGATGGAAGCCCTTTGCAGGTATTGCTGAGCAATAATACCTGGCAGCTGGCATCGGCTACCGCCTTGTATTCCGACGGTACAAAATACCGGCCGTTCCGGCTGGCTTTTAAGCGGCTGGACGCGGCTTTTCTTTCAGGGATACGGCAATGCCTCGTCCTGGGTACCGGCCTGGGAAGCATTGTACAGATACTGCATGGTAAATACAAGGCATGTCCTGATTGCTACCTGGTAGAAAAAGAAGAGGATATCCTGTACTGGGCCGTGGAGCTGCTGCAGGGACAGGGAGTCGGCAAAATACATCCCTTTTGCGCCGATGCCGGCGATTACCTAAAACAGGATAATAATAAATACGATCTTATCTGTGTCGATATATTCAAAGACAGGGTAGTGCCGGAGTACTTCACCTCAGAAGCCTTTCTTGAAAACTGCCGGCAGGCGCTGCTGCCGGGCGGTGTATGGATCATGAATTATATTATCTGCGATGAGCAGGCTTGGGCCGGCTTTATCAGCCGGGCAAAAAGCGTTTTTCCTTTAGTAAAAGTGGTAGAAAACGATCAGAACAGGATACTGATCAGCAAATATGAATCCTGATTGTTTATTTTTGCGCAGCAATAACAAAAGCATGGAAGTACAGAATGCCCAATATATCATCAGCAGTCCTGATGTAGCCAGGTGTCCCAGACCGGATAGGCCCGAGTATGTATTTATCGGCCGGTCCAATGTCGGGAAATCTTCCCTGATCAACCTGCTGACCAATTATTCCAAGCTGGCCAAGGTCTCTTCCAGCCCGGGAAAGACCCAGATGATCAATCATTTCCTGATCAATGCTGATAAGCAGGGCAACGGCGGCTGGTACCTGGTGGACCTGCCGGGATACGGCTATGCCAAACGATCGCAGTCCCAGCGGATACAATGGCAGAAGATGATCGCCGGTTATTTCCAGGAAAGGGAGAACCTGCAGACCGTTTTTGTCCTTATCGACAGCAGGCTTACGCCCCAGAAGATCGATATCGATTTTATTGCACAGCTGGGTGAATGGAATGTTCCGTTCAATATCGTCTTTACCAAATCCGATAAGAACACGCAGTCGGAGACCGCCAAAAATGTAAAAGCATTCATCAATAAGCTGAAAGAAGACTGGGAATATATACCCAGGAGCTTTGTTACCTCTACCGTAAAAAGAACAGGCCGGCGCGAATTGCTTGAATATATCGGCGAATTAAATGATTCTTTTCAGCAGGAATAGGCTTTTGTATAAATTCGCTCCCTGATCAACGATATTAGCGGATGCGATACTATGCCTGTCTTTTACTTTCCCTTATTGCAGCTTTTTCCGGACCGGAAATATATGCCCAGTTCTACAGCAGCGAGCAGGCGCTGAAAAAGGACTGGCCCGAGCTGGTACCGGTTTCCGGCTTCTGGGGAAACTCTTATTCCACCTACCGGTATTATGTGGGCGATATCAACGGCGACAAGCTGCCCGATATCATTTCTTTTGTAAAGACCTATGTGGCGCGTAAGCCGGAAGACGAAAAGGTGATCGCGATGGAGATATCTCTTTCCCGTGGCAGGGAGCTGTTCAAAAGAATAACCGTTCCGAAGCTGTTTCCCTGCTACGACTGCTACCAGGATGAGCCGGGCTATCTTTATATAGCCGATGTCCGGCCGGAGGCCGGAGGCTTCATGATCCAGGTAAAGGACCGGGACCGGCCGGGCTATTTCCGCAATGTCTCCATAACCTACGACCGTAAGGACAACCAGCTGAAGATAACAAAAGACGGAGGCAAAGGTGTTCTAAGCGGCATTACGGAAGAAGCATATGTCACGGCTGCCGATTTTGGCGAGCTGGATATTACCGCTTTTGATAACTGGGATTATATAGACGAGTATATACCGAAGTTTGCAAAGCAGGGCGGGAGAAAACGCATTACCGTAAAAAACCGGGATGAGTTCTTTGCCGCCCTGGGCGATCACCGGGATATTGTGCTGGACATGGATGTGCTCGACCTGTCCATGAAAAATCTGACGCCATACATGAAAGATATTAAATATGAAACAGGCGTCGACAACAGCGGCATCCTCAGCTATTATACCGATCTGACCATAACCGGTAAGCAGCATGTGGATGTGATCGTAGAAAACGATGTGGATGATGTGCTCCGGATGGATGGCTGTAAGCTGATAAAGCTGGAGCACCTTAATTTCTATCACCTGGTGCCGGCCGGTGCTTATTGCGCCGGTATAGTGGTGCAGTTCAGCAACAGCCGTCATATTACCATGCGCGACTGCCAGTTCAACGGGTCGGGGATGGTCGGCATCACGCTTAACGACAGCCGTTATGTAGCCATAGAAGACTGTAAGATATACAATAACTCTTCGGAGGCTGTCTCGTTCTACGGATCGGATAATGTACTGCTTGCCAATACCGAGATCTATAAAAATAACTGCGCCTCGGACCTGCTGGCGCTCCGCGCGTCGGAGGTGACCTTCAGGGATTGCAATATCCATGATAACGTTACCCGGGAGCGGATGATCAGCCCGCCTTCCGGCGACGGAAGGGGCAGAGTGGCTTTCAGTAATGTCCGGTTTCGTAATAACGAAGAAAAGAACGAATCAGGGCGGTATTTTTATTTCCCGGGCGATGATGAGGAATCCTCTTTTATTCTTGATAAGGATTTTTATGAACAGGGCGGGGAAGCAGCAACTGTTGACATGGCGGTCGCGGCAGCTGATGCAGCGGCGGCAGCGGCTGCTGTTGTAGCCGATGCGGCGACTGCCGCACCGGCAGATGATGCGGTTACGGTATCTGCCGACGACCGTTCCGCTGTACGGGAGTCGCTGCTCCGCAATTTCATTGCCGCCGAAGACAGCCGCGATATCAATGCGGTGCTGGTATTTCTGAGCCCGGCCATGACACGCTACTGGGAAAAGGAATATCCCGGCAGGGATTACCTCCGCAAAACCTATGCCGCCAGCTGGAAAACGCTCAAATCCTCTTCCAATACCATACTTGGTATTAAAATGCTGTCAGAGGACGAATATGTGCTGCATACCTATTTTGATTATACGGTCGCACAAACCGGCAAAAAAGGCAGCAGGGAAAGCTATGTGGTTTTTGTATTTGATGAAAATAACAAGATCATTTCTATTAAAGAAACGGTAAAGCCCCGTTAGTTTCCCGGGTATTGCGCTAATTTTGGCCAATGGAACAAATGACCACGCAACTGATCACGGCCGTTTCCCTTACAGAGGAGAAAGGGCTGCAGAAAGACCGGCAGTATCTTTTTTCACTGCAGGTATCCAAAGAAGGTATTATCCGTATCATTACTACCGATGATGTGGAAATATATTATGGCAGCATCCACGATTTCCTGGTTTCCTGGACCAAGATCAGCAGCCTGGGCTGGGCCAACGACAAGGCAACCTTCCAGAAAATGCTGGATGAGCTCCGGGGGAGCATTAATAACTGATCATAGTACAAGCTGCCGGCAAAAACGCCGGCAGCCATATTTTATCCGTACCGTTTATTTGTCCAGGTATTCCTGCAGGCCTTTTTCCAGGAAATAGGTCCAGCCCTGCACAAAATTGCTCCTGTTGAACACCGGTATATCCGGGAAGGTATCCAGGCCCTCATGGGTCAGCTTAACCAAGGTGCCGTTACCTTCGGGCAATAATTCGAAGGTCAGCAGCGACTCGCCTTCGTAACCTTCGTACCGCCAGGTATAGCTGATCTTTTTACCGGGAACTACTTCCTGTATCCTGCAAAGGTGCAGGTAATCCTCGCCTTCGGGTCCCTGGCCCACAAAGGAGAATTCGTTGTCTTTTTCCGGCTTAAAGCCTTTGACGTCAAAATACCATTCCTTCATCTGGGCGGGAATGGTCAGGGCATCCCATATTCTTGATGCCGGCGCATTAAAGGAGCGCTCCATCCTGATGGCATTGCTGTTCATTTTTTTGATCTTTTAGGTGTGACTGTTTTTTTCGATCCCTTTGACGGGCTTTTTTCCAGGAAGGCTTCCAGCGCATCCATCTTCTGCGTCCAGAAGGCGTGGAATTGCGTCGTCCAGTCGGCAACCTGCTTCAGCTGCCCGAGGTCAGGCTGACAATAGCGCTCGCGTCCCTGCGGCCGGATGATCACCAGCCCGCATTCGGTCAGTATTTTGATATGCTTCGATATCGCCGGCCGGCTTATATCAAACTGTTCCGCCACTTCGTTCAGCGTCAGCTGCTGCCTTGAAAGCAGGTCGATGATGGCTCTTCTTGTCGGATCGGCTATTGCCTGGAAAACGTCCCGTCTCAATGTAATCGCTATTTATGTAACTATTCGGTTACAAATATAAATGTAACCATCCGGTTACACAAATTTTTTCCGGAAAAATTTTCAGAAAATTAACGACCGGGTTCCGGCAGACAGAACAAATACCTCCGGCTGCTGTATATTAGCCATGCTGTTACCATTATTATCCCCACAGCTAATCAGCCATGACCAAATATTCTGTTGTGATATCGCCGCCCGATACGGTCATTGAAGCCGTAAGGCAGCTCAAGCAGCAGCTCCGGCAGGCAATAGGCTGGTACCACAGCGTCAATGCGCTGGCGCATATTACCTTTTGCGAGTTTCATGCCGGTACCGATACCCTGGCCCGGCAGGAGGCATACATTGCCCGGTTTGCTGCAGGGCAATCGCCGGTAACCTTGCGCTTTGATCATACAGGCATCTTTGCCAGCGGCGCTTTTTACCTGGCGCCCGACGAAGCATCCGGGCAATTGCTGGGCCGTATGATGAAAGATTTTCAGCTGGGCATGCGTCTGCCTGCCTATAAGCCCCCGGCAACGCCGCACCTGTCTATAAGCAGGCGGCTGGGCGCAACGCAGCTGCCCGTAGCCGGCACAGTGATCGGGGAGGTGGATATCAGCTTTTACTGTGAGGACATAGTGCTGCGTCGCTTTAACGAGACCCGCAGGCAGTATGATATTTACCGGCGGTTCCCTTTTGGTAAGGTGTAACAGCAGCTGTTTTGGGATGCCGGCAGTTGTCGCGGTCCTGGTGCATAGTACCGGCAATGATGCTGTTATAGCTCAGCCGGTCAAAACTTTCTCTGTAGCCCCGGGCTTATATTGCCGCAGAGGTTCACCTTGTCCTTGCGGTAATTCAGGTTCAGACCGCCGTTCACCTTGGGATATTGTCCGTAGTCTGCGCCCAGGCTCAGCAACCTGTGCTTATTTTTATTATACCAATGGGTCTTTCCGTACAGCTACCGGCTCCTGCGCGGCGGTCAATGGTTGATCGGCTGGTACAGGTCATTGATCGGGCAGGGGAGGTGGTTGGCAGATAGGGGTAATCAGTTTTTTACCTGTATTGATCGCATATAATATGCATTTCCTATACCTTAGCGGGATAAAGCCGGTCCATGCAAAAAATGAGCGTACTGTTACTTTGCTGCAGCGCACCTTTGTTTTCTTTTTCACAGAATACGAAGGGCGGCTTATTACCGGCATTACCGCAAGTACAACAGCCTGCTACGACTGCTCCATACAGCTATGTACAACCGGCCCCGGCTGTTACTATAGGAAGCAATGCAAGCCATATAAATAACATTCCCGGGCAGCAGCAACCTGGCCCAACGGCTATTTCTGAGACGGAGCGGAATAAGCAGGAACAGCCTGAAAGGGAGATTCAGTATACCCGGCTCAGGCATACAGACCGGTTACCAAAGCGTACCATACGTGATGCGGATTTGGACACCGTATTTGGAAATCCTGCTGTCATCAGCCAGGATATTTACGTGGATACCAAATCCTTTTGGGATGCCCTGGTGGTCCTTACGGATATGAGCAATGGCAACCGGAAGTTCTCGCTTACGGAAGCAATTTATACCGTCGAGAATGCCTACTTCAGGAATGAGCTTAACCGGGAGCAATTCTTTACTGCAATAATATCCTACGCTGGATTGGTTAAGCAAATAATGAATCGCAATCAGCTTGATGAAAGTAACAATCTTGCAAAAAATTATGGCATTCAAAAGCTGTTTGAACAAGCGAATGACTATACATCATATAGTACCGGGAAAATAATCACTGTTCCCAAACTGGAATATGATTTTACAGATTTCATGGGAGACAGCAGCCATGCTCAGATGTTTGTAAGTAAACTGATATCCACGGGAAAAGGGCAATGCCATTCTATGCCTCTTTTATACCTTGCGGTGGCGGAACAGCTCAATGCGCAAGCATACCTGTCACTGGCACCGGAACATTCCTTTATTCGCTTTTCTGATGACGATGGTAGCTTCTATAATTACGAAACAACTAATGGTTCCATAGTCAGTGACAACTGGATGCTGCAATCGGGGTATATCACCACAGCAGCTATTAAAAACAAAATCTATCTGGATACGCTGTCCCAAAAGCAACTACTTGCTTTATGCATTTATGATCTTGCTATGGGCTACATTTATGACCATGGCTATGATGGGTTTACTGAGACTGCCTTAAAGTATGCTATGCCGCTTGATCCTAACGGTATTCAGGGCAATATTATGTTGGGTAATTTCTGGGCTGCTAAAACCCGTAAAGTAATTGGTTATTATCATCTTCAAACTAAGGAACAATTTGAGAGTAACCCTATAGCCAAGGCTATGCAGCGTAAAATGTTACAGGCTTACGATATTATTGACGGCTTAGGATATCAGCAGATGCCGAAAGAAGCTTATGTAGCATGGCTACAAATGGTTAATGAAGAGAAAGAAAAGCAGGATCAGCAATTGCTGCAGCAACATTTGGATTATATGATGAAAAAAAACAAAGTAACTTTAACTCCCAAACAGTAAAATCATTTTTGCCATGAAATATATTTTTCCCGCTATAGCCTCCTTTACTTTGCTTCCGGGCGTGGCAATGGCGCAAAAGTCGAATCCTTTTGAATCCATTGGGAAGAAAGCCGAGGTACAAACGCTTTCAGGCGGCCGTTACCAGGAGACTTTTGATGACGATGTTCTGCAAAGGGTAGGCAGCGTTACCATAGACCGCCGGACAAAGAAAATAGTACGGCTATTAAATTCGGATAGTATAAATGCCGGAACGGCCGATAACAGCTCGGCCAGTCGCTGGTATAGTATAGACCCGCTTGCTGCGAAATATCCCAGTATAAGCCCTTATGCCTTTTGTGCCAATAACCCTATCCGGTTTGTTGATCTTGACGGGCGGGAGATTCAATTACCCGGTGATAAAAAGGCTCAAACTGCATATCTTCAAATGCTCCATGCTTCCACTGGAAATAACTATTCTTTAGATAATAATACACTCAAATTTGATGGTGCTGATCCCAACTTCAAGGGTACAAGGTCTACAACTTTAGCAGGGATTGTAGATAAAGGGATTGGCTCTAAAACAGTATACTCATTGGAATTAGTTGGTGCTAAAAAGGATGATAAAGGAGTATTTATAGATAGCTATGATCAAATGAAAGTCGATGTTTCAGATTTAGCAACAATGGGAAAGGCAAGCACGGCATTACAAGGCGCTGCAATAGGACACTTTTTGAACGAAATTCAAGAGCCGGGAGACTTTAAAGCAGCGCATAAAGTAAGCCTTGGTGTTGAAGGTAAGATATACGGTGAATTAGTGGGTGATGCTACAATAATGGAAAGAGTTGATCGTCCTAAAGGTGGGGCTGAGGATGGCTATCAAACTGTTATATACGAGTTTAACTCAGATAATAGTTTTGAGCTAAAACAAGGTGCAACTTCCAAAGAAGTAAATGGATTTTATGATTTTAATGGAGTGCAAGTCCCATCTAAGACAATAACGACAGAAAACACAGGTGAATTAAAATCCGTAAACAAAGTACCATGAGAACCTCGCTATATTTGATAGGAATAATAGTTCTATCCTCTTCTTACCGGTGTAGTGCCCAGCAGAAAATAACAGCTAAATATGTAGGAAGAAAAGCCAGTGCTACACAGAACACCGGTTTTATTAATAATTCCTTTATGTTTCTTAATGGGAAGGATACTATGTTTGCCAATGTAAAAGTTCCTTTTGACATTAACGATCCTAAGATATTCAACAAAGGCATTTACTACAACTGCTTATTAAAAGAAGGAACAACCTATACTATTAGTCTTAAAAGAATAAATATCAATGATATTCCCAAAGAAACTAATAGCTATTATAGAATAAATGCCGTATTCAATGATAACGCAGACAGTGCAAAATTCATTGAGATTAAAAAAGACACTAAGTATATCTACAATGGATATTACGAACGGTATGTGGATATTGATAATGTTCTTTATGAAGTAGTAGGTATTTCGCCAGACGGTGATTGTTTTTATCCGCACTAATGAAAGGAGTAACAATATTCTTGCTTATAGCATTTTATTCTTGCCGTTGCTCAGGAAAAGGAAATGAAGTCTACCAGAGCGCATTCGACAGCCTCAAGTACCTTGTGGAAGTTAATCAACCAAGGTCTTTTAAAAAAGCAGTATTTATCGTTGAGAACACGTATTTAAAGGGTACAATTGATTACAACGATTTGAGTAGGACATATGATCTTCTGAGTGACTTGGCCCTTAGCTGGTCAAAAAATAATCACATTGAAAATTATGAGGCTGCTGACGCTGATCAAATGGTGCTAAATCGTGCAATATTTCAGGTGATAAAAGATACTATTCGAGTTCAAACAGATAAAAACCTCGTCATCTTCTTACCTTTCGAATACAATTTCGATGACTACAATGGCAAGCAGAATTGGGCTAATACATTCGTTTCAACTTTACTGACAATCCATAAAGGTAATTGCCATTCACTTCCATACTTGTACAAGATTATATCAGATGAAATAGGCGCAAAATGCTGGCTTGCGTTAGCCCCAAATCATATGTATATAAAGAACCGTAGCAGCCGGGATGGTTGGTTTAATACAGAGCTCACATCTGGTGATTTCCCTATTGATGCTTGGCTCACTGCTACCGGCTATATCCCACTTAAATCAATACAATCGGGACTATATTGTGATACTTTAAGTAATCAGCAGTCAATAGCCTTGTGTGTGCTGGACCTGGCAAAAGCCTACGAAAAGGAAACCGGGAATTATTATGACGGGTTTATGCTGCAATGCTGTGACCTGGTTTTGCAATACCACCCGGTAAATGTGCAGGCCCTGCTGCTGCAGGTCGAGACCCTGAAGCGGGTCTATGAAAAGCAGGCTAAGGATGGCGATGATGCGGCAAAGGATACTTATACCCGGATGGAGCAATTATACCTTCACCTGTATGATATGGGTTACCGCGAAATGCCGGATACCATGTACTGGGAATGGCTGATGACTTTGAAGGATCAAAAGGATAAATATAGTAATCGAAAGGTTTTGAAGTAGTCGCAAAGGGTAGGCAGAATTTGTTAGTGTAGTATTTACTCGGACGGGCGGATTGTCCATACCGGAGCCGCTTCGCTTCCGTTCCCGCCTTCCAGGATGGGGACCAGCTCATACCTCGCCGCCCTCCATATCCCTCACGCGGAGGGAAAATCAGCTACTCTTCTTCTTGTAACTTTGGTAGTACTTTAGTCTCTAACTCTTCTACAAAAAGCCTTAAACTATAGTTATAACTAAGAAAACGACCTCTCGTGATATCTTTTCGTTTCTTAAATGGCTTAGTAATATCTAGAAAATTATCGTAAGTTGATGATGAATTTATTCCCTTACGACCAAGTGTTCTTGACAATTTCTCCTTAGGGGTTATTGTTGTTGTCGAATCAGACTTATCGTAGATTGTTAATACCCACGCGTCTATTTCTTCAATCGCTACGGCATATAAAATACTTGCAGAAAGATCGTCTTTAAGCCATGTATTGATTCGGTCAATTACAAGACTTCTGAGTTCTTCGCAATAATTTTCTGATTTTTTATGAGGTCTAGCAATGCCATATTGACCAGCTTCTGCAGTGTCAATATGAATAACAATAAAATCTTGTCCTTCAAAAGCTAGAAAACCATCAATTAACTCTCTTTGCTCACATTCTTTTTGTACAAGAGACCATGTACTAAATGTTGCTTCATCTAAAAGAGATTTATCAGTTTCATCTAAAGTGTATATAGGTCTTAGTGCTTTTACTGAGCTAGTATCAATCCCCAGAATTCCTGATAACAAATTTGTAATAACGGCACGATCAGCATGGCCTTCAGAAATAACTCCAATCTCCATACTTTAAAAATTTTGAGGGACAGCACCTAGCAATCCTTTTAGCCACATTTCAGAAAGCTTAAAATCTTTATCACTCAGATCTTTTTTAAACTTAATGCGCTTGGTTTTGGTTTTTCCTTCACTATCCCTTTGCACTACAAAAAGCCGCTGTTCATCATCTAAGAGATTTAATCCATCGAGAATTGCAGGGTTGTGAGTGGTTATTAATGCTTGCTTTCCCCGCTCTTTTGCCAATTTTACTAAAGTTGTAACTAGTTTCTGACAAAGCCTTGGGTTTAAAGCAGTTTCAATATTGTCAATAGCGAAAAGATTCGGTGTTTTATTGCTAATAAACAAAGCGATGTAGAATAGGACATGAAGAATACCTTCATTTGAGTTTTCAGCGGAAAAAGCATTATTCTGCTTTTGCATATACTTATCAGTGAAGAAAAGCGTAGATGTGCTTCTGCCAGGTTTTAAGCCTTCAGCTTTTGTCCGATTATCTTTATCATTAAAAATAGAGCCTAACCAATCAAATAGCTTATTACATTCTTCCAGAAAATCTTTTTCGTAAGAATTAAAGTTTGCAATGAGTAGATCGAGCCCCTCTCCATTAATTCCCAAAGGGGTCTTTCTGCTATCGGCCGGAATTACACCACGTAAAGATTTTGTATTTAAATCAAATATTGCAAAATTTGATAATAGAGAATGAAATGGAGCACTTTTGGGTGAGAAATAAGAGTTTCGTAAACGACTGTTTATCTTCATCATAAGATCGTTCTTAGACAGATTACTCGCTTCTTCCTTATATATATCAACAATTATTCTTTGCATCAATTCTGGAATTCCTTCTTCCGTAACTGCGTTTAAATCATGATTTATATCTCTCCATTGTGTATAAATGTCTGTTGGGTCATTTGGTTTGAGTGACATATTATATTGATCTGCCTCCTCAATACCTTCAAATATCATTTTTATATCAATAGTTTCTTTCTTGGAAGTCGACAGAAAAGAACTTACTGTAAGATCAGGACGTGCAAAGCGAACTCCTCTACTATAAAGGCCTTCAAAGTTTAAATCGTTTGCTATTGATGAACCGGCAGTTGCTACAGCCTCTAGTATATTGCTTTTTCCGCATCCATTTGCCCCAATAAAAACATTAAACCGCCCTAACTCTATAGTATCTTCAAAGATGGATTTAAAGTTCTCAATCTTTATTTTCCGCAATAAAATATTTGAGGGTTCATTTTCAGGAAACTGGTTTTTTTTAAACTCTTCAACTGCCTCTTGCCACTGTTCCGTATTGAACATTTTAATTGCCTTAAGCGCAATTTCTGAAACAGCATAATGTGTTTTTGGACTATTAACGGCTAAATCTGGATTATCCGGATTTTTGTCAATTACCCCATAGTTTACAAACGGATTAAGCGCTTCCTTTCTAAAAGACTCTCTTGACCCGGATTTATAATCAAGGCTATAATTATGGTTTACAAATTCCATAATATCGGTAGACAAAACCATGCTTCTCCTTTCTGCCTTTTGCCAAAGACTATCAGGTTTTATATTGCAAAGCGCGAGAAGAGTAACAGCAGATATTTGGTTCTGTTGTGCCTGAGGTAAATCAAAGTCACGAAGTATTTGCTGCGCTTCCTTTATTTTTTCTTCTTGTACTAAAGTTATATCATTATTCATACTGTTCTGACAAATCAATTTTTAGATCAAATATTTCTGAGACCATAAGATCAATATCGCTATTATTAGGAAGCTGTTGTAACTGCGTTATTTTATCTCCTAATGATTGTATCAATTTAAAATCAGGTAAGGGAAAATCTCTAAGTTCTGTTGCACTGACGTTTATATTGCCATTAAATGTACGAAAATACAAATCAAATAATTTGCTATTCAATATGGCTGCTATGCCAAAAGTCTCTACATCGCTTAGTTCTCTTTTTTTGTGATAAATATAATTTAAATGATTTTCTATGCCAAGCATTAATGTTTCAGAAGTGCCTTTGAAATATGGAGAAGCTATCAACCTCCTATTTTCATCTTTGGTGCTAAATCTTCTTAAAAAAACATAGTTCCTATTATCAACTAATCTTGACTTAGATTCATCACTAAAAGTAATGTATTGCCCCTTTGTTTTTCCTTTATAGCCATTATTTAAAGGCCAAATAGTTTTCATTGGAGTTATGTTGTGAAGCCAAATAAGTGGAACTGAGTTTTTCCTTTTCTTAATAGATATCATTTCTTCACTCCGAAAGTCAACAACAGGCCCAGTTGATATTTCCAGGTCAAATGCATTTAACGAGCCCGTCCAGTTCCTGAAAATCTTAATTATTTGCTCATCTGTTTCAGATGTGGGGAGGTGTAATATTTTCTGGTATGATGCAGTATTTATTAATTCAGTGTACCGGTGCTTTTTAATTTGGCGAAGAACAAGATCATCCAATCCATTTGAAGTTGAAATTTCTACCATCTCTTCTCTAGATTCCAAATTAGGCTCGGCTACTTGATTGACAGGTTGAGCTACTTTTTTAATAGCTTCAATAATAATATTTTCCTGAAGTACTTTGTCTCTCTTAAATGCGTCTTTACGGGAATTAAAAAGATGAACGGTTTTTAGTTCCACCATTGGAAAAAACAGTTCTCTGAATAATCGGAAATAATTTCCCGAACAAAAGCTTCTGGGGGTAATAAAAATAAGCTGCCCATTGTCTCTAAGCAACTTCGTAGCTAATAAAAGAAAAATGGAATAAATATTTGTTTGACCATGAATAACTGATTTCGCAACCTTTACTCTTTCATCGTCCTTTGGTAATTTGAAGTAAGGCGGATTTGAAATTACTATATCGTATGATTCTGCTATATGATTTGCATTATTTAGCAATGGGGAGTTGTGAAGTATAAAATCATTTTTGCATAAAAAGAATGTAAAATTTACATTCTTTGCAAGCAGCCAGCTACTTAAATAAGTAAAACACATTTCGGCTAACGGTAAAATATCAGAATCTGTTTCAAAAGCTACAAGTTCGATATTTCTTAAATGAGGATTGCCAGCCAAAGCCTCAGCTAATGAAGCGGTAAGTATGCCTACTCCACAACCAGGGTCTAATATCCTTATTGTTTCATTATTGCAGGAGGATAAAGAAGACATAAATTGAGCAACCTTTACTGGTGTGAAATACTGCCCTAGTTCTTTTTTATGTTCCTCTGTAACTATTGATGTATAGTATACACCTAATCTATCTGCGTATTGCGAAGGTGTTTCTCCTTGCTTAGGTTTGATATCGGCACTTGTATTCTTTTCGTTACCTGACATTTTATGACTATTTCGCAAAAGTGCAATGGACTAAAATCCTCTAATAAGGGATAAATTTTGCGAATTTACTTCTTACTTGTCTAAATTTTATTGCATTATCTGTCTTTTTCTTACTGTTTTAAGACTTACTAAAATGATTTCCTTTTAGGAATAATAGTATCATTTTTATGTACTCTATTTTTCTTTTTCCACCGCGTGAGAGATAGTAACGGAAAGCCCGGAACGCAGCGCAGCGTAGCGAGGACTTGTAACGAATAGCCCGCCCCCTGCCCGTCAATTATTTTACTGCCATGTTATACAATGCTCGTAGGGCAGGGGACACGCCCTAAGTTGAAAATTGAGTTATCTTACTCTCCATGGATATTACTTGGCTCTGGATTATTTGTTAAATGATCAAACGTAGCTTTATCTATTTCTTGCCAGTGAGGTATAAAAATTGCGCTGTAGGTTTGAGGCGATCCCGCTATATTATGTCGAACATAGTTTTTAAAATCCACAATAGTTGCGGGCTTTTCGCTTGAATAAGTAAAGTTGAAGGCGTCGCGTATTTTTCCTTTGAAAAATATCATGACAGAATAAGAATAATAATACATTGGAGAGATTATTTTTAATGAAAAAATAGTGTTTTAAATTCATGGTGCGTTTATCGGCTAGAAATTACTTTTTCTCAATCAACCTTTCCAGCCTCGCCATCATCTCATCCTTCTCCTTCAACATCCTTTCATATAAGGCAATCTTTTCCTCATGCAATTGAACTAATTTTTCAACTGGATGGAAATTCATAGTTCCATAGTTAAATGAATTGCCAAAAGCATTATCACCAAACGTATTGGAAATAATATTCACCGCCTGTTCCTCATCAAAATTCTGGATCGCCTCCACCGGTATTTTCAATAGGGCAGATATTTTTTGAAGTAGGGGAGTATCGATCGTTTCTTTCTGCTCCAGCAAAGATATAGCCTGCTGGCTCATGTTGAGGTCAAAAGCCAGGGCATCTTGTTTTATTCCCAGCATTTCGCGGAAGCGTTTAATGTTGCGGCCTTCGTGTATCTTTTGTTGTGGCATAGCTAAAGCGTTGTGATAGCACAAATGTAATTTATTCCTGTATAAGCCGGCACGCAAAATCATGTAAAATACGTGGCAATACTTGCACGTAATCATTCCACCACCGAAAAGCTGATCGTGCTGGACAACCTGAAGGATATCCATGCGGTATCCCGAACGAACGTTTTGCCCGCGTACACAAATCCTTTATCGTAGCGCTGGAGAAGATCGATACGATCGAGCGCAGCCGTATCTTCATCGGCGATGAGCAGTTCGGGGAAGATAAGAAGAATATCAGCCCGCGATATTCCCGGTATTGTCCGCCAGGGCCGCCGGTTCCGGCAGGGTAGCGGCGAAAGCCAGCAATGCCGCGCTGTCGGCCGCGATATCATGGCCCGTTACTGTGAGGGGAAATACCTGCCCGGCCTCGCGGAAGCTGAGCCCCTTCCGGTAGGTCTTATCATAATACACCAGCACGATGCGGATAAAATCGGCCATACGGCCTTCGCGGATCGCGATGACCGCATCTCTTGTCTGCTCCGGTCCCAGGCGCTTGCGGATCTGCTCCGTGCGTTCCGCCAGGAAGTCCGGGTCGAGACAGCCGTAATCCTGCACCAGTGCGGCAATGCGCTGCTCCAGAGCTACCTGTAATTCTATAATGGGAGCCCCGCGCATCCTTTGCCAGAGCGGCAGGGGAATGCTGCATTTCCCGATCTTCTGCGATTCGTCTTCCAGCCATAGCCGACGGCTGATGTCCAGGTCCTTCAGCGCCCAGGCCAGGTTGTTCTCAAACTGCTCCTGCGTAGGCTGTACCATACGGTTCATGCTGCCATAGGCCGAACCCTGGTGCTGCGCCAGCGCCTCGAGATCGACCACCTGCTGGCCGCAGGTTTGCATATGCTGTAGGAGCCTTGTCTTGCCCGAGCCCGTCATGCCGCCCAGCACCTGCAGGTGAAAAGGCCGTGCAAACAGGCCATGCGCCCAGCGGCGGAACTCCTTATAGCCGCCCTTTATCTGGTATACCTCGAAGCCATACATACCCAGCGCCCAGGCCATAGCCCCGCTGCGCATGCCGCCCCGCCAGCAATGTACGGCTATACGCTTGCCGGGCGCGAGCTGCAGGCAGTTGCGTATAAAGCCCGACCATTTGGGGCCGGCAAGGTCGAAACCCAGCAGGATAGCGTCTTCCCGGCTCTGCTGCTTATAGGTGGTGCCCACCAGCACGCGCTCCTCGTTGCTGAAAAGCGGTACATTATACGCGCCGGGAATATGTCCCTGCGCGTACTCGGCAGGCGTGCGCACATCTACCAGCGGCAGGGTGTCGCGCTGGTCTATCCAGTCGGTAATGGTAATGCTGCGTGTCATGTTCTGTAGCGGTAAAGGTAAGGTATTTAGCCGCAGGGGAGCGCCGGGGAGCGATACGGCCTCCGCTATATCACATCGCTGCGCCGCTCCAGCAAGGCCACCCGCAGGTTGCGGTTCTGCAAAGGCAGTTCCGGGGTATCGGGTGTGGTATGATGACCGGTAAGCACAAAGCCATAAGATTGATAATAGGCGATCAGCCGGTGGTTACCCGCCCAGGTATCCATGCGTATACGGGAAAGCCGCTGCAGCCGTGCATATTCCAGCGCCCAGTCACAGATATGGCGGAACAGTTTATGGCCCCTGAAAGCAGGATCGGTAGCGATACGGTGCAGGTATAAAGCGTCGGCACGGTCGCCATCGGGCCAGATAAAAGGATCCCGCAGCTGTATGCTGAAACAGCCGGCCAGCCCGCCGTTCAGCAATAATTTGTACTGCAGGCAACGCGCTATCTGCAGCTCCAGGCCGTCCAGGTCGATGGTATCCCAGACGCGGTAGCCGTCCTGCCCCTGAAGGGTCATTACTTTTTGGAACAGCGAACGGACCGGTTCCAGGTCGCTCTGATCCGCAGGAAGGATCCGGATGTCAGGTATCATTGCAAGCCGAAGATACTTAATTTACAAATTTGAGTTTGCTGAACGGAACCAGCAACGTTGTTCGACAAACTCAGCAACTAACTGGGGCAATTTAATTATCAATAATGACATTGGCAATCAGTGGTTATGGCAAGTTAAATGTATTTTTGTTCTATAATGCTTTTTATAGCAGTCTTTATCTTTTCCAAAAATCCTTTCCTCCAATTCCTTCCTCCCCAAATCTACCAACAGGTACGATGGCTTTAAATGTTTGGCAACAACCTCTTGCAACAGCATGCCCATATCATCATCCATACTTTTGCTGCTTACCAACTTTATCATCAGCGCATTTAAATTCTTTGTGCAACATAAAAAAGGATAACCAATGAGCCGCAGTTTTTCTTGCCGGGGCGCGCTAAAACACACAATATGATGTACAACCCAACCCCGCAATGTCCCTGGGTAGCGATGGGCATAGAGTCGGGCGGTGAAGCCGACCGTTGATATTTTTTATCCTCTTTTCTTTGGGAATGTTTCTGTACGGATGAAGGAACTATGAGATAGCAATTTTATTGAGTTCCTCAAACAAAAAAACAGGTTTAATTTTCTGAAGAAATTCTCAAATGCTTACCTATATATCCAATATATACTTTTCTATTTACATTATCTGGATAAAAGTGAAATCTTAAATCACCTGTTTTAATGTGCAAATCAAATAATTTCTTCCCTTGATCGGGTATTGAAAATTTTCGTAATGTACCAAACTTTCGTATCGTAGAACTAGATTCAGGAGAAATTCTCAAGCTTGTTTTTTCAATAGCATCCTTATAATTAAAATCACCATTACCGGCCTGCCAGCCTTTGACATAATTATTTAGATCCCGCAATCTATCTATTATTTGGGTAAGGCTTTTTGAAATACCCATTTTATTCAATTGCTGTTCAACTTCATCAGAAAATTCCAGGTTGGGAAAGAATTCCATTCTTTTTTCCCACAGTTCTGCGCTTTTCTTTAAAGCATTTTCTTGATAATCTTCCCACCATGGCAAATGAAGCTTTAAATTATTGGGTGAACTAAAATGCTTTACACTAACGTCATACGATCTTTCAGTTAAATCTTCATCTAAATAGTAGTGTGTAATTTCTATTTCGTGCTTTTCCCATTCTTGATGAGTAGCAATACTTAACGCTAAGGTATCAAAAATATAAGCAGCACCTAATCCCCATACTTGATGTGTTTCTCCATCCAAATCTTTTTTAAATTCAGATCGGCTGTAGAGCTCCATTGCAGTTACCTCATCTTCATTAATAAGAGGAGATGAGGTAACGATTTCTCTAAACTGTGATCTTAAAACTTCATCTATTCGTTCATCATTAAGCCATTGATCAATATTGTAGCCGGGATAAACAGGGATAGTATATAGGTGAGGTAAATGTGAGTCATTTAATCTTAAATCTCCTAATCCAAGTCTTCTAGCCTCTATGCAAGCTAAAACAAATCTTTCGATATTAGCATAAGCCATTTCTACTGAAACAGCTTTATGGTGTAAAGACAATTCGTTGAATGTAAACATCATACTCACATCAGTTGGTCTAGTAGTTTTGTATGCTCATCAAAGAACCCTTTGGGTCTTTGAGTAATACGTCCATCTTCAGTAAGATGTGGTTGAGTAATGGTTGTTACGTGTTCTGTTGAATTTGCTTCGCGTTCAAAATAAAAGATCGAAACATCATCAGTTGATATTAGTTTTTCTTTTACCGCTACTCTAATACCATTAAATAAATGATCAGAGTGTGATTCTACGATTATTTGAACGCCTTCATTTGCAGCTCTCGCAATTAGTTCTCCCATTTTAGCCTGGCCTTGGGGATGAAGATGTGCTTCAGGATTTTCAATGATAATTAGATCTCCTTTCTCTGCAGTCAATAACGCCGTAATAACAGGCAACAAATAAGTAATCCCAAATCCTACATTGGGCGGACTGAATTCAGGTGTATAATCATTTCCGCTTTCAAACTGGAACCCCATTTTTACGATATCCAGCTCGTTGTAATAAGTTGATATAACATGGGTACCTGGCGCAATCTCATTTAACCATGCATCAATGTTCGATATAAGATTGGGAGCTTTGGCATTTTTATGGCGCACTCCGGACAGTGTTACAATTTCATGTCTGTATAATGCTATGTAAAGAGGCGTATTTTCTCCCTTATACCCTAAAAATCTGGATTGTTTTACTGCAGCTAAGTTTGCTTTATAATTATGCTCTGGAGATATTCTTTCTGCTTTTAAATATGTAAACCTATTGCTAAACAATGCCGCAGTTCCAGGATTATTAAAGCTCTGGTTATGAGATTTGCTTATTGCCAAAACATCATTTTCTGCCTCGTACTGAAAAGTAAGGTTAAGATAATTTTGATAATTAATATCTATGTCAAAATTAATATAGTCTTCATTTGCATGTATGTTGTAAATGTCTCTTCCTTTACCCAAATCAATTATTTCACCTTTTAAAACCAGGCCTTTCATATCTAGCATGAAATGAGCATCAGATTGCCGAAGAAGCAATAAAGATTGTATAAATGTGGATTTACCCATTCCATTTAATCCAGTAAAAAGATTTAAGGATGAAAGGTTTATCTCTGCTTCTTTAAAGGCTTTAAAGTTCTGTATACCAACTCTTGTTATCATTGTTTAAATTTATCTATCAAAGATTTTATACCCTCAAAACGAATTTTAACTGCTCCTTTTCCGGAAGTAGAAGATGCTATTGATCGGGTAAAGTCTTCATTATTTAGTAATTTTTTATACTCCGCAATTAAATCTTCTCTGTTTAACAGCAAAGATTTCTTTTGCTCTTCAGTAAGTTCATATACTTGTGAAACCCATACTTCAAATAAGGCGCTATTTAACTTAATCCGATTAGGTTTTCCAGAAATTGACCTACTGAATATGTGTTTACCAAACAGCTCAACTTGCAAAAATATCGCATCTATTATTTTGTTAGATAAATGGTCAAGTTCTTGTTTGGTTTTTCCACCAAGGCTTTCCATTGCTTTGTCGAGGAAGGTTGAAAGAGGTTTTTCATATTCGCTATAACTTTTGTTTATAAAGGCATATGCCCGCAAAAGAAGCTCCCGATCTTCCATTCTTTTATCCTGTAGCCTTAAAATGGATCTGATATCATTGTCTTCAGAAAGATCTCTTAAAAAGCTGGACGGCTCGCCTTGGTTTAACGCATTACGTATTTCCATTGAGTTTAATCCCAGTCCGCCAGTATTAATTCTTCTAAATACGTTATACTTAACCTCTTTCGGTGTACCTGGCTGAATAAGATAGGTTGTAATATGAGTTTCTAAAATTCGCCTCTGCATCGTCCTGTTTAACTTGTCGAACGTAATGTGCTTATTACTATAATCGGTAAGTATTTCAAGACCGTTTAGCTCTAGAGGAGTGTCAGCTTTTGCCTTTTCTTCTTCAGTGCTCGCTTCTTTCTTCCTCTCGGCATTAATAATAAAATTCCTTATGCTCCACAGCCTTTGTAATCCATCAACTACAAGCCATTTATTTTCATCTGTAGCATCAAAATAAAAGGGTGGAAGCGGTAACCTTAATAATATTGATTCGATAAGCCTGCTTTGAACATCTGGTTTCCATAAATTTCCTTTTCTTTGAAACTCTGTATTCATGTCTATCTCATCATAACGCAATCTTGCAACCAAATGATCAATAGTTTTAGGTTCAACTACTATGTTAATATCTTTTGGAGCAAATGGGCTAATTATGTCCCCCGCTTCATAAGTACTGGTATCATCATCTTCTTCCTTACCTTCAACTTCCATGGTTTCATCTTCCTCCATGGTTTCATTTTCATCCTCCTCTAAAAATTCATTTTCTCCGTTATTAACAACACGCTTAACCTCATCTTTGTCAACATAGTCTGTAGACAGTCCTACATCAGTCAATCTCCAAATACCTCGCCCTATATTCTCTATTAAACCATATCTTTTGAGATAATTTCTTGACCAGGCCAATCTATATGACAATTTAGTTCGGTTTCCTCTATGAATTTCATTCATATCGGCATCTGATAAGTTAATTATTTTAGCTACTGTACAATCTATATCTTTTATATTTCCTTGACCACCGAGCTGCTTTATAGCCTGAAGCGCTGGATTCATTAAATCATCATATTTGGGAACTGCCATATTATTGTCTATGGTTTATAAAATTTCAACAAAACTATTCTATTTTTAGTTAACAATTTTTCAGGTCACGTTAGCAATATTGAATTGTGAGGTTGCAAGTATCAATAAATATTTACTTTAATTTTATGAGCTGCTCCAACCTCGCCATCATCTCATCCTTCTCCTTTAGCATCCTTTCATACAAGGCAATCTTTTCTTCATGCAATTGCATCAGCTTATCAATAGGATTGTGATTATTGATTACAGTACCTACTTGAGCATTGTCATTAAAAGTGCTAGAAATTATAGTGATCGCCTGCTCTTCATCAAAATTCTGAATAGCTTCCACAGGTATTTTTAAAATAGCAGAAATCTGCTGGAGTAGGGGAGTATCAATAGTTTCCTTTTGCTCAAGCAAGGATACGGCCTGCTGGCTCATGTTAAGGTCAAAAGCCAGGGCGTCTTGTTTTATACCCAGCATCTCGCGAAAACGTTTAATGTTGCGGCCTTCATGTATTTTATTGTTTGGCATAGTTTTATAAGTTGTCATAGGGCAAATTTAATTTATTCGTATCATAAACAGCGGTCTAAATTTAGGTAAAATACCGCTCAATACTTGTCAAATACATCTGTACCGTGGTAGGAAACGGCTAAAGGGCAACTTTGCTTTGTATAAAAAAACAGACTATATGAAAACACCAAAACAATTGCCACCATACATCCGCATCATCAAGCGCATGATGGTATGCAGCGAAACATTCCAATGCTGGAACGGCGGCACTGCCGAAGCGCCCATCATCTGGCTGGCCGGAGATACGCTTACAGATTTTGGCTTCAGGGATCGTGATGTGGTTGAAATCGATTGCCGGCAAGGCCGGCTTGTCATCACCAAATGTGAAGAACTAAAACCGTAAAAAACATTCCCTATGACAACAACACCCAAACACCCCAATAAAACAAACCCTACACGGCGGCTTACCATTTGCAGCAAAGGATTCCCCAGACGATGGGGCGCTTACATCAATTTTCCCAGCATCAACCTTAGTGGTAAATGGTTGCAGGAAAATGGTTTTAAAATTGGCCATGTAGTAGATATCAGCTGCGCAGAAGGCAAGCTCACCATTATTATATCGCCGGAGCAACGGTTTGACCGGTTTAAAAAGACAAGCTGATTTATTGTAAACTGGGTTTTAAAAAACACATAGACTTCTACATTATGTTAAGTAGAAGAATAGCAACTTCGATTATCAGGGTAGTGCAAAGCGCCTATTTTCTTCGTCATATATATTTGTCGCTACCGTGTATTTTCCCGAAGAAAATCAGCGCAGTAACGGCACGTCAGCAAACAGGCGGCAAGCACTCCAACCTATACCTGCAATAAAGCCAGCGCGTGGCTTTTCGTGCCGGGTGTGCGTGTGCGCTGGCCGGCCAAACGGCGGAGCATTCGTTTGGCCTTGATCTTTTGGTTCTTTTGCATCAAGGCAAAAGAACAAATAAAAAACGTCCCGCGCAGCGCCAGCCTGGAAAAATGCAAACAAATGCAAAGCGTAGCGGCGCACATTGCATTTTTTACAGGCCAGCGTAGCGACCATGTTTTTAAAGAAGCGCGGGAAAAAAAGGCAAAATTTTTAAAGACGCTATAACGACTGCGCGAACATGGGTGCAGTAAAAATCTCCTGCGTATGTTTTTTGCACCGCAGGAATTTTTACCAGCCCATGGAGCGCATACCATTACGGCTATTTATCCGCCGCGGCGGACGCAGCGCAGCGGAGACATAACGGCAATTATAGGAAAAAACGAAGCACGAGACTTACGTTATGAAACGAAAAAAAATTTCTAAGGAAGACGCGACGGTGATTGATATTTACCCGAAGGGCAAGGGCTGCCCAAATGCGTTGGAGAAAGACAAAACATTCTTGTAAGCCTACAATCGGTTAATTGACAAACAAGGCAGCCCGCAGACATAATATTAAATTATAGGATAAACGGATCAGGCGCCGATTTCCGGCGGCCCGTTTTGTCCTATAATTTATATTATGTTAAATAAGAAATTCCGATTATTACAACCCCACTTTCTCTCATTTGAATACATACAGTATAAACCTGGATCAGATACATCACGGAAATTTATATCATCCAGGTACACGGTGAGCAATATCCACAGATCCGGGTGCTGTTCCTGCTTTGGTTGTGTGATCGTTGTTGTCATGGGATATGGTTGCAGATTTTTATTGTACAAAACAAAGTCGTTCTTACCCCGTATCCTACGTGCTGCGGAGGTATTTTACAAGTATTGGTCTGCCTCAAGCTACCAATTAGCAAATTATATACCGATATTCTTCGTCTATTCAGAAATAGTCCACTTAATGGGTGGCTCTCCGCTGAAGCAAATAGCGGACTAGCGAAGCAGTACAATTACTATGATTTGGGTATTCAGCATGATTTTATCAAACACGGCAGGCATACATTCGCGGGTTTTCTGGGTATTTCTTTGGCGAATGGAACTGATCAATATCTCAGCGCTATTTTATGGACAGAGCCAACACCGGCCGAGCCTAATGGACATCCTTTTCATGCTGAATATGATGATAGGTCAGGTGTCTACGGTGGTTTTGTAACCGGAGTCAGATACGATTTTTCTTTTGCGAAAAGCAGATTTAAAATAGGACCATCCTTTTGGGGGCAGATACTACACAAATTCTTTCCCGTTTCAAATCAACTATGGGGTTAGTGTGGGTTATAACTTTTGAACAAAGGAGAACCTGATGCATTTTGAGAAAAATCCATTCAATTAGATCAATCATAAAAGACATCCATGGGCCCTGGATCTTCTTCCGTTTTTCTTTGAGAATCTTTAAGGCATACGGTGCCCGGGTATTATTGTCATCTTTGGGTCAGGTATATGAATTTAATATAATGCGGAACATTATTGGACAAACTGGGTTTTTGCTTCACTAGCCTTGAATTGCGTATATTTATATTTAGTGGCTATAATGACCGCAGGCGCTCATAAGCCCGATACGACAGCATGATAAACAGAACTTTCAGCCCTTTTCCGGTTTTAAGAACGGAAAGGCTTAGCCTCCGGCAGCTGGTCATGGATGACGAGCAGCAAATTTTCGCTTTGCGCTCTGATCGTGAAGTCAATAAATACCTGGACCGGCAGGCAAGCCATACGCTGGCGGATGCAAGGGATTTTATCAGCAAGGTTAATGAGCATATTGATAAAAATGAGGCTTTATATTGGGCAATCACTCTGAGCGAGCATAACATATTGGTTGGCACAGTTTGTCTTTTTGGCTTTTCGAAGGAGCATGACCGATGCGAGATCGGCTATGAGCTGCTGCCGGGCTTCCAGCGGCAGGGAATCATGCAGGAAGCGGTAGCAAAGGTTATCAGCTATGCATTCCACACGCTAAAGGTTCAGAAAATGGAAGCATTCCTGCATAAGGACAATAGGCGCTCTGTAAGGCTGCTGGATCAATTTTCGTTTCAGCTATTGAATAAGCCCGATGAGGTGACACCTGACTTAGTAGGTTACCGGCTGACCCGTTCCATGCACGATCTTAAATAAAAACGCCGGGCAATGTAAAAAGAGTAAAATACCCCGATGCTGCAGGCGAAAAACCGCCAACAGCGGGAAAAAAAAGAGGCTGCTCAAACAGCCTCTTTTCCATATGAACACGCTTCGCTAACCCAATGCCAAACGGATAGCCTGCTCAACGGGAGCATATCCGGTAGCATCGGAAAGGGATAGCTCATCCCTTAGCAACAACGGAGGCTGTGCCATAAACTTAGGCCTGCTTCCCCTGTGCGGTTGTGCGGAATGTACCAGGAAAGGATGGCATAAGTAAACCGTTCCGGCCTTACCTGTAGCGTACACTTCTTCCCTATGGGGCAAGCCGTCTAACTTGCCGGCAAGCTCCCTGAACGAAAGGCCAGGCCCCCCCTCTTTGGATAGCAATCTTGCAACGTCAATGTGAGATCCCTTATAAATGACCGTAGGCGCGTCATTATTACCGACATCGGAATACAGGATTAACATCAGTAAGGCCCGCCCTTTTGATCTTATATTGATGCGCCATTCGAAAAAATTACCCGGATCCTTACCCGGGAAGCCTGCATCTACGTGCTTGCCTGTATCGCCTGGCTGCCGGGCAGACGGGAACCGGACAGGAAATGTTCCTACGCTTTGACAGGGGATCCATTTGTCCTTACCGACCAGCTGATCAAAGACCTGGTGCAATTGCTGCGTATTGATGGAATCGGTAAAAGGCTTTTGTGCATACATCCCCAGTCGGATAACAGGCTCCGTCCAGGTGGAAGGATCTGACCGGTCACAGGGAAGATCCTTCCACAGGATATCCAAAGCTTTATCTGCAGCTTCCCGTGGAAATGCGTTATCAATACGAACAAAGCCATCAAGGATAAACTGCTCTATTGCCTCTTTGCTTAATATTTCCGGCATATTATTTATTTTATAACCATCAGAAGGAGCAAGGAGCTTTTGCCCGATGGTCTGGTTAAGATATTAATGAAAATGAATGATAGAAAGATACGCCATACCGCGGAGTACAGCGTATTGCTTAAGAACTAAGCCCGGGAAGAATTTATAACATTACAGTCATGCTCATGCGGCAAAGTTAAAAAGTATCTGCTATATAAAGTGTAGTAGCTGTGCCGCTGACAAATGAAACCGGAAGCCTGCTTTGGTGTTTTATCGGGGCGGTGTCTTAAGCAAATTTCTGAAGACGGCTATGACATTACCATCGGCGGTTGCCTCTCTTTACTTCCGCAAATCCATGCTTCGTTTGATTATGGTGTAAAATACGACCAGAATAACCGGTAAGAAGTTACTTTTCTACAAAAAAATAATAAAAACCAGTGTTTTACCTGTAGTCTATGGAATCTTTTAATTATATTTTTGTCCTGCGGAATGTCACGCATTTTTTTTCTTCAACATGCTGTCTCTGTGTAAAAGAAGTTCTATGCAGCTTCAATCAGCAGCAACACTCATAAACCCCGATAAATCGCGTTGTGTAAAAATTCTATTTTTTTAATTTTTAAAACAACGACACGATGAAGAAACTATTTTTCGCGCTATTGTGCGCGATCTTCGCCATGCATGCTACGGCACAGCCCTTTTTTACCGGGCCATCTGTTACCCCGTTTACTTTCCCCAGGTTGTCAGACACAGCTGTTTACCGGCCTTTAAAAACATCCGCTTATAGTTACGATAGCGTCCGGTTCAGGATCGGCAGCTCCCTTGTACCTCAAAATCTATATGTCTATAGCTGGAATGATGAGAACTATTTCAAAGGCGGCATCGCCTGGATCAGAAGGAATACCGCCGGGGTGATACAAGATACCGGATGGATCATGCTTCCCAACCGGATGCAATGCATTAATGTGGGTATCGTTCAGGATGCGTCTAATAATACCTATGTAATCGCATCCTATCTCGATGGCGGTATAGCCGGCGTGCCTGTAGGATTTAGGTATGCTACCTATCAATGGGGCATAGGTGGGTTAACATTTACCCCTGCATCTTTTCCCCTAACTACAGACACTATAGGAGGACAAAGAATAAGCATGGATTGTTACGATCTGAAAAAAGTCGTTTTTACATGGGAGCAGGCTGTAGACACATCAGGAGGAGATAGTGATTGGGGCGGCGTCCATACTCGGGCAATCAGCATTACTACAAGCTTTCCCCCATTTAATATGGAGCTGGGCCCAGATAATTTAGTAGCCGGAACGGACACCTTTGGCCGAGTGCCGGATGTAGCCATAGGTTATTCAGGCGACAGTGTGCATATAGCCTACATGGTTGTAAACCCGCCTTATGCCGGCGCTAAACCTATTGTAGTACGGAAATGCCATTTTAACGATATCAGGTTCGGATCGGGCGTGGTTGCTATGGTACGGGAAGATTCAATTGACGCGGCTACGACAATTTATAATTACCCGGGATACATTGACCGGTATAACGACTTCCATATTAATATCGACTGCCCGGATCATTATACCCCAAGAGATGTATGGTCTATGATTTATAATGCTGACACCTCTGACTTGTATGCGGTGACTAAGAATACCAGCGGGGCTATTACCAGCAAATACCTGAGTGATTATTTATATACTGCCAATCGATGGCCGACCATAGTGTGGAACAATACGGCCACGCGGATTAATTATGGGTGGTATTCCAGTCGCGCGGGGGGATATGTATCCAATAAGCTGCAAGCAAATGGAACCACATTTGATGCAGCAACACCTGCAGGTACGTACAAAGTGATAGACTATACGTCAAATTTTCTTTATAAAAAAATGTCTTTCAGCAAGCAAAACGACCGTACAAGGCAGATGTTTCTGGTATATCCATATCTCCAGAGCGGATTCGCGGATTATTTTGACATGAGAAGCAAGCTCGCAGGCTGGAATGCGGCATCGTTCAGGCCTTCGCCCGCTGCCATGGAAAATTTAACCGGGGATCTATACCGGGTCGATGTTGCGCCCAACCCGTTTACCGATGGGTTTGCGCTTATTTCTAACGCGTCGGCCAATGAGGCGTTTGAGGTGCTGCTTACAGACCTTCAGGGCAAAGTAGTACATAAATGTTCGGGCACATTGAGTGCTGTGAACAGCTCATTGCGGGAAGCGGGAAGCCAGGCCGCAGCCGGAATATATTTTGTGAATACGCATTCGGAGTCTGGAAATTATGATAAGATGATTAAGGTTATAAAAAATTAATATATTTTATATATTTGTATCACCGGGTAGCTACTGGCCCGGTGATGCTTAAAATCACAAATAATGAAACGAATTATACTTATCGTGGCTATACTGTCTGGATGGACTTTGCGAAGCCAGGCGCAATATACGATAACAGACAGCCATACGGCAGCTGAATTGCTGAACGAGATAAAAGGCGAAAA